>Ga0326597_10008700_pt1 | contig 13666 bp, 12 predicted proteins | sample RVTome_12_FD_203789 | JGI IMG/M metagenome (GOLD analysis project Ga0326597, IMG submission 203789) | Soil microbial communities from uranium-contaminated site in the Upper Colorado River Basin, Wyoming, United States - RVT100D185 | ecosystem: Environmental > Terrestrial > Soil > Contaminated >... | reverse complement strand
GATCGCGGCCCCGCATCACGACGATCAGGCGGACTCCTGCGGGACGCGCCAGCGCCCGCGCCTGCGCCACGTCGGGCGAGAACTGACGGGCGGACATCTCGAGGTCGCGCAGCGTGAGGGCCCGGCCCCGCATGAGCTGGTTGGCGGGCGCGAACTGGAGGACCGTGTTCGCGTCCTGGGCATCCGATCCTCCGGCGGCGCCGTCGGGCACAATCGCGCGCTCGACGCCCTGCACCGGCGTGACGAGGCTTACCTGGCCCCAGGGCCGGACCTTGTTGGCGGCGTCGCCGCCCCCCCGCTCGTAGCGCTCGGCCAGGATCGAGTCGGTCCCGATGGGCGGGATGCGGCCATGGAGGCCGTCTCCGAACCGGATGGCGCCGGAGGCGTCGTCGAGCGAATGGACGCGCGCGTCCACCGGATAGTCGAGCGGATCGACCACCTCGTGCCACAGGACCCAGGGCCCGGGTCGGTCGCCGATCGTGGTCAGCACCTCGTCGTCGCCGCCGATCCGACGCAGCTCCGCGACGTCCTCGTCACCCAGCGGTTCGCGTATCCGCAGGCGGAGCGTCTTCTCGAGGACGGGCGGGCGGGCCAGGAACACGGTCTGCTTCGGGGCGCCGTCGGACGAGCCGAGCAGCTCCTCCACCTGTGTCTCCGCCGCCCTGGCCATCGTCGCGTTCAGGTACACCGCCCGCAGGCGCGGGTCCCAGGTCCCTTTGAAGGCCTTGTTCGGCCGGAGCCGCAGCCAGAAACCCGAACGACCGAAGAGGTCGATCGCCGCCGGCGGAGCGGAGAGCGGGAACGACACCACTCCGCTCTCGTTGAGCCCCCGCGTGCCGTCGTCGACGCCGGTCACGGGCTCGAACCCCGTCTCGCGGAGCGCGTCCACCTCGAGCGGGAAGGCCTCGTCGTGATCGCCCTCCTCGACCAGGAACAGGAGACTGATCGGTCCGCCCCGGAAAGCGGCATCGAAGCCGAGATACAGGGCGGGGACCGTCTCGTCGGTCCCCGCTGCGGTCGATCTCCGCGCCGCGCGCGCGATCGTCTCGCGAAGAGGCACGAAGGCCTCGACCGTGGCGCCCGCCGTGCGGTTCGCCACGCTGCGGTCGAGGAAGGCGCCGCCATCCTTGGTGACCAGGTGATCCGGCGTCGACAGGCAACACACGGAATAGCGGACGTCGACCCAGACGATTTGCGGCGCGGCGATGTCGGCGCTCGATCGTTCGACCGTCTGCGTAGTGCCGCCGCCCGGGACGGGGTCGGTCTTCACCGTGACGCGCTCGCGGCCGTAATCGCCCTCCACGAGGCGGGCGCGGATCCAGTGGTTGGTGCGCCCGGCGACGTCCGTCGGGGCCAGCTCCTTGGGCACACAGAAGCGGACGACGCCGGTGTCGCGGAGGTGGGTCGTGCCGTCCTGTACGCCGGGAATGACCCACCACGAGGCCCCGTCCCAGTACTCCCAGGACAGCCGCGCGGTCACGGCACGCACCGGTGCCGGGATCTCCCTTGCGGCGGCGTACAGCTCGTTCAGGACCAGCGGGAGGTTCCCCCCCGTGTCCGCCTCGGGGACCTTGGTCCATGGCGCGTCGAGGACCACGTATTCGTCGACGCCGCCCACCGTCCGGACGAAGAGGACGGTCTGCCGCGACGGCTCCGCTCCGGCGAAGTACGCTCGTCCTTCGCGCACCGCGGCAACGGTCTCCGCGGCCAGGCCCGGCAGCTTGACGAGGGGAAGGACCTTGTTGGCGGTGTCCTCGGCGTCGACGTACCAGTAGTCGAGCTTCGTCCCGGCCGCGTGCTGGAACTGGGGATCGCCGTTGATGGTCCAGGGGCTCCCCGTCAACTCGTCGACGACGGTGACGGTATGCCGCTTGAGCGCCGTGCCCGACTCCTTCTTGACCATGACGAGGTCATCCACGCGCGCGTGCTCGTCGCCGGCCTCCAGCTCGACCGTCCCGCTCCCCTGCGACTCTCCCGAGAAGTCGTCCGGCACGCGCCGACGGTGGACGTGGGCCGACTTGAGACGTCCGGAAAACGGCGGGCTCGGACGGTAGACGAACCGATTGGTCGCGACGAGCTCGGGATCGTCCAGCAGTTGGTGGCGGACGGGCGGCATCGCCCAGCGTTTCAGGATGATGAAGTCGCCGACGGCGTAGGGCGGATCCTCGCGGTCGAAGACCACGACGTCTTCGAGGGCCGACTCCGGGATGGTCGTGCGCTTGAGCCCGGCCGCACTGAACTCGACCCTGAGGATCGCGCTGCCGTTCGGCGCGATCACCGCCCCCGCGGAGACCGTCACCGCCCCCGCCTGCGCATCCAGTCGGGCGCCGACGTACAGGGTCTTCGGGTCCGCGGCGCTGCCCACCGGCGCCAGCGGGAACCAGGTGGCGAGCTCGCGTCCGCCACCCGGTCGCTCCTCCATGAAGACCACGGCCGGGCCCGATGCAGCGAAGGCCTCGTCGGACCAGTCGAACGAGCCGATGGCTTGCGCGTCCACGGCGCCCTCGGGGTCAACGACCTCGGTCGTCGGGTCGAGGGTCCAGGCGCCCACCTTCCGGTTGGGTTTCTGGACGACGATCATCACCTCCGTGTTCGGCATCCGCAGCCCGAGGGGAGCCACGTCTTTTTCTTCCTTTTCGACCGGACCGATCGCGAGATCGATCCAGTTCCCGGACGCGGGATCCCCGGACCAGAACACGGAATCGTCGCGCCCGACGGCGAGGATTCCGTCCTCGGCCAGAGCGCCGATCAACTGTCCGCCGACGCGACCGACGGGAACCACCCGTCGCCACTTCCGATCGCCCGGGGCGGCGGGCGCCTTTTTCCATTCGGTCCTTGCCGAGACCTCCTCCCATCCCGCGGCGAGGTCGGCGGTGTATACGCCGCCGTTGCTGAGGCCGATCAGGCGCAGGCCAGTGCCGTTGCGCGACACAATGACGGCGGGCGGATCGGCGGCGGAGACGGCAGGCGCCTCCTCCGGCGGCTCGAACATGCGCCCGGCGTAATACCAGCGGCTGCGCCTCGGGTCGGCGGTCTGGCGCCAGAGCCACACCTGGTCGCCGGCTGTCGTGGCGACGATCGCGTCGTTGGCGTCGTCGGGGTCGTACGGGTTGACCTCGCGAGTTACCGCGCTCAGCCGGGCCGGCTGGCGGACGTTGAGCGGCGCCGGTGCGAACACGCCGGCGGCGATCCCGTCCTCGGCAAACGGCGGCCGGATGGGCCGCCGCCGGCGCAGGGGTGCGCCGTCGGGCCCCGGCTCCGCGGCCACGCGGTGCAGGTTGCCGTCCCGGCCGACGGCGAACAGCATCGGACGGCGAGTGCTACCGACGAGCGCCGCGCCGTAGCCGTCATTGCTGCCGTCCAGGAGCTCGACGCAGATGTTCACCTCGGCGTCCGTCTTGGAGAACGCTTCCTCGGACCCGATGTAGAACGCATCGAATTGCCGAGGCTCGGGCCCCAGTGGATAGAACGCGGTCCCCCGGACCACCGGCGTCGCGCCCGCGATCGCCTCCACGGGAACGGTGGAGCGCGGCTGCCCCGCGGGAACCGGGCACTGCGGCTCCGCTTCGAGACAGTTGACGGCGAGCCGCACGCGGCCGAGCCTCAGCGCCCCTTGGGGTCCCGCGGACCCGATCGCCCTCAACCACCGGCTGGAGATCCCGCCGAACGTCTCGACCACGATGGCGCCGGGCGCCTTGACCAGGGTCAACGGCGTGACGCGCGGCTTCGGGGTGAGCTTCTGCCAATCCGGATCTCCCCCGGCTTCCGCGAGTCCCCAGTACGACCACTCGACGTCGCCAAACGCCGCTTCAGTGGTGTGCACCTCGATCTCGGCCGCGCCTTCGATGTTGAGGAGCGACTCGCTGCCGATGTAGACCACATGCTCCTGCCCGTCCCGCGCCGTCTCCCCGAAGGGGCGGAAGGTCTTCACCGCGGTCACGCGGTCCCCCGCCTCCGCGGCCGCGTCCAGACTCGGCTCGATGTCGACGATCCCGCCGTTGACTTCCTTCACCCTGTATTCGAATCCGGTCCGCTCGTGATGAAGGGTCTTCAGCTCCGCGAGCCCGAGCTCAGGCTCGAGCTGGAGCTGCTTCGCATCCGCGTTGGCCAGCGACTTCACCCTCCACTCGCCCGGCGACGGCTTGGCCGGATCCAGGGCCGACAGCGCATCGGGCGGCAGGAAGAAGCGGTCGCCCGCGGCGTCGACGCCGACGATCGTCGCCACCGTCGCTGGGACGAGCTGGATGTCCTTTTCGGTCTCGAAGAAGACGGGCTCCGGCTCGTCGTCGAGGATCGCCTGCAGCTGGACCCTGGCGCGGGCCAGGACCGGTTCGGATCCGGCCGCCATCGCGAACACGACGGGAAGGCGCGCGGCGCGGCCGGCCTGGCCGCGGACGCCGAGCCAGTGCAGGAAGCCGCGGAACGCCTTGTCGGGGACGCGGTCGAGGCGCTGTGTCACCTCGGAGCCGATGCGGGCGGCGATCGCGAAGAGCGCCCCCGCGAGGTCCGTCTCGACGTTGCGCGGGCGCCATTCCGGCAGCCAGGCACGTCCGCGCCGGACCAGCTCATCGTTGAGCTCGCGGCGTCGCCGGGTCTCCAACCTTGGAGGTTTCACAGGCGGGTCCCGGGGTCGATGCGGCCGCCGCGGCTGCCGACACTCGCAGACCCGCCCTCGCGGAAGTAGAACGGGTAGACGAGGTTCCCGACCTGGTTCGTACGACGCACGCGATACTCGAGCTCGATCAGCAGCTCGCCGTGGCGTTCGTGGGCCGGGTCGACGGCGACGGAGAGGACCTCGATCCGCGCCTCGTATCTGGTCAGCGCGTCACGCACGGCGGTCTCGATCCGCGTCAGCGTGGTGACGTCCACGATCTCGAACACGAGGTCGTGGATCCCGCAGCCGAAGTCGGGCCGCATCACGCGCTCGCCGGGCGACGTCCCCAGGATGATGAAGATCGACTGCCGGATGTCGGCCTCGTATTCGGCGACGGCGACGCTTCCCGTGCGGGGGTCGATCGCCACCGGATATGCCCAACCGCGCCCGAGCCATTCCTTCTGCTCGTCCATGCGTCAACCCACCAGGACCGTCGGCGCGCCGGCGGCGATGGAGTTCGGTGGGCCCGCTTCCACGATGACATCGCCCTGGCGAGCGGCGGAGAGGCCCCCGATGAGCACGGTGAGGCTGCCCATTGCGACCGTTCCCCCGACGTGCGGGACCACTCCGGTCACCAGCGGGCAGGTGTGCATGTCCGACGTCGCCCGCCAGGCGGGCTGGCCCGCGATCAGCACCGTCAGGCACCCGGGCCCGGGCGAGAGCGGCGTGCCGTGGCTGGTCTGGTCTCCCACTCGGGCGGCAGGCATTCCCATCGCGTCCTCAGTTGATGTTCACCGTCGTCCCGCGCAGCGTCAGGGTGCCCCCGGCCTTGACCTCCGCCGTGCCCGAGGCGTCGACCAGGACCTGCGTCGCCTTCAGGATCAGCTTCGACTTCGCCTCCAGCGTCACTTCGCCGCTGTTGCTCTTGAAGGCCAGCGTGTTCCCCTGGCCGTCCACCAGCTCGACGAGGTCGTCCTTGAAGGTGAGGCGCCGCCCGTCGTTCAGCTCGAGCTGCACGAGCCCCTTGCTCCCGTCGTCGAAGGTCAGCTTGTGCCCCTTGCGCGTGCGGATCTGCCGGACGTCGTTCTTGCCGTCGGAGTTGTCGAGGGCGGCCTTGTCCACGCCGTTCCACAAGGCCCCGATCACGTAAGGGAACCGCACGTCGCCGCGGTCGAACGCGACCAGGACCTCGTCCCCGACCTCGGGCAGGAAGTAGATGCCGCGTTGCTTCCCGGCCATCGGCGCGACCACGCGCGCCCAGTAGCTCTGCTGCCCGCTCTCGTGCCAGGGATAGCTGACCTTGACGCGCGCCATCCCGGTGTTGTCCTTGTTCTCGCGCACGACGGCCACCGCGACGCCCTTCGCGTGGCCGCCGCCTTCGACGGTCGTCTCCGTGGGGGCGACGTGGACCAGGCTCATAACGTCACGTCCTTCACCTTCACCTTCATCCGGTAGCCGCTGCCGTCCACGCGGTGAGTGACCTTCTCGACGTAATACGTCTTCGAGAAGGGGTCGCCGAGTCCGTCGAGGATGACGTTTCGGTCGGGGCGCACGTCGGGGACGCCGATGCACTCCGCTTCCCCGGTCACGAACTTCCTGGCGAAGTCGTTGAGGATGGCGCGCGCCCTCTCGTTCGCCTCCGACTGGGTGAACACGGGTTGTCGGAGCCTCACCACGGGCGCCTTGCCGAGGGCCGCCTTCACCCTCTCGCCTCCGCTCTTCCGCCGCCCGTCGCGCCCCGACTCCTCGCCCGCCACCGCCTTTCCCACGATCGGCTCCTTCGTCTTCTCGTCCCACCCGTAGACCTCGACGGCGGAAACCTGCGAGGCGAGGTTCGCCTCCGGCTTGAAGCTCAGCAGGCCCGCCCCCCACTTCAGGGTGACGATCCCTTCCTTGTCGTCGCTCGGCTTGCCGAAGTGGAGGGTCTCCTCCGCGTCGATGAAGAACTCGCAGTGGTTGCGGGTGGCGAGCTTCTTGATGAGGTCGAAGTCGCTCTCCTGGTTCTGCTCGATCTGCTCGTGCTTCTCCCTGGTGACCAGGATCGAGGAGCTCAGGTTGTATTCGTGGGCGATCTTCTCCACGACGTCGCTGTCGGTGACGTTTGCCCAGTTCCGCGACTGCTTCCCCTGCTGCATCCTGAAGAGGTGGTCGTAGCCGGCCACCGACAGCTCGGGCGTCCCGCTCTCCGAAAAGCTCGTCGAGATCTCGCTGACGATGCCGGAGATGATGACGGGCAGGCCGGAACGCTTGCCGTACCCGACGCCGACCTTGACCTCCGCCCCGAACTTCAGCGTGTCGAAGACGCCTTCCCCGCCCCCGGTCAGGAACTGGCGCTTCTCGTGGTCGAAGGAGTTCACCACCGTGAAGCTGAAGCGGCCGGGCGTGCTGAGGACGAGGTCGACCTCGACCTGGCTGACCGCGACGCCGATCGTATCCATGAGCGACCGGCCCCCGACCAGGACCGTGAACGCGGGGACGTAGAAGTCGCCGTTGCGCCTAGAGAAGCTGGCGAGTTCCATCCTGCTCCTCCAGCGGGGGCACGGTCACCCAGTCTCCGGGACGGACGTCGCGCGGGTCGTCGAGGTCGTTGTGATGGGCGATGACACGCCAGGCGGCGGGCTCTCCGTATTCGCGGGCGGCCATGGCCCACAGGCTGTCGAGGCCGATGATCACGCGCCGCTTGGTCTTGTCGGCCGACTCCAGCTTCGGGTCTTCCAGGAGCTGGGGAAGGGTCTTGTATTCCTTGAAGGAGACGGTCAGGGTCGCGCGGGCGGGGATGCCTTCGGGCCGGAAGAGGGTGATCTTGCGCGAGATCTTCTCGATGATCGCGGTGAAGGCCAGCTTTCCCCATACGAAGCGCACGAGCGGCGGGGCGTGCAGCCGGCGGTCGATCTCGAGCAGCGACACGAGATCCTCGATGCGCTGCTGGACGCTCCGGCCTCCCGGCGGCGCGGGATCCGTGTAGTCGTCCAGGAACAGCTCCATGGACAGGACGTCGGCCTCGCCGTTGATGAACTGCAGGAGCGGGCCGCTGAGACCGGGGATGGACGTCGCCTTGTAGGTGTTGGCCCGTTCGATGCTGTATTCGAACGGGTTGAAGAGGACTTTGATCTGCTCGCCGGCGCGGGCGCCTTTGAGGATCTCGATGACTGCCTTCTCGAGGGCCATCGCGACCTACAATCCCCGCCGCTCGCGCTCGATGCGAGCCCGGCGCTCGATGCGCGCGATGACGTCCTCGGCCAGCCGGTCCACCGCCGGTCCCGTGAGCACGAGGGGCGCGGGCGCCGGCGGCGGTGGGAGAGGACGGAGCTCGACGGCCGGCGACGACGGTGTCGCGCCGTCCACGCGGCCGGCGACGACGGGCGCGCCGCGACGGTCGGAGGTAACCGGGAGGACGGTCGGCTCGTCCGCTCTCCCGGCGGCCCTGCGCCACACGAGCGGCGGCGGAGCCGCTTCGACGCCGCGGGACTGGGACCGTTGCGTCTCTGTTGCGACCGCGCTCGCCGTCGTCCGCAGCCGGCCCTGTCGTGGCGACGCGCCCCGCAGCGCCGGCGGCACGGACGTCGCGACCGGACGCGGAGCGAAACCGGTGGACGCGGCGAAGATCATGGACGCCGCCCGCCCGACGACGACGCTCGCGAGCCCCTGACGGACGTTCACGTCCCGGCGCCTCGCTCGCCGGATGTATCCAGCGGCGCGTGCCACCGCGGGAACGGAGACGGCTGCCACTGCGCCGGCCGCGTGGGTGAAGGCGCCTGCCGCCGCCACAGGCAGGACCCGTCTCGCCGCCCCGCCGACGCCGCGCTCCCCGGGGCCGGCCGGCCGAGCGACGATGGCCGGCGGCCATGCGGACGCTGTCGTCGCAACGCGCACGCCGAGCTTCCCATACCGGATGGCGTGCGCCCGCGCGCTCGCATGCCGGGCTCGGGGCGCGGAGCGATGGAGGATTGCGGGCGCGCGGAACGGGGCCGGATCCCGTCGACGCGCGCCGACGGCCGCGCGGGGGCTCCCGTACCTCTGGACGACGACGGTGGTGCGCCGCGCGAGCGTGGCGCTCGTGGCCGGCCGGCACCGGCACAACGGGCGCAGGAGGGGCGATGACGAGCGCTTTCGCCACCGCAGCGCGACGAGGCCGACCACCCATCCTCGCCGCCGGCCCGCCTCGAGGGTGCGACGAGCGAGGCGGTGGATCGACCGCCGCGCGAGACGGCGCTTCCGGACCCACGACCGACGCCGGACCACGAATCTCATCCCTTCTTGATCCCGTGATGGGCGAGCTCGACGCTTTCGACCAGCACCTGGCCGTTCGCCCCGTCGAGGTCGGTCCCGGTCCACTTCACCGGGAAGGCGTCGGCGACGAGCCAGCGCCAGGCCTCGTCCCCCGCCTCGTCCTGGAGAACGATGGTGACCGTGCGCCGTTTCACGCCCTTGGCATCCGCCGCGTCGATCACGTCCTCGTGCCACCCCCAGAGGTACCGGTCGACGAGCCCGCGCTCCAGCACGAGGTTCGGGTACGTGGTCTGCGTCGCCAGCTTGTGCTCGAAGTCGTTGACGCCCCCCTCGCGCCGCGACTCCACCTTGGTCTCGCGGGAGAGTCCCTTCACGCGGGTGAACCCCCCGTGCTGCACGCTGTCGAACTCCACGCGGAACCGGAAGGCGTGGTACGGATGCTTGCGCGCCACCTCAGCTCCTAGAGGTTGTCGAACGGGCTCTTGGGCACACCGTCGAGCTGTTCATTGATCCGTGAGATCTCCCGGCACCAGCGCCGCCTCTCCACATGCTCCAGCTGCATCAGCTCGCCCGGTCCCCAATGGAAGTGGTACGCGATGAAGGCCATCTCCTCGCGCAGCTGCCGCGCGGGATAGGCCCTCAGGCTTCCCCCACGGCGCGGAACCCCCTCGCCGCCGCGGACGTCTCGCCGCGCGCGGCCTCCGGCCGCCCGGCCGGGTGTCCCGCGACCTCGTCGTCGCCGTCGCTGTCGTTGATGCGCTCGTACAGCCGCTGCAGGTAGTCGAGGTCCGACGCGAACAGGTTCTCGATCACCCGCGTGTCGATCGTGGGCACGTCGCCCAGGCGCGTGACGACGCGGGCGAGGACGATGACCGCGTGGTAAGCCTGGTTCTGCTGCACCCGCGGGTCGCGGAGGGGCAGGATCTCGTCGGCCGCCGTCGCCAGCCGCATCACTCCGTGCCGGTGCAGGTTCCCGTCCGCGTCCACGTACCCGCGGGGCAGCGTGAACTCGACCTCGGTCTGGAAGCCGCCCTGGCTCCTGGTCTGCATGCCTCGTCCCTCCTCGCGCGTCGTCGTCCCGCTCACAGGACGCGCTCGATGCCTTCGTTGACGAGCTCGAGCACCTCGATGAACACCTCGTTGCCCTTGCCGTTGAGGTCGCTGGGGTCGTATTTCGTCGGCCACGCTTCGCTGACCACGAAGCGGGCCTTGTCCGTGCCGCCCTCGTCGACCACGACGATCGCGACCTCCTTGCGGTTGGTCTGGATCTGGCCAGCCATGATCTGCTTGTGCCAGTTGAAGATCTCCAGCGAGTCCGTGACGCCGCGCTTCAGCGTGATGTTGCCGAACTTGGTGAGGCCGGAGAGCTTGCGGACGTGCATCGGGTCGTTGCCTTCCCGGTAGTCGACGGCCTCCGTCGTCGTCTCGCCGATGCCCGCCTCGCTGAAGGCCGCGAGCTGGATGCCCGCGATCTCGAGGCGGAACCGGAAATTGCGGACGGGATCGTTGCGCGCTGCCATGGCCGGTCCTCCTCCTTACCGCTGCGATTCGGCGGTGTGCTGGAAGATGCGGAAGATCACGAACTCCGCCGGGCGGACGGGCGCGATGCCGATCTCGCACACCAGGCGCCCGTTCAGGATGTCGTCCTGCGTCATCGTCGTTCGGTCGCAGGTGATGAAGAACGCCTCCTCCTCGGTGCGGCCGAACAGGGCGCCGTTGCGCCACTGCCCACGCAGGAACAGGCGGATCGTGTCCTTGACGCGCGCCCAGAGGCGGTCGTCGTTGGGCTCGAAGACCACCCACTGCGTCCCCTCGTAGATGGAGCGCTCCAGGAAGATGAAGAGGCGGCGCACGGAGACGTACTTCCAGAGGCCGTTCGAGGAGAGCGTGCGCGCGCCCCACACGCGGATCCCGCGGCCGGGGAACCTCCGGATGGCGTTCACGCCGCGCGGGTTCATCTGGCCCTGCGTGTTCTCGTCGATCTCCACCGCGACGTCGAGGGCCCCGCGGACGATCTCGTTGGCGGGCGCTTTGAAGACGCCGCGCTCGATGTCGGAACGTGCATAGATGCCGAGCATGTAACCCCCGGGAGGCACCGTGATGCGGACGCCGCTCCTCGGATCCGAGACCACGATCCAGGGCGCGTAGAGCGCCGCAAACTGCGTATCCCAATTGCTCCGGGGATCGAGGGTTCCCGGGATCGCCGAGGCGTCCGGATCCACCGCCGCAAAGCGGAAGCGGAGGCGCTCGCAGTGCGCCACGATTTCGCTGGTGATGGGGTCGGCGTTGGCCGGAGGCCGAGGTGCATGGACGAGGGCGACGTCGCGGAAGGCATCCAGCTCCAGGTACGTCAGGCCTTGCATCGGCCGGTTGTCCGGCACGCCCTTGAAGTCGTCGCTGCCGAGAGGAGTGGCGTCGTCGGCTCCGTTCTGGTCGAGGAACTCGCCGGGAGGGCCGTTGAACGCCGGCAATGACGTCGTGCCCTGCGTACGCCCGACGGTCGCAAGCGGCGACACGGACTGGTTGGTGGAGCTGTCGGTGAGGCGCTTCTCGAAGTAGTCGGAGGAGAGCGGATCCACCGAGAGGTTGTCGTAGTCTTCCTGGTATTGCGGTCGCGGAGTCCTCGCGTTGTTGTTCGCGTCGAACGGGTCGTAGAGCGTCTGGGGGAGTTCCGACCAGTAGGAGAGCTGGAGCCTGAACCCGACGCCGGTTGTCGAGCTCTCCCGCAGGCGGACCAGGACGCGGAGCCCCCACGAGCCCGGGCCCACCGCCTGAACGCTGAAGTCGCCGAAGGCCTTCGACGCGACCGTCGCCCCTTGACCGACGACGCGGGAGACGTACAGCCGCTTGCCGCCATTTTCGAAGAAACCGTTCGCGGCGTGCGGCATGAAGCGCCTTCCGCCCGGAAGCGTGAACGTGCTCCCGAACCAGCGGAGGTAGTCCTTGTAGCTGGTGACGAGGGTCGGTCGCAGCGGGCCGCGCTCGGTCTCCCCCAGGAACGCGGAAGTGCTCGTGGGCACGCCCTCGATGGGGCGCGGGCCGCGCTCGATCTCCTCGATGTAGACGCCTGGCGTCAGGTACTCAGGCACGGCTCACCCCCTGTCCGTCGCGGCCGTTCTTGTGGCCGCATCCGCATTCCGGGTCGTGCGTCTCGACGCAGCACTTGTCCTCCGGCTTCTTGCCCTTCAGACACTCCTTGATGCGCTCCTCCTCGGTCTTCCTCTGGTCTTCGAGGGCCTTGCGCAGCGACGCGAGGTCGTCGGGATTCGCCTTGTAGGCCGACTCCGCGGCGGCGTACAGGTCCTTGACGTTCCGGTAGTTCCGCCACGCGCGGTCCAGCTCCTCGGCGTAGGCCTTTGGCAGGAGCAGCGCCGGGACGGTCGCGGTGTCCTCGTCGCCCGGACAGTGCGCGTCCGACACCGGGTCCGCTTCCTCCGCGCCCGCCGGCTTGCACCCTCCCGGCTCGTCGTCGCAGTCCTCGTCCGGGCACAGCGGGTCCTCGCCCTCGAACTTCGGGCAGTCGTCCTTCATGTCCGCCGGGCGGAGACGGCGATGGACGGGCAGGAGCTTGAACCAGAACAGGTAGAGCGCGACCGCGCGCTCCGGGCCCGCGAGCGCCTCCCGGATGTCCTTCGTGATGAGCTTCTCGTTGTCGTTCAGCTCGGCTTCGACGCGTTGCGCGTTCTTGCTGACGGTGTCGAGGTGCGTCTTGGCCCAGTCGAACTTCTTCTTCGCCCGGTCACGCTTCCGCTCCAGAGCGCCGGAGCAGCAGCGGGCGCGGGCGTCGATCTTCTTCTCCAGGCACTTCAGCTCGTGCTTCGGCTTGCAGATGCAGTCTTTGACGATCTCCTTCCAGTCCTGGCCGGGGAAGGCCGCCTTGATCTGCGCGTAGAGGCTCTCGACCCTCTGCTGCTGCTCGCACCAGCGGGCGCGCAAGGCGGGGAACTTCTTCTCGTAGTCCGACACGATCCCGCCCTGGTTCTTGACGAAGGCTTCGAGCTCCGCCTTCAGCTCGCCGAGCTTTTTCGCCTCGAAACGAAGGAGCTCCTCGTTGATGTCGATCAGCAGCTCTTTCGGCGTCTTGCACTTGGGATCCGTGGTGCCGGGGGTACCGGTTCCTGTCGCCTGGTCTGCCATCGCTTCGTCCTCCGGTGCGGCTCAAATGGGAGAGAGATCGCTCCATCCCAGCTTCAGGTCCCGTGCGAGGAGGTGTCCGTCGCGGACACGCCCTCTGGCCGCGGGGTTCGTGTTCGTGCCTGGAAGGAATTCGAAGTCCGGCGGCGTGGCCCGCGTGACGGGCAGGAACACGCCCCGCGTGAACTGGAGCCGGACCTTGAGGAGGCCGTTGGACAGATCGGGCTCCGCGAGGCCACCCCGAGGCAGTCGCAAGAAGGCGGCGAACTGGCCGTCGGAGTCCGTCTCGGGCTCGTTCGGAGACGGCGTGAGGCCGCCGGCGCCCGCGAACGGGAGCGCGGGTGGCGGCGGCGGAAACCACGCGCCCGTGTCGGCGTCCTGCCATGCGAGCTGGACGAGCGCGCCCGCGACGGGCGGCGAGGAGGGGGCGGCGTCCTCGCACAAGAAGCCGCGCACGGCGGTGACCCCGGCCTCGAACGCGTACGCCGCCGTGGGCCGCAACGTGATCCGCACCAGCCGCTGCGCGGGAAGGGCCGCGTCGAGGTCGTTCGGGCGCGGCGGAGCCGGCGCCACCTGCGTCGAGAATGGCAGCCGACCTGGCGTCACCGTGATCGCCCCCGGCCAGGAGTCGCCTTCCCGGAGCCAGACGAAGCGGCCGGAGCGGTTGATCGACGGCTCTTGCGTCAGGCCCCGCGCTCGAACGGTGAG
>Ga0326597_10008699_pt1 | contig 13666 bp, 11 predicted proteins | sample RVTome_12_FD_203789 | JGI IMG/M metagenome (GOLD analysis project Ga0326597, IMG submission 203789) | Soil microbial communities from uranium-contaminated site in the Upper Colorado River Basin, Wyoming, United States - RVT100D185 | ecosystem: Environmental > Terrestrial > Soil > Contaminated >... | reverse complement strand
TGCCACACCAAAAAGAGCCACCAAACAAAGATGTACGACAATTCTGTGCATCGACTTTTATCCGTAGGTACACTGGCCTCGACCCCACTAAGTGTACCAGCACCTAACATATTGATATTATGGAAGATATAAGACAGATGTCATTATGGCAAGGAACATCGCGTTTTCCGGAAACACAAAGGCCCCGGCATATATATATGTCGGGGCCTTCACTGAGTGAGATTAGTTGGTTGCGGGGGAAGGATTTGAACCTTCGACCTTTGGGTTATGCGTACCGCTGCAGCTTTCGCTGCCTGGCTTTCGCCAGTTTGTGGTCTGGACTTTCCCTTCACCCTCGGACCGGCTTCACCGCCGTTAGGGTGCCTGCCGTCAAGTCTCTACACCTTCACCGAGGACCGCATGGCCCTCAGCGCTTGGCTCGGGATTACCGCGCGACCGGCTTCCCCGACTTTGACAGGAAATCGCGCATCAGTTTCCTGACGCGCAGCCCATTGCAGGATCAGCTATTAAGCGTCTTGTGCTAACCCTGCGGAATCGAGCCCAACGAGCTACCAGACTGCTCCACCCCGCAGGCGGATACTAACACAGGCAGCGTGAGCCACGTCAAGGCAATGCAAGCCGATAGCGAATAGAAAATAGCGAGTAGCGATGAAAGAACAGCAGGCAACTCGGATCTCTTCTCGCTGGCTATTCGCTGCTCGCTGTTAGCTACTAGCTTTCAGTGAAGTTGATTTCGTTTCGACCGCGTGCTAACACAGCGCATGCGCATCGTATTTATGGGCACACCGAAGTTTTCCGTCCCGTCGCTCGCGGCGCTGTTGACCTCGGAGCACGGCGTCGTCGGCGTCGTCACGCAACCGGACCGGCCGAAGGGACGAGGGCAGGAACTGGCGGCCTCGCCGATCAAACAGCTTGCTATTCAACACAAGATTCCGATCCTGCAACCCCTGAAGATGAAAGATCCGGCTTTTCTGGATGCCTTGTCGGTGTGGAAACCGGACCTGATCGCCGTGACGGCGTTTGGACGCATTCTTCCCAAGGTCATCCTCGATCTACCGTCGTTGGGGTGCGTCAACGTGCATGCGTCGCTGCTCCCGAAATACCGTGGCGCAGGCCCGATCCAGTGGGCCCTCATCAGGGGCGAACGGGAGACCGGCATCACGACCATCTTGATGGACGAAGGCATGGACACCGGCGCGGTCCTTCTTCAAGAAAAAGTTTTGATCGCACCGGACGACTCAGCCGGCACTCTGTCGTCGAAGCTTGCGGAGGTCGGAGGGCGGCTTCTTATAGACACGCTCGCGCGGATTCAGGACGGCACCATTACGCCTCAGCCACAGGACCAGAGCCAAGCGACCATGGCTCCGTTGCTCAAGAAGGAAGACGGCTTGCTCGATTGGACCTTGACGGCATGTGATCTGGCCAACCGGGTGCGCGGGTTGTCCCCCTGGCCCGGCGCCTATACCTATCTCGGAGAAGACCGTTGGGTGGTTTTGAAAGCGTCGGCCCTTGATCGATCGGTGGCCAGGGTGCTTCCCGGGACAATCGTGGATGCCACGAAAGAGGGATTGATCGTTGCGACTGGATCGGGTGTGCTCCGCATCATGGAATTCCAGCCGGCCAACAGTCGCCGGATGTCGGTAGCGCAATACTTGACCGGGCACACGCTCGCACCGGGCCTCCGGCTCGGCCCTCCCCCGCCAACCGCTGCCGCATGAAACCATTGCCTGGGGCGAGAGCCGTCGCGCTGGACGCCCTGTTATCCGTCGAACGGGCTCAGACGTTCGCCGACGACGCATTGGACCATTATATAAGCCGGAGCGCACTCGATAGCCGTGATCGGGCTCTGGCGCTTGAGTTGGTCTACGGCATCCTCCGTCATCAGAGCACACTCGACTGGCGGCTGAACCATGTCGCGACAAAACCCATGGCCAAGCTGCCGGCCCGTATCCGCATGGCCCTCCGCCTCGGGGCCTATCAGCTGCTTCATTTGGATAAGATCCCGCCGTCCGCCGCTGTCAACGAATCAGTCGCCTTGATCAAGGCCGGCAGCCCGGGTCATTGGCCCGGCTTCGTGAACGCCGTCCTGCGGGCTTTGATCCGCACGCCGGCTCCGCCATGGCCTGATCGTGCCACGAATCCCGCGCGGGCGCTGTCCGTCCGGCACGCCTGTCCCTCATGGTTAGCCGAACGCTGGATTGCGCGCTTCGGCCTGCAGGCTGCAGACGCCCTCTGTCACGCCACAACGGAGATCCCTCCCTTGACGATCCGCGTCAACACGTTACGAATCTCCCGGGACGCATTGGCAGCCCGGTTCACGGAACTGGGCCATGGAGTCCGGCCGACCCGGATCAGCCCCGTTGGGCTGGTCCTGGACAAGAGCGGGGCCATCACAGAACTGCCGTTGTTCCATGAGGGAGCGTTTTACGTCGAGGACGAAGCGGCCCAACTCATCGCCCCCATCCTGGATCCGCAGCCGGGTGAATCGGTGCTGGATGCCTGCGCCGGGCCGGGCGGAAAAACGACACATCTGGCCGCGTTGATGCAGAATCGTGGAGAGATCGTCGCCGTCGATAATCAGGCCGCCCGCTTGCGCCTGGTCGAAGACAATTGCCGCCGGCTCGGCATCGACATTATCCGCACCATCCGGGCCGATGGGACAGCATCACCATCGAAGCACCTGAGCGGGCGCCTGTTCGACCGCATCCTGGTGGATGCGCCCTGCAGCGGACTCGGCGTCCTGCGGCGTCACCCCGATGGCAAATGGGGGAAAGAGGCGGAGGCGTTGTCGCAGCACCAAGCGCGCCAGCGCCAGCTCCTCGACCAGGCATGCCATCTCTTGCGGCCCGGCGGGGTCCTCGTCTATAGTACCTGCTCGAGCGAGCTGGAAGAAAACGAACAGGTGATCGACCGATTCTGTAGCGCGCACAAGGAGTTCCGTCGTGAATCCGTCGCGCCGTGGCTCCCCCGCCAGGGCGCTTCGCTCGTGACAGGCCAGGGTGACTTGTCCACCATGACAAACGAGGACTCCATGGATATGTTCTTCGCCGCCCGGCTTCGAAAGGCATCGTGATGGGCAAATCCACTGTCCGAATCGCCCCGTCCATCCTGTCGGCGGACTTCGCCCGCCTGGCCGACGAAGTCTCGCGCGTGGAGGCCGGCGGCGCCGACCTCCTGCATGTAGACGTGATGGACGGCCATTTCGTTCCCAACCTGACGGTCGGCCCGCCGATCGTCGAAGCCCTTCGCAAGGTCACGAAGCTGCCACTCGACGTCCATCTGATGATCACGAATGCCGATACCTATATCAAGGAATTTGCCGATGCGGGCGCCGATTACCTGACGGTGCACGTGGAAGCCTGCCCGCACCTCCATCGCACGGTCCAGGCCATCAAAGAGTGCGGCGTGAAAGCCGGCGTGACCTTGAATCCCGCGACGCCGCTCGGCTCCGTGGAGGCAATCCTGCCCGATGCCGATCTGCTGTTGATCATGTCCGTCAACCCGGGCTTCGGCGGCCAATCCTTCATTCCCGCGTCACTGCAAAAAATCGCGCAGGCGAGGGCGATGATCGAGCGCCTGGGGAGCCGCGCGCTGCTGGAGGTGGACGGCGGCATCAAAGTCGAGAATGCCGCCCAGATCGTCGCGGCCGGCGCAGATATCCTGGTGTCGGGCTCGGCGATCTTTTCCAGCCGGGATTACGGTGCGACGATCAAGGCCATGCGGCAGGCCGGACAATCGCTTCCCAAGACCGGCCGGGCTCCCGGCACTGCCCCGGCCAGACGTTAACGGTGGACACCTCTTCCCTTATCAGCAGCCTCCATCCTCTCGAGATCAAGGTTCTCCTCGCCCTCCGCGAGGCACCGGGCCGCGGACCGCTCAAGGAACAGCTTCTTGAGCAATCGGCCGCACTCGAACCGTCTCAACTCAGCATGGCGGTCGAGTGGCTGCTGGCCAAATCGCTTATAAGCGTAGCGTCTGAAAAAACCACACCCATCGTCTCCCTGACCAAAATCGGCGCCCACTATTTTGAGAAATATGCGCCGATCGAGCGCATCCTTTCGACCGTCCGCAAGGCGAGCCAGACCGGCAAGCGGCTGACGATTCAGGATATTCAATCCCAGGAGGGGCTTGAACCGACCGAGGTCAGCGGTGCCGTTGGGTGCCTGAAAAAAGAAGGCGCGATCCGGATCGTGGCTGGCGGGCATGTCGAATCCACAGGGGCGGCGAGCCCCACGACCGAAGCGCTTCGCGAACTGCTGAAACAACTGCATGGCACGCCCCGAGACCTGCAGGCCTTCCAGGAACCGATGCGCCGTGTCATCCAGCAGTATGCGGTCAAGCGGGGAAATGCCAACGAGCCGTTCCGCGTCGACGACCACGTCGAGCGGGCCTATGCCCTGACACCGGACGGTCAAAACGCCGCGGACACGCTCGTCCAGCAAGGCGTTGCCGACGAAGTGTCGCAGCTGTCTCCGGAACTGTTGAAGGACGGCAGCTGGCGGACAAAGCGGTTCCGGAAATACACGATCAGCCTGCGGGCGCCCCGCATCGCAGCCGGCAAACGCCATCCCTACCGCGAATTCCTCGATCGCGTGAAAACCAAGCTGGTCAGCATGGGATTCCTGGAAATGCGCGGATCGCTGATCGAAACAGAATTCTGGAACATGGATGCCCTCTACATGCCGCAGTTCCATCCGGCGCGGGACATCCACGACGTCTATTTCGTCAAGGACCCGACGCATGCGCCTGAGATTGCCGAACCGTTCTTCTCGCGCGTGGCGGCAGCGCATCGTGATGGCGGCGACACCGGCTCCACCGGCTGGGGCTACGACTTCAACGAAGAGCGCGCGCGGCGGCTGGTCCTGAGAAGCCAGGGCACCGCCGTGTCGGCCCACACGCTGGCGTCGAAGCCGAACGTTCCGGGGAAGTATTTTTCGATTGCGCGCTGTTTTCGCTACGACCAGGTGGACGCGACCCACGCGACGGATTTCTTCCAGGTCGAGGGGATCGTCCTGGGCCAGGATATCAATTTCCGGACCCTCCTGGGGCTGCTCGAACTGTTCGCACGCGAGGTCGCCCAGGCGAAGGAGATCAAATTCCTGCCGGCCTATTTTCCCTTCACCGAACCCTCCGTGGAGCTCCACGTGCAGCATCGACGACTGGGCTGGATGGAGCTGGGTGGGGCCGGTCTGTTCCGACCCGAGGTGGCCAAGCCGCTCGGCGTGGATGTTCCGGTGATCGCCTGGGGGCTCGGATTGGACCGCATGGCCATGGTCGCCCTGGGCATCCACGATATCCGCGAGCTGTTTACCGGCGACCTGGACATGATCCGCACGACGAGAGGAAAGTTTTAGAACGGTTCGCCTGGTTTGTCTGGTTCATCTGGTTTTAACCAAACAAACCAGAACAACGAAACAAACCATCGCACAAGAATATGCCGACGATCTCCATCAACCTGAACGATTTTTCGCAACTCCTCGGCCAGGGGCCGGTCACGGCCGAGCGGGTGGAATCCTGGCTCCCGCTGGTCAAGGGCGAGCTGAAAGACCACGACGACGCCACTGGCGAATTACGGATCGAATTACAAGATAGCAATCGCCCGGACCTCTGGTCCTGCGAGGGGATCGCGCGCCAGATCCGGATCGCGCTCGCCGGCAAGAGTTCAGCCTACCCCTTCTTCAAGGCGAAGCGTCCGACGAAACGCCTGCTGGTCTCGCCCGGCCTGGAGCCGATCCGTCCATACATCGCCGCCTGCACCGCCGTCGGCTACCGCGTGACCGGTGACGGGCTCACCCAGTTGATCCAGATGCAGGAGAAACTGGCCGACATTTTCGGTCGGAAGCGCCGCACCGTGTCCATCGGGCTTTACCGGCTGTCCGGGATTGTCTTCCCGGTGACCTATACGCTCGTGAAACCGGATGAGGCCAAGTTCACGCCGCTGGGATTCGACGAACCGATGTCGCTGCGCGAGATCCTTTCGGTCCACCCGAAAGGCGTGGAATACGGCCCGATTGTGGCCGGCCACGACCGCGTGCCGTTGTTGCGGGACGCGGACGGCCAGGTGCTCTCATTGCCGCCGGTGATCAACAGCCGTGAGATCGGCGAAGTCCGGGCCGGCGACGCCGAACTGTTTGTGGAAGTCACGGGGACCGATCTGCTCATGGTTGTCCTGACGCTCAACATCCTGGCCGCCAACCTGGCCGACCGTGGCGCCGTCATCGAACCGGTTGAGGTCGTCTATCCCTCGGCCACAGCGTTGGGGAAAACCGTGCGCACGCCGTTGGATTTTTCGCAACCCCGTCCCATCCCGGTGAAAACCATCGAGGCCGCGCTGGGGCAGTCGTTCGGGGCCACGTCCATCGCGCGCGCGCTGACGGCCTACGGCTACCGCGTCAAGCCGTCCCGCGACACGGTCATCGTCAAACTGCCGCCGTACCGGAACGATCTGATGCACGCGGTGGATGCCGTCGAGGATGTGGCGATCAGCCGGGGCTACGGCCAGTTTACGGCGGTCATGCCCTCCCAGTTTACGGTGGGTGGCCTCTCGCGGGTGGAGCAGGTGTCGGATCGGGTCCGGGACTTGATGATCGGGCTTGGTTTTCAGGAGATCATTTCGAACATTCTGGCTTCCCGACAGGACCTGTGCGACCGCATGCGTCTGGGCCATACCCCGTGGAGCCGGCTCGTCGAGGTCGATAATGCCATGTCGCAGAACTTCGCCTGTTTACGGCAGTGGATCACGCCGTCGCTGCTTCGCGTAGAATCGACGTCGACGCGCGTGTTCTATCCGCACCGGGTGTTCGAGGTCGGTGAGATTGCCGTCCCCGATCCGTCCGATGCGCAGGGCGCGCGCACGGTGATGGCCTTGGGCGGGCTGATCGCCCACGCCGGCGCACACTTCTCCGAGGTTCACTCGTGCCTGGATCTGCTGCTGTTTTATCTGGACTATGCGTACAAGCTGGAACCGGTGGCGCATCCGTCGTTTCTGGAGGGACGAGCCGGACGGATCCTCTTAGACGGACGCCCGGTCGGACTGATCGGAGAGCTGCACCCGGAAGTGTTGGAGCACTGGCAAATCGGAATGCCCTGTGTGGTCTTCGAGTTGGAAGTGGATCCGCTGGCCGAACGAGAAAAATAATGTCACTGGTCAACAGTCATTGGTCATTGGTTGCATCCTTTCCCAACCGTTGACCAATGACCGCTGACTGATGACGGATTACCCCGCCGCGGGAGCGGCGCCCTGCTTGGCCATCGCGGCCAGCTTATCGAACCCCGCCGGATCGTGGATCGCCATCTCCGAAAGGACCTTCCGGTCCAGCGTCACATGGGCTTTCTTGAGCGCATCGATGAACCGACTGTAGGTCAGCCCGTGCTGGCGCACCGCCGCGTTGATCCGCGCCACCCAGAGGCTGCGAAAATCCCGCTTGCGAAGCCGCCGGCCGGTATAGGCATAGGCCTGGCCCTTGTCCACCGACTCGGTCGCGGTCCGAAACAGTTTGCTCTTGGCGCCATACTGGCCCTTCGCCAGCTTGAGCCGTTTCTTGTGTCGACGCCTGGTCTTAAAACCGCCTTTTGCGCGTGGCATGTCTTCTCCTTGGTTAGCTGATCGTTGACAGCCGGCCGCGCGGGTCCCGGAGCTACCCGCTGCAAGCCGTGCTGTTAGTTATACGGCGTGAGCCGTTTTATCGCCATGGTCATGGACCGGTCCACGATGACGCTGCCGGACAGCCGCCGCTTGCGGTTGCTGGCCTTGCTGGTCAGCAGATGCCGTCGCCCGGCCTTTCGCCGCGCGACCTTCCCGCTGCCCGTCCGCTGAAACCGTTTCTTCACCCCGCTGTGCGTCTTCATTTTTGGCATTGCCCTCATCCTTTCTGCTTCGTTCAACTCTTGGGAGCGACCACCATGATCAGGTTCCGGCCCTCCATGCGAGGCGCGTACTCGATCGTTCCCACTGGTGTCAGCTCCGCGATCACGCTGCTCATGACCGACCGGCCCATTTCCTGATTGGCCATTTCGCGCCCCCGGAAGGTCAGGGTAACCTTCGTCTTGTTGCCGTCGGCCAGGAATCCCTTGATCTGCCGAACCTTGATCTCCAAATCATGCTTGTCCGTCCTCGGCCGCAGTTTGATTTCCTTGACGCTTGTGGACTTCTGATGCCGTCGGCTCTGGTGCTCCTTTTTCTGGAGTTCATACTTGTACTTCCCGTAATCCATGATCCGGCAAACCGGCGGTTGGGAGGTCGGCGCCACTTCCACCAAATCGTAGCCACCTTCCTGGGCCCTTCGGAACGCATCAGGGGTCGGCATGATCCCCAACTGCTCGCCTTCCGGCCCAATCACGCGGATCTGCGGAATCCGGATTTCCCGATTCACTCTGAGTTTAACGATACGCCACCTCTTGGTTACGGATTTATGACGCCAACACCGCTTGTACGGTGTCCTTCCTCAACAACTCCAGCACAGCCGGCACCGGCATACTACCCAAGTCCGCCTTGCTCCGTCCACGCACCGACACGGTGTCGCCCTGCATTTCACGGTCACCGACCACGAGCATGAACGGAATCTTGGCCTTTTCCGCCTCCCGGATTTTGAACCCAATCTTTTCATTCCGCAAGTCGGCCTCGGCCCGGAATCCGGCCGCCCGCAACTGCGACGCCACCGTCTCCGCGTAGGCCTGCTGCTTGTCGGTAATGCACAGGACGATCGCCTGCACCGGCGCCAGCCACGTGGGAAACGCCCCCGCATAGTGCTCGACGAGGATCCCGAAAAACCGTTCGATCGAACCCATCAGCGCCCGGTGGATCATGATCGGCTGGTGCGGCTTCCCGTCTTCACCCGTATAGGCTAGGTCAAACCGTTCCGGGTTGTTGAAATCCACCTGGACGGTCGAACACTGCCAGGACCGACCCAGGACATCCTTGATCTTGATGTCGATCTTGGGCCCGTAGAAGACGCCTTCGCCCGGGTCGATCTGATAGGCCACGCCGCGGCTCTTGAGCGCCGCTTCCAGTGCGCGGGTGGCCTGGACCCACTTCTCCGCCGCTCCCACGGCCTTCTCCGGCTTGGTCGAGACATAGACTTCGAATTCTGAGAATCCGAACGTGCGCAGGATGAAGAAGGTGAAGTCCAGCACGCGGCTGACTTCGGACTCGATCTGGTCCGGCCGGCAGAACAGGTGGGCATCATCCTGCGTGAACCCGCGCACGCGCAGAAGGCCGTGCAGCACGCCGGTGCGCTCGTACCGGTACACGGTGCCGAGCTCGCCGTAGCGGATGGGCAGGTCGCGGTAGCTGCGCAGGTGGGACTTGTAGATCATGATGTGGAAGGGACAGTTCATCGGCTTGAGCTGGTACTCGCTGTTTTCCACCTTCATGGTCGCGAACATATTGTCGCGGTAGTAGTCCACATGGCCGCTGGTCTTCCACAGATCGAGACGCGCCACGTGCGGCGAGTAAACCAGCTCGTAGCCTGCCTTCAGATGCTGCTCGCGCCAGAAATTCTCGATCAGGAGCCTGACCAGCGCGCCTTTTGGATGCCAGAGCACAAGACCGGGGCCGATTTCGTCCTGAATGGAGATGAGGTCGAGTTCCTTCCCCAGTTTGCGATGGTCGCGGCGCTTGATCTCCTCCAGTTTGTCCAGGTGCGTCTTGAGCGCGTCCTTCGTGGGGAACGACGTTCCATAGATCCGCTGCAGCATCGGGTTGCGTTCATCGCCGCGCCAGTAGGCGCCCGCGCTCGATAGCAGCTTGAACGCCCCGACGTACCCCGTGCTCGGAAGATGCGGCCCTTCGCAGACGTCGATAAAGTCACCCTGCCGGTAGAGCGAGATCACCGGGTCCTGAATCATTGTGTCGATAATTTCCGCCTTATAGGCTTCGCCCCGTTCTTTGCTGAGCCGGACCGCCTCGGCGCGCGGCATCTCCATCCGCGCGATCGGCAGGTTGCGCTTGATGATCTCGAGCGCACGGGCCTCGATCTTTTCCAAATCGTCAGGCGTGAACGGGCGGTCGAACGCGAAGTCGTAGTAAAACCCCTCGTCGATCGCCGGACCGATCGTCAGCTGGGCCGAGGGGAACAGTTCCTTCACGGCCTGGGCCATGATATGGGTGCTGGTGTGACGGTACACGTCCTTTCCGTCTGCCGAATCGAACGTGATCGGTTCCAGCGACGCGTCGGCCGTCAGCACGGTGGACAAATCCCTCGCGACCCCGTTGACCTTGACGGCAAGGATATCCTTCTTCAAAGACTTGCCCCCCAGCGCATCGCCCGCCGTGCTGCCGGCCGGCACAGGCTTGCGGCTCCCGTCCGGGAGGGTCACCTGAATGTTGAGTGTGCCCATTTCGCTTCCAAAAAAAAGAAAAGGCATCGGCGGTCGATGCCTTGCGGGAAATGGTAGGCGCGGACGGTCTTGAACCGTCGACCTCTACCGTGTCAAGGTAGCGCTCTCCCCCTGAGCTACGCGCCTATCGTCCGCGGTCATGCTAATCCAGGCTCGTCCGGGTTGTCAAGAACGGCAACCAGCTAAGATCGCGGAAATAATGGAGAGTTTTCGAATGCGGGCGGGAAGCGGAGCGCACTTCATCAGGCCAAGCCGGTCGTGGCCGCCTTGTGCCGTTTGACCGGAATCTTGAGCTCGGTGATTTTTTTTCGCAGGGTATTCCGGTTCATCCCCAATAGATGAGCGGCCTGGATCTGGTTGCCGTTGGTTTCCTTCAACGCATGCGCGATGAGCGGGCGTTCGACCGCCGAAATCAGCATCGGATGGAGGTTGCGCGCGGACCCGTTGCGCATCCCCTTGACGAATTCCCCCAGCTTGGATTCGATGATCTCCTCGAGCACAACATTCTGCCGGGAGCGCGTGAACAAACGGCCGGGCCCGCTCATCATGGCCTGCAGAATTTCAGCCGAGCGAGCCAGTACGCTGCGCGACCCCATCACAATCATGGCACGCGAGGGCTCAACCAGCTGCGACATCTCGGTAAACTCATGGAGGGCGCCGCGCCGGGCCTCAATCAGCACCGCGTCAAATCCCTGCTTCAGCGCGGCACGCGGAATGGCGGCCACATCCCTGGCCACGGTGAGCCTGAGACCCTCGAGCGTGTGTTGGATTTTGTCATGGAGTTCCTGGTCGCTGCTGAGCAGGAGCACACTGAAGGCTAACGATCGCATGCGCGCGTCTGTTCCTAAAAAGAAGGTGCGGAGTATCTACCAAGGTCTCGTGGTTGTCAATCGCGTGACAACCGGTGATGTCGGGAGTGCAACCTGAATGCCATGCGTTTCACACCACCTGTCGGGCTTGGTTCCGACACAACACAATTTTTGGTGTGCATGCGGAAATAAAATTATTTTTCTTGAAGATGCCTGAAGCCAATCTGCTGCACTTTCTCAGCACATAAGGTGTCCGTCCCTGTACATCAGTAGCGATCCTGATGTCTTCGCATGACTCCCCCCCTCAACTCCCGGCAGGGATCAAGAATTCTTGAAAAGGTACCCTGGCCGCAAGCTCCTGGCTGAGCTTTTTAGGCTCCTGTTTACCGGGCTCCTCCAAACAGTGAAAGCCTTGACAGACGGACCATGAAATTTGTATAACAGACCACGATATTTATTTCCTATCGGAATAGTAGGAAATCAATGAGAGTCTCATTAAAAGCCACGTACGGGATCATGGCGGCCTTGGATCTGGCCCTGCAAAATGGTGCCGCCCCTGTCCAGGCGAGGGCGATCGCAAAACGACAGGCAATTCCGCTACGATTCCTCGAGCAGGTCCTGCACGCGATGAAGAACGCGGGGATTGTCGACAGTGTGCGAGGAGCGATGGGCGGCTATACACTCGGCAAGAACCCGGCCGACATCTCGCTGGCTGAGATTGTCGAAGGGCTCGACGGTCCCCTGTCGCCCGGCACGCCGCGAGGGTCTGCCACGCGTCGGCTTCGGGGCCAGTTGAAACCCGACGCGCTGCTGGCGAATGTCTGGGAAAGGGTGCATCAGGCCGAACTGGGCGTGCTCGGCACCGTCACCCTGAAAGACCTGGCCGAACGCCAGCAGCAACTTGAGCAGGAACGTACGCTCATGTACCACATTTAAGAGGCCGACCATGACTCCCCCAAACGCCACGCATCCTATTGATATCAAGACCACGCCGATTCCCCGGCACATCCTCGAGGAGATCGAGGTGTTCGAGGAGGAGGCGCGGAAAATGCTGGCCGGCGACCTGTCGGTCGATATCTTCAAGCCCTTCCGCCTGCAACATGGCATCTATGGCCAGCGCCAGCCGGGCGTGAATATGGTCCGGATCAAGATTCCCTTCGGTGGGCTCACGGCCAACCAGTTGCGCCGGATCGGCGAGTTGGCCGATACCTACGCCACCGGGGTCGGGCACGTCACCACCCGGCAGGACATCCAGCTCCACTTCGCTCCCTTAAAAGATGTGGGGACCATCATGCGCGGCCTGGCTGAAGTGGGGATCACCACCCGCGAGGCCTGCGCCAACACCGTGCGGAACGTGACCGCGTGCCACCTGGCCGGCATTTGCCGGGGCGAAGTCTTCGACGTGACGCCCTACGCCAAGACCGTCGCGTTGCACTTGCTGCGCAATCCGCTGAATCAGAGCCTGCCGCGCAAGTTCAAGATCGCCTTCTCCGGCTGCCGCCACGACTGCGCGCTCACGCCGATCCACGATATCGGCCTGCTCGCCGCCAGCCGCGACGACGGGGCGATCGGCTTCCGCATGGCGGTGGGCGGAGGGCTAGGGTCGGCCCCGCGCATCGCCCAGGTGCTGCGCGACTTCGTGCCGGTGAACGAATTGATCCCGACGATTGAAGCCGTGATCAAGGTCTTTGACACGCTCGGCAACCGCAAGAACCGCCACAAGGCACGGATGAAGTTCGTCATCGAGAAGCTGGGCTTCGAGGAATTCAAGCGCCGGTGGGAAGAGGCCTACGCGGGGATGGGCTACGCGCGCCACGACCATGCCCCGATCAAGCTGCTGACGCATCAGGACGACCCTGTCCCCCTCATCATGCCGGCTTCGGCGAAGCCGAACGGCGGCAACGGATCCGGGAACGGGCACGGTTCCATCGGCCACGAGACGCCGCTTCAGATGTGGACCAGGACGAATGTCGTTCCGCAGAAGCAGCCCGGCTATGCGGCGGTCGTGATCAAACTTCCGATGGGCGACCTCACGTCGCAACAGATGTTCATGGTCGCCGATCTGGCCGAGCGTTATTCCAACGGAAACCTCAGAACCACGATCAACCAGAACCTAATTGTCCGCTGGGTGCCGGACACGAAGGTGCGTGAGTTTTACGATGGTCTCGTGGCGGCTTCGCTGGCCGACCCCGGCGCAGAATTGGTCGAGGACATCATCGCCTGCCCGGGTACCGATACGTGCGGATTGGGCATCACGTCGTCCAAAGGCGTGGCGCGTGCGATGGCGGAAGTATTCCCTCCGGGCCGCGTGCCGGAAGACCTGAAGGACGTGAGCGTCAAGATCAGCGGATGCCACAATGCCTGCGCGCAGCACCATATCGCGACGATCGGCCTCCATGGCGTGGGCAAGCGCATGGGGGAGCGCGTGGCCCCCTACTACGAGTTGCATCTCGGCGGGCGCGTGAACGGCACGGCAAAGATCGGCCAGATGACGGTCAAGCTGCCGGCGCGGAGGGTGC
>Ga0326597_10008698_pt1 | contig 13668 bp, 10 predicted proteins | sample RVTome_12_FD_203789 | JGI IMG/M metagenome (GOLD analysis project Ga0326597, IMG submission 203789) | Soil microbial communities from uranium-contaminated site in the Upper Colorado River Basin, Wyoming, United States - RVT100D185 | ecosystem: Environmental > Terrestrial > Soil > Contaminated >... | reverse complement strand
ACCCGTTTCTGCACCTCATTGAGGCCAGCCGGCGGGAGCAGCGCGTGAACCGCTACGCCACCTTTGACGACCTGCTCGACTACTGTGCCTACTCGGCGAACCCCGTCGGCCACATGGTGCTCCATGTCTTCGGGTATCGCGACGAGACGCGCCGCCGCCTCTCCGACGAAATCTGCACCGCCCTCCAGCTCACAAACCTCTGGCAGGACGTGCGCCGGGATTTCGACGCCGGTCGCATCTACCTCCCAGAGGACGAGATGCGAACGTTCGGCGTCAGCGAGGAAGATCTCCGCGCGCACCGCGCCACGCCCGAGTTCCGCCGGCTGATCGCCTTCCAGGTCGATCGCGCCCGCGCCTGCTTCGAGCGGGGCTTGCCGTTGCTCAGGCGCGTGTCCGGACGGCTCCGCGTCGACCTGCGGTTGTTCACGCTCGGTGGTCTCGCCGTGCTCGACGCGATCGAGCGGCAGGGCTACGACGTGCTCGCCGGCCGCCCTCGGCTCTCAAGGTCGCAAAAGTTCTGGCTAGGTGTTCGGGGCCTGGCGCCGGTGAAGGTGCGCGGGGGAAGGTCGTTATGAGAAACGGACTCGAAGCGGCCTACGACCATTGCCAGGAGCTCACCCGCCGTGAGGCCAAGAACTTCTACTACGGGTTCATGCTCCTGCCCACAACGCCGCGCCGCGCGATCTACTCAGCCTACGCTTTCGCCCGCGAGTGCGACGATATCGTTGACGCCGGTCTGCCCGTCGAGGACGCAGCTGCCCAGCTCGGTGAATTCCGCCGCCGTTTCGAGCGCACGCTTGCGGGCGAACCAGATGGACAGGTGTTCCACGCGCTCGGGCATACCGTCCGCCAGTACAGCATTCCCCACGAGTACTTCACCAACCTGATCGACGGGTGCGAGATCGACCTCACGCGCCGCCGCTACGAGACCTTCGATGTCTTGAAGGACTACTGCCACAAAGTGGCCTCCGCCGTCGGGCTCATCTCCATCGAGATCTTCGGTTACCGCGGCGGCGACAAAGCCCGTAAATACGCAGCCGAGCTTGGCGTTGCGCTCCAGTTAACGAACATCCTCCGCGACATCCAGGAGGACGGCGAGCGCGGCCGCATCTACCTTCCCCTCGACGAGATCGAGTGGTTCGGCTGCACGCCGGAAGACTTGCTCGCCGGGCGTGCAACTCGCGAATTTCGGCGTCTCGTGCTCTTCCAGGCCGATCGTGCCCGTGAGCACTTTCGGCAGGGCCGTAAGCTGCTCCCGCTGCTTCCCCCGCGCGCCCGTGCCTGCGTCGGCGTCATGGCCGGCATCTATGCCAGCATTCTCGATGACATCGAGCTCGACCCGGGCGTCGTCTTTCGCCGCCGCGTCAGCCTCGGCACGGGTCAGAAGCTTGCGCTGGCCGGCCGTGAAATCGTCCGGAGCGTCGTCGGTTGACTGAGCGTCGCACCGCGGTCGTTGCGGGCGGTGGCCTCGCCGGTATCACGGCGGCGTGCGCGCTCGCTGACGCCGGTTGGCGGGTAACCCTCATCGAGAAACGCCCCTTCCTCGGTGGCCGCTCTTACTCGTATACAGACAAAGCCACCGGTACCGAAGTCGACAACGGTCAACACGTCTTCCTCGGCTGCTGCACTGCCTACATCAGCCTTCTCGAGCGGCTCGCTATCCGTGATCGAGCCCACCTCCAGAAGCGGCTTCGCGTCCCCGTGATCGACAAGGTCTGGGGAACCAGCGTCCTCACCGCCGCAGATCTGCCGCCGCCGCTCCACCTGCTACCGTCGCTCCTCCGCTTCAAATCGCTCTCCCCCGGCGAGAAGGTGGCGGCTGGCTGGGCATTCTCCGCCATTCAGGCCCTCGATCGCACCAGGCACCCGGAGCTGGATGACATAACCTTCAAGGACTGGCTCCTTTCGAAACGGCAGAGTCGCCACTCCATCGACAACTTCTGGAACCTGATCGTCCAGCCGACCCTGAACGACCACGTGTCCCGCGTCTCCGCCGACCTCGCGCTGATGGTGTTCCAGGAAGGATTCCTGCGTTCCCGCAGCGGTGCAAACGTCGGCTGGTCCAGGGTTGGCCTCACTTCGCTCGTCGGCGAAGCCGCTACCCGCTACATCACCGACCGCGGCGGCGAAGTCCGGCTCAGCGAGTCCATCCGCGGGGTTGAAGTCGACGCTGGCACTGTGTCGGGACTCTGGACCGAATCCGGCGAAGTGAAGGCAGACTCGTATGTCGTCGCCCTGTCGCCCGAACAGACCTTTGAAGCGCTTCCCGGCGTGTTGACCGGCGACCCCTTCTTCTCGCGCATCGCCCGCCTTGAGTCCTCACCCATCGTGAACGTCCACCTCTGGTTTGACCGCCCGGTCTGGGACCGCAAGTTCGCTGCCTTCCTCAATACCCCGGTGCAATGGGTCTTCAACAAGTCCGCTATCTGGCGGCGCGAGGAGCCCGGCCAGTATCTCAACATCGTCCTCAGCGGCGCGCGCGACTTCATCGGCCTTCCGAACGCCGAAATCGTGGCCCTCTTCACGAAGGAGATGTGGTCGCTTCTGCCCGCTACACGTGGCGCCGCGATCACTCGCGCGCTCGTCGTCAAGCAGCGGGATGCCACTTTCGCCGCCGGCCCCGGTACGCGGCGCTTGCGGCCTCCGCAGGCGACACCCGTTCGTAATCTTTCGCTTGCCGGCGATTGGACCGAAACAGGATGGCCGGCCACGATGGAGAGCGCCGTGCGGAGCGGCGTCATGGCAGCGCAGGTGGCGTCCCGCCCGGCCGAGGGCAGCGAGAGGCAAGTTGTCGCAGTTTAGGCTTGTGAAATTGCGTGCATCAACGTAAACGAAGTGATACGCTACCGCTGAAAACCAGCCGGGGTCTCGGCACGGTTTCCCGCGTGGGCGACCACATCAACCCATCTTCCGAAAAGGAGCGCGCGAGTGCTTAAAAGTACCAGCGAAGCGACGGGTCTGAAGATCCGCTCTCACGTCCTCACATACCAGACCGAGGCAGGCCCGCAATTTATCGACATCACGGACAACGTGGTGCAGCTGGTACAGCAATCCGGTGTCGAAAACGGCTTTGTCGTCGTGTTCTCAAAGCACACCACTGCCGCCATCGCCATTAACGAAAACGAACCCCACCTCATCGCCGATATGGTCGAGATGATCGAGCGCCTTCTCCCGAAGGGTCACGAATACGCGCACAACGCCTTCGCCCACAGCTTGAACAACGGCGAGCCCCCCAACGGACACTCTCATTGCCAGCACCTGCTGCTCGGCTCCAGCGAGACCATCCCACTCCTCGATGGCCACCTTACCTTCGGTCAGTGGCAACGCATCTTCCTCGTGGAACTCGACGACTCGCGAGAGCGCGAGGTCGTCGTTCAGATCGTCGGCGAATAGCACAAGCGGCCAGGCGCTGGCCACCACAAGGCAGGAGGCGACGCTTTGCCGAGCAGCAGACCGCTCGGACTTTCAGTAAAGCTGGGCTGGTACCTATTCCGCCAGAGGCTGAAGGGCGCCACCCACTTCCCCCTCACGATGATCCTCGAACCCCTCGAGGAATGTAACCTCACCTGCACCGGCTGTGGCCGCATTCGCGAGTACGAGCCGATAATCGAGCAGAAACTGACCGTCGAACAGTGCCTCGCTGCCGTCGAGGACTGCGGCGCTCCCGTCGTCTCGATCGCCGGCGGTGAACCGCTCATGCACCCGAAGATTGGCGAAATCGTCGCCGGCATAGTCAAGCAGAAGCGGTTCGTCTACCTCTGCACCAACGCCCTTCTTTACAAGAAGGCACTCAAGGACATCAAGCCGTCTCCCTACTTCGCCTTCGTCGTCCACATCGACGGCCTCCGCGAGACCCACGACATCGCCGTCGAGCGCACCGGCGTCTTCGACGTCGCCGTCCGCGCCATCCAAGAGTTCCGCAAGGCCGGCCACCGCGTTTGCACGAACACCACCCTGTTCAGCGGCAACGATCCGGCGGAGTACCACAATCTCTTCGCCATGCTTAACGACATCGGCGTCGAAGGCATGATGGTGGCGCCCGGCTTCCAGTACAAGGAAGTCGCTCACCACGATATCTTCCTCCAGCGCGAGGAGGCGCGTTCGTTCTTTCGGCGCATCTTCGAGGGCTGCAAGGATGGCATCCGCTTCTACAACAACCCGCTGTACCTCGACTTCCTCGTTGGCAAACGCGAATACGAGTGCACCCAGTGGAGCACGCCCACGTACACGCCGGCCGGCTGGCGTAAACCGTGCTACCTCATCGCTGACGAACACGTGACAACCTTCGCCGATCTCATGAAGACAGACTGGAAGGCATACGGCTTCGGCAAGGACGAGCGCTGCAACAACTGCATGATGCATTGCGGCTACGAAGGCTCGGCGCTCCAGGAGGCGATGGGCAGCCCGAAGGCGTTTGTCGAACTCGCCTGGCGCTCCGTGAAGCCACGCCGGATCGTCGAGCCGGACGCTGAGCCGGCTGCGGAGGTCGCCCGGGCGTGATCGCCGTCTTCGCGGCGATGGATGGCGAAGTCGCCGCCTGCTTTGGCGGAACGGCTCCCGAACCGACCTCAGTGGTCGACGGCAGTCCTGTGATCCAGTCGGGCGATCTGGTCGTCTGCCGGACCGGGATCGGAAGGCGATCCGCCGCGGTGGCGGAGGCGGTCCTGCGCCAGTACGAGCCCCACGCGGCGCTCTCAGTCGGCATCGCAGGCGGGCTGATGACCGGCCTTGCCGTTGGTGACCTCGTCGTCTGTACGCACATCGATCATGAATCGCACCGCCACTCCGCCGAGGAGATGAGCATCTTTTGCGACAGGGAACTCGTCCGCGACGCCGTAGCCGCGGCGACCGAGCTTGGCTTCGCGGTTTCCGAAGGAAGCTCGCTGACCGTTGACGAGGTGGCCTGGGGTCCGGCCGAGAAAGCGGCGCACCACGCATGGAAGAAGCACGAAATCGTGGAGATGGAAGGCTTCTGGGTCGCCGAGGCTGCCTCAAAGAAGGGTCTCCCGTTCCTCGCGGTACGCACCATATCCGACGGCGCCCTCGATTCGCTGCCCGACCTTGGCGTGATGCGCCCCGATGGCACGATCGACCAGGACAAACTGCTCGCCTACCTGCGCGAGCACCCAGAGGCCGGTGTTAGGCTCTCGGAGGTCGCACGGAACTCCAGGCTCGCCCTGAACAATCTCGCCACTTTCCTGGCCACCTTCCTTCCGCGCATCGCGCAACTCGCCGTACGATGACGCAGACGCTCGCTCCGTCCCTCCGTGACGGCCTCGACGAAGCCGTACGCCGCACTCAGGACTACTTCCTCCGCACCCAGCACCCCGACGGATACTGGGTCGGCGAGCTGGAAACCAATGTCTGTATGGCAGCCGAGTACCTGCTGCTCATGCAGTTTCTCGGCATTCGCGACGATCGGCGACGGGAGAAGGTCGCCAACTACATCCGCGACCAGCAGCGCCCCGATGGGACCTGGGCGATCTTCCACGGTGGGCCGCCTGACCTCAACGCGACCGTCGAATCGTACTTCGCCCTCAAGTTGGCCGGCGTCGCCGCGGATGATGTGCGCATGCTTAGGGCTCGCGATTGGGTAGTGTCCGCGGGAGGTGTGCCGAATACACGCGTCTTCACAAAGATTTGGCTGGCTCTCTTCGGTCAATGGGATTGGCGCGGTGTTCCCGCCCTACCCCCGGAGCTGATGTTCCTGCCGCACTGGTTTCCCTTGAACATCTACGACTTCGCCTCCTGGGCGCGCGCCACGATCGTCCCCATGCTCATCATCCTTACCGAGCGTCCCGTTTGCCCGGTGCCCGCCTCCGCTTGTATCGACGAGCTGTACCCAATATCCCGTGGCCGGACCAACTACGCCCCGGCTGCGCCGGCTGGCGGCTGGAAGCGCTTCTTTTACGAAGCGGACGGCTGGCTGCGCAAGTACGAGCGCATCACCCCGGGAGGTTTCCGTGAGCGCGCCTATCGCGCCGCCGAGGACTGGATCGTCGCTCACCAGGAAGCCGATGGGTCGTGGGGCGGCATCCAGCCGCCGTGGGTATACTCGCTCATCGCCCTGCACCTGCGTGGCTACTCGGTGGACCATCCCGTGATGAAGCGCGGCATCGAGGGATTCGAGTCCGCCGGCGGCGGATGGGCCATCGAGGACGAGCGCACCTTCAACCCGCAGGCCTGCCTCTCACCGGTCTGGGACACCGCGCTCGCCATGATCGCCCTCCTCGACTCCGGCCTTGCGCCGGATCATCCAGCCCTCCAGGCCGCCGCCCGCTGGTTGCTACGCGAGCAGGTCCTGACCGGCGGCGACTGGCAGGTTCACGCGAAGGGCGTCGAGCCCGGCGGCTGGTCGTTCGAGTTCGAGAACGACATGTATCCCGACACCGATGACACCGCGGAAGTCCTGATCGCCCTCGCCCGCACCAGGCTCCCCGACGAACGCCGCAAGCTCGCCGCCATCGCGCGCGGAAAGCAATGGCTGCTCGGTATGCAATCGTCCAACGGCGGCTGGGGCGCGTTCGACCGCAACAACACCCGCCGCCTCGTCAACCAGATTCCTTTTTGTGATTTCGGCGAGGTCATCGACCCGCCGTCGGAGGACGTCACCGCTCACGTCGTCGAGGCCCTCGCACTGCTTGGCGAATCCGGCTCGCCGGCGGTCCGTCGCGGCCTCAACTACCTCCGCCGCGAGCAGCGGCCCGACGGAAGTTGGTTCGGTCGCTGGGGCGTGAACTATGTTTACGGCACAGGCGGCGTCCTGCCCGCCTTCCACGCATCCGGTCGCGACATGGTCCGCCGCCGCTTCCGCCGCGCTACCGCGTGGCTCACCGCGCGCCAGAACGCGGACGGCGGCTGGGGCGAGACCTGTGCCAGCTACGACGACCCGCAGCAAGCGGGCGTTGGCGCCTCAACTCCATCTCAGACGGCGTGGGGCTCGATCGGCCTGCTCGCCGCGGACGGCGGTGGGTCCGAAGCCGTCGCGCGTGCCATCCGCTGGCTCGTCGAACGCCAGGAGGAAGATGGCCAATGGGAAGAACCGCAGTTCACCGGCACCGGCTTCCCCGGTGACTTCTACATCAAGTACCACCTCTACCGGAACTACTGGCCGTTGTCCGCGCTCGGCCGGTATCGCGCAGCCTGCACGACCTCGTAGGGGCATAGCATCCCTGTGATCAATCACGCATCCGCAGTAGCAGTCGGCTTTGGTTAGTCAGCCCGCTATCCTTCGAAAATGCTACGCCCGTCAACCTTAGTGTTCGGCAGATCACCCTGAACTTTGCGAACGCCCGGCCCCTAGTCCAACCCTAGGTCCGCCCGCGCTTCGTCGGTCATCTTCTCCGGTGTCCACGCCGGGTTGAACGTGAACTCCACCTCGACCTCACCCACGCCCGGCATAAGCCCGAGCACTTCCTGGATCTGTTCCGTCACCATCGGCCCGATCGGGCACATTGGCGTCGTCAGTGTCATCAAGATCGACACGTCGCCGTCGTTGATGCCGATGTCGTATACCAGCCCCAGGTCGTAGATGTTGTAATGAAGCTCCGGGTCATAAATCTCCCGCAGAGCCTCAACGACGTCTGATTCGATTACCATGTGGTGCGCTCCTTCTCCTACTGATTATTGTAGTTGATTCAGCGCTAATTCACTCATCTACTGAGTATCAAACACGAGGGCTTGACAGCGTTAGCGGAAGCACTAGAATAGCCCCAGCGACGGAGGGATCTACGCCCGCCGCCGAGCCCAAAGGGAGGGGTGTCGAACAAGGCGCTGTTATGCGCCTTGTTTGCTTTTCAGCCGCTGACTTCCACTCTCGCTGCGGCCTCCAGCGCCTTCACCAACGCCTGCGTCCCCTCTCCCCCCAGCCCCTCGGCCGTCAGCAAAGCAAACATGTCCCTCACCAGCTCCGTCCCCGCCAGTGAGACGCCCGCTGCGGTCGCTGTCGCCAGCGCGTGATCGAGGTCCTTCAACTGGTGCTCGACCTTGAAGCCTGCGCGGAAGTCGCGGTCCAACATCTTCGGCGCGAGGTTCAGCACCGCCCACGAACTCGCCGCTCCAGCGCCGATCGCGTCCAGCATCCGCCGAGGGTCGACGCCGGATTTCACGCAGAGCACGAGGGCCTCGCACACCGCGAGATTGTTCAGCCCGACGACCACCTGGTTGCACAACTTCACTACCTGCCCGCTACCGCTCGGCCCGCAGTACACGATCTTCTTGCCCATCGCCTCGAACACCGGCCGGCACCGCTCGAACGTCGCTTCATCGCCTCCGACCATGATCGACAGCGTCCCGGCGATCGCCCCCGGCTCACCACCGCTAACGGGCGCGTCGAGCATCTGCACCCCGGCCTCCGCCAGCCGGGCCGCGGTCCGGCGCGTCGCGTCCGGCGATATCGTCGTCATGTCCACGTGCACCAACCCCGCGTGCGCACCCGCAACGATGCCCTCCGGCCCAAGAGCCACCTCTTCGACGTCCGGAACGTCCCCGACCATCGTGATCACCACGTCCGAACCCTGCGCCACCTCGCGTGGATTCGCCGCCTCCAACGCACCCGCCGCGACCAACTCGTCGATACCCGGCCGCGAGCGGTTCCAAACCACCAGCGAGAACCCAGCCTTCATCAGATTCCGCGCCATCGGCCGCCCCATGATCCCCAGCCCGATGAACCCCAACCGTGCATCACTCAAGCTACCGGTCACCTGCTACCAGCTCCATGCCGCCTGCTACTCACTACTTGCTCCTTGCTCCATGCTGCATGCTTCTTGCTCCCTCCTGCTCCCTCCTGCTCCCTCCTGCTACTCCACCGTCACCGTGCTTCCGCCCTGCGCCTTGTGCACCACGATCCGCGCCGGCATTCGCTCCGCCAGCGCCGGCAAGTGCGTGATCAGCCCGATCAGGCGCCCGCGATCCTGCCCCAGCACCTCAAGCGCCGAAGCCACCTGGTCGAGCGTCCCGTCGTCGAGATGGGAGAACCCTTCGTCGATAAACAGCGATTCCAGCGCCGAACCCGCACCGTCGCCCGAAAGTCCTGGTAGGTGCTCCGCCAGCGCCAGAGCGAGGGCCAGCGACGCGAGAAAGGTTTCGCCGCCCGACAATGTCTTAACTGAGCGCGTCTCTCCGCCGTTCCAGCGGTCCTCGATCAAGAAGTCCTGCCCCTCGACCTGGAAGCTATAGCGTCCGCTCGAAATCTCCTCGAGCCGCTCCGAACCGTCCCGGGCCAGCGTTTGCAGTGCTCGTTCGCGGATAAACGTTGGGAAGCGGTTCGTCTGCAACAGCGATGCAAGGTCACGCGACAGCGTAGCCGTCTCGCGGTGAGCTTTCTCTTGTTTCCGCAAGGCCTTCGCCAGTTCGATGTCTTTCTCAATCTGATCGATTCGTGCTTCCGCCGTCGCCGTCGCCCGCACCGCGGCATCGTGCTGGAGACGAGCGTCACCCAGCCGCCTCGCAACCACGGTCGCCGCGTCCATCCCGCCGTCCACTGCTGCGATCACTTCGGGCATCGCCGCGGCCAGCCCCCGGAGCGCTGCCTCGGCTTTCGCAACCTCCTCGCCTGCGAGCGCCACCCCCCTCTCGCCCGCCTCAACCTGCCCCCCCAGTCTCGCCAGGTTCGCCGTCGCCTCCGCCATCGCCGTCACTATCTGGTTGAGCGCCCGATTCTCGTCGTCGATCTGGTTGGCCAGGGATGTTCGCTCCGACCGCGCTGACTCGAGCCTCTCAAGGCGCACCGCGATCTCAGCGGCCCTGAGCGTATCGCCGGCCAGCGCCTCCCCCAGCGCTTTCTGGCGCTCGGCCGCCTTCGCAGACGCCTGCGCTCCGGCATTCGCGTGTGCTTCCACCTGTGTCGTCGCGCGATCTCTCTTCGATTCCGCTGCCCTCAGCGCGGTACCTGCGGCCTCCTCTGCTGCCTTGGCCTTCTTGTCGGCGGCGATCGCGTCGTCCATTTTCCCGTATGCAACCTTGGGCAGAGTCCCGACCCTGCCTCCGCACACCGGACAGTCATCGCCCGGCTTCAGCCCCTTCTGGAGCGCCGCTGCCGCGTTAGCCGACCGTACTTCCAACAGTGCGTGGGATGCGTGCTCGCTCTCAGCCTTCGCCTTTTCGTATGCCTGCGCCGCCTTCTCAACCGCAGCCGCCGCGCCAGCGCTCTCCTTCTCTAATTCAACACTACGTTTCGCGAACTCGGACGCCTCGCGCTCGTCCCTCTCAATTTCCACGGCGATGGTCGCGGCTTTCTGATATCGCAGGAACGCCGCCTCATCGTAAGAGTTGGCCGCTAGGCGTTTATTCAGGGCCTCGATCGCCATCCGCCGTTCGGATTCCTTCGCCTTGCCAGTCTTGGCGTCATCCTGCGCCTTCGAAAGGGCGCTCGTCGCCACAGCCAGCGCGTCTCGCGCCTTCCGTTCGCGTTCCCGCGCCCCGGACAGCGTCTCGGCAGCCCGGTGCGCCGCCTCCAGCGCTTCCCGGGCAGCGAGTGCCGTCTCGACCTCTGCCTTCTGTTGCGCCAGCGTCGCTTTCGCCTCCCGCAAACGTTCCGGCGTCGCGTCCGACAACTCGCGCTCCAGCCGCTCCTCGATTCGCTCGGCGTCTGCGCCCTCCCGTGCCGCGATCGCGTTGGCCTTCTGGCCCATCACCGCGTACACGCCCAACCGCAGCAGCCCGTCGAGCACCTTGCGGCGTTCGTCCCGGTCCCCCGCCAGGAACTGCTGAAACTCGCCCTGCGGCAGCAACACCGACCGAATGAACGCGTCGTAGTCCATCCGTAGCAGCTGTTCGATGTAGGCGTTCGTGTCCTTGACGCGGTCGACTTCTTCGGGTAGCCAGTCGTCGGACGCCGCGTCGAAGCGCTCCAGCTGAGGTGGCTTCTGCTGCTTACGCCCAGACTCGCGGAAGATGCGGTATCGCTGCCCGCCCACCGTGAAGTCCAGGCTGACCTTCAGGCGGTCCTCCCCCTGGCTGATCAGTTCCTTGATCCCGCGGCCCACACGAGGCACCTGTCCGAACAGCGCGTACGTGATGGCGTCCACCAGCGACGACTTCCCGGCGCCCGTCGGCCCTGTGATCGCGAACAGGTCCAGTTCGCTGAAGTCGACCACGACCGGCTGCCGAAACGACGTCAGCCCCTGCACTTCGAGCCTAATCGGTCGCACTGGTGGCCTCCTCGTACAGCCGGTTGAAGAGCGCCATCAACTTCTCATCGGGCGTGCCGTCGTTGTGCGCGCCCCGGTAGTAAGCCGTGAATAGTTCCGCTGGCGACATCCGATCGAGCGCCCGCTCCTTCTCGTCAACCACAACGTCGGGCCGCTGGATCACGATATCGACGGCGTTCGGCAGGATTTCGCGCACCTGCTCCGCCAGCCCCGGCACCGGGCGGTCCGCCTTCAGAAACACCTTGAGGTACGCATCGCTGGCGCCGTCCGCCAGTGCCTTCAGGTCGTCAAGCGTCAGCCCCTCCTTGTGCGTGCCGAGATTCCGTAAGTGCTTCGGCGCCGCCAGTTCGATGAACTCCATCCGAGCCTTCTTGCCCGCCGACACCTCGACCAGCCGCACGCCCTTCCGGTGCTTCTCCTCGCCAAAGTCACACCGAAGCAGTGAGCCGGAGTAATACGCGTTCGCCAGCTCGAAGCTCTTCGGCTGCTCTGGGTTGTGGATATGCCCCAGGGCCGCGTACTGCACCGTGTTCGGTATCGACTGCGGCGTAACGGCGTACACGTCGCCGATGTGCAGCGGCCGTTCGCCGCTGCCGGCCGAAACCTCGGCGCCGTTCAAGAAGATGTGGGCCAGCAGAACGTTCGCAGTGTCCGCGCGGAACGCCGAACACAGGTGCCGGATCATCGCGCTGACCCCCTCTGCGTACTGACCGAAGTGCGTCCCCGCCTGCATCAGCGACTCGAAGTCTCGCACCTTCCGCTCGCTCACCCAGGGCAGCGCGGCGATCATCGCGGTCTCCTTGCCGTCGCGCGATGGAAGCTCGAAAACGCCGCCATCTTCGATCGAGACGGGCTCGCCGAGCACGCGGATCCCCAGGTGCCGAAACACGGGCGCATACGCGTTCCACCGCCTCGGATGGTCGTGGTTCCCCGCGATCACCACAGCCGGAATCCCCGCCGCGAACAACTCCCCGAAGAACCCGAACACCACGCGCTCAGCGTCAGGCGTCGGCACAGCCGTATCGAAGACATCGCCCGCCACCAGCACCGCATCGACCGCCCGGTCCTTCGCTACCGCCAGCACCTCCGCGAGCGCCGCCGCGTACTCGTCATCGCGGCGAATGTTGCGGAGCGGCTTGCCCACGTGCCAGTCCGAGGTATGCAGAAACCGCACGTCAGCTGCGATCGAAGGGCAGTGTGCCCGTAGCGGATGGCTTTAGCCTTCCACAAGCGCCATCGTGCCGAGGCGGGCACTCGCTCATCGCCGGAAGCCCTTCGGGATCTCGGCCGCATCCGACGCTACCTCATCGGGCCGCGTGGCCCACGACGGGAACGGAAACTGCACAAGCAGCGGCACCGGGATCTCCGGCTGGTGCACGAACATACTGCCCGGTTTCAACAGCGACGCCCGCGCCCGCGCCGCGTCCGTCAGGAACCCGTATTCGCCGCGCTGCGCCTCGGCCGTATCCAGCCGCCCGACGATCCGGAACGAAGCGTTTGCGACCACGCGCCGCTCAACCTCACTCGCCGTCTGCTGCGCGCCGATCAAGATCACACCCAGGCTGCGTCCGCGCTCCGCGATATCGAGCACGACCTCTTTGATCGGGCTCCATCCGTCCCGCGGGGCGTACTTGTTCAACTCGTCCAGCACCACGAATACGAGCGGGTCACGCCGGCCATGCTCGTCCTTCTCCTCCAGCAACTGCTTCAGCACAACACCCACCACAAACCGCTTCGCCCGGTCGTGGAGCCCATGGATGTCGATCACGTTGAGCTGGCTCGCGCCCCAATCGATGCGGTGCTTCTTCTCCTCGTCCGGCGAATCCAGCTTCCGGATCAGGTGCGCCACCGATTCGGCCACCGCCGTCAGCCGTCGCAGGAATGCGTCCTGCGTGCCCTGCGCCAGCCGGCCGGCCGCAAAAATCGTGTCTTTGTTGGCGTCGATATAGTTCACGAGTTCACTGAACTCCGTGACCCGCGTGCCGTCGATCTCCACCCACGACTGGCTCTGCGGCTGGTTGCGCGTAGCGTTCTCCAGGTAACGTTCGACCACGCTCACTGCGTACGAGAGTTGGCTCGTCTCAGTATCTGCCTCCGCGAACAGGAACCGCAGCAGACGCCCCTGGCAGAACTCGCGGAGTGACCAGCAGTACGCCGTCACTGCATCGTCTTGCCGCGAACCGAGCGAATGCGTGATCTCAAACGACCTGGCGGCCGGCGCCCAGAGGCCAACGTCCTCGAACGGACCGCAGGGCAACCCGAGTTGCGTGTACTTCTCTTCGTCGCGCGATGTCAGCCGGGCGTTCGGCTTGTCGGCGAACATCAAGTCCTCGCCCTTCACGTTGAAGATCACCGCCCGCGCATTGTGCCTCTGCTGGCCCAGCGCGTCCGAGTGGAACAGCGAGTACAGCAGGAACATTGCGCATGAGGTCTTCGTCGCCACGCCCGAAATCCCGGAGATGTTCACATGCGCTCCCCGCGTGCCATCGAGAAACTCCAGGTTCCCCCACAGCACGTC
>Ga0326597_10008697_pt1 | contig 13669 bp, 12 predicted proteins | sample RVTome_12_FD_203789 | JGI IMG/M metagenome (GOLD analysis project Ga0326597, IMG submission 203789) | Soil microbial communities from uranium-contaminated site in the Upper Colorado River Basin, Wyoming, United States - RVT100D185 | ecosystem: Environmental > Terrestrial > Soil > Contaminated >... | reverse complement strand
GGCATGGCGCCACGCTGGTGCTGGTCACCCATGCCCCGGAACTGGCCGAGCGCTGCGACCGCATCGTGCGGCTGTCGGACGGGCAGCTGTCGAATGGGCATCTGGCCGAGGCGGAACTGCCGGCGCGCCGGGTGCAGGCATGAGGCTGGCCCTGCGCATTGCACGGCGCGAAATGCGCGGCGGCATCAGCGGATTTCGGGTGTTTCTGCTGTGCCTTGTGCTTGGCGTTGCGGCAATCGCCGGTGTCGGCACGATTCGCGCGGCGATCCAGGCCGGGCTTGATGCGCAGGGCGCCGAATTGCTGGGCGGCGATGCGCAACTGGAATTCAGCTTTCGCGCCGCCACCGCTGAGGAACGCGGCTGGATCGCCGCACGTGCCGCGACAATGTCGGAAATTATCGATTTCCGTTCGATGCTGCTGCTGGGCGAGGGCGATACCGCCGTGCGCGGCCTGACCATGGTGAAGGCGGTGGATGCCGCCTACCCGCTGTTGGGGCAGGTGGCGCTGGACCCGGCGATGCCGCTGGGTGATGCGCTTGCGGGCGCCGATGGCCTGCCCGGGGTGGTGGTCGATGGCGTGCTGGCCGACCGCATGGGGCTGCAGCCCGGCGACACCTTGCAGATGGGGCTGAGCCGGTTTCGCATGACCGCGCGGCTGGTGCGCGAGCCTGACAGCGCCAGCGGCGGGTTTGGCTTTGCGCCGCGCAGCATCGTATTGGCCGAGGCGCTGGCGGGCTCGGGCCTGCTGGAACCGGGGTCGATCTTTTCGACCGCCTACCGCATCACCCTTGCCCCCGGATCCGACCTTGACGCGCTGCGAAATGCGGCGCAGGCGCGGTTTGACGGCGCCGGCATGCGCTGGCAGGACAGCCGCCGTGCCGCCCCCGGGGCAGAACGGTTCGTCGAACGGATCGGCGCGTTTCTGGTTCTGGTCGGGCTTGCCGGGCTGGCGGTTGGCGGCGTCGGCATAACTGCCGCGGTGCGCGCCTGGCTGGAGCGCAAGACTGAAACGATCGCGACGCTGAAGGCGCTGGGGGCCTCGGGCGGGCTGATCCGCGGCGTCTTCGTGGTGCAGCTTGCGGCGATGACGACGCTGGGGGTTTCGCTGGGGCTGCTGCTGGGTGCGGGGCTGCCAAAGCTGGCGGCGCCGCTGATTGCCGCGGTGCTGCCGGTGCCGGTGATCATCGGGCTGGCGCCCGCGGCGCTGCTGGAGGCGGCGATCTACGGCGCACTGGTGGCGGTGATCTTCACGCTTTGGCCGCTGGCGCGGATGAGCGAGGTGCGCGCCGCGGCGCTGTTTCGTGACCTTGGGCCCGGGCGGCGCGGTTTGCCGCCATTGGCCATGTTGGCGGTGCTGGCGGTGCTGGTTGCGGCACTGGTTGCGGCCTCGGTATGGTTTTCAGGCGTGCCGACGCTGGCGCTGAGCACCCTGGGCGGCATCGCCGCGGCGCTTGTGGTGCTGGCTGGGGCCGCTTTGCTGTTGCGCCGGGCAGCGCGGGCGCTGGCGCGGGCGCGTGCGGTGCGCGGGCGGCCCGGCCTGCGCGCCGCACTTGCGGCGATCGGCGGCCCGCGCAGCGAGGCCGTGGCGGTGGTGATGTCGCTGGGTCTGGGGCTTTCGGTGCTGGCAGCGGTCGGGCAGGTTGACGCCGGCCTGCGCAGCGCCATTGCGCGCGACCTGCCGACCCGAGCGCCGGCCTACTTCGTGGTGGATATCCAGCCCGATCAGCTGGCGCCGTTCAAGGCGCGGTTGGCTGCCTTTCCCGAAGTGACGCGGGTGGAAACCGCGCCGATGCTGCGCGGGGTGATCACCGAAATCAACGGCCGCCCGGCGCGCGAGGTGGCAGGAAATCACTGGGTGGTGCGCGGCGACCGAGGCGTGACCTATGCCGACGCGCAGCCCGAAAATACCCGAGTCGTCGCCGGCAACTGGTGGCCCGATGACTACGCCGGCCCGCCGCAAGTCAGCTTTGCGGCACATGAGGCGGGCGAAATCGGCCTGAATCTGGGCGACCGGATCACCGTAAACGTGCTGGGCCGCGATATCGGCGCCGAAATCACCTCGTTGCGCGAGGTCGATTTTTCTGCCGCGGGGATCGGCTTTGTGCTGACCTTGAACGCCGGCGCGCTGGCCGGGGCGCCGCACACCAATATCGCCACGATCTATGCCCCGCCCGAGGTGGAAGCCGCGGTCCTGCGCGACATCGCCGATGCGTTTCCCAACATCACGGCAATCCGCATCCGCGATGTTGTCGAGCGCGTGACCGATGCGCTTGACACGATTGCCCGGGCAACGTCGCTGGCCGCCGGCGTCACGCTGCTGACCGGCTTCGTGGTGCTGATCGGCGCCGCGGCGGCGGGCGAGCGCGCGCGCGCCTGGGAGGCGGCGCTGCTGAAGGTTCTGGGTGCGACACGCGGGCGAATACTGGCCTCTTTCGCGTTGCGCGCGGCACTGATGGGGGCGGCGGCGGGGTTGGTTGCGATTGCCTTCGGCGCTGCGGCAGGCTGGGCGGTGCTGACCTTCGTGATGGAAACCGAGTTCCATTTTGCCCCGGTTCCGGCGCTGGTGATCGTGCTTGGCGGGCTGGCGGCATCGCTGGGGGCAGGTCTCATGTTCGCGTTGCGCCCGCTGGCCGCCCGCCCCGCCGAGATTCTGCGCGCGCGCGATTGAAGGCGGGGCACGGCACGTCGATGGTTTGCCGCCGTCGCGGTGGAGAACTTGCGCGCCGCGCTGCCGCGCTGTGCCGCGGGCCGGCGACCACGCTACGAAGCGCGCTGCGCATCGGCGTGGTCCTGGCATCGCGCGGCCGCCGCATGGTCCTGGCGAGGTGGACGCGATGCCGCGAGCGCAGTCCGGCGGAGGGACCGGCGGCCTCCGGCGGGGATATTTTTGCAAGCAAGAAAAGGCAAGGGCGCGCCGGCCGGCTTGTCGCGACGCGCGCCGCCGATGTCTTGGCGGCATTGGCTGCCGGGCGGGTCGATTGCCTCCAGTATTGCGCCGGCGGGCGTGCCGGCGGCCGCCTGTTGCCGCGCAGCGGGGCTTACCAAGCGGCGGCGTGTTGCCCCGAACGAGGCCATGCCTTGCGCGACCGCCGTGGCGGTGGGCAGTTTCGCGCCACCCCGTGCGGCGCGCCGAACCGTCGATGGTGCGCCAGGAGATGCCGGCGCTGAGGGTCGGGCGGGATACGGGTTGGCGGCTGGGGCGGGACTTGCGGTGGGGGCGTGCTGGCGGCGGCGTGCGGCCGGCTGCCGGCCCCCGCGTCGGCGTCAGACGATGCGTGCCAGCAAACCGCCAGGTTCGCGGCGGATCCGGCCGTCGATTTCCAGTGCCAGCAGCCCCGGGGCGATGGTAGCCGCGGGCAGGCACAAATCGCGGATCAGCTGGTCTTCGGCGATCGGGCTGGGGCCGAGCCGGTCGAGGATCTGGCGGTGCAGGGCCACGTGGTCGGCGCGCGTGCGCGCCGCGGCGGCGGGGCGCGGCGGCGCGGTTTCCGACATGCCTTTCGCTGCGGGCGGTTGGCCGGCGGGGGCGTGATCTGCCTTGGGCTCCGGGCTCCGGGCCGGGGACTCGGCCGCCGCGGTGGCATCGGTTGGCGTCGCCAGGGCGGCGAGGATATCATCGCCGCCGCGCACCAGCGTCGCGCCATCGCGGATCAGCATGTTGCAGCCGGCGGCGCGCGCATCCAGCGGGTGCCCAGGCACTGCCATTACCTCGCGCCCCTGATCAAGCGCCAGCCGCGCGGTGATCAGGCTGCCCGAGCGCGCCGCGGCCTCGACCACCACCACCGCGCGCACCAGGCCCGAAATGATCCGATTGCGCATCGGGAAATGGCGGGCCTGCGGTTCAAGCCCAGGCGGCTGTTCGGTCAGCGCCAGCCCGCGCTGCGCGATTGCTTGTGCCAGATCGGCGTTTTCGGGCGGGTAGACGATGTCGATGCCGCCGGCCAGCACGGCGATGGTGCCGCCCCGCAGCGCTGCGCCATGCGCCGCGGCGTCGATGCCGCGCGCCAGGCCCGAAACCACGGTGATGCCTGCCTCGGCGATCCCTTCGGCCAGTTTGCGTGCCATGCGCAGCCCCAGCGACGAGGCATTGCGCGCCCCGACCAGCGCCACCATGGGCCGCCCCAGCAGCCCGGCATCGCCGCGCAGCCATAGCACCGGCGGCGCGTCGGCAAGCTGTGCCAGCGCTGCGGGGTAGGCGGCCTGCCCCAGGCAAAGCAGGCGCGCACCGGCACGCCGCCCGGCGCGCAGTTCGGCGATTGCCACGGCTTCGGGACAGGTTGCATAGCCCGCGACACCGGCGGCGCGCGCAACCTCGGGCAGCGCGTCCAGCGCGGCCTGCGCAGTGCCATATTCGGCGATCAGTCGCGCGTAGGTGGTTGGGCCAACGCGGCGGGAGCGAATGAGGCGGAGAACGGCAAGTTCGTCCTCTTCCGTGGTGGGTGGGGTGAAGGGTGTGGAAAGGGCAAACAAACTGTCTTGCATCCGCGCCTCCGCCGCATTCGCCCCTGCAAATTGCGGCGGTAAGGTTAACAAGGCGTTTACGCCGCCAGGCCTCGCGGAAGAAATTCGAACGTCAATCGCCGGCGATGGCGGGTGCAGCGCCGCCCGCGCGCCTACGCCGCCGAACCGCCCACCGTCAGGCCGCCGATCAGCAGCGTCGGCTGGCCCACACCCACCGGCACCCATTGCCCGGCCTTGCCGCAATTGCCGATGCCGGGGTCAAGCGCCATGTCGTTGCCGATCGCGCCGATCTTGCGCATCGCGGCGGGGCCATCGCCGATCAGCGTGGCGCCCTTGACAGGCGCGCCGATCACGCCGTTCTTCACCCGGTAGGCCTCGGTGCAGGAAAACACGAACTTGCCGTTGGTAATATCGACCTGGCCGCCGCCGAAGCCGACCGCGTAGATGCCATCTTTCAGCGAGGCGATGATATCGGCCGGCGCGGCATCGCCGCCAAGCATGCAGGTGTTGGTCATGCGCGGCATCGGGGCATGGGCAAAGCTTTCGCGCCGGCCGTTGCCGGTGGCTGGCACGCCCATCAGCCGGGCATTCTGGCGGTCCTGCATGTAGCCCACCAGCACGCCATCTTCGATCAGCACATTGCGCCCCGAGGGCGTGCCCTCATCATCGACCGAGATGGAGCCGCGCCGGTCGGGAATGGTGCCGTCATCGAAAACGGTCACGCCGCGGGCCGCCACCTGCTGCCCCAGCAGACCGGCGAAAGCCGAGGTCTTCTTGCGGTTGAAATCGCCTTCAAGCCCGTGGCCGACCGCCTCGTGCAGCAAGATGCCGGGCCAGCCGGGGCCAAGCACCACCTGCATTTCGCCGGCGGGGGCGGGCACCGCCTCAAGGTTCACCAGCGCGATGCGCAGCGCCTCGCGCGCGACGCCCTGCCAGTGGCCGGGTTCCAGCAGCCCTGCCAGACCATATCGCCCGCCGCCGCCCATGCCGCCCGATTCGCGCCGGCCGTTCTGTTCGACGATCACCGAAACGTTCAGCCGCGCCATCGGGCGGACATCGGCCACAAGACCGCCTTCTGGGCGCAGAATGAACACCTCTTGCAGGCTGGCGGCGATGGTGGCGGAAACCTGCACCACGCGCGGATCAAGCCCGCGGGTGAACGCGTCAATTTCACGCAGGGTTTCGATCTTTCCCGCGAAAGGCGCATCGGCCATGGGGTCGGCATCGGTGTAAAGCTGGCGGTTGGAACCGCGCGGCGGCGGTGCCAGCACGCCGCCGCCGGCGCCGACCGCAAGCCGCGCCGTGGCCACCGCACGGCGCAGTGCGGGCTCGGAAATTTCGGTGGAATGCGCATAACCTGCAACCTCGCCGCGCACCGCGCGCAGCCCGAAACCTTCAGAAGCGTCGTACGAGGCGTTCCTGACCCTGCCGTCATCGAACACCAGCGCTTCCGAACGCCGCCGTTCAAGGAACAATTCGCCGTCATCCGCCCCCGCCACGGCCGCACGCAACAGCGCAAGCGCCTGACCCTGGTCGAGAGACGTCTCGAACGGCGCAAAACGGGGGCTGGTCATCCGGCGGTCCTTGTCTTTGATCTGGATCAAAAAAGCGGCATGTTGTCGCAGCATTTCCCTTGTCGGGCGCTGGCGAATATGGTTTCAAATGGTCGCATAGTTTGGAGGCGGGGGCCAGACCTCCAAATCCGGCGCGGCGGGGAAAGCCGCGAGAGGGAACGGGAACAGAGCATGACGTTTGCAGCAATCCGCCCTGCCTTCGGGGCATTGATCACGACCACGCTGATGGCAGGGGCGGCCTTGGCGCAGGACGGCATTGCCGGGCTGGAAACGGTCGGCAAGCCGATCCCTGGCGGCATCGGTTTTCAGCCGGCGGTGACCGAGCTTTCGCAAGACCAGCAGTGGCTTGACGGGATGTTGCTATACATCATCGCGGCGATCGTGGTGCTGGTGGTGCTGCTGCTGGCGGCGGCGGCGCTGCGCTTCAACCGCAGGGTCAACCCGAACCCGGCGCGGTTTACGCACAACTCGCCGCTGGAGATCACCTGGACGCTGGTGCCGGTGCTGATTCTGGTTGCGGTCGGGTCGTTTTCGCTGCCGGCGCTGTTCAAGCAACAGGTGATGCCAGCGGCCGACATCGTCATCAAGGTGACCGGGTATCAGTGGTATTGGGGCTACCAATACCCCGATGAAGACATCGCCTTCGATGCGCTGATGCTGGCGCCCGAGGATCTTGGCGACAACGGCTATGCCGCAAGCGACTATCTGCTGGCCACCGACAACGCGGTGGTGGTGCCGGTGGGCAAGAACGTGGTGCTGCAGATCACCGCTGCCGACGTGATCCATGCCTGGGCGATGCCGGCCTTTGCGATCAAGCAGGATGGCGTGCCCGGCCGCATCGCGCAGGCCTGGTTCAACGCCGAACGCGAGGGCATCTATTTTGGCCAGTGTTCCGAACTTTGCGGGCAGGCGCATTCCTACATGCCGATTACCGTGAAGGTGGTCAGCCAGCTGGTCTATGACGAGTGGCTGGCGCGGCAGAAGACCGCCTCGGCGGCGCCGGCGACGGCGCTGCGGTTGGCGGCGAACTGAGACGGCCATGGCTGACATCGGCACATTCGCGCGCGGGCAGCAGGATGCGGGCTTTGGCGATTACGTCGCGCTGCTGAAGCCGCGCGTGATGTCGCTGGTGGTGTTCACCGCGCTGGTCGGGCTGCTGGTCGCGCCGGTGCCGGTGCACCCGTTCGTCGCCTTTGCCGCGGTGCTGTTCATCGCGCTTGGCGGCGGCGCCTCGGGCGCGCTGAACATGTGGTATGACGCCGATATCGACGCGCTGATGCGCCGCACGCGTGGCCGCCCGATACCCGCCGGCCGGGTTGCGGCGGGCGAGGCGCTGGGGCTTGGCCTGGGGCTTTCGGGCCTGTCGGTGATGATGCTGTCGCTTGCCGGGAACCTGTTTGCGGGGCTGTTTCTGGGCTTCACGATCTTCTTTTACGTGGTGGTCTATACCGTCTGGCTAAAACGCCGCACGCCGCAGAACATCGTAATCGGCGGCGCTGCCGGGGCATTTCCGCCGATGATCGGCTGGGCCGTGGCCACCGGCGGGATCGGCCTTGAGTCGCTTGCCATGTTTGCCATCGTGTTCTTGTGGACGCCGCCGCATTTTTGGTCGCTGGCGCTGTTCATGAAAGAGGATTATTCGAACGCAGGCGTGCCGATGCTGACCGTAACGCACGGCCGTCCAGCAACCCGGCGGCACATTCTGGCCTATGCGCTGCTGCTGGCCCCGGTGGCGCTGGCGACGGCGTTCACAGCAATCGGCGGGCCAGTTTATTTCGTTGTGTCACTGACGCTTAACCTGGCCTTCATCACCGCCGCGCTGCGCATTCTGCGGCGCAGCGAAGCCAGTGCCGAAGCCGACGGCTACCGCGCCGAAAAGCGCTTCTTCCGGTTTTCGTTGCTTTACCTTTTCGCACATTTCACCGCACTTCTGGCCGAGGCGGCGCTGCGGTCACTGCAACTGGGGGGCTGGTGATGGCAATCGCGCGTGACCATGATCTGCACCGCCGCCGCTTTGGCCGCAATCTGGGGCTGGGGCTGGTGCTGGCGGGCTTCGTCGTGCTGGTGTTCGGGCTGACGGTGGCCAAGGTGCAGCGCGGTGGGTTGCTTGAGGGCTATGACTATCAGCCGCGCAGCTCGCTGCTGACGCCGGAGCCGGCGCAATGAACGGCGGTGCGAGCAATGCGCGGCTGGCATTTCGCCTGGTCGGCGTGGCGGTGGTGATGGGCACGCTGGCCTGGGCCGCGGTGCCGTTCTACGACTGGTTCTGCCGCACCACAGGCTATGCCGGCACAACCAACGTTGCCGACCGCGGATCGGACGTAATCCTTGACGAGAAAGTGACAATCCGTTTCGACGCCAATGTGGCCAGCGGCATGCATTGGCAGTTCCGTCCGCTGCAAAACGAAATGACCCTGCGCATCGGCGAAACCGGGCTGGCGTTCTATGAGGCCTACAACCCCACCGATCATGTCATCGCAGGGGCTGCAAGCTACAATGTCAGCCCCGATCTCGCCGGTTACTATTTCGACAAGATCGAGTGTTTCTGCTTTACCGAACAGGTGTTGCAGCCCGGCGAGCGGGTGGAAATGCCGGTCTCGTTCTACGTGAACCCGGACCTGGTGAACGACCGCGATGCCGGCCGCATCCGCTATATCACGCTGTCCTACACCTTCTACGAAACCGAACTGCCGCAGGAACAGGCGCTTGCCGCGCCGCCCCCTGCCTTGCCCGTCAACTGACCGAGCGGAGACCCCGATGGCGCACGCGAAAAACCACGATTACCACATCATCCAGCCCTCGATCTGGCCGCTGTTCGGGGCGCTTGGCGCCTTTGTCATGCTGTTTGGCGCGGTGCTGTGGATGCAGCAGATCACACCGTGGATGTTTTTCGCGGGGCTGGCGCTGGTGACCTATGCGATGTTCGGCTGGTGGTCGGATGTGGTGGCCGAGGGGCAGGGCGGCGACCACACCCCGGTGGTGCGGATCGGGCTGCGCTACGGCTTCATTCTGTTCATCATGTCCGAAGTGATGTTCTTCCTGGCGTGGTTCTGGGCTTTCTTCAAGAACGCGCTGTATCCGATGGGCCCCGAAAGCCCAGCGGTTGACGGGATTTGGCCGCCTGAGGGTGTGGTGACGTTCGATCCATGGCACCTGCCGCTGATCAACACGCTGATCCTGCTGTTGTCTGGGGTGACGCTGACCTGGGCGCACCACGCGCTGGTGCATGGCCACAATCGGCGCGAAGTGATGCAGGCGCTGGTGCTGACGGTGCTGCTGGGGCTGTCGTTCACCGGGCTGCAGGCGTTCGAATACAGCCATGCGGGTTTCGGCCTTGCCGGCAATATCTATGGCGCGGTGTTTTTCATGGCGACTGGGTTTCACGGCGCGCATGTGATCATCGGCACGGTCTTTCTGTTCGTCTGCCTGTTGCGGGTGCGCGCTGGGCACTTTACCGCCACGCAGCACGTGGGGTTTGAGGCTGCGGCCTGGTATTGGCACTTTGTCGATGTGGTCTGGCTCTTCCTGTTCTCTTCAATCTATATCTGGGGCCGCTGATCCTCTGCCCTGGCCGTGAAGGCGCGGGGGTGCAGCCCCCGCGCCTTCCATTTGCAGGATCCCGATGCGCCGCATTCTCTTTCCGTTGATCCTCGGGCTTGTCGGGGTTGCCGTTCTGCTGGCGCTGGGGTTCTGGCAATTGCGTCGGCTGGAATGGAAGCAGGCGATGCTGGCGCAGATTTCGGCGCAGATCGGCGGCGCACCGCAGGCGCTGCCCGCGCCGGGCGCAGGAGCAGCGCTGAAATATACCCCCGTCGCCGTGACAGGGCGCACCACCGGCGAGGAACTGTTGGTGCTGACCGGGCAGAAGGGTGCAGGGCCGGGTTACCAGGTGATCGCCGCCTTCGAGACGGCGGAGGGGCGGCGCATTCTGCTTGACCGGGGTTTCGTGCCCGAGGCGGCGCGCCGCGCGCCGCGCCCGCCAATGGCGCTGCAGGTGGCGGGCAACCTGCACTGGCCGGATGAGGCCGACAGCTACACCCCGCCCCCCGACCTTGCCGCGGGTGTCTGGTTCGCCCGCGACCTGCCCGCGATGGCGGCGCATCTGGGCACCGAGCCGTTGCTGGTGGTGGCTGCGCGCATCGACGGCGAAGTGCAGGGCATCACCCCGGTGCCGATCGGCGTTTCAGGCATCCGCAACGACCATCTCAACTATGCCATCACCTGGTTTTTGCTGGCGGTGGCATGGTCGGGGATGACAGTCTTTCTTCTGTGGCGTATCAGGCGGAAACAATATTGAAGGCAGGCTTCATGCGCTATGTTTCGACCCGCGGGCAGGCCCCCGCGCTGACCTTCGGCGAGGCGATGCTGACCGGGTTGGCGCGCGACGGCGGGCTTTATGTGCCCGAAACGATCCCGAAGATGAGCGAGGCCGAAATCGCCGCGCTCGCCGGGCTGTCTTATGAGGAGGCGGCGTTCCGGGTGATGCGCCCCTTTACTGGCGAGACTTTCACCGACGCGGAACTGCAGGGCGCGTTGGCCCGCGCCTATGCGGGTTTCGGCCACGCCGCCCGCGCCCCCCTGGTGCAGCTTGCCCCCGGCCACCATCTGCTGGAACTGTTCCACGGGCCGACGCTGGCGTTCAAGGATTTCGCCATGCAGGTGATCGGGCAGTTGTTCCAGCTGGAACTTGCCCGCCAGGGCCGCCGCATAACCATAGTGGGCGCCACCTCGGGCGACACCGGGTCGGCGGCGATCGAGGCGTTTCGCGGGCTCGACAACGTCGATGTGTTCATTCTGTTTCCGCAAGGCCGCGTTTCCGATGTGCAGCGCCGCCAGATGACGACGCCAGTAGAGGACAACGTGCACGCACTGGCCATCGAGGGCGATTTCGACGATGCCCAGGCGCGGCTGAAGGACATGTTCAACGACCACGCCTTTCGCGACGAGGTGGGGCTTGCGGGCGTCAACTCGATCAACTGGGGCCGGGTGCTGGCACAGGTGGTCTATTACTTCACCGCCGCCGTCAGCCTTGGCGCGCCCGCGCGCGAGGTCGATTTCACCGTGCCCACCGGCAATTTCGGCGATATCTTCGCGGGCTTCATCGCGCGCGAAATGGGCCTGCCGATCCGGCGGCTGGTGATCGCCACCAACCAGAACGACATTCTGCACCGCTGCCTTGCCACCGGGCGCTATGAAACGCGCGGCGTGAAACCTTCGATCAGCCCGTCGATGGATATTCAGGTGTCGTCGAATTTCGAGCGCGCGCTGTTCCTCGCTTACGCGCGCGACGGCGCGGCGGTGGCGCAACTGATGGACGAATTGAAAACCCGCGGCGGCTTTACGGTCAGCCAGGGCGCGCTGCAAAGCTTGCGCGAGATTTACGCCTCGGGCAGCGCTTCCGAGGCGGAAACCAGTGCCGCCATCGCCGCCACGCTGGCGGCTTCAGGCGAGCTTTTGTGCCCGCATTCCGCCGTTGGGGCAAAGGTCGCCGCCGCGCACATCGCCGCTCCGGTGCCGATGGTGACGCTTGCCACCGCCCACCCGGCGAAGTTTCCCGACGCGGTCGAAGCTGCCACCGGCATTCGACCCGCGCTTCCTGCGCGGATGTCCGAGATTTTTACCCGCCCCGAACGGGTGACGGCGGTCCCAAATGACCTTGCCGCGTTGCAACGACTGATCCGCGAAAGGCGCCGCATTTGACGATCGAACTGACCACGCTGCCGAACGGGCTGCGCATCGTAACCGAACATATGCCGGGGCTTGCCTCGGCCTCGGTCGGGATCTGGGTGATGGCCGGCGGGCGGCACGAACGTCCCGAACAAAACGGCATCGCGCATTTTCTGGAACATATGGCCTTCAAGGGCACGGCGCGGCGCAGCGCCTTGCAGATTGCCGAGGAAATCGAGGATGTTGGCGGTTATATCAACGCCTATACCTCGCGCGAGATGACCGCCTATTATGCGCGCGTGCTGGGCGCTGATGTGGGGCTGGCGCTGGATGTCATTGCCGATATCGTGCTGAACCCCGCGTTCGATGCGCGCGAGATCGAGGTAGAGCGCGGCGTGATCTTGCAAGAAATCGGGCAGGCGCTGGATACACCCGACGACATCATCTTTGACTGGCTGCAAGAGGCGGCCTACCCCGACCAGCCGATGGGCCGCACCATCCTTGGACCCGCCGAGCGGGTGTCGGCGTTTCGGCGCGCCGACCTTGCCGGGTTCGTGGCGGAGCGCTATGGGCCGGGGCAGATGATTGTGTCGGCAGCGGGCGCGGTCGATCACGACGCGATCGTGCGGCAGGCCGAGGCGGTTTTTGCCGGCCTCGCGCCGAAGCGCGTGCAAGAGATTGTGCCCGCGCATTGGCAAGGGCGCGAACGGCGCGAGGTGAAAGACCTCGAACAGGTGCATTTCGCGTTTGCGCTTGAAGGGCCGGGCCAGCTTGACCCCGACTTTTACACCGCGCAGATCTACGCGACCGTAATGGGCGGCGGCATGTCGTCGCGACTTTTCCAGAAGATCCGCGAGGAGCGGGGCCTGTGCTATTCGGTCTTCGCGCAGGCCGGCGCGCATGAAGATACCGGCATGATCACGATTTACGCGGGCACCTCGGAGGAAGACATCGGCGCGCTTTGCGCGCTGACGATGGCCGAACTGAAACGCGCCGCCGACGACATGACCGAGGCCGAGGTGGCGCGCGCCCGGGCGCAACTGAAGGCCGGCATGCTGATGGGTCTGGAAAGCCCGTCCAGCCGCGCCGAGCGAATGGCGCGCTATCTTGCAGCTTACGGCCGGGTGCTGGGGCTTGACGAATTGACGGCGCAGATCGAGGCTGTGACCATGCCGCTTGTGCGCGGTTTCGGCGGGCGGCTGGCCGGTTCGGGCCGCTCGGCACTGGCGCTTTACGGGCCGGTGGCGGCGGCCCCCGGGCTACAGCAGCTGCGCGAGGAGCTGTCGGGCGAATGCTGATGCGCAGGCCGAAGCTGCGGATCGAGACCGAGCGGCTGACGCTGCGCTTTCCGGTGCATTCCGACTATCGCGACTGGCTTGGCCTGCGTGCCGAAAGCCGCGATTTTCTGGTGCCATGGGAGCCGACCTGGCTGGCCGAACACCTGACCCGCAAGGCCTTTGCCAACCGCGTTTACTGGGCGGCGCGCGCCAGCGCCGGGGGCACAGCGCTGCCGCTGTTCTTGATTCGGCGCGAGGATGCGGCACTGGTAGGGGCGATCACGCTGGACAACATTCGCCGCGGCCCGGCGCAGGGCGGCACGCTGGGCTATTGGGTGGGCCAGCACTTTGCCCGCCAGGGCTATATGCGCGAGGCGATCGTGGCGGTGGTGCACCACGCCTTCACGGCGCTGGATCTGAGCCGGGTCGAAGCCGCCTGTCTGCCGGAAAACAGCGCTTCGCGCGGTGTGCTGGAAAGATGCGGTTTCAAATACGAGGGCGTTGCGCAAAGCTACCTGCAGATCAACGGGCGCTGGCGCAACCACGTGCTCTATGCGACGCTGCGCGGCGATCGGCGCGGCCGCAGCGGCGCCGCCTGAGGGGGGGGGGGGGGGGGGCCCGCCCCCCCCGGGGGGGGGGGGGGGGGATTTTGGGGGGGTGGCAGCCCGGCGGGGGTGGGGGGGGGGGGGT
>Ga0326597_10008695_pt1 | contig 13672 bp, 17 predicted proteins | sample RVTome_12_FD_203789 | JGI IMG/M metagenome (GOLD analysis project Ga0326597, IMG submission 203789) | Soil microbial communities from uranium-contaminated site in the Upper Colorado River Basin, Wyoming, United States - RVT100D185 | ecosystem: Environmental > Terrestrial > Soil > Contaminated >... | reverse complement strand
CGATCTCCTGAACTTCTTCGGCAGCCAGACCCAGTCGGCGGCATCCGGCAACCAGGGCAGCATCGGCCGCGATGACCTGGTCCGATCCCTACGCGTGACCTTGGCCTCGACGATGAGCGCCCAGTACGCGGTCGGCGGCTCGTTCACCGCCCTGGGCGAAGTCGGCATCGGATTCGAGACAGACGGCACGTTGTCGTTCGACGCCACGCTCTTCGACGCCGCCATCCAGAACGGGACGACGGATGTGCAGAAGCTGTTCGTCGGCAGCGGCGGCACTGACGGGGCGTTCACCGTGCTCGCGAGCACGGTCAACGAGTATACGCAGAGCGGTGGCCTGATTCCAGACGTGCAGACGCGACTCGGCGATCAGGTGACGGCCTTCACGGCCCGAATTGCCGCGTTCGAGGAGCGCTTGGCGGTCAGGCGGCTGAGCCTGCAGAGGGAGTTCTCGGCCGCCGACCTCGCGATGAAACAACTCAACAACCAGGCTGGACAGCTGGGTCAGCTCGGCAGCCAGTACCGACTGTTCTGAGGAGATTGCAACGATGCACGCACAGGTAACGAAGGCACGAGTGGCCGGAGCGTATCGCGACACACAGCTGCGTTCCCGCTCGCCGCTCGAGTTGGTGGTGTTGCTCTACGACGGCGCGATTCGCGACCTCACCGCCGCTCGGCAGGCCATGGTCGACCGCGACCTTCCGAAGAAGCGGCAGGTCATGTCTCGTGCGCTGGCCATCGTCTCCGAGCTGCAGAGCGCGCTCAACATGAAGGATGGGGGCGAGGTCGCCACGCGCCTCGACAGCCTCTACACCTATGTCAACGGCCGCCTGCTCGATGCGAACATGAAGGGCGACACGGCGGGGCTCGACGAGGCCGTGGGGCTCTTGGCGACGGTTCGAGAGGCGTGGGCGCAGATCGCCTCTCAGCCGGCGGCGGAACGGAACGTCGCGTGACGACGGCCGAGCAGGTCGCCATCATCCACGAGTATCGAGCCGGGCTCGATGCCGAGCTGACGCTCCTCCACCACCTGAAGAGCCTTTCCGAGCAGCAGCGGGTCGCGGGCCGTGACCGGGACACGGATCGCCTGGCCGACGTCACGGACGAGCGCGATCGCGTCATGGCGAGCCTCGTCGCCATCGAACACGAATTGCGCCCGACACGTCAGCGTCTCGCGGCGCTCAAGGATTCCGTGCGGAACCTCCCCGATTTCGAGCCAGTCGTCGCCCTCCATCGAACCGCGGCCGACCTCGTGGCCAGCATCGTCTCGGCCGACGAGACCTCCATGACGGCATTGCGCGAGGCGGAACTCGCGAGACGGCTCGCCAGTCGCGCCTTGGAGATGGGTGAGACGACGCTCGCCGCCTACCGGCGCGTCATCGCGCCGGCTGTCTCGAGCGCGTCGCTCGTCGACACCCGCGGATGACCCAGCCCTGACGCGTACGCCTCGACCACGCGGGCGCGAACCTGGACCCCGGCGTTCGCCGGGGTGACAGCCCCCTCACGGGCGGTCCCGAACGTCGCCGGGGTGACAGCCCCCTCACGGGCGGTCCCGAACGTCGCCGGGATGATGGCCCCCTCACGGGCGGTGACCGACGCGCGACGCGCCGGACGCGCGCGGCTTGCGAAGAGGAACTCGGCCGTCTGCTCGAACCCCAGCCGGCGATAGAGCGCACGGGCCGCGGCATTGTCCTCGGACACGAGGAGCGTGAGCCGCGTCGAAGCGGCCGCACGCGCCAGCCCCGCCGACTCCAGCACCAACCGCTCGCCGAGACCCCGCCCCTGGAACTCCGGATCGATCGCCACCTGCGCGATGTGGGCCGTGCGCGACGCGACCCGCGTGGCGATCGTCACGCCGACGATGGCGCGCGTGGCGCGGTCCTCGGCGACCACGCTCCATGCGGGCACGAAGGTGCCACAGCCCGGCGATCCGAGGAGCTGACCCAGATACTGGGCCCACTCGACCAGCTCGCCATTCGGCGCGAAGCAGCGCTCGGTGGTCGTGCCGGCATAGGCCGAGCACAGCAGCCGGACGCTGCCGATGGCATCCGCGTCGGTCCAGCCCCGCACGCGGATGGCGGTGTGCGCGAGTTCGGAGGTCGGTCGGAGTCCGGCGCCGAGGTCGCGTGTCAGGTACGGAAAGGCGGTGACGCCGAAGTGACGTCGCGTGAGCGCGCTGCCGAGCGACGGCGAGGTCGGGAACACGAAGCAGGATAGGCCCCGGGCCAGCCCCGCTTCCGGGCTCTCGAACACCGCGTCGAGGAGCTCGCGGAGGACCGACGCCGACCGGCCCACCATGGCGCCCACCTCGAGGATTTCGTTTCGGAGCAGGTAGAAGCTCCACCCCGCGACCCGACTGGCCCGATCGCGCACGACGATGCCTGGCAACTGGCGGTCCGTGCGCGCCCGCTCGATCAACGCCAGCGAGTCACCGAGATCCCACTCCAGCTGTTTCGTCCACCGGTGACGCTCCTCGTCGAGCACCGTGGCCATCGTGTCCGCCGGGACATCACCCCAATCGAGGCGCCTCACCGATTCGCCTCCGGCGTGGATCTCGGAGCGGACGATTGCCGGGCCTCCAGGATCTGCCGCAACTGCTGGACGATGCCCTCGGCCGACATCGGCATCGTAGCCGCCTGCCGGTTCTCTTCGCGAATCTGATCGTAGATCTCGCGCCGGTGAATCGCGATGTGCGACGGCGCGGTGATGCCGAGCTTCACTCCGTGTCGACCGACGCGAAGGATGCGCACTTCGACGCCGTCGCCGATGATGATCGCTTCGTCGAGCTTGCGGGTGAAGACGAGCACGCGAACGTCTCAGCTGGCCAGGGCCAGCGCGCCTCGCACCGGGTAAGCGCTGTGCTGGGGGATGACCTGCGATCCGACCATCCGCTCGGCGTTGATGATGACCGGCGCCCGCAGGTTCGCGTGCATCGCGCCATCCGCGTCGACGGTCAGGATCGACAGCCAGAGCAGCGGTGTGTCCTCGGTCGCCTGGAGTCGGTCGCGGTCGGCCGAGGCCAGCGTGCGTACGAATTCCGGACAGACCAGCCCGGGGTCCGTGACGAGAAACGACGCCACGTGATCACCGACCGAGTGCAGACATTGCAAGGGGGCGAGTGTCGGTGAGGTGACGAGGACGAACTGACGGCACTCCTCGTATCCCGGCAAGCCGTCCGGGAACTCGACGATGTCGCGAGGGTCGAGATCGAACGCGCCAAACCGAGTGTCGAGCCGTGAGGGCTCCGATTCTGATCTCATCATATTCACGCCCTCTTCAGCGGAGGTAATCGAGCAACGACAACTGCGACGTGCGACCGAGCGCCCCGATCGCCGCCTGATAGGCCGTATCGGCCGCCGCGAGATCCGTGACCGTCTTGGCCAGATTGGCGTCTTCGTGGCGCGACACTTCCTGCGTGCTGGCCCGGCGGCGCGCGTCGATCTGGACGCGGCCCGTGTCGATCGAGCGCAGCGAGATGCCGACCTGCGCCTGGGTCGCCACGGCTCGCTCGAACGCCCGGTCCAGGGCATCACGACCCGCGTCGATGCCGGTCACGTCACCCGCCCGGATCGCCGCCGCCAGGTTGTCGAGTTCGCTGAACAGGTTCGCCGCGTCGGAGCCGCGCAGAATGGCGTCGGCGCTGAACGTGGCCTGTACGGACACGGCGCGATCGATGTCGATCGACGCCGTGCCGGCATTGCCCTGGTACGCGGCCACGGTGCCATCGGGATTCTTCACGTACGGCGGCTGGGTGGAGGCGATACCGGAGAACACGTAGGTTCCCGCCACGCGCGTCGAAAAACTGGAGAAGAGTGCGTCGCGAATGCTCTCGAGCGTGGTCGCGGCCGCCTCGCGCTGCACGGCGCTCAGGCCGGAATTGCTGGCGCCGGCCGCGCTCGTCTTGGCCGCCGTGATGTGCGACACGAGGTCGGACAGCACGGAATCGACCACCGACAGCCGCGATTCCAGGGAATCCGACGCGCGCGCGTACCGGTCGAGGTTGCCGATTTCGGCCCGTCCCCGGACGGCCGCGGCCGCACCGCCGGGATCGTCGCTCGCGGTATGGATCCGGCGTCCAGACGCCAGATCGCGCTGCCGCTCGGCGAGTATGGTGTTCGTCCGCTCCAGATCGAGCAGCGCCGACCGGATGGCCGCATTGGCACTGAGTCGCACGGCTAGGCCCCCAGACGCTGGATCAGGAACTCGGTCATCTCGTCGATGACCTGGAAGAAGCGCGCGTTCGCTTCGAACGCGCGCTGGAACTTCAACATCATCACGGCTTCCTCATCGAGCGAGACGCCGGACGCCGAATCGCGAAGGTTCTCGACCTGCGTCACGAGGTCCTGCGCCGCATTCCGCTCCAGTTTCGCCGTTCGCGAGTCGCCGCCGACCTTCCGGACGAGGCTCGCGAAACCGTCATGCAGCGTGGAGGTGCCGCCGTCCAGCACTCGGCTGTCGCGGAGGTTCGCGATGGCCCTCGCCATTTGATTGTCGCCCGGCTGTGCCACGGTCGCGGCCGCCACGAGACGGCCGTTGGCGGCGAGCGTCGGGTCGAGCGCCATCGCACCCGCCGCGCCGGCCGTGGCGCCGAGGGCCGTGAAGAACACGCCGGCCGCGTTGCCATCCAGATCGAATCCGGCGGTGTGCAGGGCGTTCACTTCCTCGACGACCTCGAACGCGAGGGTGTCGAGACGCGTCAGATAGTCGGGCAGCAGGACGTCACGGACCTGCAGCGCGCCCCCAACCCGACCGGAGGTGATCTCCGACGTGACGGTGGCGCCATCGTTCTGAATGGCGACGAGCCCGTTCGGCGGGGACGGTATGGCCGACAGCAGATGCGGGTTCGCGCCGATGACGAGCGACCGTCCATTGCCGAACGTGATGTCGATCCCGCCGTCGCCTCGAGCCATGGTGCTGATATCAATCAACTCGGCGAGCCGATCGACTTCGGCTTGCTGGCGATCGCGGAAGAACGCCTTCGTCGACGGTTCGCTCGTCTGCGCAATCGATTGATTGAGTTCGGCGATGTTCGCCGCCAGCCGATTCACCTCGTCGATGCCATCGCGAATGGAGAGGTCGGCGTCCTGGCGGGCCGCATTCAGCTGAGTCGAGAGCGTGGCGAACGCGTTGGCCAGCGATTGCGCCCGCGAGATCACGTCCTGGCGAGCGGCCGGAGACGTCGGGTCGGCGGCGAGCCCCGCGAACGCGTCGAAGAACTGTGTGAGCGCGCCATCGATCGACCCGCCCGGCGCACCCAGCAACGCCTCGACCACGGCGAGCCCGTCGGCGATCGCCGCCTCCCTCGCTTCAGACGGCAAGGCCTGCAGCAGACGACGCTCGATGAACACATCGCGGAGCGCGCGCACGCCGATCGCGTCGACGCCGCTGCCGGCCGACCCGGCGGTCAACGGCGCACTGGGGCGCAAGTCGAGGACACGGCGCGCGTAGCCCGGCGTGTTGACGTTGGAAATGTTGTGACCCGCGACCTCGATCCCGCTTCGCTGGGCGTCCATCGCCCGGGTCGCCATGTGCAGCGCGTCGATCAGTGCCATCAGACCCTCGTATCGACGGCGCGCTCCGAGATCTGGCTCGCGCGCGAGAGACCCCGCCGCGTGTACGAACCCGTACCGGCGGCCGCTGTCAGCGAGAACGACGCAAATCGACTCAGGGAGACGCCGAGACGCCGACAGCGCTGGAGAGCGGCGCGCACGGCGTGCACGTCGCTGCGCAGCGTGTCACGCTCGACGACGGTGTCGCCCGAGGGACGGGCCGCCGTGGCGGCGCGCACGTCCCGCACGGCCTTGGCGATACGCTCCTCGGCGGTGAGCAAGCCCTCGAGTTCGACGCCGGTCAGGGCGTTTCCCACCGCCTCGAGCACCTCCCGAAGGTCGGCCAAGGCGCGTGACGTGGGTGAAGGGGTCGGATCTGCCATCAGGACATCACAGCTCCAGCACACTGTCGATCAGCCGGTCCGCCAGCCGATCGAGGTCAGCGCCCAAGCGCCCCTCGTTCTGGAGCTGTCGGGCGAGATCCACCAGATAGTTGCGGAGATCGGGTGCATTCATCGCCGCCGCGATCGTTTCCTCGACCTTGGCCGCCTGGGTCGACACGTCGACCCGGTCGACCAATGATCCGCCGCGAGCCTCCGCACGAGCCGTCGTGACCTCGCGCTGGGACTCTACCCGCCGTGTATCCGGTGCCAAGAGCTTGAGGAGTGGGGTGTCTTCGATCTTCATTCGCTACTCCACAACGATTCCTGGGCCCTCGTCAGGCCCACCGACAGGGAAATCGGCATTCGGTTCGATCTTCCTTAATGCCGCCGCGAACCGTCGGGCCGCGAGATGGGGATCGATCCTCTGGCCGTCCCGGAGCACTTCGAAATGCAGGTGCGGGCCGGTCGCGCGGCCGGTCTGCCCGACTTGCCCGACGACCTGGCCAGCCCGCACGGTGTCCCCCTCGGCGACGGTCAGGGACGCGAGATGGGCGTATCGCGTTCTCACGCCATCGCCATGCTCCACGACAATCGTCGTGCCGTAGCCGCCTTGTGCTCCGGCAAACGTCACCCGACCCGCACGCGCGGCCGGCACGTCCTGTCCCTCGGCAGCCGGGATGTCGACGCCTCCGTGGAACCGGCGGTTCCGGGTGAAGGGATCGTCACGCCACCCGAAATTGGAACTGACGCGCGAATCCATCGGCAGCGGCACGGCCACCTCGGGGAGCGGGCGCGGCCCGGCGTCGAGCGGCCAGGCCTTCGGCTCGGTCGAGGGAGCGGTCGGCGACGACAGGATACCCAGCGGGTCGATCGTCGGCGCGCCTTGCTGGCGTCCCATGGCCTCGGCCATGCCACTGGCCATGCCGAATCCGCCCGAGCGGCTCAGTTGCTGCGCGACTTCCTGGAAGAGCGTGTCACCGAGCGGGTTCGACCCGAATCCCGTGTCCTCACCGCCGTCGGACGATACCGACTGCTGCATCTGCCGCAGCATCTGCAGGATCAGCATCGCCTCGAACTCTCGAGCGAGCTGGAGCATCGGCTCCTGATCGGTCGAACCGACGCGCGTGCCCGGCGCCTGGGCCGGTGTGGGCGCTCGAATCTCCGGAGCCGAAACGGCGAAGTCGTTGTTCATGTTCGTGCTTTGGATGATCGACGGTCAGATGATCACGATCTCCGAACGAAGCGCGCCGGCGGCCTTCAGCGCCTGCATGATGGCGATGATGTCGCGGGGCGTCGCGCCGAGTGCGTTGAGCGCCTGGACGACGGCGTCGAGCGTCGTACCTTCGGGCAACGTGATGAGTTGCGCGGTGCCCTCGACGACCTCGACGTCCTCCTCGGGCACGACGACCGTCTCGCCGTTCTCGGAGAACGGCGGCGGCTGAGACACGTCGTATCGTGTCGTGATCCGCACCGACAGGCTCCCGTGCGCGACGGCTGCCGCCCCCAGGCGGACGCCGGCCCCGACGACCACGGTCCCGGTCCGCTCGTTGATGACGACGCGCGCCGGCGAGTCGATCTCGAGCGGGAGCGGCTCGAGTCTCGCCATCAACGCCGCCAGGCTGGTCTGATAGGCGGGCGGCACGGTCACGGTCACGGTCGCGGGGTCGCTGGCCTGCGCCGTATCGGCGCCGAACTCGGCGTTGATCGCCGCGGCGAGCCGATCGGCGGTGACGAAGTCGGGTTCGCGCAACGCGAGCCGGATCACGGACGCCTGCGACAGTTCGACACCCTGCCCGACCTGGACCATGCCGCCGCTCGGCACGCGTCCCACGGTCAGATGGTTGACTTGCACCGAGTTGCCGCCCTCGCCGCCGCCGAAGCCTCCGATCGACAGCGGCCCCTGCGCCATCACGTGCACCGAGCCGTCCGGTCCTCGGAGCGGGGTCGCCAGCAGCGTGCCACCCTGCAAGCTGCGGGCGTCGCCGATGGACGATGCGGTCACGTCGACTCGAGCGCCCGATCGGGCGAAGGCGGGAAGCTCGCCCGTCACGAGCACCGCCGCGATGTTCTCGATCTTGATCTCTTGGCCCGGCACGACCACGCCGAATCGCTGCAGCATGTTCGCGAGCGTCTGCGCGGAAAAGATGGTCTGGCGTCGATCGCCGGTCTTGCTCAGGCCCACGACGAGGCCGTACCCGAGCAACGGAATCGATTGCACGCCCTGTAACGACGCCACGTCCTTGATCCGGACACCGGCCGAGGCGTCCGCCCGGACGTCGCCGGCGAGCGCGAGGCCGATGACGGCCGCAGCGGTGGCCGCTGCGACGAACCGTCGAACCGTGTGCGTGAGTGGGTCAGTCATCAGAATATCTTGTTCAGGATCCGAACCAGCCAGCCCGGCTTGAGGTTGTCTCGAATGAGGCCACGGCCGAAATACCGGATGCGCAGCTGACCGACGGCCGTCGAGAGCACGACGTTCGACGGTCCGATGTCGTGCGGCCGGACGATGCCCGTGAGCACGACGATCTGACGATCGCCGTTGATATCGATCTCGCGAACGCCCTCGAGCACCAGGTCACCGCTCGGCAGGACCTCGGCGACGCGCGCCGTGACGATTGCGCTCAGCACACCCTTGCGATTGGTGACGCCGCCACCGTTGAAACTCGAGTCGCTCGCCGTGTCGATGAGACTGGTGGGATCGATCCAGCTCGGCAGCTTGGAGTCGAGCCCGAAGAACTTCGTCAGCGAGCCCGCGCCGCTCGACGACTTCGTCAGGTTCGAGTCGGCCGATCCCACGGCCACGATGCTCTCCACGACCTGGATCGTGACCAGGTCGTTCACGTTGCGGGCCCTGAAGTCGCTCGACAGGCCGGCCATCCAATCGGGCCGCGCGGCGGGCGACGACGTGTCGTTGACCCGAGCCGCCTGCACGTACCGGTTGAACAGCTCGTCGTAGTCGTCGCTGGGCTTCGGAATCTCCTGCGCGGCGGCCGTCGTCGCGCCGAGGGCGATCGCCGCCAGCCAGATCATCGCGAGGCCTCCGAATGTCCGGTTACGGCGCATGAATCACCTCGACCTGTCCTTTGGCGACGACCCGACCATGCAACCGTCTGCGACTTTCGGGGTTGGTCAGACGGATGACGTCGTCGAGCTGGCCGCGCTGCGCGGCAATGGCGCGGCCGCGCGCCTCGATCGATCCGATGCGGGCGATGGTGACCACGGTCTCGCCACTGGTGACGAGCGGCGGAATCGCGAGCGCCCGCGCCACGATCGGCGTACCCGGTTCGAGCGCCCGCCGCGTACGCGCGCCGATCGCCTCGGCCAGCAGCGAGAGCCGCTCGATGCGGCCGTCGCCCACGTCACCGGTCAGCACGATCACGTCCTGCTCGCTCAGCACCGTCCCGCCTGGCACCCGTCGAACGACGGTCACGTATTCCTGAGAGACCCGCACGACGGCTTCGGCATATCCGATGCGCGATCGGCGGGTCCGCGCCGTGCCGGTCGAGGGCTCGTACAACACGAAGCGCATCGCGCGCCCGAGGCGCGCGGCCGGATCCGGCCTCGCGCTCACGCGCGCGGTGGGCGCGGATGCCACCCGCAGCAGCAGCGACTCCACGCGCACCTCCGCGGCTTCGCCCAGACGGGCCTGCACGGCGTCGACGATCGCCGCCGTCACCAGGTCCGAGGCCAGCTCGGGTGATGCGGCCCAGCCGGCGCTGCTCATCAGCAGCACGGCCAAACTAGCGAACGATGTTGTTGACCTGCGCAAGCATTTCATCGGCGGCTCTCACAACCCGGGCGTTGGCCTCGTAGGCGCGTTGCCCGAGAATCATGTTCACCATCTCCTCGACGACGCTGACGTTCGAGTCCTCCAGGAATCCTTGGATGAGCGTGCCGATGCCGTCACTGCCTGGCACCCCCGTGATCGGCTCGCCCGACGCCGTCGTGACGGCGAACTGGTTCCCGCCCAGCGCCCGCAATCCCGCCGCATTCTGGAACGTGGCCAGCTCGATCGTGCCCACCTGCTGCACGGCCGTGTCGCCCGCAATCTGCACCGAGACGATGCCGTCTCTCGAGACCGACACCGAGACGGCGTTGGGAGGGATCGTGATCTGCGGCTCGATCGGGAAACCGTCGGCCGTGACCAGTGCACCCTCGCCCGAGAGGTGGAGCGCACCGGCCCTGGAGTAGGCCACCTCGCCGTCGGGACGCGTGATTTGGAAGAACCCGCGGCCCTCGATCGCCAGGTCGAGCGGGCTGTTGGTCGTCCGGAGGTTGCCCGGGCTGAAGTCCCGCGCACTGGCGACCGATCGCGTGCCCAAGCCGACCTCGAGGCCCACCGGCGACTCGCCGGTGAGCGATGTCGGGGTGCCTGGCGTCTTGGCTTGCTGGTACACGAGGTCCTCGAACTCCATTCGGCTCTTCTTGAAGCCGGCCGTATTCACGTTCGCGAGGTTGTGCGCCACGGTATCGATGTTGGCCTGCTGGGCGGTCATGCCGCTCGCGGCCGTGTAGAGCGCTCGAATCATGTCCAGGCTCCTCGCGATGGTTCGCTGGGCTCGGTGTTCAGCGGCGACCGAGTTCCGTGATGGCTCGGCCATCGACATCGTTCATCAAGACGGAGACGCCGCGCTGGAGCGCATCGAAGCTTCGGCTCACGGCCGTGAGTTCGGCCAGACGCTCCTGCAGCGACACGTTGGACTGTTCCAGGACCCCGTTCACCACGCCTGCGGTTTCCGCAATCGTGGCCGTGGCTCCGGACCCCTCCGCGAAGCGCGTCGGGCCTTCGCGACGAAGTGATGCGTAGTCCTCGAAGTCGACGATCGACAAGCGTCCGACCGTCTTGCCGGCGACCTTGATCGTGCCGTTCTGATCCACCTCGAGTTCGCCGTGCGGAAGTTCGATCGGTCCGTCCTCGCCCTGCACGACCAGCCCATCGGGGGTCGTCAGGATGCCCTCGGTGCTCCGTTTGAAGTGGCCGTCCCGCGTATAGCGCGGGCCGTCGGCGGTCTCGAGCACGAAGAAACCGGACCCCTCGATCGCGAAGTCCAGATCGGTGCCAGTCGGGATGATCGTGCCGGCGGTGAAATCGACGGTCGTGGGACCGATCATGACGTCGATGGCCGACTCCAGGGTTTGCTCGAAATTGGCACGCCTGGCGGACACCTCGGTCGACCGTTCGGTCTTGTAGCCGGTCGTGCGGAAATTCGCCAGGTCGGACGACAGCTGGTCGAGCTGCTCGAACCGGCTCCGCAATCCGCTGAGCGCTACGTAAGCGCCGCCTGCCATGCCCCCTCCAGTGCGTCCTCGCCAGCGGCCAGGACCAGATCTTCCGCGGCGTGTCGTACTCGGTCCGCCGACGCTGCCGTCGAAGCTCCGACACTCGAGTGCTCCGAATGCGTTTCATTCCACGCACGGTGCGTACGCTTTCGCATGATTGCACCGGTGTAGGAGCAAAGGACATGCCACGCGACCCATTGTCCTGCACGCGTCGTCATTCCAGGCTGATGCGGTCTTGGCGTGAAGTCCTACAGCGGCCTCCGCGGTGCCTGGAGAGACGTTGGTGCCGACGATGACCGGAGGCTGTTTCTGGGCGAGCCGAACGACCTCGGACGCCCGGCTCCCGCCGGAAGGCGACGGGTTGGGTCGTGTCGAAAGGGAAGCGCTGGCGTGAGGTCAGGCCGTTTTGTCGTCCGACGGTCAGGCCGGCCTTTCGAAACGCACCGCATGAGCACTGTACAGGTCGGTCGCACTGGCCACGAGGACCAGATCCTCGGTCGTCTGCTGCCCCTCGAGTCGAACCCAGAGCCACGGATCACCGACCGTGTGAATCATGCGCGTCGCGCGGCCTTCGACGGCGGCCTGCACGACGCGTGCGGCCGCGTCTTCGATGCTCGTCACGAAACCGCTGTGCGGCCCCGGGTTGTCTTCCGTGCGCGTGACGCCGTACGAGTCCAGGAGCTCCGGCCACTGCTCGTCCGAGACGAGGAAGGGACCGGCGTCCCATCCGGTGACCGCGCGCAAGGCACTCAGCGACAAGCGGGGCACCGGCGCGATGCACGCCACCTTGAGGAGATGACGGCGGTCGTCGACCTCGAATGGCACGACGCCGAGGGCCCGAATAGTGTCCCGCGAGAGTGCCCCCGGTCCCTGCCTCACCAGTCCGAGGTTGACCGCGGTCAGATATCGCACCCGTGCCTGCGCCGCGAGACCTTTGAGAATCTGCTGCGCCGAGGCCCGACCGAGGCTTCGGAGCTGCGCGCCGAGACGGAGTCCGGACGCCTGCTGCATGGACAACGCCTGGTCGACCTCGGGCTTCGTGATCGCGCCTTGGCCGATCAGCAGCGCGCCAATCTTGATAGGAGGCGTGATGTACGCGTACGGGCGCGGCTGTCCAGCGTCGATGAGGCGGAGGCGCACGACGCGCTCGAGGCACACCGGCGAGCAGTACCACCGACCGTCGAACGTCAGGCCGACGTGGGCGGTCAACGCATCCGGGCGCCATCGCTGGCACGACTCGAGATTGCACCTGGCCATCGTGTCCGTGTCGCGTCCTAACCCGAACGGGCCGCCCGGCGGTGCGGACCCGCCTGTTCGGCACACGTCGCGCAGGGGCACGCCACGGCGTGGCCACCCAGGTAGCCCCTCAACATGACTTCGCCCTCGGAGATGTCGCGGTCGGCTGCGACTTGCCGGCTCGATCGGCCGCCGCGCAGCGCCGCGGCCACGGATCGATTCGTCGCCCGGGGCGGCTCGGCCGTTGGCGCGTCGTCGTTGGCACGGGCGATCTCGGCGGCGATGGCCGTGAAACCCGTCTCGTTCGTCTCCGTCAGCAGCGTCAAGACCTTGCCGAAGTGCGCGACCCGCTCTTCCACTCGACCCCAGGCGCGGGCCGCCCGCAGGATGCGCCACAGGAGGACCAACTCCAGCAGGCCGACGAGGGATACGATCGCGGTCACGGTTTCGACGGACGTCAGGATCGTCATGCTCCCAAGCTCCGGATCCGATCGACAGCGCTCACGACTTCGGTGACACGCACGCCGTAGTTACCTGTCACCACCACGACCTCGCCGCGAGCCACGAGCTTGCCGTTCACCAGGATGTCCACCGGCTCCTCGGGCGAGCGATCCAGTTCGATCACCGAGCCGGGACCGATGCGCGACAGGTTGGCCAGCGTCATCTCCGTGTGCCCGAACCTGATCGACAGGGGCAAGTCGATGTCGAGCACGACGTCGAGATTCGCCGGAATGGCCGACGCGCGCGACGCGGGCCCCTCGGTGCGGACCGGCTGAGCATCCAGCGCCGCGTGCAGGCCCAGCGGCAGCGCGTCCTCGCCCACGGTCATCGCGTACCAGGCGACGTGCGGTGTCGAGTCCTCCGGCCGGGCGGGTTCGCAGCCATCGATGGTCACGATCACGTCTTCGAGACCCGGCCGTCGGGCGAGCTCACTCAGCGTGCGCCGCCACAGGTCCGACACGTGCTTTGGCACCCACTCGTCCGACACGCTCTCGCCCGACCCGGCGGCGACGCGAGCCAGACGCGTCGCGGTGTCGGCAGGCATCAGCACCACGAGCGAGCCGGACAATCCGCCTGACACATCCAGCGCGAGCGTCCAGGCGGCCTCTGCCGTGCCGTTCGATTCGGCGATCACGGTCGGCTGCTCGCTCAGCGAGCCGACCACGGTCGCGAGCGCGTCCACCGCGCCTGCGACCAGTTCCTGTGCGCTGCGATCCGACGTCTTCG
>Ga0326597_10008694_pt1 | contig 13672 bp, 13 predicted proteins | sample RVTome_12_FD_203789 | JGI IMG/M metagenome (GOLD analysis project Ga0326597, IMG submission 203789) | Soil microbial communities from uranium-contaminated site in the Upper Colorado River Basin, Wyoming, United States - RVT100D185 | ecosystem: Environmental > Terrestrial > Soil > Contaminated >... | reverse complement strand
AAGAAACGACCGCCGGGGATCTGGGCGAACAGCTGCGGGATCCAGATGAAGGTGAGGCCTTCGTTCCCGGCCCCGACGATCTCGCCCGCGGCCTCCGGCATGACGCTGAAGACGGTGCAGAGGACCATGATCCCCGCCAGGAGGGACATCGAGTTGTTTCCGAACCCGATGACGAAGGCGTTCAGCGCGGTATCCTCTCTGGAACGCATGTACACCGCGTAGGTGAGCACGAGGCCCCACCCCGCCCCGGTATCCCAGGCGTTCTGCGTGAGCGCCTGGAGCCAGATTTCGTAATTGGCGAGCTCCGACAGGTCCGGCGTGAAGAGGAACGCCAGACCGAGGGAGGCGTTGGGCAGCGTGAGCGCCTTCACCGCGAGCACGATCACGAGCACGATGAGGCTCGGAATCAGGATGCGCGCCGCCGTCTCGATCCCCCGGACGCCCCGCGAGACCACGAAGAGCGCCATTCCCACCGCCACCGCGTGCATCAGCAGCGCGCCCGGCGTGGAATGGAACCCGTTCCAGAAGGCGTCAGGCGCCCCCGTGCCGGGCACATCGCCCGTGAGCGTCCCGATGAAGAAGCGCAGCGTCCACCCCATGACGACGCTGTAGTAGAACATGATGGCCGTGGCGACGAACGCCACCCAGGCGCCCATCCACGCCGCGGCGGGCCCCAGCGTTTTCACGAAGGCGCCGATGGGTCCGCTACGGGCGCCCTTCCCCATCCCGAACTCCAGGATCAGGAGGGGCACGGACCACGCCAGCAGGAACACGACCCACGCCACGAGGAACGATCCGCCCCCGTTGCTCGCGGCCACGCGCGGGAACCTCCAGATGTTCCCCGTCCCGACGGCCATGCCCAGCATGGCGAGCAGCATGCCCCATCGGGAGCTGAAAACCTCGGACCTGGTCGTCACATTCGTCTCCCGTGAGCGAGGCACTGCGCGCGGAAAATCGGACTAACCCCCGGCTACGAGCTCAGAGGTGCAGTGCGCGCAACGCGTGGCGGCGAGCGGAATCGGCATGAGGCAATGCGGGCAGGGCTTCTCCGTCGGGGCGGGCGGGGCCGGCTGCTCACGCTTCATACGGTTGATGCCCTTCACCAGCATGAAGACGGCGAAGCCCACGATGAGGAAGCTGATCGAGGCGTTGAGGAAGAGTCCCACGTTCAGCGTGACGGCCCCCGCTTCCTTCGCGGCTTCGACGGTCGCGTAGGGACCCGGCACCGTGCCCTCGCTGATTGTCACGAGCAGCTGCGAGAAGTCGACGTTGCCCACCAGGAGCCCGATCGGCGGCATCAGGATGTCGTCGACGAAGCTCTTCACCACCGTGCCGAACGCGGCTCCGATGACGATGCCGACGGCCATGTCCACGACGTTGCCCTTGATCGCGAACTCGCGGAATTCCTTCACGACGCTCATGTGCCCACCCCGGTCAGTTGATGAAGATGCTCCGCTTCGACCCCACCCTGGTAAGCCTGCGGGCATACTGCGCCGTGAAGGCGCTCTGCAGCAAGAGCCTCGACTCAGACCACCAGCTTCTCGCGGATCCACCCGACCACCTTGTCGCTCGATACCCGCACCTGCTGGAGGGAATCGCGGTCGCGGATGGTGACCGACCCGTCCTCGTTGGTGTCCCCGTCCACGGTGACGCACCATGGCGTTCCCGCCTCGTCCTGCCGGCGGTATCTCCGTCCGATGGAGCCGGCCGCGTCGTAGAACGAAGGGATCGCGGCATCCTTGAGCGCCCTGGTGAGCTTCTCCGCGTGCTCGGGTAGCCCGTCCTTCTTCACCAGCGGGAAGATGGCCGCTTTCACGGGCGCGACCCTCGGATCCAGCCCGAGGACCACGCGGTCCTCCCCCTCGACCTGCTCCTCCCGGTAGCCGTCGGCGAGGAGCGCGAGCATGGCGCGATCCACCCCCATCGACGTCTCGATGACGTACGGCACGTACCGCTCGTTCGACACGGGGTCGATGTACTCGAGCCGCTTCCCGGAGTATTCCTGATGGCGGGCGAGATCGAAGTCGGTCCGGTTGTGGATGCCTTCGAACTCCTTCCAGCCGAACGGGAACTCGTACTCCACGTCATACGCCTTCTTGGCGTAGTGGGCGAGCTCGTCCGGTCCGTGCTCGTGGAAGCGCAGCTTGGATGGATCGATGCCGAGATCCTTGTGCCACGCCATGCGCACGTCCATCCAGCGCTCGAACCACGCCTCGTCCTCGCCCGGCTTCACGAAGAACTGCATCTCCGCCTGCTCGAACTCCCTCGTGCGGAAGATGAAGTTCCCGGGCGTGATCTCGTTACGGAACGCCTTCCCGATCTGCGCGATGCCGAACGGGAGCTTGCGGCGCGCCGTGCCCTGCACGTTCAGGAAGTTGACGAAGATGCCCTGGGCGGTCTCCGGACGAAGGTAGACCGTCGCGGACGAATCCTCGACGGGGCCCATGAATGTCTTGAACATGAGGTTGAAATTGCGCGGCTCACCGAAGGCGTCGCGCGATCCGCACGACGGGCACTGCCCGTCGGCGACTTCGGGAAGGTCGGCCCGGAAGCGGCGATGACAGTTCTTGCACTCGATGAGAGGATCCGTGAAGCCCTCGACGTGGCCCGAGGCCTCCCATACGCGCGGATGCATGAGAATCGCGGCGTCCAGCCCCTCGATGTCGTCGCGCCGGTGCACCATGGCCGACCACCAGAGGTCCTTGATGTTCCTTTTCATCTCGACGCCGAGCGGACCGTAGTCCCAGACCGATCCGGTGCCGCCGTAGATCTCAGAGGACTGGAAGACGTAACCGCGCCGCTTCGCCAGTGAGACGAGCTTGTCCATGAGATCTACGTTTGCCATAGAATGCCTCGGAATCCCTTCAGGTCGGGCCGCTTCAGGGGGTGCTGGAACGGGGGCGAAAGGTACCGGGGCCCGTGGGGGCGATCAACGGTTGGCAGGTAGCGGCCTCTCCCCCCGGATCTCCCTTGCCCACCGCGAACCCCCGATCTTTCCCGGGGTAGTAGATTTCCTAAGCCGACCTTCGGCGAAAGTCGACCTCAGGAGCTCAGGGGACCAGCGTGACCGATATCACATTCACGGACCGCGCCCAGGACATGGTGCGTTCGTTTCTGTCCGAGACCGAAGCCGATCTCGAGGCCCTCAGGATCTCCATGAGCGAGGAGTCGGGAGCTCCGCGCTTCGACCTCACGCTCGTCAGGCGCGAGGAGCGTGCCGAGGACGAGGTCGAAGTCCCGCAGGACGGCTTCGATGTACTGGTGCGGTCGGGAGACGCAGGGCGCCTCGACGGCGCAACCGTGGATTACGTCGATCGCGTGAACGAGAGCGGCTTCGAGGTGCGCCTCTCCGAGGAGCCACGAGCCACCGAGCCGCGTTCGGAGCCGACCGGTGACATCGCCGACCGCGTGCGTGGCGTGCTCGACAGCCAGGTGAATCCGGCCATCGCCGCCCATGGCGGCGTCATCTCCCTCGTGGACGTCAAGGAGAACGACATCTACGTGGAGATGAGCGGTGGTTGCCAGGGATGCGCGCTCTCCCGCATGACGCTCCGGCAGGGCGTCGAGCGAATGCTGAGGGAGGCCGTTCCCGAGCTTGCCGGCGTGCACGACATCACCGATCACGAGTCCGGAGAAAACCCCTACCTATAGCTTATAGGCCATGCACAGACTCCGCGCGCGCCTCGTCGCACCCGTGATCGCCATCGCGATCACGTTGGGATGGGCGGCGATTGCCGGAGCGCAGGCATGCGGGGAGCCCTGCGTGGGTCCGATCCGCGGTGCGATCATCGCCGCCGGCGGAGGCGCGCTCGGCGACGAGATCTACCGGGAGTTCGTGCGGATGTCCGGCGGAGCGGACGCGCGCATCGTCCTGATCCCGACCGCCGGAGACCGATACGGCACCCATGACGGGTGGACGGCCATCCAGCGCCTGCAGGCGGCCGGCGCGACACGCCTGGAAGTCCTCCACACCCGAAGCACCTCGATCGCGGACATGGAGGCGTTCGCGGCCCCACTCCGCGAGGCGACAGGCGTATGGCTCTCGGGAGGGCGGCAGTGGCGACTCATCGACGTGTACCTCAACACGCGCACCCACACCGAGTTGATGCGGCTCCTGGCACGCGGCGGAGTCATCGGAGGAAACTCCGCAGGCGCCTCGACTCTGGCTTCCTACCTGCTCCGCGGCGCGGAGGAGAACGACGTCATCGCCACTTCGGACCGCGACGAGGGCTTCGGATTCCTTCGCAACGTCGCCATCGATCAGCACCTCGTCCAACGCGCCCGGGAATCGGACCTGATCCAGGTGCTGCGCACCCGACCGCACCTGCTGGGGATCGGGCTCAACGAGGGCTCGGCCCTGATCGTCACGCGCGACTTCGCCCGTGTGCTGGGGAATCCGGTCGCGATCTACGATGTCACGGATCCTTCCATGCTCATTCCGCTCCGATGGCTGGCGCCGGGTGACGTCTACGACCTGGGCGCACGCAGGCTCGTGCTCGAGGAAGGAGACCGGGCACCGCCACTGGTGGCCCCCTGACGGGAGCGGGGGGCGTTACATCGCGGGCGTGCCGCACGGCGGCCACCCAGGGATCAGCGGATCCCGATGTCGCGAATCCTCTGGAGCACCACAGTGGAGAGGCGTTCGCGCGTCACCCTGTCGAGCGTGCCTAGAGCGTCGAGCGCGTTCGTAATGTCCTCGACCCTGTCCCACATCTGATCCCCGATCTCCGGCGACGAGGGTACCGCCTCCTCGATCGGATTTCCAACGAACGCCCTGGCCGGGGTGTAGATGATGTCCGACTCGTGGGTCAGAAGGAAGTCGTGGAGCGCCAGAGCGGCGCCCGCCACGGTATCGAGCCTGTCGTAGACTTGGAGCCTCGCCTCGCGTGTCGCCATGAACCCCGAATCGGCGCGCTCCACCAGGATGGCTCGCGTGTCGTCGTCGTGATCCGTGGCCTCGGCGAGTGACGCGTACGCGGCGCGGAACGACTCGACCTCCTCGTTCCGGAGGCGGCCCGCGAAACCGGCCACCGCCGACCAGAAAGCCTCCACCTCGGCGAACCGGCTGGCGTTACCCAGATAGACGCCCGCCAGCCACTCCTCGCTCGGAGCTTGCGGCTCCTCTGGTGGGAACGCGCGGCTCTCGATCTCGCCGTACATGAGAGGCAGCGCCTCTCCAGCGAGCTCATGCATCGGGCCCTCGAGCTCGGCGGGGATCTCGGGGATGACCACGGCCGGACGCGGAGGGGCCGTGCCCGGACGCTCGGCGAGCAGCCGCCAACCGTACCAGCCGCCGGCCCCGACCCCAACGACGAGCAGCAGGAGCAGCAGCGGCTTGGCAAACGAGCGACGACGCCGTGGTGACCGGCGGGGGGGCGGACGCGGCGGACCCTTCCGCGCGGGGCGATCCTCCCTATCGGGCTCCGGGCCGGGCATCGCGGAGCCGGATGCGGGTGAGTACGCGGCCTCCGCCGTACCCCAGCCCGACCCTTCCGCGAGACCGGGCCCCTCCGCGTCTGGCGATAAGTCCATGGCTGGACCATCGTCCGCGAAGCCCGCAGGACCGTCCTGCTCCATCCAGGCCGGCGGGGACGACGGATCGAAGTCGGACATCGGGGGCTCGAGGTCCAGGCCGCCGCCGAGATGCGCTTCTTCCCCACCCCGGTCCTCGCCCATGTCCTGGTCGAGCGGCTCCTCCAGCCAGAGGCCCGCCCCCTCGGCTTCGTCGGTAGTCTCCGGCTCCGTTTCCACCCCGTCGAAGTCGAAAGCGGACTCCGCGGCATCGCTCTGATCCGCGGGGCGTCCCGCGCCCGACCCGGTCGGTGGCGCGCCCGGCCCGGTCGGGCCCGAAGGCGCCAGATCGAGACGCGAATCCGCGAACCCGGGCTTCGCGTCCGTAGGCCCATCCTCGTTCGCAGGCTCGTCCGGCGCGTCCGCACGGTCGTCTTCGGACGGAGCCAGCGTCAGGCCGAAGCTACCGTCCAACGGAGGCGCGGAGGGGGACGGGGGGCTCGGGGCATCCGCGGACGGCGCATCGATCTCCGCGGGGCCCCCCGGCTCTTCCGGCATGGGCGTCGGGGGTGCCGGCACGAGGAACTCGTCCCCGCCGACGTCTCTCGACAGAGTGTGAAAGATCTCGTGCGAATGCGCGGGCCCCCAGCGATCGGCCTGGGCATCGTAGAGCTCCGTCTCTGGCCCGATCGCTCCGAGCTCGATGCGGAGCGCCAACGCATCCACGCTCGGGATGGTGACCTCGTTGCCCTGTGAATCGATGTATGCGAAACGCATGGAAGGCCCGTTGAGGATCAGAAACCACGACGCCTCAAGTCTAAAGTCAGCCTTCGCCTCGGGCGAGCCCCGAGCGGCGCCCGACGCGGCCCTTCACGGGACCCGCACCCATTCGCTTCGCACCACACCGCCCTTGTCCGCGGACGCGATCACGCGAACCGAGCGGACGTCCTCCCCGGTTGGCCGGACGGTCCAACGCACGGTCCGGCGCCTCTGATCCAGGGCCTCGAGCAGGCCGTTCGTCCCGGCGAGGTGCTCGATCTGAACCCGGGCGCGCCCCTGCACGATCTCGAGGCCGTCGAGCTCGAGCGTGAGCGCTGGGGACGGACGACCTGGAGCTCGAGCGTCCCGTCGTCGCGCTCCGCGCCGACCACGCCACGATCGGTCAGGCTGGTGGGCAGGTAACCCTCGTTGGTGAGCGTCGCCTCCACGACAAAGGTCCCGTCGCTCTGCGCCCGGACGGTCGGCGTGGAGAGATCCAGAACGGGAGACTGCTCCGCCAGGTACAGGATCCAGTGCATCTGCTGCGAGGTCTCGTCCTCCAGGAACTCGGGCGGAGGGTTCTGACCCCAGAACTTCGTGAGCCAGCCACCGACCTCGACCGTGCCGAGGTCCGGATGGTCGTACGGCTCCCAGTCCACGAAGTACCGACCTCCGAGCTCTTCGTCGTTGAACCTGTGCTGCTCCGCTTCGGTGATCTCGCCGTCTCCGTCGTAGTCCGTCGCCCACTCTTCGGGCCCAGGCGAGAACTCCGGCACCCAGCCGATGATCCCCTGGTCCCAGTAGCCCCAGGAGATGAGCGTCCCGTAACGGTGGTCCGTGAAGTGGGTCGAGCTCGGCACCACGGGACGCCCCGTGGAGCGGGTGTACTCCTCTCCCAGCTCGAGGATCACGCGGAGGTCGACCTCGGGGAAATCGGACGGAGTGACCGCTGAGGGCAGCCGATAGACGAATCCGCCCGCCGTGTGGCCATGGAAGATGCCGGTCACGTTCCGGTTGGCATTGATGAACTCAACCGCGGCCCGGGTCTCGGGCTCGGACAACGGGTAGTCACCCGATCCGGGCTGGAGGTGCCAGCGCTCCCAGTTCCGCGGTAGTTGCGGTTCATGTCGATGCCGCCGATCCCGTCCTCGTTGATCTGCCCGTCGCCGTCGTTGTCGATGCCCTCGCGGATCATCGAGTAGCGCGGTCCGGAGCGCTCCCGGTCCTCGTCGTTGATGAGGATCCGATCGTCCGCGGGATCGATGACCCACTCACCATCCGGGTCCGGAAACCGCAGGTGCGTGATCCATCCGTCGCCATTGAGGTCCTGGGGCGGGTCCTCGTCAGCCGCTGCGTCCCCGTCCTCGTCCACCGGACGGGGCGTGCTCCGCATGAACTGGTCTTGAATCAGCACGAGGTCCGAGCCGTCCGGATTGAACTTGGGCCGCACGTAGAACGCCCGACCGTCCAGGAGATTGGTGATGCGCGGATCGGTTCCGTAGCCGTTCAGGAGGTATCCCACGAGATGAGTCGCCACCGACGAGCCGGTCAGCTCCTGGGCATGGATCCCCCCATCCACGTAGAGCGCCGGCTTCTCGGATGCGGGGCCGGTGGCCTCGTTCGTGATCTCGATCACCATCAGCGGCTGCCCGAAGATGCTTTCCCCGATCGATACAGCTCTGTGAGCTCGGGATACAGCGCGTGGAACTCCCCGAGGATCTGATTGGTCTCGGCGGCCGTGTAGAACCGATTCCAATCCACCTCGCCACCCGTTCCCACCAGATTGACCGCCTGCGCCGATACCGCTCGAGCGCCGGAGCCGGCAGCAATCAGAGCAAGGAGCAACAAGAGGGAGCGTGGGAACCTGGGCATGCGTTTCTCCATGCGTTTCTCCAAATGATGGGTTGCCGAACCTTGAATGTCCAAAGGGCCCGGGACGCGTGCAACCGCCGCGGCCTGGAGACGCCCGTCTTGTGACCCCACGCGAGAAGCGTGCAAGTTGGACTTCCTTCGACCCGAGTCCCCCATGCAGGCCACGACCTTCACCGTTCGCATCCTGGTCCTTCTTCTGTCCGGCGGCGCCGTGGCCGGACAGTTGGCGTATCTGGACGCCCTCGCCTGGCACGTCCTCTCACCCAGCCCCATGCAGAGCGTGCGGGGAGTCGTGCTCACCATGGCTCTGGCCCACGCCGTTCTTTCCATCGCGTCAGGTGCGGTCGCGGTGGTCCTGGCGTTTCGGGACCAAGCCGCGCAGCCGGGTAGCCGGGGTCTGTCCCTCGCGATCGGCGCTTGGAGCTACCTGCTGGCCTACCCGGGGATCGTGGTCATGCTGCGACCCGACCCGGGTACCGCCCGAATGGTTTTCGACGGCCACTTCCTTCTCGTCGAAACGCTGGGGCTCGCGGGCCTCGTGCGCTTCACGACCCTCTTTCCCCGAAAGCTGGTTCCGGCGGAGCTCACCTCGCATGCCGTTGGATCCCGCCTCGCCACCTTCCTCCAGCCGCTCCGGAGCGCGCTGCTCGAGCCGGGCATCGTCTGGGCCGCCGCCGTGCTGGTGCCGACCTCGCTCTTCGTCGTCAGCCTCGCACGGGGGACGCCGGTCGCCGACGCGGGCTTCGCGCCGGTCATGGACGTCATGCGGATCGCGGCCGCCGCCGCGGTGGTCCTGAACCTCCGGGACGCCTGGGTCCGCGCCGATCCACGGGAGCAACCGCGCCTCTCCTGGCTGCTTGCCGCGCTCTCGTCGCTGATCGCCTCCGTGCTGCTCGTCATCGGAGGCAGCATACTGCTGTCGGCGACCTCCTGGCCGGACCCACCTGTCGCGTGGCGCCCCATTCTCCTGGATCTCGGCGTCCTGGGCTTCGTCGTCGGGCTCGCCGCCACGCAGATCGCGCCGGAGCGTATCGACGCGGTGCGGGCAGCGCGGCGCATCGCCGGCGGGGTGGGCCTGGCCATGACGCTCCTGCTGTCTGCCACCATCTTCGAAGTGATGCTGTCCAGCGGGCTGTTCGGCCCGGTCACCCTCCCGGCCGGGCTCGGGGCCGTGATGGCGGCCGCGGCGGTGGGCTCCGTCTCCGCCCCGCTCCTCCGCTTCTTCGAACGGATGCTCGATCAATGGCCGGGATTCGGCACCGTGGACGCGGCCGCGCCTTGAGCGCGTCACACCCCGCCATGGTCGATCGTTGAGTTGAGAGAGGACACCCGGGTCGAGGGATCGGGGTATCATCCACGCCCGTGGCCCGGAGGGCCACCGTGAACCAAACCACCCGGCTGATGGTCGACCTCGACGTGGTGTTCGACGAGCACTATACCGGGCTCGTCCGGTACGTGCGGCGTCTCACCGGAGACGCCGACGTTGCCGAGGACATCGCTCAAGAAGCCATGGTGAGGCTCTACGACCGGCAGGTGTCGGGGACGGACGCGGGGGTTCGGGCGTGGCTCTACAAGACGGCGACCCACCTCGTGAGAGATCGATATCGTGTGAACAGCAACAGGGCGCGGCTCCTCGAGCGCCATCCCGTCCGACCGACGGCACCCGACCTGCCGGACAGGAGCCTCGAGCGCGGTGAAGCGCAAACGGCCGCGCGCGAGGCGCTCGATGCCCTGCCGGACCGCGACAGGGAGATCCTGTTGATGCGGTACTCCGGATTCAGCTACAAAGAGATCGCCTCGGCGGTGGGGGTCGCCGCGACTTCGGTCGGCACCCTGCTCGCGAGGGCGGAACAACGATTCGCCGAAGTGGTTTCGGCAGGAGAACCGGCATGAGCCATCTGGACGAAGGCACCATCGCATCGCTTCGCGATCGGGAGTGGGCGCCCGAGAGCGCTTCCACCCATGCGGAGTCGTGCGCGGAATGCGGATCCGCGCTCCTCGAAGCCCGACGCCGCGCGCACGAGATCGGCCGCGCGCTCGAAACGCTCGAAGCGCCGGCTCCGGACCTCGAGGAGGGGCGCGCCCGCATCAGGGCCCGCATCGATGCGCGCGCGGCCAAGGAGCTCAGGGCCGGGGCCCGGTGGTGGTCGGGGCGCCTCGGCCGTGCGGCTGCGGTGCTGCTCGTCGCGACGGGGGCGGTTTCCGCCCTGCCCGGCTCACCGGTCCGTGGTTGGCTATCGGCGCCGGAGGAGGTCGGGCACACCGTTCAGGAAGCCGGGCCCACCGCGGCTCAGGAAGCAGAGACCTCGGGCGTCGCCGTTACGGTCCCGATCGGCGGCATCCGGGTGCTCATCCACAGCCTGGGCCCGATCGATCGTCTCGAAGTGGTCTGGAGCGATCAGGCCACGGCCAAGGTGGACGCGCCCGCTGGGAGCCGCTTCACCTACGGGGGGGGGCGCGTCGAGGCGATGGTCGCCGGTGGCCGCGTCCGCGTCGAGCTGCCGCGAGAGGGAGAGGCGGTCAGCCTCGAAGTCGACGGCAGGCCCTATCTCGCGCGCCGGGGCGACGACATCGAGGTCACGGGCCCGGTGGGAGCGCAGACGGACGAAGGCATCCTCTTCACCACACCTTGAGCCATGACTCGCGCCGGAGCGCCCTCCCTCGTACGTCTCCTCGCATCGGTCGCGGTCATCGCGGTCGGTGCGATGCCGTGGGCCACGGCCGATCTCCAGGGCCAGGCCGGGCGCATGCCGGAGGGCGCCATCCGAGGGACCATCGAGGGCCGGTTCCAGAACGGAACTCGGACGCTGGGCTTCGCCACGGTCAGGGCCTCCGCTGACAGCCTCGTGCGCACGGCGCCCGCCGACAGCTTGGGCCGCTACCGCATCGACGGACTTCCCGCCGGGCGGGTGGTCTTGCGCGCGTCCCATCCGGGCCATGCGCCGGTGGAGCTGGTCGTGTCGGTCCCGTCCGGTGGAACGGTCGACGTCGATCTCGAGCTTCCTGCAACCCCCATTCCGTTGGCCCCCGTCGACGTGTACGGCAGTCGTGGGACGGCACCGCTCCCGGAGCCGACCGACGGACGTGAGCGATCGTTCGCCCCCCTGCTCCCTGAGCTGGAGATGCAGTCGCTCGACCTCGCGCCCGGGGTGGGGCAGGAAGGGCTCCTCGACGCGGTACGCACGTTTCCCGGCAACGATCCGGCCGACGCATCGGACATCCTGTTCATGCGTGGGTCGACCACGGATCTCAAGCTGGTGCTCCTCGATGGGGTGCCCGTCTACACGCCTTTCCACGTCGCCGGACTCATGCGCAGCTTCGAGCCGGCGGTGCTCGGGTCGGCCAACCTCCACGTGGGGGGCGCTCCGGCGCGCTACGACGGCGGCCTCAGCCACATCCTGGAGCTACGCACCCGGAAGGCCCGTCGGGACCAGGTCCGAGGCTCGGGGACCGTCGACCTCCTGACCGCGTCCGCGGCGGTCGAGGGCCCGATCGGGAGTGACGCCGGCTTCCTGGCCTCCGCGCGCAGCCTGCACGACCTGGGGCGCGCCGCGCTCGGGGGTGCGGGCCCGTATGGGTACCGCGACCTCCTCGTCGCACTCGATGCGGAGCTCGCGACCGGCCATGAGATCGGTGTCACGGGCTTCCTGAACTCCGAGGCGGTGCTGCTCGACTACAAGCTGGCGCCCGACGATGCGAGATGGTCGAACATGGCCGGCACCGTCTCCTACGGCCTGGACGTCGGAGGCGCGCGTCTCGAAGCGTCCGTGGGCGCGAGCGGCTACGCTGCCACGTTGCCGCTGCAGGCGTCGTCCGAGCCGGGTGATCCCCCTCCGCCGACCATACTGGCCACGGCGGGGACCGAGCGCCTCCGCGCGGTGGCGGAGGTGTCCTGGGGCTCGTCCGAGGCCCCTATGCGGTCGGGAGTTTCCCACGAGCGCATGGGCGTCGCCTTCAAGGCCGTCCGGTCGGACGACGACCGCACGAACGAGAACCGGGGACGAGCCGAGAGCACGGGGATGTTCCTCGAGGGGTCCCGTCGACTGGGTCCGGGCGTGACGCTCAACGCGGGCTTCCGGGCCGACTACTTCCCGGGCGTCGGGGCTCGGAGCGCTCCCCGGGTAAAGTTCCTCTGGGAGATCGGGCCCGCGGCGCTCGTAACCGTGGCGGCGGGTCGTTACCACCAGCCCGCTCGGGCGGTGGATCCGGCGGTGGAGCATACGCTCGTCGACGTCGCCGGATTCGGGCTCGCCGCCGACGAGGTCCTGCCGGTCGCGACCGCGGATCACGTCGTCCTCTCACTCGAGCAGCGCATGGGCGAGGGCGTGAGCTTCGGGCTCGATGGCTTCTTCAAGCGCTTCGACGGGCTGTACGGACCTCGCGGCGAGACCGTGCGCAGCTCCGGCGTGGATCTGCGCATCCTCAGCGCTGGGGATCGGGCGTCTGGTTGGCTGGGCTACGGTCTGTCCTGGTTCTGGTCCGGCATGGACCTTTCCGGCCGGGCCGTCGACTTCTCGGGCCGGCACCTGCTGACGGCCGGGCTGGCGGGACGTCTGGCCGGTCCGGTTTCCGGGGAAGCGCGGCTTTCCTACGGAGCGGGCCTACCGTACACCAGCGTTCCGCTCCCCTCGCCGGCACGCGACGAAGCCTTTGCGTCACCGCCCGGGTTCGCGCCCACGGTGAGCTCCGGCGCCCGTGCCGACCCGGTCCTGAGCGGTCTCGACGAGGAGTTCCTCCGCATCGACCTCGAGCTGCACGCCCGCTTCGAGCCGACCTGGGGAGGACGCCCCTGGACGGTGAGGCCGTACGTACGGGTCCTCAACGCCCTGGATCGCCGGGACGCAATGTTCTACACGTTCCAGAGATGGCGGGAGGAGGCGCTCGCTCCGCTCGCCGAGCGGGCCCTTCTGCCGCTCTTCGGTGTCGCGTTCTCCTTCTGACCCGTCGTGCCATGACGCGAGCCGCGTTCCCATGGACCGGTGGTCGGGCCGCGTCCCGGGCCCCGGGCCCTTGACCCGCACCCTCCCACGGCCCTATTTCTCCGCGTCGCGCACGGACCGAACGAAACGAGGAGCTAGAATGTCCGAGAAAGGTGGCAACCGGATTCGCATCGTCCTGAGGTGGATCCAGATCAAGGACAACAAGGAAGCGATGTGGGACGACGAAGGCGAGTTCCGCTTCCGGGCCAAGGTGACCACAGCGGGCCAGACCCACGAGACCGAGCTCCCCAAAGAGGGATACTGGTCGATCTCGGATCATCCCCGGCGAAACAAGGTCGACAAGATCGACAAGGTCCTCTTCGAGGGTGAGGCCGGCGACAATCTGGTCGTGGAGCTCTTCGGCACCGAGCTCGATCAACTCACGCCCAACGATCAGCTCGAGGACTACCGGCGCGAGTATACCGGCGACGCCGTCGGTTGGATCGGTCGGCACCAGCCCTCGGACGAGGGCTCCGGCGATCCGGAGAACCTCTCCGACTGGCGCGTCTGCTACGACATCGAGCGCGCGTGACGTTCTGACGCTAGCCCCG
>Ga0326597_10008693_pt1 | contig 13672 bp, 14 predicted proteins | sample RVTome_12_FD_203789 | JGI IMG/M metagenome (GOLD analysis project Ga0326597, IMG submission 203789) | Soil microbial communities from uranium-contaminated site in the Upper Colorado River Basin, Wyoming, United States - RVT100D185 | ecosystem: Environmental > Terrestrial > Soil > Contaminated >... | reverse complement strand
GCCGTCTCCGGGAGCTCGGCGCCGAGGCCTTCGGCCGAGGTCTCGCGGGACGGGAGCTCTCCATGGGAATGAGCCACGATTTCGAGGTCGCCATCGAAGAGGGCGCGACCTTCGTTCGAGTGGGCACCGCGCTTTTCGGCCCCCGGCGGGCGCGGGGAGCATCGGCGGAATCGCCGGAATCTGCTGAATCGGGAACACCTGGTCCATAAGGAGTAAGGGATGAAACTCACCCCACTAGACATCCAGCGACACGAGTTCCAGCAACGGACTTTCCGCGGTCTCGACCGGGCGGAAGTGAGGATGTTCCTCAACGCCGTCTCGGAGGAGATGGAGCACCTGCGCTCGGACAACGAGAAGATGTCTGAGGAAGTGCGGCGCCTGACGGCGCTCCTCTCCGAGCACCACCAGCGCGAGGAGATTCTGAAGAACACGCTGGTCGCGGCCCAGCGAACCTCGGAAGAGCTGAAGGAGAACGCCAAGAAGCAGTCCCAGATGCTTCTCAAGGAAGCCGAGCTCGCCGCCGACCGCCTGGTCGAGGCGGCGCAGTCGCGAGCTCACGACATCGAGAAGGACATCCTCGAGCTGAAGATGCAGAAGCGGCAGGTGCTGAACTCGATCCTCGCGGCCATCGCGAACCTGCGCAACCTGATTCAGCTGATGAGCGAGACCGAGGCCGAGCGCGAGAAGCTCTCGTTCCTCAAGCGCCGCGCCGATGGCGGCGGCTCCAAGAGCCCGGCTTGATCGCCGACGAGCGCGATTAGAAGATCCTGCTCTCCTCGTCGACGGTCACCGTCCACGTGTAGGGTTTGCCGGGGAGCCAATCCGCGGACAGCTGGTAGACGATCTGGACGTGAGTGTAGGTGGCTTGCTTGGTCACTTTGATCATTTCGCGGGTGATGGGTAATTTGAGCTCGGCCGCCTCGTTCACCAGTTCGTTCGCGACGGAGTTGGCGTCCTTCGACGCCGAGAACTTCGACGCCTCGATGACGGCGTCATGGAACTGAAACTGGTGCAGGAGGAGTGGGCCGAACTGTTTGGCTTCGTAGGCGGCGAACAGCAGGAGCAGGATCGCCACGACCAGGCCCATGCTTATCGCGCCGCGATCACCTTTTAAGCTTCTCATCGACGTTCCTCCTGGTTCCGAGAAGACCGGGTATCACCCATAGGATAGGGTCGTCAGCGCACGAGATGAAAGAATCGACTCCAGCGGGTGTGGGTGGGGAAATACCGAATGACCGACAGGACTTCCTTGACCCGCTCCCATCCTTCCTTGAAATAAGCGTCTCGTCCGTCCGGGGCGTCGTACGACCAGTAGATCATGAGCGCGCGCCCCTTCAGCAGGTCTCCGGACAGAGTGCCCCAGAAACGGCCGTCGTGGCTGTTGTCGCGATTGTCGCCCATGACGAAGTAGTGCCCCTCGGGAACGACGATCTCGTGCATGTTGTCGCCCCGGGGGTCGGAGTAGACGTTCTCGTCCGTGCCCGGGACCTCGAGGAAATGCGCGTAGGGCTCGTCCAGGGGCTCGCCGTTGATGAAAACCTTCTTGTTCTCGATGCGGATGCGCTCGCCTGGAAGAGCGATTACCCGCTTGATGAAATCGCGCTCGGGCTCGTTGGGGAACTTGAAGACCACGACGTCCTGGCGCTTCACTTCCCGCACCGGCAAAAGCTTGCCCTCGAGCCCGGTCGCGGTGGGGGCGTAAAGCATCTTGTTGACGATGAGATGGTCCCCGACCAGGAGGTTCTCCTCCATCGATCCCGTCGGAATCTTGAATGCCTGGAAGACGAACGTGCGCACGAAGAGGGCGAGAATCACCGCGACGCAGACCGACTCGAAGTACTCACGGACCGTGGACTTATCGGACTTGTCGCCCGGAGTCTCGGCTTGCTTCTCTTTGGATCTCAACTCGACATCGTCCGAGGCCTAGAAGCCCCCTAAGTCATTGAATTTAGCAAAGAAATACGAGATCGTCAATTTTTCGGGTGCCCGTGGAGGAGCTCGATCCACTCGGAGACGGCGGAAGCGAACCCGATCATGACCGCTTTCGAAATCAGGGCGTGACCGACGTCTACCCGAGCAAGACCCGGGATGTCCAACAAGAGCCGCGCTTTGCGCAAGGTTAGTCCGTGACTCGCACTTACGTGGAGGTCCAGCTTGGACCCGAGGCGCGCGCAGTCGGAGAATTTCTGAAGCTCCCGATCGATGGCCTCGCGGTCGCGCGCGAGGCCCACCTGGTCGCTCGCGGCGGCGAAAGCCTCGGTAGCGATGGTGACCCCCACCGCCCCGACCTGATGCGCCGCCTTGACCTGATCGATCGAGGGATCGATGAAGATTCCGGGGAGAATGGAGCTCTCACGCATCTCCCTCATGCGCTCCTTGAGCGGAGCGGTGTTGAGGAGCACGTCCAATCCGCCGCCGCCGGCCGACTCGAGCCTCTCGGGGATGAAAGTCACCCGATCCGGCTTCGCGGTGAGGGCGAATCGAATCATCTCCTGGCTCGGGGTGATCACCAGGTTGAGCTCCACCCCCACGGACTCCCGTAGAAGCCGCACGTCCCGCTCCTGGATGTGGCGCCGATCGCTCCTGAGCTGAACGTTGATCGCGGAAGCTCCCGCCTGCTCCGCCAGAAACGCAGCGAACACCGGGTCTGGCCCCCTCGTCTTGCGGGACTCCCGGAGGAGCGCCACGGCATCTAGAGTGACTCCGAGCTCGATCACCGCGTCTCTCCGATCGCGGCCCTGGCGACATCCTCGACGCTCTTCGCCAGGGACACGATCTCCGCCCGCTCGGGCCCCTCCATCATGATGCGCAGCAAGGGCTCGGTCCCCGAGTAGCGCACCAACACGCGGCCTCGGCTTCCGAGCCGCCGCTCGGCTTCGTCGATCGCCTGCGCGAGCGCCGGTACGTCCCTCAGCTCGGGGCGTTCTCTCACGCGTACGTTCACCAGGACCTGGGGAAACGGATCGAGCCGCCCGAGCTCTTCGAGGCTCCGGCCCTCGAGCGCCAGCACCCGCAATACCTGGAGGAGTGTCAGCAAACCGTCGCCCGTCGACCCGTAGTCGCCGAAGATGATGTGTCCCGACTGCTCACCGCCGAGAATGATATTACGTTCCGCCATTTCCTGGGCGACGAACTTGTCTCCGACCGCGGCGCGATACAGGTCCATCCCTTCATCGTCGAGGGCCCGCTCGAGGGCCATGTTGCTCATCACCGTGGCGACGACGGCGCGCGCGCGTCCTTCCTTCTTCAAACGCCGGGCGCAGAGAAGCAGGAGCGCGTCTCCGTCGACGACCCGGCCGCTTCCGTCGACCATCAAGAGCCGATCTCCGTCGCCGTCGAGGGCCGCCCCGAGATCACACCCCCTTTCGACCACCGCGGAGCTCACCGCGCTCATGTAGGTCGAGCCGCACAGATGGTTGATGTTCTCCCCGTTCGGCTCGGCGAAGAGCGGGTGCACCACGACCCCGAGCTCCCTCAGGAGCCGCGGCCCCACCCTGTATCCGGCGCCGTTCGCGCAATCGAGAGCGATCTCGATCTTGGGGAGCCGAGCCCGGGCTTCGTGAGGGACGACCGCCAGGAGATGATCGAGGTAGAGCTCCTCGAACCGCGGGTCGGGATCCGAGATGGCGGAGCTCTTCTCCGTGGCCTCCGGCACGTCTTCGCTCCGGGCGACGTCGCGCGCGATCCGCGCCTCGAGATCCGCGCTCGATTTCGATCCCGCCGCGGTGAACAGTTTGATGCCGTTGTCGCGATAGGGATTGTGCGACGCGGAAAGGACCACGCCCGCGTCGAAGCCTTCGCTCCGGGTGAGAAAAGCGACGGCCGGCGTCGTGATGACTCCCGCCGACTCGGCGGTGGCGCCTCCTTTCGCGAGCCCGCTCATGAGCCACCGCTCGAGATCCGGTCCGCTCCGTCGAGTGTCGCGGCCGAGGAGCACTTTCGGGGAGGACGAGTCGAGATTCCTCGCGAGCGCGAGGCCGATCCCGATCACCGTGGCGCGATCGAGCGGAGGTTCGTACGCGATGCCACGAATTCCGTCGGTTCCAAACACGGTCTTCATTGTACGTGAACGCGTATCTCTTGGGGCTCGATCGAGAGGACCTGGATCGCGCTTGCCTTGGGAGAGGAGATGACGATGGTCGGAGCCACGGAGTGTCGTCCGGGCGCGAGGTCCTGCAGTTGGACTTGCGCGAGAATGTCCTCGGCCCGGAGCTCGTCGACGAAACTCTTCGGACCCTCGACCCGGACCTTGATCGCGCCCGGGGTGAGCCTCCCGGCCTTGCCTTTCGGAATGCCCCGCACGGCCACTCCCGCAAGTTCGCGGCGCCGGCGCTCCTCGCGTACGTCGAGGGCGAGAGCGACGTTCAGCTCCCGCTCGACCCTCACCAGCGGATCGAGCTCGACTCGCACCAGGCGGGAGTAAGGCTCTCGAAGCCCGTCCACGGAGACCGGCTCGGTCGTCACTTGCTCGAGGCCAGAAACACGGGACGAAGGGCCCACGACGTCGATTTTCTGCGGCGACAGGTCGATGTGGTAGAGCTCGAACCCTTCGGCGGGGGAGCCCACCACCCGGGCAATCACCGCGACCGTCCGCTCCACGGTGCGGTCGAGCACCACCCGGACGCTCGCCGGGGTTACTCTCATCACCCTCGCTCCGAACGGCGCCGAGACCTCCTGCGGGGTGAGATAGGCGAGTCGCTCCCCCGGCTCGGCGTCCTCGAGCTCGACACCGACGTTGACGTCCTGGGGCGTGAGCCGGCGGAGGATCTCCGCCGGGCCGCGAAGCCGGACCTCGACCTGTTGCACGGATTCTTCGATCACCTCGAGCCCCTCCGGCAGATCCCGGAGCTCGATGGGAATGGAGAGCGAGAACTCCGCTTCCTGCTCGCGCGCCACGGCGTACCACAATGAAAACCCCAGAAGGAGGGAGAGCAGTTTGAGACCCAGATGCTCTCTCATCGCTTCGCCGGACGCGCCTCCGCGGTCTCTTCGACCGCAGCTTCTTTGACCGGGGCTTCCGCGGCCTCGCGAGCCGAAGCCGGCGCTTCCGCCTGCCCCATGGCTTCCTTGAGCCGCGATCGGAATGATTCCACCTCGAGACCGGAGACGATGGCGCCGTCCTCCACCAGGCTCACCTTCCCCGTCTCCTCCGAGACCACGATGGCGACGGCGTCGGTGTCCTCGGTGATGCCGATCGCCGCCCGGTGCCGCGTGCCGAGCTCCTTCGAGAGCTGGGGGTTGATGGAGATGGGAAGGAAGCACGCGGCGGCGGCGATCCGGTCTCCCTGGATGATGACGGCGCCGTCGTGAAGGGGAGACTTGGGATTGAAAATCGAAAGCAGCAGGTCGTAATTGACGACGGCGTCCAGAAGAATGCCGCCCTCGACGTATCCCCGGAGCCCGGTGTCGCGCTCGAGAACGACGATGGCTCCCATGCGGCGCTGCGCGAGGCTCCCCACCGCGAAAGCGATTTCATCGAGCGTCCCTTGGCTCGACGAAGGATTCAGGAACCGGAAGAGCGGCGCCTGTCCGATTTGCGCGAGCGCCTTACGGAGCTCCTGCTGGTAGAGGACGATGATCGCGAAGCCGATGTAGGCGAGCGATTTCTGGAGGATCCAGTTGACGGTCGAAAGCTCCGCCCACTGGGAGGCGAAGAAGAAGACCACGAGGACCAGCGTCCCCACGACCATCTGGAAAGCGCGACTTCCGCGGATGAGCTGGAGGAGCTTGTAGATGAGATAGCTGACGATGGCGATGTCGAGGACCGCGATCCACGAGAGCCTTTGTCCGAGCGCCTCGAGGAACTGGACGAGCTCGTCCGTGGGCCCGCTCATGGCGTCCCTTCGGAGACCGAAAGGACTCCTCCCATGGGCCCCTTGGGTCTTCCTTCGATCCCCTGGTTCTTGATGGCATCGGCCACCGCTACCACCTGGCGCATCTCGCGGACGTCGTGTACCCGCACTACCGATGCCCCGAGAACGACCGCGCAGGCGACGCTCGCCGCGGTGCCGAGGAGCCGAGCCTCATCGAGGCTCCCCGCGTCGCGGGCCGCCGATCCCGAGAGGATCCTTCCGAGGAAGCTCTTACGCGACGTCCCGACGAGGATCGGCTTCGAAAGCTGCGATAGCGCCGCGAGGTTTCTGAGGAGAGTGAGATTGTGCTCCAGAGTCTTTCCGAAGCCGATGCCGGGATCGACGAGGATGGAATCGCTCGCAACTCCGGACGATTCCGCTTTCTCGACCGCGCGCCCGAGGTACTCCCTGACCTCGGCGACCACGTCTCGATAAGAGGGCGAAGCCTGCATCGTCGAGGGCGTTCCCTTCATGTGCATGAGCACCAGACCCGCTTTCGCCCGGGCGACGACGTCCGCCATTCGGGAGTCGCCGAGAGCGGAGATGTCATTGACGATGTCCGCCCCGGCGTCGAGCGCCTGTTCCGCCACCGCCGCCTTTCGGGTATCGACGGAGATGAGGACGCGGGATAGAGGGCGAAGGCGCGCCACCACCGGCACCACCCGACGGAGCTCTTCCTCGACGTCGGTGGGGGAAGCCCCCGGACGGGTCGACTCGCCCCCGATATCGACGATGTCGGCGCCCGCTTCCACCAGTTTGAGGGCGAAGGCGAGCGCCCGGGCGGGGTCTAGACGACGGCTTCCGGCGTAGAAAGAATCGGGGGTGACGTTCACCACTCCCATGAGAGCGGTCGTCTCCCCGAGCTTCAGTCTCTCGTTCTTCGCTCGGAAGGTCAGAGAGCGCACTTCCGGCCTTTCGGTGGATCGCCGAGCGCTTCGACGAAGCCGCGGTTGAGCTAGCTCGCTAGCTGCTAGGTTTGCGTAACGCTCCCCGGATTCTGCAGGATGGGAGGCGTCAGGGCGGGCTTCCGCTCCTTCTCCTTCGACTCTTTGGCATCCGCTTTTTCCGGGGCCACCTCGTCGACGGATTCACGCGCTTTCAGCGGCAGTCCCTCGATCAGCATCCGGACTTCCTCGGCGTCGAGCACCTCGCGCTCGAGGAGGGCTTGCGCCACCCGCTCGAGCAGCGGCCGATGCTCGGTGAGGACGGTCCGGGCGCGCGCGTAATTCTGTTCGACGATGCGCTTGACCTCCTGGTCGATCTTGATCGCGGTGTCCTCGGAGTAATCCTGGTGTCTCGCGATGTCCCGCCCGAGGAAGATCTGCTCCTCCCGCCTTCCGAAGGTGAGGGGACCCATCTTCTCGCTCATGCCCCACTCGCAGACCATCTTGCGGGCGAGCTCCGTCGCCTTCTCGAGGTCGTCATGGGCGCCGGTGGTCAACTGGTTGAGGATGATCTCCTCGGCGATCCGCCCTCCCATCTTCACCGCAATCATCGCCTCGACGTAGTCGCGGTCGTGGCTGTAGCGGTCGGACTCCGGGAGAAGCATGGTGACTCCCATCGCCATGCCCCGGGGGATGATCGTCACCTTGTGGATGGGATCGGCCTCTTTGATGAAGACCGCGACCACCGCGTGCCCCGCCTCGTGAAAAGCGGTGGTCCGCTTCTCATGATCGCTCATGATCATCGAGCGTCTCTCGGCGCCCATCAGCACCTTGTCCTTCGCCTCCTCGAAGTCCGCCATCTTCACGACCTTCTGCCCGCGGCGGGCCGCGTTCAAGGCGGCTTCGTTCACCATGTTGGCGAGGTCGGCGCCCGAGAAACCGGGCGTCCCCCGGGCCAGGATCGAGAGGTTCACGTCGTTCGCGAGCGGAATGCGGCTGGTATGCACCTTGAGGATACCTTCGCGCCCGGCGACGTCGGGGAGCGAGACCACCACCCGGCGGTCGAAGCGGCCCGGCCGGAGGAGCGCCGGATCGAGCACGTCGGGCCGATTGGTGGCGGCGATGAGGATGACTCCCTCGTTCGATTCGAACCCGTCCATCTCCACCAGCAGCTGGTTCAGGGTCTGCTCGCGCTCGTCGTGGCCGCCGCCGAGTCCGGCTCCGCGGTGCCGTCCGACGGCGTCGATCTCGTCGATGAAGATGATGCAAGGGGCGTTCTTCTTGCCCTGCTCGAAGAGGTCGCGAACCCGGCTCGCGCCCACGCCCACGAACATCTCGACGAAGTCCGAGCCGCTGATCGAGAAGAACGGCACGTTGGCCTCACCCGAGATGGCGCGGGCGAGGAGGGTCTTCCCCGTTCCCGGCGGTCCCATGAGGAGGACGCCCTTGGGGATTCTCCCGCCGAGCTTCTGAAACTTCTGGGGCTCGCGCAGGAAGTCGATGATCTCCTGGAGCTCCTCTTTCGCCTCGTCGACACCGGCGACGTCCTTGAACGTCACCTTCTTCTGCTGGCTGCTGCTGAGCTTCGCCTTGCTCTTGCCGAAAGAGAGCGCCCGGTTCCCCGAGCCCTGCATCTGCCTCATGAAGAAGATGAGGAACGCGATCATGATGACGATGGGGGTCCAACTGATGATGTGCCCGAGCCACGAGGAGCTGTTGGCGTCCCGCGCGTTCACCTCGACGCCCTTGTCCAGCATGGTATTCACCAGGTTCTCGAACTGGGGAGGAGAGAAGGTCCGGAACGACTGGCCGTTCTTGAACTCTCCCGCGATCTGACTTCCGGCATTGGAACCTGTGATCGTCACCTTGGCGACGTGTCCCCGCTCGAGCTGAGCTATGAAGTCCGAAAAGCTCAGCTGGTGCTCGTTTTTCTGGATGCGCGACGACACACTCCAAAACAGGAAGATTACGAGTGCCGCGACCATCCAGAACATCAAGTTCTTCATGGTGGAGTTCAATGGTGCCTCCGAATCGAAAGACTTCTAGCCACCCGCGAAGCCGATGAACGGCGCTCCGCGATGCAGCTCCTCAAAGCCCAATCCGTAGCCCGCGACGAAGCCCTCTTTTTCGAGCTCGAAGCAGGCATAGTCCACGGGACAGTCCACTTTCCGATGCGCCTCCCGGTTGATGAGCGCCACGACCTTCAGCGACCGCGGTTTCCACGTCTCCTGGATGTGTCCGGTGATGAACGAGAGCGTGACCCCGGTATCGACGACTCCCTGGATCAACAATACATCGCGGCCGCCGAAATCGGTCGCGCTTCCGAACGCAATATCGACGCGCCGGGCATTCGACAACCCCACCTTGAGGAAGTCGCAGGTGAGCGGGAGATCGATCGCCCGGATGAGGTCCGCCATGAACACCATGGAGTTGGGAAGGATCCCGACGCAAGCCAGGTTCCCGGAGGGGAAGTCCCGGGTGATTCGCCGTCCGAGCTCCTTCACCCGCCCGCGGATCTCCTCCTCGGTGAAGAGCACGCGGAGTCCCTCGCCGGCGCTCATGGAGTGACCCACCGAAACGAGAGCCGAGACGAGCCCGCCAAAACCCGCGATGCCTCGGAAACGCCGTGTCCAACCACCCAGAGGATCTCCTCTCCCGAATCGTCGAGACTCGAAGCACCGCGTACCACCAATGGAACCCGCGACCTCGAGTCTCGAGAGACCTTCCTTCCCATAAGATAGCGCGAGAGCGACTTCGATCCGGGCGCGCCCAAAGGGTGGAATCGGTCCCCCGGCCGGGGGCTTCTCACCTTGAGCTCCGGCAGGCGTCCGTCGAATCCCACGATGACCGCGTTTCCAAAAGGTGGTGGCCCATCCAGCTCTCGATTCGGCTCCGCTATCCGGGCCGAGAGGGTGCCGAGGCACTCCGGAATCCGGACTTGGGCTGGAATCGACAATCGGTACTCGAAGCCATTATAGCCGCGTTCGCGCGCTTTCCGCGCCCGCGCCGTCGAACCGATGCGAAATCGCATCTGGTCGAAGGAGAGCTCGACCACGATCCCCGGAAGGTACAGCTCGCGGCCGCTTTGACCCTCCTCCGCCAGGGCCAGGACGTCCTCGATGTGACGGTGAGAGACGTTGCCGAGTCCCCGAAGCCGCTCGATCGCGACGCGGATCAAACGGCGCCGGAGAGCGAGCGGGTGCCGAGAGAGCGCTTTCTGGTCGAGCCGGATCTCGTCCCCCGATACGGCGGCCACGCTGTCGAAAGCGTCTCTCGTTTCCGCCTCCATCCACTCCTCCTCGTCCCTGAGGAGCGACGCGCTGCGGGCAAGGGTCTCGACGAGCCGGGGGTTGTATGCCGACGAAAGCCGCGGGAGCTCCTGGTGTCGGATACGGTTCCGGGTGAATCGCGGGTCGGCGTTCGATGCATCTTCGCGAAAGCTCGCACCTCTCTCTTTGAGGTAGCTTTCGATCTCCCGCCTCCGTACTTCGATGAGGGGGCGGACGATTCCGCCGTCTTTGACGGGATGAATCGCTCCAAGTCCGCGGGAGCCCGAACCGCGGAGAAGGCGCAGGAGAAACGTCTCCGCCTGATCGTCGAGGGTATGGCCTACGGCGATTCTCTGCGCGCCGAACTGTGCCGCCTGGGCTTCGAGGAACTGGTAGCGGGCGTTCCGGCCCTCGTCCTCGATCGAGCGCTTGCTTTTGCGTGCGCGCTCGGCCACGTCGGCACGGCCCGATGCGAAGGGAAGCGACAGCCTTTCCGAGAGCGAGCGGCAGAACGCCTCGTCCTCTTCGGCCTCCGCGCGAAGGCCGTGGTTCAAGTGGGCGAGAACCAGCGTGATCCCGAGGCGAGGTTTCAGCTCGAGGAGGAGCTCCGTGAGCGCGACCGAATCCGCGCCTCCGGAAAGGCCGACGAGCACCCGGTCGCCCGGATGGACCATTCGGTATCGCTCGATGGTCCGGATGACTTTCGAAGACAACATCGCTCGAGGACACCACTCCTTCGACGTAAAAATCGGACCGAGACGATCCTGAATGAAGCTCTCGCGCTCGCTTGGAACTCTGTCTAAGTGTATCATGATAGAAGAGTTTCGAGAGAGCTGTCAAACCCACACGCCTGGCGAGAGGACGAGAGCCATGGACAACAAGTGTTGGCGTTGCGAAGCGACCGAGCCAGAGCGCACCATAAAGAAATGCGTGATCTGCTTCAAGTATTACTGCAACGAATGCCAGGCCGACCGGAACGGGCGCACGTTCTGCTCGAAACAGTGCGGGGATTTCTTCTTCTTCGGCGACGAAGAGTGATCGAAGAAGCCTCGCCGCCGTGAAGATCGCCGTCATCGGCGCGGGCGGATGGGGAACCGCTCTCGCCAAGATCCTCTCCGAGAACGAGATCCAGGTCATCCTCTGGTGTCGCGAAGAGGACGTGCGGCGCTCGATCGGCGAGCGGCGTGAGAACGTTCGCTTCCTCCCCGGAATTTCGCTCGCCGCGACCCTGAGGACGACCGGAAGTCTCGAGGAGGCCGCGCGCGGCGCCGAAGTCCTCCTTCTCGCCGTGCCCTCGCCCTACCTGCGCTCGGTCCTTTCCGGGCTCGCGCCTTGGGCGCGGGGTGCCGCGAGTATCGTGAGCGCGACCAAAGGTCTCGAGGAGACGACCCACTTCCGCATGAGCGAGGTGATTTCGCAAACTCTCGAAGGCGTCGCCCCCGTCGTCCTCTCGGGGCCGACCTTCGCCCGCGAGGTCGCTCTCGGGGAGCCCACGGCGCTCGTCGCCGCGAGCGCGGACCTCGAGGGCGCGAAGGAGATCCAGGCGCGCTTCTCGACACCGAGCTTCCGCATCTACACCAACGACGACGTCCTCGGGGTGGAGCTTGGCGGAGCACTCAAGAACGTGATCGCCCTCGCGGTCGGGGTCGCGACCGGCCTCGGTCTCGGGCACAATCCGAAAGCGGCGCTTATGACTCGGGGGCTCGCCGAAATCTCGCGTCTGATTGCGGCGATGGGAGGGCGGCGAGAGACCCTCTTCGGGCTCGCGGGCATGGGAGACCTGGTGCTCACCTGCACCGGGCATCTCTCACGCAACCGGCAGGTCGGGATCGAGCTCGGGAAGGGGCGCTCGCTCGAGGACGTTCTCGCGGGGATGGAGCAGGTTGCCGAAGGCGTCAGAACGACTCACGCGGCCGTGTCACTCGCCAAGGAGCATGGGGTCGAGATGCCGATCGTCCTTCAAATGGAGCGACTCCTTCGAGGCGAAACCACAGCCGAAGACGTCATGCGCGAGCTGATGACCCGCCCCCTGAAAGCGGAATGAATTCTGGTGTAAGACGGGGGATGGGGAGATAGGAGGAGATGGGGGGATGAATCAGGAACTATTGACCAATTTATCTCCCTATCTCCTCCTGTCCCCCTTATCCCCCTTGTATTGGATTTCCTTCTTTGCGCCCTTGCGCTCCTTGCGCCTTTTGCGTTGAGATTTTAGAAGTATTCCAGGATTTCGTAGGTCGTCGTTCTCTGCGCGGGGCGGAAGCCGGCTTCCCGAATGAGGATCTTGATCTCGTCCGTCGTGGTCTGATTCACGAAGCCCGTCGCCGCGTGCACGTTTTCCTCGAAGAGCGTCCCCCCGAAGTCGTCCGCGCCCCAATGAAGAGCGACCTGACCGGTCTTTTTCCCCTCGGAGAACCAAGAAGCCTGGACATGGTCGAAGTTGTCGAGGTAGAGCCGCGATGCCGCGAGCATCCGCAGGTACTGGTTGGGACCGGCGTGGCGAGGGTACTTCTTCTCGAGCGGGGTGTTCCCCGGTTTGAAGCTCCAGGGGACGAACGCGGTAAAGCCGTTGAGCTCGTCTTGAAGGGCGCGGATCGCATCCAGGTGCTCGATCACGTCGTCGTCGGTCTCGACGTGGCCGTACATCATCGTCGCCGTCGAGCGGAAGCCGAGCGCGTGGGCCTCGCGGTGCACCTCGAGCCAGCTGGCGCCGATGCCTTTCTTGTGGGAGATCTTGCGGCGCACGCGCTCCGAGAGAATCTCGGCGCCGCCGCCGGGAAGAGTGCTCTGTCCCGCGTCCTTCAGCCGTCTCAACACCTCCCGCACCGGTAGGCCTGAGACCTGGGCCATGCCGTCGATCTCCGCCGCGGACCAGAAGTGGGGGGTGACGCCGGGGAATTTTTCCTTCACCGTCCGAACCATCTCGACGTAGAACTCGAAGGGAAGATCGGGGTTGACCCCTCCCTGCATCAGGACGGTGGTGACGCCGCGCTCGACCGCCCGCTCGATCTTCTCCATCATCTCGGCGATGGTGTGGGTATAGGCCTCCTCGTGTCCCGGAGGCCGATAGAACGCGCAGAACGTGCAATCGACGTTGCAGACGTTGGTGTAGTTCGGGTTGGTGTCGACGACGAAAGTGACGACGGGCTCCGGAAAGCGCAGTCTCCTCGCCTCCATCGCGAGCTGCCCGAGATCGAGAAGCGGCGCCTCCCCGAGAAGGAAGAGCCCCTCGTCGCGGTCGAGCCGTTTCCCGCTCCGGACCTTCTCCCGTATGGCGTCCCAGCGGTCGGCCGTGGCTTTCATAGTCACATCGGTCTCAGTAAGTCGCGTTCCAGCACCAGACGCCGGAACTCCTCGAATCCCCGCATCTCCTCGGGCCCGAGCCGGTAATGGAAATTCCGCAAGTAAGAGGCGAGATCCTCCGCGCGGCCCAGCTCTCCCGCGAACTCCGCCGCGATCTCGTCGACCTGAGACATGCCCACCGCGAACGAGCGCGAGAGAAGGTCCTCGAACCTTTGCTTCACGTTCTCCGGAAGGGATCGGCGGATGGCCCAGAGCGCGAAGACGAAGGGGAGTCCCGTCCAGGCCCACCACTCCGAAGCGAGATCGTAGCGATGGGGGAAGCCGGGGGTGGGCCTCACGTTCTGGCTCAACGCCTCGTTTCCGATGA
>Ga0326597_10008692_pt1 | contig 13675 bp, 14 predicted proteins | sample RVTome_12_FD_203789 | JGI IMG/M metagenome (GOLD analysis project Ga0326597, IMG submission 203789) | Soil microbial communities from uranium-contaminated site in the Upper Colorado River Basin, Wyoming, United States - RVT100D185 | ecosystem: Environmental > Terrestrial > Soil > Contaminated >... | reverse complement strand
CCGCGGTGCGCGAGCGCGCGCAGGTGCCCCTCGCGCTGCGCGTGCGCGCTTCGCGCGTCGAGGGGCGCAAGGTGTACATCGGCAACGCCGCGCAGACGCTGCATCCGGTCGCCGGCCAGGGCCTGAACCTGGGCCTGCGCGACGCCTGGGACCTGGCGCAAACCTTGCATGACGCCGAAGACGCGGGCGATGCGCGCGTGCTGGCGCGCTTCGCCGCGCTGCGCCGCCTCGACGTCGCGGCGACCATCGGCGTCACCGAGCTCCTGGCGCACGCCTTTCTCGGCGCGCATCCGCTCGCGCGCGCCGCGCGCGGCGCCGTCCTCACCAGTCTTGACCTCCTGCCCGCGGCGCGGCGCTTCTTTGCGCGGCGCATGATCTTCGGGCCTTCCGCGCTGCCGTGAAATTTTTGTAGAATGCCGTTCCCTTCGCGCTCGGAACCCTGAACGTCCCATGCAGCTCGGCGCGCACGTCCTGCGCAATGCGTTGTTCGCTGCCCCGATGGCGGGCGTGACCGACCGGCCGTTCCGCATCCTCGCGCGCCGCTACGGCGCCGGCCTCGCGATCTGCGAGATGGTGAGCTCGCGCCCCGAGCTGCGCGGCTCGCGAAAGTCGCTCCTGCGCGTGGACCACGCCGGCGAGCCCGGCCCCGTATCGGTGCAGATCGCCGGCGCCGAGCCGGCGCTGATGGCGCAGGCCGCGCGCGAGAACGTCGAGCGCGGGGCGCAGATCATCGACATCAACATGGGCTGCCCGGCGAAGAAGGTCTGCAACGTCTACGCCGGCTCGGCGCTCCTGGAGGACGAGGCGCGGGTGGCGCGCATCCTCGAAGCGGTGATCGCGGCGGTGGACGTGCCGGTGACGCTCAAGATCCGCACCGGGCCCGCGCCCGGGCGGCGCAACGCCTTGCGCATTGCGCGCATCGCCCAGGACTGCGGCGTGCGGCTGCTCGCCGTGCACGGCCGCACGCGCGCCTGCGGCTTCGCCGGGCACGCGGAGTACGACACCATCGCCGAGGTGAAGGCGGGCGTGCGCCTGCCGGTGATCGCCAACGGCGACATCGGCACCCCGGCCGAGGCGCGCGACGTGCTGCGGCGCACCGGCGCCGACGGCCTGATGATCGGGCGCGCGGCCTTCGGCCGGCCCTGGATCTTCCGCGAGATCGAGCACTTCCTCGCCACCGGCGAGACGCCGGCGCCGCCCGCGCCGGCGGAGATCGAGGCCGTGGTGCGCGAGCACCTCGACGGCCTGTACGCGCTCTACGGCGAGGCGCAGGGCCTGCGCGTGGCGCGCAAGCACCTGGGCTGGTACACGCGCGCGCTCCCCGAGGGCGAGCGCTTCCGCCAGGCCGTGGTGCGGCTGGAAGCGGCGGCGACGCAGCGCGCGGCGGTGAACGACTACTTCGCGAGGCTCGCCGCATGAGCCGCGGCAGCGAGCTCGGCGACGCGGTCAGGCGCTCGCTCGAGCGCTACTTCAAGGACATGGACGGCGAGCGGCCGACCGCCATCTACGACATGGTGCTGAAGAACGTGGAAAAGCCGATGATCGAGGTGGTGCTCGGACGCGCCGAGGGCAACCAGTCGCGCGCCGCCGCCATGCTCGGCATCGACCGCAACACGCTGCGCAAGAAGATGCAGCAGCTGCGCATCAAAGGGTGAGCAAGCTCAGGCGGGCGCTGATCAGCGTCTCGGACAAGTCGGGCATCGCGGACTTCGCGCGCGCGCTGGCGGGCTTGGGCGTCGAGATCCTGTCCACCGGCGGCACGGCGAAGCTCCTGGAGAAGGAAGGCGTGGCGGCGACCGAGGTGGCGGCGCACACCGGATTTCCCGAGATGCTCGACGGCCGCGTGAAGACGCTCCACCCGAAGATCCACGGCGGCATCCTGGCGCGGCGCGACTCGCAGGCGCACATGGCGGCGATCGAGCGCGCCGCCATCGCGCCGATCGACCTCGTCGTCGTCAACCTGTATCCCTTCCAGGCCACGGTCGCCGACCCCGACTGCCGCCTGGAGGACGCGATCGAGAACATCGACATCGGCGGCCCCGCCATGCTGCGCTCGGCGGCGAAGAACCACGCCGCCGTGGCCGTGCTGGTCGATCCCGCGGATTACCCGAAGGTGCTCGAAGAGCTGCGCGCCTCGGGAGAAGTCTCGGCCGCGACGCGCTTTGCGCTCGCCACCAAGGCCTTCGCGCACACGGCGGCGTACGACGGCGCCATCTCGAGCTACCTCTCCTCGCTCGATGCCGCGGGCGCGCGCGGCGCTTTCCCGCGCCTGCTCTGCCTGCAGTTCGAGAAGCTCCAGGACATGCGCTACGGCGAGAACCCGCACCAGGCTGCCGCGTTCTATCGCGACGCGCAGCCGGTCGCGGGCGGCATCGCCGGCTACCGCCAGCTGCAGGGCAAGGAACTCTCCTACAACAACGTGGCGGACGCCGATGCCGCCTGGGAATGCGTGAAGAGCTTCAGCGAGCCCGCGTGCGTCATCGTCAAGCACGCCAATCCCTGCGGGGTGGCGATCGCCAAGGGGCCGCTCGAGGCCTACCGCAAGGCGTTCCGGACCGATCCGACCTCCGCGTTCGGCGGCGTCCTCGCCTTCAACCGGGTGCTCGACGGGGCCGCGGCGGCCGCGATCGGCAAGCAGTTCGCGGAGGTCATCCTCGCGCCGCGCGTCGACGCCGCGGCGCGGGCGGCGTTCGCGAAGAAGGCGAACCTGCGCGTGCTGGAGGTACCGCTCGCGCACGAGGCGAACGCCTGCGACTTCAAGCGCGTCGGCGGCGGCCTGCTCGTGCAGTCGAGCGACGCGCGCGAGCTGCAGGCGAAGGACTTGAAGGTCGCGACGAGGAAAAAGCCCGGCAAGGCGCAGCTCGCGGACCTGCTGTTCGCCTGGCGCGTGGCGAAGTTCGTGAAGTCCAACGCCATCGTCTTCGCCAAGGGCGGCATGACGGTGGGCGTGGGCGCCGGGCAGATGAGCCGGCTGGACAGCGCGCGCATCGCCGCGCTCAAGGCGAAAGCCGCGGGCCTCACGCTCAAGGGCTCGGTCGCCGCCTCGGACGCCTTCTTTCCGTTCCGCGACGGGCTCGACGCGGTGGCGAAGGCGGGCGCCGTGGCGGTGATCCAGCCCGGCGGCAGCGTGCGCGACGACGAGGTGATCGCGGCGGCGAACGAGCGTGGCATCGCCATGGTGCTCACCGGCATCAGACACTTCCGTCACTGATGAAGCTGCTGGTCATCGGCTCGGGCGGCCGCGAGCATGCGCTCGCATGGAAGCTGGCGCAGTGTCCGCGCGCGCAGAAGGTGTACGTGGCGCCGGGCAATGGCGGCACCGCGGCGGAGCCGGACGCCGAGAACGTGCCGCTCGCGGCGACCGACGAGCTCACCGCCTTCGCGAAAAAGGAGGGCATCCAGCTCACGGTGGTCGGGCCCGAGGCGCCGCTCGCCGCGGGCGTGGTGGACGCGTTCCGCGACGCAGGCCTGCGGATCTTCGGCCCGACGCGCGCCGCCGCGCAGCTCGAGGCGTCGAAGGATTTCGCCAAGCGCTTCATGGCGCGCCACCGCATCCCCACCGCGCGCCACGCCACGTTCGAGGACGCGGGGGCGGCCAGGGCCTACGTGGCGAAGGAAGGCGCACCGATCGTGGTGAAGGCCGACGGCCTCGCCGCCGGCAAGGGCGTGGTGGTCGCGCAGTCGGTCGCCGAAGCGCACGAGGCGATCGACAGGCTGGGCGGCAAGCTGGTGATCGAGGAATGCCTGCAGGGGGAGGAAGCGAGCTTCATCGTCATGGCCGACGGCACGCACGCGCTCGCGCTCGCCACCAGCCAGGACCACAAGCGCCTGCGCGACGGCGACGCCGGGCCCAACACCGGCGGCATGGGCGCCTACTCGCCCGCGCCCGTGGTCACGCCCAAGGTGCACTCCCGCATCATGCGCGAGATCATCCAGCCGGCGATCGCCGGCATGGCGAAAGACGGCACGCCCTACACCGGCTTTCTCTACGCGGGGCTGATGATCGACGCCTCCGGCGCGCCGCGGACGCTGGAATTCAACTGCCGGCTCGGCGACCCGGAGGCGCAGCCGATCCTCATGCGGCTGAAGTCCGACCTCGTCGAGCTGGTGGAGCGCGCGCTCGACGGCCGGCTGAAGGACGCCGAGGCCGAGTGGGACCGGCGCGCGGCGCTCGGCGTGGTGCTCGCGGCGCGCGGCTACCCCGAAGCGCCGCGCACGGGCGATCGCATCGAGGGCATTCCCGCGCCCGCGGCCGATTGCCGCGTGTTCCAGGCCGGCACCCGCGCCGCGGGCAAGGACCTCGTCACCAGCGGCGGGCGCGTGCTCTGCGTCACCGCGCTCGGCGACAACCTGCGCGCCGCGCGCAGCCGCGCCTACGCGGTGATCGAGCGCATCCGCTTCGACGGCATGCAGTACCGCAAGGACATCGGGCATAGAGCGCTGAAGAAGTGAACCTCGCCGCCGTCAGCGACTATTTCCTCGGCCTGCAGGCGGCGATCGTCGCCGCGCTCGAGACGCTCGACGGCGGCAAGTTCCGCGAAGATCGCTGGACGCGGCCCGAAGGCGGCGGCGGCATCGCGCGCGTCCTCGAGGACGGCGTGCTGTTCGAGCGCGCCGGCGTGAACTACTCCCGCGTGCAGGGCGCGCGCCTGCCGCCTTCGGCGAGCGCGTCGCGGCCGCAGCTTGCGGGGCGCTCGTTCGAGGCGATGGGCGTGTCGCTCGTCCTGCACCCGAGGAATCCGTACTGCCCCACGGTGCACTTGAACGTGCGCTGCTTTGCCGCCGGCGATGCATGGTGGTTCGGCGGCGGCATGGACCTCACACCGTATTACGGGTTCGAGGAGGATGCGCGGCATTTCCATGCGGCGTGCAAATCCGCGGTCGGGAACGATCTGTATCCGCGATTCAAGGAATGGTGCGACGAATACTTCTTCCTCAAGCACCGCAACGAGCCGCGCGGCATCGGCGGCATCTTCTTCGACGACCTGAACGAGCCCGATTTCGACACATGCTTTGGGCTCGTGCGCTCGGTCGGCGATCATTTCCTCGCCGCCTACGTGCCGATCGTCGAGCGCCGGCGCGAGGCGCCCTACGGCGAGCGCGAGCGCGAGTTCCAGGCCTACCGCCGCGGGCGCTACGTGGAATTCAACCTGGTGTACGACCGCGGCACGCTGTTCGGCCTGCAATCGGGCGGCCGTACCGAGGCGATCCTCATGTCGCTGCCGCCACGCGTGGCGTGGCGCTACGACTGGCAGCCGGAGGAAGGCTCTGCCGAGAAAAAGCTCTACACCGAGTTTCTCAAGCCGAGGGATTGGCTCTAGTGGCTACTGCCGCTCCGGAAAGTGATTGGTGAAGGCTCTACGATTGCGCGTCCTGTACCGCGAGAAGTCGTGTCGATCGAGCGTAATCACGTCCAGGACGTCCAGACGCTCCCCAACCGCGACTAGCGATGCGTCGGCAAGGTCCATGTTGTTGTACTTTGCCGTCAGTCGCCGCATGTACGCCACGTCCCTGGCGTCGAGGTCGGCGGTCAGCAAGTGACCGTCCAGGATCATGCCGAGCAGTATTCCGATGCCTCGGCGGTCAGACTGTTCCAGCAGGTAGGAAACTTCGGTGGCAACCGGCCAAGTGGTAATCAATCGGCCAGAAAACGACCCGGCGAACTGCACCGCCCGCTCATGATCCGCGTCACGGGCGTGGATCAGTGCGAAAAGCGGGCCGGTGTCAGCGAGTATGTTTCGCGGCAGCGATTCCACGAATCACGGCCTTGGCCTGGGCGGCGGTATTCCTCGGTTTGAGCGGTCCCTTGACCGCGCCGATGTACTTGCGCGCGCGCTCCAGAAGGGATCTGGCCCTGCGCGGCTTGCGGCTGATTTGCTGTAGATCGGATAGGTTCATGGCCAACTCTGCATTCCGAAGCAAATTCTACATGCACAGAGGTATTCGATAGCCTCGCCTACGGCAGCTCCGCCGCCCGGCGGTAGTGCCGCTGCGCCTCCGCGCCGCGCTCCAGCCGGTCTAGCAGGCGCGCGAGCTCGAGGTGCGTGGCGCGCGTCTCCCCGAACGACAGGCTCGTCTCCAGGTAGCTCTGCGCCTTGCCCCAGAGCTCGGCGTGCGCGCACAGGCGCCCCAGCGCGGCGAGGAGCTGCGGGTCGGACTCGTGCTCGAGCAGCCACTTTTCCGCGCGCTCGATGCGCCGCCGCGCCTCTTCGCCGCGCGCGGGCTGCTCCAGCCCGGGCAGCTCGCCGTACAGCGCGGCGAGCGCCGGCGCCCACTCCGTGGCGAGCGCCTTCTCGATCGCGTCGCGCGCCAGCGTCGTCAGCCCGAGCGCGAGCGCATGGCGCGCGGCGGCGCCCGCCACGCGCGCGATCGACTGCTCGCGCGCGGGGATCCTGCGCCAGCGCTCTTCGAACGCCGAGCGCTCGGCGGCCGCCTGCGCCAGCAGCTCGACGTGCGCCTGCACGCGGTACTCCTCGGCGACGCCCGGCGCGATCGCATCGCGCTTGGCGAGCTGCGCGGTGAGCCGCAGCACCTCCTCCCAGTTGCGCAGCCCGCGCTCGGCGCGCAGCAGCAGTCTCAGGGTCGCGAACTGCCGCGCCCCGGAGCCCTGCAGGCTGCGCAGCGCATCGGCCGCGGCGCCGTAGTCGCGCTCGCCGAGCGCCATCACGGCGCGCGACAGCATGCCGGCGCCGCGCTGGCCGGCGTCCTGCGCGCGCGTCATCCATTGCTCGCGGCGCGCCGGCACGCCCAGCTCGTGCGCCGCGCGCGCGGCGATGATCGCCGCCAGGCCGGGCGACGCGCCGCCCTCGGCGGCGCGCGTCGCCTCCTTCTCCGCGCGCGCGTAGCGGCCCTCGAGCCACGCCTGCAGCGCCGCGGCGAGCGCGGCCTGCGCCCGATCGCGCAGCCGCCGCGCGCGAAAGGCGCTCACGTACGCCGGCAGCTCGAGGGTGTGCTGCAGCATGCGCACGGCGATGAACGCACCGATGAACGCGAGCAGCGCAAGCACCGCGTAAAGCAGCAGCGACATCTCCACGCGCCATTCGCCGTACGCGAACTGCACGTAGCCGCGGTCGAGGTGCCCGAAGACGGCGAGCGCCGCCGCCGCGGCGAACACCGCCAGCAGCCAGAAGAGGCCCTTCATCCCGCGGCGCGGTCGCGGCGCGCCTTGAAATCGCGCACCGCGTCGAGGCTGTCCGTGATGGAAGGCGGCTCGAAGCTGATCGGCGAGCCCTGCAGCTGCTCGAGCCGCGAGAGCGCCTCCCCCGTGGACCGCGCGCGCGCGTCGTAGTGGCGCTGCAGCCAACGCCGGGCGACGCGCACGTCCTCCTCGAAGCCCGCCTGGTTGCGCGACAGCAGTGCCAGGCGCGCATTGAGCAGGCGCAGGCGCAGGTTCTCCCGCAGGAAGTAGGCCTGCTCGGGCGGCAGCAGCGGCGGCTGCGGCGCATCCACGCGCCGCACCACCACCAGGTCCCTCAGGTCGCGCCACAGGCCGGCGCCGAATTGCGCGAGGAAGCCGCCGCTCGCCGCCGGCGCCGCCGCCTTCGGCTCGGGCTCCAGGCGACCGTCGTAGGCGAGCGGCAGATCGTCGATCGCCGCCAGCACGGCATCGAGGCGCTGCGCCATGCCGGCGAGGTCGGCGGCCGGCAGCGACTTCAGGCGCTCGATGTCGCGCGCGAGGGCGCGCCGCACCGGCTGGAACTGCGGGCGGTCGGCGCGCGACAGGCGGCTCTCGGCGAGCTGCAGCGCGAGCAGCGCCGCGCGCACGTTGCCCGAGAGCTGCAGCTGCTGCTGCGCGATGGCGAGCACCTGCTCGATCTCGGCGAGCTGCCACTCGTCGCGGTTGCGCGACAGCTCCTGGTACAGCGACTCCAGCGCCAGCTGCTGGCTCTGCGCGTCGGCGAGGCGCGCTTCCAGCGCGCCGAGCTTCGCCTGCATCTCGCGCGCGGACTCCTGCGCCTCGCGCGCCGCGGCGCGCGCCTCGCGCGCGTCCTCGTCGATGCCTTTCAGGCGCCGCGCCAGCTCCTCCTGCGTGGCGCCGAGCCGCTGCCGCGAGTCGTAGGCCACCCAGCCCGAGGCGCCGAGCGCCGCGACGACGAGCGCGCCCGCGAGCACGCGCCAGCCGATGCCGCTCGCCGCCGCCTCCTGCGGCGCGCCGGCCTGCTCCGGCGCCGCTTTCTGCTCCTCGCTCTCCATGCGGGGGTTTTACTTCGCGCCGCCGAAGTATGCAAGCAGACGCGCGAGCATCTGCGCGTCGCCGGGACCCGCCACCTCGACCGCGGTGAATCCAAGCTCGCGCGCAATCCGCGCCACGCGCTCGTGCGGCACAAAGAGCGGCGTGTCGCGCAGGCGCGCCAGCCCGAGCAGCGCCACGAGGTTGCCCAGGGTTTCGCCCGAATTCGCGCACGCCGCGTCGAGCGCTCCCGCGGGCGCGGCGCCGGGCGCGGGACGCGCGCGCCGGTAGCATTCGGCGACGCTCACCCGCGCGCCGCGCGCGGCGAGCGTCTCGCCGACGAGCTCGCGCCCGCCGGCGCCGCGCAGGATGAGCACGCGCGAGCCCTCGAGCCGGCGCATCTGCGGCAGCGCGAGCAGCGCCTCGCTGTCGGCGCCGTCCTCGGGCGCGCTGATGCTCGCCACGCCGCGCGCCTCGAGCTCGCGGCGCGTGCCGGCGCCCAGCGCGGCCACGCGCACGCGCGCCGGCCAGGGCGCGCCGAGCAGCTCGAACGCCTTGCGCACCGCGCTCGGGCTGACGAACACCGCAAGGTCGAACGCCTCGAGGCGCGCGAGCGCCGTGCGCGCCGCACCCGCATCCTCGGCATCGCGGATCTCGAGCGCCGGATAGAGCACCGGCTCGCCGCCCGCCCGGGCGATGAGCGCGGCGAGGCCCTGCGCCAGCTCGCGCGGGCGCGTGACCAGGATGCGCTTGCCCGCCAGAGCGAGCGCGCTCACGTGGCGATCGCCGCCAGGATCTCGTCGGCGCCCTGCTCGCGCAGCACACGCGCCGCCTGCGCGCCCAGCGCTTCCGGGTCGTCCGCCGGGCCCGAGCAGTCGGCCTGCGCCAGGCGTGTGCCGTCGGGCGCCGCCACCAGGGCGCGCAGCCGCAAGCTGGCGCCGGCGAGCTCGGCGTAGGCGCCGAGCGGGATCGTGCAGCTGCCGCCCAGGGCGAGGCTCACGGCGCGCTCCGCGCGCACGCAGGCGCTGCTGGCCGCGTGCCCGAGCGGCTGGAGCAGCGCGCAAATCTCCGCGCGCGCCGCGAGGCATTCGATGCCGAGCGCCGCCTGCCCGGGCGCGGGCAGGCTCTCCTCGACGGACAGGCAGCGCCGGATGCGGGCCTCGAGCCCCAGGCGCTTCAGTCCCGCGGCCGCGAGCAGGATGGCCTCGTATTCGCCGCGGTCGAGCTTCGCGAGGCGCGTTTCGACGTTGCCGCGCAGCGTGAGGAGCTGCAGATGCGGATGGCGGGCGGCGACCTGCGCCGCGCGGCGCAGGCTCGAGGTGCCGACGCGCGCGCCCCGCGGCAGCGCCGCGAGCTCCGCGCCGGCGCCGCTGACCAGCGCGTCGCGCGCGTCCTCGCGCTCGAGGATGGCGGCGAGCGTGAAGCCCGCGGGCAGCGCCGCCGGCACGTCCTTCATGGAGTGCACCGCGAGGTCGGCGCGGCCGTCGGCCATGGCCTGCTCCAGTTCCTTCACGAACAGGCCCTTGCCGCCGACCTTGTCGAGGCGCACTTCGAGCAGCTCGTCGCCGCGCGTCGACAGCGCGAGCAGCGCCACCGACAGGCCTCGGTGCAGCGCCTCGAGCCGTGCCTTGACGTGCCCGGCCTGCCACAAGGCGAGCCGGCTGCGGCGCGTGGCGATCGTCAGGCGCGCGCTCATTCAGCCCTCCTTCGCCAGGAGCCGCACCTCGGCCCACTGGCGGCGGCTCACCGGCAGGCGCTCGGGCACGCCCTCCAGCACCACGTTCCAGTGCGGCTCGTCGCCGCCCTCGGCAGCGCGCTCGAAGCCGCGCACCGCGGCCCGCGCCACCAGGCAGTTGCGGTGCACGCGCACGAAGCGCTCGGCGAACTCGCGCTCGAGCGCCACCAGCGACTCCTCGATCAGGTGCTCGCCCGCGCGCGTGCGCAGGGTCACGTACTTCAGCTCGGCGCGCAGGTAGACCACGTCACGCACCGGCACGAGGTGGATGCGGTTGCGCTCGGTCACCGAGAGGTACTCGCGCGCCTGCGCGGCGGCTCTTGCCAGCTGCTCGCGCGCCGGCGGCCCGCCCGCGCTCGCCTTTTTCAGCGCCGCGGCGAGGCGCTCCGCGCGCACCGGCTTCAACAGGTAGTCCAGCGCGTTCAGCTCGAAGGCCTCGACGGCGTGGCGGTCGTGCGCGGTGACGAACACCACCGCGGGGGCGAGCTCCAGCCCGGCGAGGTGGCGCGCCACCTCCAGCCCGCGCATGCCGGGCATCTCGATGTCGAGCAGCAGCAGCTGCGCGCGGCTCGCCGGCAGCCGCTCCACGGCGTCGAGGCCGTTCGCCGCCTCGCCCACCAGCTCGGTCGGCAGCTCCGCCGCGATGTCGGCGAGCAGCTCCTTCAGGCGCTCGCGCGCCGGGGCCTCGTCGTCGGCGATGAAGACGCGCAGCATGGCTTCAGGCCTTCGCCGGCCGGTACGGCATCGCGATCTCGACCACGAAGCGCTCGCCCGCGACGCGCGTGTCGATACGCGCCTCGACGTCGAAAAAGAGCTGCAGCCGCTCGCGGATGTTCGCCAGCGCCATGCGGTTGCCGGCGCGCTGCGCATGCTCCTCGATGTACGGATTCTCGATGCGCGCGAAGACGCGCGCGCCGCGCCGCTCGATGCGCACCACCACGCGCCCCTCGCCCGCCCCCGGCTCGACGCCGTGGTAGATCGCGTTCTCGAGCAGCGGTTGCAGGATCATCGGCGGCAGCAGGGCGTCGCGCGGCGCCGCCGCCAGCTCCCAGACCACCTTCAGGCGCTCGCCCAGGCGCAGCTGCTCCAGGCTCGCGTAGCGCTCGAGCAGCGAGATCTCGTCGCCGAGCGCCACGAAGCTGCGGTTGTCCTGCATCAGCACGCGGAACAGGTCCGCGAGATCCTCCAGCGCGCGCTCGGCGCGGCGCGGGTCGCGGCGGATGAGCGAGAGCACTGCGTTCAGGCTGTTGAACAGGAAATGCGGCCGGATGCGCGACTGCAGCGCCTGCAGCCGCGCTTCGGCCAGCGCGGGCGAATAGGCGCGCGTGAGCAGGCGCAGGTAGGCGAGCAGCAGCAGCGCCGCGAACGCCGCGAGCGCGAGCGTGCGCGCGAGATCCTCGATGGCATCGCCCGCCGGCGCGCTCGCCACGTGCAGCGTGCCGCTCACCGCGAGGGCGAGCGCCACCACTGCCGCGCCGCCCTGCCAGTACGCGAGCCGCGCCAGCGCGGGCGAAAGCGCGTACAGCGCGACGAGCGTCACGGCGAGCGCCGGCTCGAGGCGCGCCACCACCAGGAGAAATCGCTCGAGCGCCGCGCCCCAGGCCGGCACCGCGGCGAGCACCGCCGCGAACGCGAGCGCGTTGACGCCGATCAGGATGCGCGCCGCCACCCCCAGGTTGCGGAAGTCCGGCAGGACGTCGGCTGTGAAGTTTTGCTTTATACTCATTGGCATAGCGCGGCGCGCCGCGATCCAAGTATGCCCCATGGCCCCACCTCGCACCAAGCGGAAGTCGCGCGCTAAAGCTGGCGCGGGGAGCCCCGCGGCGCCCTGGTCGGCGCGTTTCGCCGAGCCCGTCGACGACCTGGTGAAGCGCTTCACCGCGTCGGTGGGCTTCGACCGGCGCCTCGCGGCGTTCGACATCGAGGCCTCGCTCGCGCACGCCCGCATGCTCGCCGCCTGCGGCATCATCGGGCGGGGCGACCTCGCCGACATCGAGCGCGGCATGCAGGCGATCCGCAAGGAGATCGACGCGGACCGCTTCCCCTGGTCGATCGAGGCCGAGGACGTGCACACGAACATCGAGCGCCGCCTGATCGAGCGGGTGGGCGACGCGGGCAAGCGCCTGCACACCGCGCGCTCGCGCAACGACCAGGTGGCGACCGACGTGCGCCTGTGGCTGCGCGCCGAGATCGACGCCATCGGCGCGGCGCTCGGGCGCCTGCAGCAGGCGCTGCTCGCGCAGGCCGAGCGCCACGCCGCGCTGGTGATGCCCGGCTTCACGCACCTGCAGGTGGCGCAGCCGGTGACTTTCGGCCACCACCTGATGGCCTATTACGAGATGCTGGAGCGCGACCGCGCGCGCTTCGCCGAGTGCCGCCGGCGCGTCAACGTGCTGCCGCTCGGCGCCGCGGCGCTCGCCGGCACCAGCTTCGCCATCGATCGCGCGCGCGTCGCGCGCGAGCTCGGCTTCGAAGGCGTATGCGCCAACTCGCTGGACGCGGTGTCGGATCGCGATTTCGCGGTCGAGTTCTGCGCGCACGCGGCGCTGGCGATGACGCACCTGTCGCGCCTCGCCGAGGAGATCGTGCTGTGGATGAGCCCGCGCTTCGGCTTCGTGCGCCTGCCCGATCGCTTCTGCACCGGCAGCTCGATCATGCCGCAGAAGAAGAACCCCGACGTGCCCGAGCTGGTGCGCGGCAAGAGCGCGCGCGTGATCGGCGATCTCGTCTCGCTGCTCACGCTGATGAAGGCGCAGCCGCTCGCCTACAACAAGGACAATCAGGAGGACAAGGAGCCCCTGTTCGACGCCGCGGACACGCTGCGCGACTCGCTCGCCGTGTTCGCCGAGCTGGTGGCGGGCATCGAGCCGGTGCCGGAGGCGATGCGCGCGGCGGCGCTCGAGGGCTTCGCCACCGCCACCGACCTCGCCGATTACCTGGCCAGGAAGGGCGTGCCGTTCCGCGACGCGCACGGCGTGGTGGCGCGCGCGGTGCGCGAGGCCGAGGCCGCAGGCTGCGACCTCTCGGGCCTGCCGCTCGCGGTGCTCAAGCGCTTCTCGGGCGCGATCGGCGAGGACGTCTACGAGAGCCTGTCGCTCGAAGGCTCGGTGGCGGCGCGCGATCACCCCGGCGGCACCGCGCCGCGCCAGGTCAAGGCGGCGGTGGCGCGCGCGCGCGCGCGGCGCGGCAAGGCATGAACGATCCCGGCGCGGTCCCCGAGCGCATCGGCAAGTACCCGGTGCTGCAGGAGATCGGGCGCGGCGCGAGCAGCGTCGTCTACCTGTGCAACGACCCGTTCTACAGCCGCAACGTCGCAGTCAAGGTGGTGATGCCGGAGGCATTCCAGGACAAGGACAAGGGGCGGCTGTACCACAAGCTTTTCGTCACCGAGGCGTCGCTCGCGGGCAAGCTCCAGCACCCGCACATCTGCCAGATTTACGACGCGGTGGCCGACGAGCGGCAGCAGTACATCGTCATGGAGTACGTGGACGGCGGGACGCTCGAGCGCCACGGCGACGCGCAGGACCTGCTGCCCATCGACCGCGTGGTGGAGATCGTCTTCAAGTGCACGCGCGCGCTGGAATTCGCGCACAAGATGGGCATCACGCACCGCGACCTGAAGCCGGCGAACATCCTCTGCAGCGGCGAGACCGACGTCAAGGTGTCGGACTTCGGCGCCGCGCTCATCGCCAGCGGCGACATCACGCAGGTCTCGGCCATCGGCTCGCCCGCCTACATGTCGCCCGAGCAGGTGAAGGAGCACGCGCTCG
>Ga0326597_10008691_pt1 | contig 13676 bp, 10 predicted proteins | sample RVTome_12_FD_203789 | JGI IMG/M metagenome (GOLD analysis project Ga0326597, IMG submission 203789) | Soil microbial communities from uranium-contaminated site in the Upper Colorado River Basin, Wyoming, United States - RVT100D185 | ecosystem: Environmental > Terrestrial > Soil > Contaminated >... | reverse complement strand
CAGCAGATATTCCCCCAGGCCCGCCCCGTCGGTTCTCGGTTTGCCGAGTGCATCCTTTGCAGCCTTGTCTCGCTTCAGTGGGGGGAACGGGGCCAGCGGCAGCTCGCCCTGGATCAGAAGGCCGCCACGGACACCGATGTTTCCCGTGAGGGCATTGAGGCTGTGGATCGCCATCCGGGTGTGAAGATCGTTGGGGCCGTAGGACGGTCCCCGCTCGCCGATAACGAGGGCGGGCTTCGTCGTGGCAAGATCCCGGGCGATCCCGAGGATCGTCTGTACCGGCACGCCAGTGGCGCGCGAAACGGTGAGCAGCCCGTACTCCCTGAGGACCAGATTCTTGAACCCCGTGTGTTGCTGGCCGGTCTCATCCGCCCAGTCCTCAAAACCGAACGTGTGTGCGTCCACGAACTCGTGATCGTAGAGACGCTCCCGGATCAGCGCATTGGCGATCCCGAGGGCCAGGATCCCGTCCATGCCGGGGATGATCGGGATCCACCGATCTGCTTTGGCCGCCGTCTGCGAGCGTCTGGTATCTACCTGAATGAGCCGACCCCTCGGGCGGTCGCCCGCCCCGCGCAAGCTGGCGTAGGCAAGGGAGGCATGAACGGGACCGAGCCAGGATTCCAAGAGACCGGTCCCGAAGGAAAGGATCAAGCGGGTCTCCGCAAGGTCATACCCCAAGGGCGCGTTCACGCCCTGCATGAGCCGATGGGTGAGGGCTGGACGCTCGGGAGCCAGGCAGCGCACGCGGACGTAGTTTGGAGTCCCGTAGGCCTCGGCAAAGCGCTTCCAGAGCGTATCGCGGTAGCCTCGGTACTGACCCCCAAGGATGGCCACCGTGTGGGAGAGGCCCGGATCGCGAAGCACAACCAGCCGCTGTACTACCAAGCGCAAGGCCTCGTCCCACCCGATGGGACGCAACTGGCCGTGCCTCGCATCCCGAACCATGGGTCCCTTCAGGCGGTTGGGGTCGTACAGGAGCTGGAGCCCGCCAAAGGCCTTGGGGCAGAGCGCCCCGCGGTTAATGGGATGAAGGGGATTCCCGGAAATGCCGGCCGCCTCGCCGTCGAGCGTCCGGACCAGGATCCCACACCCTCCCGGGCACTGCTGACAAACGGACGGAACCACGACCTCTTCCGGTGTGGCCCATTGCTCGAGGTTCTGGCCTGCCTGTTCGGCCGTGGTCAGGCGACCTCTGGCCAGGGCAGCGGCCCCGGCGGTTCCGCCCACCACCTGTAGGAATCTTCGCCGCGTGACTCGCATCGCTCCCTCTACCGATGACAGGCGTTGCAATCAGTGGTGATCCGGCGCCTGGCCACCGCCTCCACCGGCTTCGCTCCCTTTTGCTCATCTTCTTCGCTGGGCCCCACACCCTTCTCGTGACAGGCGATGCAGTCATCCATCGAGAGCGTCTTGAGGGGGCGCGCGGGTGGGCGGTCAAGGGTCTCCATCGGTCCATGGCAGGACTGGCAACTCACCTTCGCCACCATCACGTGCGTCCGGTGGGAAAAGAAGACGTGGGAGGGTAATCGCCAGACCCGCTTCCACGGGATCTCTTGGCCTTTCTCTCCGAAGGCCTGGAGCTTCTTCAGTTCCTGACTCGAGGCCTCCCCACCCGAGTGGCACGAGAGGCACTTCTCGATCGAGGGCCGCCCTGCTGCGACATCCTTCGTCGCCCGGTCGTGGCAGAATGTGCACTGCAGGAAGTCCAGATGTATCTTGTGGGGAAATTCGATCGGCTGCGTGGTGGCCAGCTCCCCCCACAGACCCCAGGCTCCCCAGACGAGGAGGCCCATACTCAGCAGACCCACCACTGTCAGCCATCTCATGGCGTTCCCCTCGCCGTGCCCCTTCCTGGTCGTCTCTTTGACCGGACGGCGTTGACGAGGTCCTCGACCTTCTCGGCCATCACCCGGCGGGTTGTGTATACGGTCGCTCGGTCCTCATCGAGGTCGATGCTGACCACCCGTCCCGGTAGGCTCTCCTTGAGGACCTCCCAGAGGCTGGGACCCAGGCTCGGTTCATCTCCCTCGACCATGATCACGTCCGGCCGAAGGGCCCTGAGCTGCTCAAGAGACATGTCACGCCGCAGGGCCGCACCGACCACCTCGATACCCCCTTCCTGCTTCAGAAGCCGTTCAAGGCCTCGACCGAACAGGGGGTGGTCATAGAGGATGAAGAGCTTGATCTTCTTCATGCGGTTCTCAGGCTCTTGCGAGCAGCCCAAAACCCTCACCGGCGCGACCCCAGGTCCTGAAGGTAGGCGACGAGGTCGGCCATCTCCTGAGGGCGGAACTCAGGCCACGTGATCCCTTGGGCTTTAGCCAATTGTTCCATGAATAAGGCGTGGTTCCACAGCGCTGAAATCACTGCATCCGGCGAGACGAGATGCCTCACGCGGGCGAGGTCCGGCGCGAGCTCACCGCCCTTCCCGCGGACGGCATGGCAATTCTGGCACCCCCTGGTTGCCACGAGCTTCTCCCCCCTGCTGGAATCGCCCGGCTCCGCGAAATATCGCACCGAATAGAGGTAGGCGACGAGGTCGGCCATCTCCTCGGCCCGGAGCTGCGGGACGGAAATTCCCCCGGCCTTCATTGCCTCGATCATCGCGGGCGTCTTGTTCCACATTGCCTGCGCGAACTCGATCAGGGTCCGGTGCAATCGCCGCTGCGCGAGATCGGGACCCACCCGACCGCCCTGTCCTGCGGCGCTGTGGCAGACGCGGCAGCGCTTCTCGTCAAACAGGCGGCGCCCCTCATCGGCTCGACCTGGGAGGACGTGCAGTGGACCTTCCGCTGGCGCTGGCGAGGCCGATTGGAGGTAAGCGATGAGGTCGCTGAGCTCCGAGCCCTTGAAGGTCGGCCGCTTGATCCCTCGGACCTGCATAGCCTCGGTCATGGCGGGGCCGTGGTTCCACATGGCTGTTGCGACAAAGATCGGCGAGCCGTACTGGTGGAGGAGATCCAGGTTCGGACCGATCACGCCTCCCGTCCCACCCACCTGGTGACAGGCAACACACTGCTTGTTCACAAAGAGTCGTCGGCCGGTTTCGGGGTTGCCACGGATATCAAAATAGTTCAGGGTGTAGAGGAAGGCAATCAGGTCACCTGTCTCTCGGGGGTTGAGGTATGGATGGAAGATCCCGAGATCGTCCATGTGTTTTCTCATACTGGGAAAGTGGTTCCACATAGCTGCGGCCAGGGTATAGAACGATCGGGGACCCGAGATGCGTCCGAGATCGGGGCCGATCTGGCCGCCCACCCCGTTTACCGCATGACACTTGGCGCATCCCTTCGACCCGAAGACGCGCGAACCGGCAACCGGGTCCTGGGTTGGACTCGAGAGAGACTGGGCGGCGGACAGCCCAGGAGAGTAGAGTAGAAGGGCAAGAGTTATCACAAAGGCAAGTGATGCGAGAATCCTAACGTCTTTCAGCAGGACGGGCCTGGAACTGCAATGGCACGTGATCCTGCACCGCCAAAGCCATGGCACCCGCCAAGGACTATGCGTCACGCCTACCCCGGATCCATCGTCCTCCTCCCATCAGGTCTTGTGCATCGTGGTCTGACGGCCAGCCGGCAACTTCGATTCCCCATCTTGGTCGAAGAGGAATCCCCGGCCCGGGCGGAAAAGGGAATCTCAAGAACAACATAGGGATCGGTGCTTGCCTTGTGCAGAACCCGAAATACTCATTTGGGAAAGGAAAATGGACTAGGTGCAGATGGCCGGTCTGGGGGGTGCATCGCGGGCGAATGGTCAAAAGGACTAGTCAATTGGGAGGGGGGGAAATGCGATTTAGGCCTTGTGGGGTCGGTTCAGTGATTTCCGGAGGGCAAAGGTGGCCGCCTGGACCCGGTTCTCCAGATGGAGCTTGTGCAGGATGTTGCGAAGGTGATTCTTCACGGTGTTGACGCTAATACCTAAGGCCACAGCGATCTCCTTGTTCGTTGAGCCCTTCGTCAGAAGCTCGAGGACCTCGTGTTCCCTTGGGCTGAGACCCTCCCCTGCAGACTCTTCGGGCTCCTGTTTGGTCTCCCTGGCGAACGCGGTGATAATCTTGGCCGCGGTAACCCTGGAGATCGGGGCCTCACCCTTTACAACACCCCGAACCATCGCGAACAACTCCGGGGGTTCGATCTTCTTGGATAGATATCCCTGGGCTCCACTCTTGATGGCGCTGAACAGGTTTTGATCCTCCTCCGAGACGGTCAGGATGATGATCTTGACATAGGGGAGGGCCTCCTTGATCCGTCGGGTAGCCTCGAGGCCGTCGCACCGGGGCATATAGATGTCCATCAGAATAACATCCGGCATCAACTCCTTCGCCTTCGTCAGGGCCTCCTGCCCATCCTGCGCCTCCGCCACCACCTCGAAGTCAGGCTGGTCCCGGAGCATGGTGACCAGCCCCTTCCGGAACAGGGCATGATCGTCCACTAAAAGGACGCGAATGGACTCCATCCGTATTCTCCTTAGAGGGGTAAACGGACCAGGATCCCCGTTCCCCGCTCTAGAGCCGTGTCGATCTCCAGGGTTCCTCTGATACCTTCAGCCCTCTCTCGCATCGCTTGAAGGCCGAAGTGGCGCGATCCTTCCGCCAAGATCGCTCCAAGCTCGAACCCCCGGCCATTGTCGCGAACGAGGACACAGCATTGGTTCCCATTCACATCGAAGCGCACGACAGCGCGGGATGCCCCGGCATGTTTGCGGATGTTGGCGAGCGCCTCTTGGATGATGCGGACAAGCTGCACCTCGACGTCGGGCGAAAACCGGGTGGCACGCTCATCGCCGGTCTGGAGATCCACGGCGATGCCAGTTTGCTGGCTGAAGTCGTGAAGATATTCCGTGAGGGTCGGGATGAGGCCTAGACCCCGTGACACCATGGTCCGCAGGCCAAAGATCGACTGGCGAACCTCTTCGTAGGCCTCCCCCGCCACCTTCTTCATCTCCCGGAGCTCGTCGCGAAGATCATCTTGAGTATTGGGAGCGATGTTGGCTTCCAATACCCCGAAGCGTGCATGGAGGTAGCCGAGCGCCTGAGCGAGCCCATCGTGCATCTCCCGGGCAAGGCGCTCGCGTTCCTTGAGCGTCGCCAAGGTCTGGAGCGACCTCTCATGTGCCTCCAGCCGCTCTGCCATTACGTTAAAAGAGTGCGCAAGCTGGCCGATCTCGTCCCGGGAGCTGACAGACACCCGTTTCTTGAAGTCACCGCTTGCCACCTCCTGGGTAGCCTGAGCCAGGCGGCGGATGGGCAACACGATAGTCCGGGAGAACAGGACAATCCCCGCAATCACAGAGACGCCACCGATGAAGACAAAAGCCACAAAGGCAGCCAGGATCACCTTCATGCGGCTGATGCTCGCTGCGGTCAGGCGCCCCACCTTCGTTTCGTGGATCCCGTGGAGCTGCCGGACCAGCTCTGGGACCCGGTCAGCCGCGGTGTCGATGCTCTGAAGATCAGCCGGGCGCACTCGGGTGTCCGCGGCGATGCTCGATATGATCGGTCCCACCGCTGCGTCCAGCTGTTCGACCGCATGGAGGATTTCACGCAGCAGGGCGATCTCCTGCTCTCTTTCCGGAAAGACGTCTTTGTCCGCGAGGTGCTCACCGAGGAACACGGCAACCATGTCGGCGGGTTGCCTCGCAAGGGCTCTGACGCGGATCTCGCGGTCCAGGGTCCGCCTGATCACGGCCCTGTCCACCTCACGAATCAGATGAAGAATCGAGGCCTGGATGGCCTCCGTCACCTCGATGTGGTGTTTATTTCTGACGATCTGCTCATTGCTGGCGAGGATGGAGTACGCGAGATATGATGAGACCCCGCCGATACCGACGATGAGAAGGAACGAGGCGAGGGTTACCCGGCCCAATTTCCGGCTGATGCTTGCGGGAAACGTTGGAGGAACAGGCGAGTCCGTCGCTTGCTGTTCGGTCTCCAGGGCTACTTCGGATGCGCGGGGACGCCCCACCGTCTCCTCCTGAGCCCCGTAGGCCTAGGGCTCATTAACTCTTCCTGGATAAGGCAGCTGGCGGATGGCCCGGGGGCGGCTCGGACGTAACTGGCCCGGGCTGCATGAGCAGTGAGTCGAATATGGTGTAAACATAACAAAAAAGTACGCTGCGGGACAACTCAAAATTGGGGATTTCCCCACACGAGATGCCCGTCGACCTATGTGTGCGGCCTGTGATCGGTTACCGGGAGGAGAGCCCGTATGGGTGCACGAGGGGCCATGAGCAGCCTGCGGTGTGTCCTCGCGGTGATCGTGTTCCCCCGGAGGTTCAGCGAGAGGTTCCGGATCGCACCCTCTCGGGTGAGGGCGATTGGCCTACCGAGAGGGCAGTGGCGGAGGTCGCAATTTCCGTTCGAAGGATGGCCAGTGGTCGTGCAGGAAGATGGGCCGGCGATGTGCGTCCGGATGAGCATGCGGCCCAGAAGACTCATGCCACAGGAGGCGCGATTACCGTTGGGGTCTTTTGAAGGTCTTGAGGTATTCGATGACGTCCTGGATCTGCTGGCGCGACAAGGTGGTCTTCCATTCGGGCATATAGGGCGAGCCATGGAACGCCTTCGCGGCCCCTCCAAAGATGGTCTGGTATACTTCCTTCTCACGCCCTTCGATGACAAATTCCTTGGAGGTGAAATCTCTCGGCTTCACTCCCACCAGGTTTTCGGCCGCTGGCCCTTGGCCATCTCCCCGGGCCCCGTGGCACACCTGACAGAAGGTGTCGTATATATCCCGACCTGCCAGCAGGCTGACATGTTTTCCTGGCACGCTCAAGGTACGCATGTACGCGATCGCATCCCGGAGGGCTTCCGCCTTGACGGTCTCGACGACGACCATCATGGGGTGGGCCTTGGCATCAGGGCGACCCTTCCTTTCAGTGAGACGGGCAAGGATTTGCTCATCGGACTTGCCACCAAGCAGCGCCGGATCCGTGAAATCGGGTGGCCGCACGGCGAGGTACTGGGCGGCCGGGCCGTCACCCCGGCCATACGGGCCGTGGCAGTTCCAACAGAAGGTGCGGTAGACCTGTTCCCCCCGGGTGACGTCCCCGGCAGGCTTGGGCTGAGCGGCCACCGCCCCGGTCGCCACGAAGAGCCCCCAGATCACGAGTCCTACTGCTGTCATCTGAGTTTTCCTTGCAGACGCCGAATATAGTTCACGACGTCCCAACGTTCCTGGGCCGAGAGGGCTTCCCCCTGCCCCGGCATGAGGGCGCCGCCATCGCGGATCGTGGCGTACACGAAGCCATCACTTCGCTGCCGGAAGATCTCTAACGTCAGATCGGGTGGGGGGACAAACTTCGCTGCGACCGGTCCACCCCCCTTGGCGTCCGGCCCGTGGCAGAGGGCGCAGTAGATCTGGAAGAGCTGCCGGCCGTTTTCGATGGAAGCGGTCGTGGGCGCGACCGGATTCCGCAACCGCTCGCCGGCCTGGATCCGGTCCATGGGCGCTTCTTTGCCTTGTCTCGGGACGGAGTCCTGGGGCGGAAGGCGCGGGGCCTCCTGGGGTCGGATGGAGGGTTGCTTGTCCATGTCGGTGCTCCAGGGCCAGCCATAGGCGAGGCCTGGGCTCGCGCTCAGCAGGCAGGTGGCGACTGCGACCGATCGCCAGGGGCTCGACGTCCGCCACCCCATCTTTCCGACGGTGAGGGCCGCACACGGTGTGGCAGGCGACCCCAGAGGAGTGTTGTGGACGTTCGCGTCGTTCCGAGGATTACTCATGGGCCGTCGCACCTCCGGGGAGTGGGGCCGCGGCGGCCGGCGTCCTCGCGAGCGGGAGGATCGGAAAATACCGGAGGAAGAGTCCGTAACTCCAGCCGGCCGCGCCGAGAAAACCGGCCGTCACGCCGATCTCCAGCCACCCGAAGGGGGCCGTCTCGTCGTGCCAGAGGGACGGGACGACCAGCACGTAGCGCTCTAACCACAGGCCGGCCGCGATGAGGAGGCCGGTGGCGAGCATGATCGGCGGATGCTCTTTGGCCTTGCGGCTCAGGAAGATGACAAAGGGGAGGAAGATGGCGGCGACGAGGGCGCTCCACGAGAGCGTTGCCCACGGCGGCTTCCAGAGGCGCAGGACGACGAAATGTGTCTCCTCGGGGAGGTTCCCATACCAGATGACGATGTACTGCGACCAGAGCATCGCAGCGTATGTCAGCGTGAAGCCGAAGAGGAGTCTACCGAGGTCGCCGAGCTGGCGCGTGGTGATTCCGGGGTGACCCCGACGCGCCAGAAGCGACACGACCACGGTGAGACCGGCGAGGCCCAGATAAAAGGTGCCGATGAAGAAATACCCGCCGAAAAGCGAACTGTACCAGAATGGATCGAGCGCCATGATGAGGTCGAAGGCCATGAACGTATAGGTGATCGGATACGCCAGAAGGACTCCCGTCGCCAGCACCTCCATCCCCCGCTCGCTCCGCGCCATCTCCACCCGCTCTCCCTGCCATGCATCGGCTATCCACCCATACACCCAGTGGCGGGCCCGCAGTCCCCGTTCGAGGGCCGCGCCGACCTCCGGACGGAGCGAGTAGTAAACGAAGAAGAGGCTCAAGACGGTCATGGACCCGAGGCCCAGGCCCCCGCGGACGAAGATGAAGCGGGAATCGAACCACGCGCCGCGCTGGGGGTTAAGCTGCTGGACGCGATCGAAGAAGAGGTCCAGCCCGGCGTAGAGCGGGAGGAAGAGCAGAAAGCTCACCGGGAGAAACGCGGCCATCCCTTCTCCGAGGCGCCGGATGGGGGGGCCCCATTTGGCCCCGACGACGTGGTAGATGGCGGCGAAGACCACGGCCCCCTGAGCGAGGGCCCCCCAGTAGAGGAAATTGACCAGATAGATCTGCCACGTCCGCGCCGGGTCCGCCACGAGGCCCGCGAGGAGGACCGCCACGCCCACGGCCATCAGGCCGAAACACGATCGCATCAGGCCCGGGGAGACGGGGCTCGGCTGTGTCCACCGGTCTTCCCACCGCTCTGCCATTTCCGCTCCTTCGGTGACGCCTTCGGATAGGCCGGGTCACTCGCCGACCCGGCGCACCTCTTCTGCGTCGGCACCCTTCAGGAGGCGCGTGACCGCGTCGAAATCGCTCACCGCGCACCGGACCCACAGGCCGAACCGGTCCTCGGAAAAGCGCGGGTCGTAGGCCGGAACGACATGCACCCGCGGCAGGCGAGCGTTGAGGAGCATCCCGCCGAGGGTCAAGAGGCCGCCGAAGAGGATCGTGAGCTCGAAAACGATGATCAGGAAGGGGGGGAAAGAGATGATCGGCTTGCCCCCGACGATGAGCGGGTAATGGAGTGAGCTGGCGATGGTGAGCACGAAGCCGGTCGTGGCGCCCAGGAGGCAGCCGATGAGGGTAAAGACCCGGACCGGGCTCGGCGGCTTCTCGAGCGCCTCGTCGATGGCGTGGTGCGGCACCGGGGAAAGCGCCTGCAGGTCCCGGTAGCCGGCTCCGCGGAGCCGGCTGATGGCCTCGAGCAGGCTGTCCAGGTGACGGAAGCTCCCAACCATCCCTGCGGATGGGTGTGCCATCTTATGCCTCACTCCCTCGGGCCTTCATGGGGGGCGGCAGCTCCTCCTTGACCTCGACGATGGAGACCACCGGCAGGAACTTGGCGAAGAGGAGAAACCAGAAGAAGAACCAGGCGAAGCTGCCGATGGTGATGCTGATGTCCACCCAGGTCGGGGAGTACAGCCCCCAGGAGTACGGGTCGTACTCATGGGCCAACCCGGTCACGATGATGACGAAGCGCTCGCACCACATGCCGATGTTGATGAGAATCGAGAGCCCGAACAGCCACGGGGTGCTGGTCCGGATCCGCTTGACGAAGAAGAGGAGCGGGACCAGCGAGTTGAACAGGATCATGATCCAGAAGAGGGTCGCATATTCGCCGGTGACCTGGTAGATGAAGCGCTGCCATTCCGGGACGTTGTTGCTGTACCAGGCGATGTAGGCCTCGACCACGTACGCGTAGCCCACGATCAGGCCGGTCAGGATGATCAGTTTGGCGAGGTTTTCCAGGTGCGTCTGCGTGATGTAGGGGTCGAGGCGGAAAATCCGTCGGAGCGGGATCAGGAGCGTGATCACCATGGCGAGGCCGGAGTGGATCGCCCCGGCGACGAAGTAGGGGGCAAAGATGGTGCTGTGCCAGCCGGCGACGATGGTCTGCGCAAAATCCCACGACACGACACTGTGCACCGAGATGACCAGGGGGGTCGCCAGGGCCGCCAGGAAGAGATAGGCGGCCTTGTAGTGTCGCCACTGCCGGTCGGTCCCCTGCCAGCCCTGGGCCAGGAAGGCATAGAGGCGGTGTCGCCAGCCCGTGGTGCGGTTCCGCACCACGGCCACGTCCGGGACGAGGCCGGTAAAGAAGAAGAGCATGCTGATGATCATATACGTCATCACGGCGAACACGTCCCAGATCAGGGGCGAGCGGAAGTTGATCCAAAGCCCTCCGACCTGCCGGTACGGGAGGAGCCAGTAGAAGAACCAGGAGCGACCCAGGTGGATCAGGGGGAAGAGGGCGGCGGTGAAGAGGGCGAAGACCGTCACCGCTTCGGCCGTCCGGTAGATGCTGGCCCGCCATCGGACCCGGAAGAGATAGAGGACGGCCGAGATCAGGGTCCCGGAGTGGGCAATGCCGACCCAGAAGACGAAGTTGGTGATGTCGATGGCCCACATCACCGGATGGGTGAGCCCCCAGACCCCCATGCCGTACTGGATCTGTCGCGACCAGGCGAAGACGGCCCAGGCGAGGACGAGGAGGTTGAGGAAGAAGACGATGTAGTAGCGCCGCCCCGGCGCCTCCATGGCCCGCAGCACGTCCTGATCAACCTGGCTGTACGTGGGCTGAGACACCTAGCCCTCCACCGGCCCGGCCATGATCTTCTTGAGGTACGTAACCGCCGGCTGCGTGTTCAGGTGCTCCAGAACCCGGTACCGGCGCGGATCCTGCGACAGCTTGGAGACCTCACTCTCGGGATCGTTCAGGTCGCCGAAGACGATGGCCCGGGTCGGGCAGCTCTGGGCGCAGGCGGGGACGATCTCCCCGTCGCGGACGGGGCGTCCCTCGGCCTTGGCCTGAAGGGTTCCGGCCCGGATCCGCTGGACGCAGAAGGTGCACTTCTCCATCACCCCCATCGTCCGGACTGTCACGTCCGGGTTGAGCTGCAAATGGAGCGGCTCCGGCCACTCGGCCGTAAACCAGTTGAAGCGGCGGACCTTGTACGGGCAGTTGTTGGAGCAGTACCGGGTGCCGACGCAGCGGTTGTAGACCTGCACGTTGAGGCCCTCGGAGTTGTGGTAGGTGGCGTAGACGGGGCAGACCGACTCGCACGGCGCGTTATCGCAGTGCTGGCACAGCATCGGCAGGAAATGGTGCTCCGGGTGGTCGGGCTCGCCCTCGTCCACACGCTGGACCCGGATCCAGGACATCTCCCGGCCGCGGGCCACCTCGGCTTTCCCCATGACGGGAATGTTGTTCTCCGCGTAGCAGGCGGTGACGCACGCCCCGCAGCCGATGCAGGCGTTGAGGTCGATCGCCATCCCCCAGCGGTGCGTGGGATGCGGGTGGGGCGGGTACATCTGCAGGAGCGGCAGGTGCTTCTCGGGGCGCCGCGGGCGCTGGACGTCGGCCAGCGTGATCGACTGAATGATCTCCCGGTCGTGCGGTCGATCGCTCCCCGTGGTCGAAGCGAGGGGCTGTCGGCGTCCGGTGCGGGTGATCAGGATGCGCGTGGCGATCCAGGGGAGGGCACCCGATGCCTTCTCGGGCTCCGGGGGGAGGAGGGGCAGGGGGTTGGCTCCTCGCCCGTCGGCGTAGCGGCCAAGGGCCGAGTGTCCCTGGCCGACGGCGACGGCGGCCGCCCCGGGGACCACCCCACCCGAGACGTGGGCCGGAATCTCCATGTGGCCGTGCGGGGAGACCAGTCGCAGCACGTCTCCCGATTTCACCCTGAGCCGATGCGCGTCCTCGGGATGGATGTCGACCCAGTTGTCCCAGACGATCTGGGTCAGGGCATCGGGCAATTCCTGGAGCCAGGGCCGGTTGGCGGCGCGGCCGTCATAGAAGACCGGCGAGGGGTAGGGGATAAGCGTGAGCCCCTCGCCGTCGCCCCCAAACTGCGGGGCGGCGAACCGGTGGCGGGAAACGTCCGGGTTGAGCCGGACGGCCCGGGCGGGGGGGGGCAGGAAGACGCCGCCGCGCTGGAGCGCCCGGCTCCAGAAGGTCTCGAAGTCCTCGGCCGCCTTGGACTGCCGGTGGCGTTCTTTCCACTGCTTCCTGAGGTACGCCCGGAAGTCCTCCCAGGGAAGGCGCTGTTCCAGTCCGGCCCGCTTCGCGAGGGACAGGAGGACATCGCCGAGGGCCCGCGTCTCATAGAGGGGACGCATGGTCGGTTGCTGGAGCCCGTGGATCCCGTCCCAGGGTTCGGAGTCGCCCCAGCTCTCGAGAAAGGTGTGATCCGGCAGGATCAGGTGAGCCGCCTTGGCCGTCTCGTCGAGGAAGCTGGCGAAGCTGACGACCAGCGGGACTTTTTCCAGTGCCCTCCGGAAGCGCTCCCCCTCCGGCAGCGTGAAGACGGGGTTGACCCCAGAGAAGAGGAGCGCGGAGATCTTCCCCGCCTCGAGCGCCTCCAGGAGATCCCGCATTTCGCGGTACGTCGAGGTCCGTCCCGCCGCTGCGGTCGGGCCCACACGGACCGTCCGGCCCAGATTGCCCGTGACGTAGTTGAGGAGATTGACCGCCAGGCAGGTATCGGTCCCGTTGGAGGTCTTTCCATCGGCGAGGGCCAGGCCCGCCCGGGACCGGGCGAAGGCGCGGGCGAGAGCGCGGACCTTGTCGATGGAGAGGCCGGCTTGTTCCGCGACCGCCGCCGGTGTCCAGTCCCTCACGAGCGTGCGCAGGGCCTCCTCTTCCGGGACGGAGAGCTTGGCGCCGAGGCGTTCGGCGAGGATGACGTGGATCATCCCCAGCGCGACGAAGCCCTCGGTGCCCGGGGCGACCGCGATCCATTCGTCGGAATTGGCCGCCGTGAGGGACAGGCGGGGGCCGACGTATGCGAAGCGCCCCATGCGCCCCTCCCTGTAAGTCCGCATCGCGGCGAACTGGCGCGCATGCTCGACTGGGGAGAGCCAGGTTTCGAGAAAGTCGGCGCCGAAAGAGAGGATCAGGTCGGCCTGCTCCAGGTCGTAGAAGGGGATGACGTCACTCCCGAAGGCGAGGCGGTTCGCCGTGCGAAGCGGCTCGTGGCTCACCGCCTCGTAGCGCAGACGGTGGCCGCCGCCGAGGGCCTGAAGCCACGCATCGATCAGGCGGTCGAGGCTGCCGGTGAGGAGCGGAGTGACGAAGGCGAGTCGCGCCCCCCGCCCTTTCAATTCTCTGAGCTGAGTCGCGATGTACTTCTCGGCTTCCTCCCACGTAATCGGGTTCCAGTTGCCGTCTGGCCCCTTCCTGACCGGCTGCCGGATCCGGTCCGGGTTGTAGAGCCCTTGCAGGCTGGCCTGCCCCCGGGCGCACAGGCGGCCGCGGTTGACCGGATGATCCGGGTTTCCCTCGACCTTGATTGCCCGTCCCTCCATGGTCTTGGCCAGCATCCCGCAGCCGGCGGGGCACTCCCGGCACACGGTGGCGTACCAGGTGGCCTCGCCCGGAACGATCTCTTCCGGAGGAACGACGT
>Ga0326597_10008690_pt1 | contig 13677 bp, 13 predicted proteins | sample RVTome_12_FD_203789 | JGI IMG/M metagenome (GOLD analysis project Ga0326597, IMG submission 203789) | Soil microbial communities from uranium-contaminated site in the Upper Colorado River Basin, Wyoming, United States - RVT100D185 | ecosystem: Environmental > Terrestrial > Soil > Contaminated >... | reverse complement strand
CCGCTCGACGACCACCGCCTCCGCCGCAGAGCGGCTTCGCAGATCGCCGGAGACTGCCGCACAGAAGGCGTCGCGATCGAGCGTGAACGCCTCGACCGGGCCGACTGCGACCACCGATGCCGTCCGCGGCACGTCGCGCAGCAGTGCGATCTCGCCGAACGAATCGCCCGGCTGCATCTCGCGCAGCGGCTCGCCGTGCGAGACTGCCTCCGCTCTGCCCGAGGCGAGGATGTAGAACCGATCCCCCACCTCGCCCTCCCGGATGATCGGCTCGCCATCGGCATACGAGGCGGCGGCGAGATCCCCCGCAACCTGCTCCAGGATCGTCATCGGCAGCGGCGCGAGCATCGGCACGCCGCGCACGAGCGCCAGCTCGCGCTCCGGGATCACGGCGTCGGCGTCCACGCGCGCGAGCCAGCGCCAAGTCAGGATCGCCAGCGTGGGGAGCAGCAGCCCGGTGGCGATCAGGGCACCGCGCACGTCGAGGAGCGCGAGCAGGAGCGGCGCCAGGCCGGACCCGATCCCGGTTCCCAGCATGACGCCCGACTCGAGCACGCCGAACACGCGGCCTCGCATCGCGTTCGGCACGCTGCGCTGCAGGATCGTGAAGCCGGCGACGTCCAGCAAGGCATTGCCGAGCCCAAGCACGGCAAGGAAGAGGACCGCGGCCGGCGCCACCGGCAGCAGCCCGATGAGCAGGATCGGTGTCCCCCACAGCACCAGCCCGATCGCGAACGGGGCCGCCATCCTGCCTCGGCTGACCAGCGTGACGGTCGCCAGGACGCCGAGGAACCCGCCGGCCCCGATCGCCGAGTTCAGGTAGCCGACACCCTCCTCGCCGACGTGCAGGAGCTCGACTGCGGCCACCACCAGCAGTACGTTGAGCAGCCCGCGGACGATGATCTGGGCCCAGAAGAGGCTGACGATGAGGCCGGCCAGCGGATGCTCGATCAAGGCTCCGATGCCGCCGAAGAGGGTGGCGATCAGCCCTCCCCGCCGCACATCGCGACGCAGCGCCTGGGACGGGCGAATGCCGCTGACGCTCAGCGCGGCGATCGAGAAGACGAGCGCGGGGACGGCGAATCCCCAGGCTGGCGCGGCGTACGCCACCAACACGCCGCCGAGCGCCGGTCCGGCGAGCGTCCCGATCCCCTCGAAGGTGCTCGACGCGACGTTCGATGCCACCAGCTCCTCGGGCGATCGGGCCAATTCGGGCATCAGCGGCATCTGTGTCGGTCGGTGCAGAACGCCAAGCAGCGCGTCGAGCGGGGCGAGCGCATAGACCACCAGCGGCGACAGGCCGGCCAGGACCGCGAGCGCGGCCAGGCCTACGAGCGAGGCGCGGCCAAGGTGGATCGCCAGGAGAACCCGATGGCGTGGCAGGCGATCGGTGATCGTCGACAGCGCCGGCGAGATGAGCGCCGCGGGCAGCGTGCGGGCCAGGCCCAGAAGGCCCACTGCCACGACGCCGCTGGCCTGGTAGGCATACACCCACAGCGCCACCAGCCACGACCATTCGCCGGCATATCCGAGCATCCACGCCAGTTGGGCACGGCGCATGTCGGGGTTGGCCAGCACGCGACGAAGCGCATCGGCGGCTGCGGCGAAGCGGCGGATCATCCGGGCGCGAGGATACGCCGTGGGCTCAGAATGCACGTTCCATGGTGACCCGCGATGTCCGTCCTGGGGACTACGCGACCGTTGGCGAACTGGTGGTCGACGTCTGTGCATCGATCATCCCCGACCTCGACGGTTACGCCGACGAGCTGCGCGACGTGGCCGGGCGGATCGGCGCAGGGGTCCTCGTCTGGGTCGCCGAGATCGATGGCGCGCTGGCCAGCACGGCGGGCTACGTCCCGGGACTGGGACCCTACGCCGAGTTCAGCGATCCGCGCGGTGCCGGGATCCGGATGCTGGCGGTATTGCCGCCCGGGCTTTCGCTCTTCAAGTACGTCTACGACGTGGCCTGAGACCCCTTCGCGCCCGCCAGAATCGGAAGCGCGGCAAGGGCAGCCAGGTCTGAATCGATCACCTCGCGGTCCTCCGGATCGGCGATCGCCTGCGTCGCGGTCTGGGCCCGCTCCAGCCAGGTCCGCGCCGCCCCACCGTCCCCCGCCACCGCCGAAGCGCGCGCAAGCGCCTCGTAGGCGGCAGCGATCACCCAATCGCCGAGGCCCGTCTCCTCGCAGATCGCCAGGCATGCCTTCGCGTGGTGGACCGCCGGCTCGCCGCGGCCAAGGACCGAGTAGACCCGCGAGCACTGCCACTCCCCCACGGCCCGCTGCTGGTCTCCGCCCAGCTCCCTGGCCTGCGACCAGTGCCAGGCCGAGGCGTGGGCGGCGTGGACCATCTGGTCGTCCTCGGCCGGGGTGCGGTCCGGGGCGTCGAGCATCTCCCAGACCGCGTTGAAGAGAGCCACCCCTTCGGCGCGGTGCTGAGCCGGGTCCAGGATCGTCGGCTCGTGGCCATGGTCGTGGCCCGCATGTTCGTGCTCGTCGTGGTCGTGCTCGTCGTGGTCGCTCATCGGTGCAGCCTAGCCTCTCAGGGCCGCATCAGCGGGGCGAGGATCGCCCCGATCTGTTCGCGGTGAGGAGAGCCGCGGTACTCGTTCATGGCATCGGGGTCGAGGAGGTGCTCCTCGACGACCCCGGCGGCGCGCACGTATGCGACGGGGTAGATGCTCGAGTCGGGGTTCGGCTCCAGGGTGACGGCAACGGCATCCGGCCCCGCCGCATCGACGAAGTCGGCCAACGGCCAGATGCCGTCGTCCCGCCAACCGTCGTCGGAGACCGATGCCACCTGCGCCAGGTAGGAGCGCTGGTTCCACAGCTCGGGCGCGACGGTCAGCTGCTCCAGCAGGAACGGCGCTACCGCCTCCGGCTCGAGGGAGGGTCGGGGCAGCTCGATCCCGAACCGCGTCTCGGCCAGGTGGCGCGCCAGCACCCGCGCGTTGTAGCGATAGCCGTGGAGCGCGCCCGAGTTGGCCGGAATCCCGTGCTTCTTGAGCCCGGCCGCGGCCTGGGTGATCGTTCCCGCGAAGAAGATGCCCGGCACGGTGGCCGACTCCCACAGCGGCGTCAGGGCGGGCATCTTGCCCTGCGCGAAGGTCGCCACGCCGAGGGCGGGCAGGTCGCGCATCGGGACGGCGAAGCCAGTGGTCGCGATCGCCGCGTCCGCCTCGTAGATGAGCTCGCGGCCGTCATCGGTCCGGCTCAGGCGAACCCGAAACCCGGTGCCAGACCGCTCGATCCGCTCGATCTTCACGTCCAACAGGAAGACGCCGTTGTGCAGCATCGCGTCCTCGTACGGCTGCACGTAGCGAGCGCGCACCCCCGCCAGGGAGTGCTCCACCACCGACAGCGTAGCGGGTCGCGGCGATCCCAGCACCAGCTGCCTGGCCCATGGCAGGAAGGCGGTCGCGATCTCGAAGGCCGAGTTCTGCTTGCCGACGATGAAGACGCGCTTCCCGGCATACGACTCGGCGGGTCCCGCCTCGACGTAGTGCGGCACGGCCTCCAGCCCGGGGGTCGCCGGCTTCCACGGCTCGGCCATGCCGACCGCGAAGACGGCGACCTCGCACGTGTAGTCGCCGTCGGGCGTGCCGAGGACGAAGCGGCCGTCGTCGGCGCGGCGCGTCGATTGCCAGGGGCAGCCATAGCGGATCTGCAGGTTGGCGCGCGACACGAAGGTGGCCAGGTTCTCCTCCATGTTCGCCCGGCTCGGGAAGGATGAGCTGCCGTCCATCAGGGTCGGCATGATGGAGCGCAGGGCCTGGTCGTCCGAGACGATGCTGTTCCAGTCGTACCACTCGCCCGCGCGCCCGGCGGGATCGCCGAGCGCGTATGGCTTCGTCCAGCTCAGCAGCCGCTGGTAGATCGGCAGGCGACGGAACATGCCGCCCGGGGACGGGTCCACGCTCAGCGTCGCGTGGGCGATCCCCAGCCGGTCGAGCTCGTGGCTGAGCTGGATCGCGCCCGGTCCGCTGCCGACCACCACGACCGGGTACTCGCCGGGCGGAAACGGCCGCTCACCGACGGTTGCGTTCGCCTGCGCTGGCGCCACGCGGCTACTCGTGATGCTGGTTGGCGGCGCTCAGCCGCCGAGCCATGGCCACCAGCATGCGGTACATGACGGTCGGTTGCTTGTCCAGGAAGCCATGCAGGTCCGGCCCGGCGAGGACGAGGCAGCGCAGCGGCGTTCGCGCCGTCACGTCGGCGGTCGGGGCGGTTCCCAGCAGCAGCGACATCTCACCGAAGAAGTCGCCGCGGCCGATGCTGGCCCGCTCCTCGCCGTCGATCTTGACCGACGCCTCGCCGTCCACGACCACGTAGAAATTCGAGCCGCTGATCCCCTGCCGGAGGATCCGCTGGCCCGGCGCGAAGGTCGTCTCCTCGAAGATGTGGCTGATCGCCTCGAGCTGCGGGCCCCCGAGATCAGCGAAGAGGCTCAGCGATGAGAGGAGATCGACCGCGTCGTCGGGCATGGAACGCATGGTAGCCGCCGCGTGTTGTGGCCGCGTGTAATGGCGTCCGAGCATGGCATGCACGCGGATGCAAGGTTCCGGGGGGTATCGTCCTGGTATGACCTTCCGCAGGGGCACGCGCCTCGATTCAGGACAGGTTCGGGACATGCGTGGCCGCGGCGGCATGCTTGCGGCCGGCGGCGGCCTGGGCGGCGTGGTCGTGCTCGTCCTGGTGATGCTGCTCGGCGGCTCCCCGCAGGACGCGGCCACCCTGACCGGTATCCTCGATGGCACCACCGTCGGGAACCAGCAGCCGAACGACCTGAGCCAGGAATGCCAGACCGATGTCGACGCCAACTCCCGCGAAGACTGCCGGATCATCGGCTACGTGAACAGCATCCAGGCCTACTGGGAGACGGCGGTGGAGGGGTACACCCTGGCTCCCACCACCTTCTTCGACGGTGGCATCAGCACCGGCTGCGGCCAAGCGACCAGTGCCGTCGGCCCCTTCTACTGCCCGCTGGACGACACCGTCTACATCGACCTCGGCTTCTTCGACACGCTGCAGACCCAGTTCGGCGCCGAGGGCGGGCCATTCGCCGAGGCGTACGTCATCGCGCACGAGTACGGCCACCACGTCCAGGACCTGCTGGGAATCCTGCAGACAGGGGGTGGCGGCAGCGGCGCTGAGAGCAGCTCGGTGCGCACCGAGCTGCAGGCCGACTGTTTCGCGGGTGTATGGGCCGGCCATGCCGTCGAGACCGGGTATCTGAACCCGATCACCACCGACCAGCTCGCGCAGGCAATCGACGCGGCCGAAGCGGTCGGCGACGACCGGATCCAGGAGCAGACGGAGGGCCAGGTGACGCCCGAGACCTGGACCCACGGATCAGCTGAGCAGCGGGTCGAGTGGTTCCGGACGGGGCTCGACGGCGGCGACGCCAACGCCTGCGACACCTTCATTGCCGACCTGTAGGGAACCCGATCCTCGAGGAGCGCGCGGGCGTGTACCGTTCCGGCCATGATCTCGGAGTACCGGGGACGCCCCCTCATTCATCCCGAGACGATCGCGGCGTGGCGGGAGTGGCTGGTGCAGCACCATCTGGACACTGATGGCGTGTGGCTCGCCCGCTGGAGGAAGGGCAGCGGCAAAGCGGCGCTCGACTACGCCGAGGTCGTGGAGGAGGCGCTCTGCTTCGGCTGGATCGACGGTCTCACAACGACGCTCGACGAGCGGCGCCAGGCACACCTCCTCACGCCGCGTCGGAAGGGCAGCGGCTGGGCAGCCTCCAACAAGGAGCGTGTCGTGCGGCTCATCGCCGACGGGCGGATGACCAAGGCCGGCTTGCGCGCCATCGATGCTGGACGCCGCCGAGGCCCTGATCGAGCCTCCCGAGCTGGCTGCCGCCCTCGACGCCAGCCCGGAGGCACGACGCCAGTGGGACGGCTTCCCCAAGTCGCCGCGCCGTGCGCTCATCTGGTGGGTGATCTCCGCCAAGCGCCCCGAGACGCGTCAGCGCCGTATCACCACCATCGTGGAGGAGGCGGCCCACGGTCGCCGCGCCAACTTCTGAGGCGGCTAGCGCTCACGACGTACCGAAGACGCTCCCCACCACCCGCCGGAATTCCGGCAGGTTGCGCGACGTCGCCACGCGGCGCTCGAAGATCTCGAGCAGCTCCCCGGAGTACCAGGCCTGGGCCGCCCGGCCCGCGTTGAACCGTTGCCAGACGGCCTCGCCGTCGGCTCGCAGGTCGATGAGGATCGACCGCGCGTTGTGCAGCTTGTCCGCCAGCGATACGCGCAGCATCGACTACGACGCATCCTCAGATGGTGGAGGTATCCCTCCTTGCGCTCGCGCCAGGGCGCCTTCGCCTCGCCCGCTGCCGGCATCGCCTCGCTCAGCCCGGCCACGATGGCCGCCACGTCTGCCCCGAAACGCGCGCGAATCTCATCGAGGACCGCCTCACCTCCCTGGTCCTCCGGACCGTCGTGCAGGAGCGCCGCGATCGCCTCGTGCTCGGTGCCGCCATCCTCCAGAACCAGGCCGCAGACCGCGAAGAGGTGGCTTATGTACGGCGTCAAGGTTGCCTTGGCGCCTGCGATCGGTGCAGGTCGATCGCGAACTGAACCGCATCGTCGAACCGGCTGAACAGCATCGCTCCCCCATCCGGAGTCTCGTCCGCGTGCACGGAGCCGGAAGTCTAGCGGAGCGATGGCGAGCCCTATCATGCCGCTGATGCAGGAATCCCGAGCACCCGCCGGCGGCGGGATGAACGCGGCGGCAAGGCTCGGACTCCGCCGCCCGGTCCGACGTGAGGGAGCCGAGCAGTACCTGTTCCTGACCCTCGTCTCATTCGCCACCACGGTGATGGCCACCCGGGTCTACCTGGAGCTGACCGGCTATCCGCGCATCGGCGGCGGTGAGCTCCACATTGCGCACGCCCTCTTCGGCGGGTTCTTCCTGTTCGTCGCCGCCCTCCTGCCGATCGTGCTCGCCGGGCGACGGGTGTACCGGTTGGCCGCGGTGCTGGGCGGGATCGGGATCGGCCTCTTCATCGATGAGGTGGGCAAGTTCATCACCACCCAGAACGACTACTTCTACCCCGCCGCCGCCCCTCTCATCTATGCGACCTTCCTCCTCGCCGTGCTGGTCTACGTCCGCGTTCGCCGAGCGATCAAGCCCGATCCGCGGAGCCTGCTTCTCACCTCCCTCCAGCTGATGGAGGAGGCTGTCGACAACGACCTGCAGGACGACGAGCGGGATGCGCTCAGTGCTCGCCTGGGTGCCGCGGCCGTCAGCGCTCCGCTCGAAGAGCAGCGACGGCTGGCCTCCGCCCTGCTGGCCTTCGTCCAGTCGCAGGAGCTCGCGATCGCCCCGGACGAGGTCAACCGCCTCCAGCCGTTCTTCAGCTGGTGGGCCGCCCATCGGGATGACTGGATCGGCGGTCGCGGAGCTCGAGGTATCCTCCTGGCGGCTCTCTTCGTCAGCGGCGTGCGGGCGGTGATCGACCTGGGCGTGGCGATATCGCTGATCGGCGGCGTCGATCCGAGCACGAGCACCCGTCTCTTCAGCCTCGACATGCTTCATCTCGTAGTCGAGGGAATCTCGGGCGCGTTGCTACTGGCCGGCTCGCTGCTGATGGCCATCACCGGGCGAGATGGCCTGGGATCCAGCTTCGCCGAATACGGCCTCCTGGTCTCACTCGCACTGGCCGACCTCGCATCGTTCTATCTGCGGCAGTTCGCGACGATCGAGGTCGCCCTCTTCCACGGGCTGCTGCTGTTCGGGGTGGTCGCGTTCCGGCGCCAGCTCCGCGCCGATGCACGCGCCGTGAGCCCAGCCTAGGGTCAGCCAAGCTCGTCGGCCCAGGCACGAACCTGGGGGTGAAGCCGGGCGCCGACCCGACGTAGGTATGCCGGCGCGTCTCCACCGCATCCGGGACCGTGGCGCCACAACCGGGACAGATCACGCCGGCGCTCATCCGTCTCGCAATTTCAGCGGCTCATCCGGCGGTTCGTACTCGATGGTGGCGACGGTCTCCTCGTCGTCGGTGACGTCGGGCTCCCACTCCTCGGAACCCTCACCTGGCGGCGGCGTGGCTCCCTCGGCCTGTGCAGCTCGGAACGCCTCCACCGCGCGGCGCCTGCGGCGCTCTCCAAGGGCGGCGGCCACGGTGACGGCTCCCAGCAGGCCGATCGCGACGACCCCCTCGATCGGAACATTGAACGGGCGCGAGCCCGCGCGGACTGCCCCTGGCGAACGGGATGGGCTCGAAGCGTCGGTAGCCGTCGTTCCCGCGGTGGGCGTGACGCTCGGCGGGTTGAGCTTTGCGCCGCCTGGGGCAGCACTTGCCGCCGTCGCGAGCGTTACCGCAGCCAGCACGCCCAGCACGGGCCTGACGGCAGCGCTGGCCTGGCCCCTCATCGGCCGACGGGCAGCATCTCGTCGATGATGCGAGGAATGGATTCAACCGCCAGCGACAGGTGTCCATGTTCTTCGAAGAGACGAGGTCGCGCGCCGGGAATGTGGGCCGCCAGCCACTCCCCGTGGGCGAACGGCACCATCCGATCGTGGCCACCCTGCCAGACGAAGGCAGGCACCTTGATCTCATCCAGCTGGAAGCCCCACGGCTTCGTGAAGGCAATGTCGTCGTCGAACCAGCCCCAGTAACCGACGCGCAGCGCCTCGCGGAAGACGTCCGCCGTCCAGTCCGCGAAGGCACCCGTCAGCGACGAGCGATCGACTTCGTCGATCAGGTCACCAAACGCGTCCGCCACCTCCTGCGGCGTCACCACGCGCAGCTCGCTCGCGGCCCGCTCAAGGAAGGTGGCCAGCTCTTCGGCGCCCGCCAGGGAGGCGCCAAACTCCTCGATGTTCTCGGCGCCCATGCCCGCCATCCAGTCCAGCCCGTCGGCCGGGTACGGCGCCACGCCACCGATCGTCGCGACACTGATCACCCTCTGCCGCAGGCGGGCGGCGCAGGCCAGAGCATGGGGTCCCCCTCCTGACCAGCCGATGACGTAGCACTGCTCGGCACCGATGGCGTCGAGCACTGCCGCCGTGTCCTCCACGACGTCGACCGCGGCGCGACCAGCTCGCCGGGTCGATGAGCCGTAGCCAGGGCGGGAGAAACTGACGAAACGAAGGCCGCGCTCGGCCATGGCCTCAACGGCGGGCGCGAACGGCAGGCCGGCGCACGGCGTCCCCATGTGGAAGACCAGCGGCGTGCCGGTCTCGGGGCCGTCGAGGAAGACGTCCAGCGATCGCCCGTCCGGTAAGCGCAGGTTCACGGTGGGCACGACCATGGCCGCAGCATCGCCGATCGCCGGGCCACGGTCAACGACCGGCCATGCGAGAATCCGGGCCCATGACCACCCCGACGTGGATCCGTCGCGTGCCCGGCCTGCCCCTCTACCCGGTCCTGGGCGCGGCCTATCCGGTGATCTACCTTTACGCCCAGAACGTGCAGGAGGCGATCGCCCCGGCCGAGATCTTCGTGCCGCTCGCCATCTGCGTCGCGGCCACTCTGATCGTGATGGGGATCGTCGGCGCGCTGAGTCGAGCTTGGGCGGCCGCGGCGCTGGCGAGCACCCTCCTGCTCGTCCTCTTCTTCACCTACGGGATGGCGTGGGATTGGCTCGGGACCTTCCTGCTCGGCCAATGGGTCCTGCTCGGCGCGTGGCTGCTGCTGGCCGTCATCGGTCTCTCCTTCATCTGGCGCTTTCACGCGCTGGCCGACCGGGTGACGCTCCCGCTGAACGTCGTCAGCGGGCTGGCGCTCCTCTTCAACCTTGTGGCCATCGGGGTCTTCGTCTTCAATGTGCGGCCGGCCGCCGCGAACACGGGGTCGGGCGTCACCGCCAGCGGCGAGGCGCCGAACACCGTCTCCCGGCGTGACGTCTACTGGATCGTCCTCGAGGAGTACGGGTCGCAGAGCGTGCTTCAGGACGACTTCCACTACGACAACACGCCGTTCCTCGACGCCCTCCGCGAGCGCGGCTTCTACATCGCCGAGGACTCGACCGCCAACTATCTCAAGACCGCGCCTTCGATCGAGTCGGCACGCAACCTCGAGTACCTCGACGGCCCCGCCCTTCGCCAGCAGGCGAAGGCGGCGGATGACTGGGGGCCGCTCTACCGCGGGCTGCGCTCCGAGTTCGAGGTCCACAAGTTCCTCGACAGCCTCGGCTACCGTTTCATCTACGCGGGCACCTTCTGGAGCCCGATGGGCAGGCACCCGCTGGCCGAGATCAACTACATCTACGACAAGCTCACCTCGGAGTTCCTCGACGTGCTGCAGCGGGCGACCATCCTGCGCGCCTTCGAGGACTTCGGCCCGGAGGCTCCCTACGACTGGCGGCGGAACCGATACAACCAGACCCTCTACGAGCTGCGCTCGCTCGAGCGCGCATCGACGCTCGGCGGACCGAAGTTCGTGCACTTCCAGTTTGCGCTCGACCACGAGCCGTACGTCTTCCACCCAGACGGCAGCTTCATCACCGCGGACGAGGAGCGCGACTTTACCCACGAGGAGCAGTACGTCGAGCAGCTGAAGTACACGAACGCCCAGATGCTCAAGTGGGTCGACCAGGTGCTCGACGTGCCGGCGGCCGAGCGTCCCATCATCATGCTGCTTGCCGACGAGGGACCGTGGCCCAGGGGCTATCGCCGCGACGAGCGAGGATTCGACTGGACGGCCGCCTCACCGGCGGAGCTGAAGCAGAAGTTCGGGATCCTCAACGCGGTCTACATGCCGGACAAGGACCCCGCGGAGGCCGGCTTCTACGACACGATCACCCCGGTGAACCAGTTCCGCGCCCTCTTCAACGCGGAGTACGGCCTGGATCTGCCGCTGCTCCCCGACCGGAACTACATCTGGCCGGACCAGTCGGAGATCTACACGTACATCGACGTGACCGACAAAGTGCGCTGAGTCCCTACTCCTCCGCGGTCGGCTCGAGCTGCAGGGCTGCGGAGTTGATGCAATAGCGCAGGCCGGTCGGGTTCGGCCCGTCGTCGAAGACGTGACCCAGGTGGCCGCCGCACGTGGAGCAATGCACCTCGTTGCGCACCATGAAGAACGACCGGTCGCTCTCCACCTCGACCGCCGCGGGATCGGCAGGGGCGTAGAAGCTCGGCCAGCCGGTGCGCGAGTCGAATTTCGTGTCGGAGGTGAAGAGATCGGCGCCGCACCCGGCGCATCGATAGACGCCAGGCCGATGCTCGTCCCAGTAGGCGCCGGTGAAGGCCCGCTCGGTCCCCTTCTCGCGCAGGACGTGGAACTGCTCCGGAGTGAGGTCGCGCGCCCAGTCGCCATCGGCCTTGGTGATCTTGCTGGTCATATCCGGCATCGTACCGTTGCGTTAGGCTGCGCGCATGCGACGCCCGGCCCCGATCGCGCTCGCGCTCTCCAGCGCCCTGCTGGGTGGCTGCCTCTTCGGATCGCCGAGTGCTTCACCGTCGACGAGCGACGGGGCATCGTCGTCCGCCAGCCTGCAGCCGTCCGCGTCCCTGCCACCAGCAACCGCCACCGCCGCCCCCACCCCCGGACCTGACGCGATCCCGACCTTCACCGCCGGGACGAAGCTGACCACCACCGCCTCGGGCCTGCGTGTTCGCTCCGGACCGGGGCTTAGCCAGGGCGTGCTGACGCTGCTGCCGACCGGTAGCAACCTGGTGGCGGAGCTTGGGCCGGTGCGTGCCGACAGCTGGGGCTGGTACCTGGTCCACGACGCGGACGTCGACGAGCCGACCTTCGAAGAGGGCTGGGTGGCTGCCGGCTTCATGCCCACGCCGTATCTCGCGCCCGCCACCTTCGACCTGCCCTTCAACCCGATCGTGGCCGGCTTCGCGCATGAAGGGAATGGCGAATTCGGCCCGGTCCCCATCGCGGATGCCAACTACGCCGTGCGGTGGGTCGCCGCGGTGCTGCCGGGAGGCAGCGGCTGCTCCTTCTCCGCCGACCTTGTCCCAGGCAGCGGGCAGGCGGTACCCGCGATTCGAGCCACGCTAGGCACCGCCCCCGCGCCCGGCAACCTGTACGGCGATTTCTTCGCGGCGCATCCGGAACTGGTGGGCGATGTCTTCCTGCGCGTGACCTCGGACTGCGGCTGGGCGCTGAGCCTCCTGCGGAGCGAGCCGGTCGGAGGCTAGCGCTGCGCGACCGCAGAGCTGTCGCGCCCACACCGGACCGTGAAGCCGTGACCTTACGCGCCATCGGAGGCTAGGCTTCCAGGACCGCATGCAGGACCTCGACGGCACCATCGTCTACAGCGCCAGCGATCTGGTCGGTTACCTGGAATGCGAGCACCTGACGACCCTCGATCGCGCCGTGTTCCTGACCGATCTCGAAAAGCCCGACCGCCATGACCCCGAGCTCGAAGTGCTCCATCAGCGCGGCCTCGAGCACGAGCAGCGGTATCTGGCGTACCTGCAGGAGATGGGCCGCATCGTCGTCGACGGGCGCATCGATCGCGGCGCCGATGCGGGCCGCAGCGGTCTCCCTGAGCTCGAGCTGGATGCCGCCCTGACGCGTCAGCGGATGCTCGAAGGCGCAGACGTGATCTACCAGGCAACCCTCTTCGACGGAACCTGGCTCGGATACGCCGACTTCCTGATGCGAGTCGACGGTCCCGACGCCGCCAGCGAGCTGGGCTCGTATCACTACGAGGTGGCGGACACGAAGCTCGCCCGCCACGTCAAGGGCGGCGCATTGCTCCAGATGTGCGTCTACTCCGACCTGGTGGCGAGAGTACAGGGACGGATGCCGGAGCGGATCCACGTTGCGCTGGGCGGGAGCGGACACCGCGTCGAGTCACATCGCATCGACGACTATCTGGCCTATTTCCGGAGCGTCAAGGGTCGCTTCCTGGCGGCCGTCGCGGCTGATCAGCCACTCGCCTACCCCCTGGCAGTCACCCCGGAGCCGGTCAGCCATTGCGGCGTGTGCCGCTGGGATGCGCACTGCGCCGCCCTGCGCCGCGAGGCCGATCATCTGAGCCTTGTCGCGGGAATGCGTTCGGACATCGCCGCTCGCCTGGCGGACGGCGGGATCGGCACCCTCGCCGCCCTGGCCACCCTCGCCGAGCCGCTCCCCAGTGTCCTGAAGGTGAGCGACGTCGTCCTCGGCAATCTGCACCAGCAGGCGCGTCTCCAGCTCGAATCGCGCGACCTGCCCAAGCCCAGCTACGAGTTCCTGCCGGTCGAGGAGAACCGTGGCCTGGCTGCCCTTCCCGAGCCCTCCGCGGGCGATCTCTTCTTCGACATGGAGGGCGATCCATTCGCCGAGGAGGACGGCCTCGAGTACCTCTTCGGGGTGTGGGACGCGACGGCCTTCCACGCCTGGTGGGGCCACAGCCGCGCCGAGGAGAAGGTCGCCTTCGAGGGCTTCATCGACTTCGTCATGAGCCGATGGCGTGCCGATCCGCGGATGCATGTCTATCACTACGCCGCCTACGAGCGCGGGCGGATCGGGATGCTCGCGACCCGCCACGCGACACGCGAAGTGGAGGTCGATCGCATCCTGCGCGGCGAGCTCTTCGTCGACCTGTATGCAGTGGTGCGGCAGGGCCTGCGCATCGGCGTGCCGAGCTACTCGATCAAGAGGCTGGAGCCGATCTACGACTTCCACCGTGACATCCCGCTGCAGGATGCCGGCTCATCGGTTGTCGCATACGAGGAGTACATCCAGTCCGTCTCCGCGGGGATGCCGAG
>Ga0326597_10008689_pt1 | contig 13679 bp, 15 predicted proteins | sample RVTome_12_FD_203789 | JGI IMG/M metagenome (GOLD analysis project Ga0326597, IMG submission 203789) | Soil microbial communities from uranium-contaminated site in the Upper Colorado River Basin, Wyoming, United States - RVT100D185 | ecosystem: Environmental > Terrestrial > Soil > Contaminated >... | reverse complement strand
CGTCGTCGTCGCGATGCGCGAGGCCGACGGCCACCCGTACTGCAGATCCCAGCGCAGCGCGTCGAGCGGATCGGCGGTGCCGAGGTTCGCCTGCTGTCCGGGGTTGCCGCGGTACCAGCCGCGGTAGCCGGTGTTGCGCAGCGCGACGACGAGCGTCGCGGTCTGGCCGGGCGACAGCGTGACGTCGGGACTCTGCGCGGCCCACGCGCCGTGGTAGCCGAGGTCGAACGACGCCACGGCCGTCGCGGCGTCGACGAGACCGCCGACGTCCATGACCCAGTAGGTGCGGTAGCTCGAGCTGGCGCTGTACGCGCGGCCCACGCCGATCGCGCGGTAGTTCGGGTTCGTAAGCACAGCGTAGTGCGCCGCGCTGTTGATCCAACCGCTCAAGACCTCGCTGGCGCTCGAGTACCCGGCGGCGATGTTCTCGCCGGTGTAGGTCCGCGGTCCCGGATAGCCCGCGTCGGTCATGCGCTCGACCGGCGCGCGCCCGTCGCGCGAGGTGTGCGAAAAGTAGTCGTAGACCGCCATGTCGGTGGCCATCCACTTCGAGGCGAACGTGAGGGTGTCGGAGACAGTCAGGCGCGCCAGCCCTCGTGCGGCACGGAAGCTGTTCACGGCCGCAACCAGGTCGGATTCCTGCGCGTCCAGGGTCGCGGCCGCGGCCGGCACCGGTGCGGGCCACGCCACGAGCAAGCAGGCGATGAGAGCCGCCGACACGAGGACACGCGACGCAGCAGGCGCGGACAAACTTCCCCTCCTCGGCCCGGTCCTCAGTCCGGGCTCGCAGGGTCAACGGAGCGTGTGCGGAGGTGGTGCGGTCATGCCCCCATTTCGCCCGGTCCGCGAACGACGAGGTGTGCCGGCGCTCGGTCGGCCGCTATCGAGGTGCTGGGCCAGGGCGATCGCGATTCGTCCAGTGCTCGCGCGCGACGCGCACCGCTTCCGTGAGTCCGCGGTCCCAAGGGTCACCGTGACCGGCGAGGACGAGGCGTGCCTCGACGCGCTCGAAACGGGCGAGCGAGGCGAAGGCCTGTTCGTTGTCGCTGTTGAAGTTGGGGAACAGCTGCGGCCCTGTGGCCCCCGTGATGACGTTGCGCGTCACGAACGCATCGCCGACGCAGATCGCATCCCGATCGGCGAAGTGGAGTGCGGCGCTCCCGGCGGTGTGACCCGGGACGTGAATGACGCGCGGCGCGCCCGGCACGTCTAGGGTCGCGCCGTCGCCGAACGTCGCGACCTCGAGGATCGGCGGAACGCGCATGAGACCGTTGCGCAGGCCGAAGATCAGGAAGCGCAGCAGTGGCGCCAGCTTGAAGTCGCCCAGCCCTTTTGGTCCGGGGACCTGACCCCTCGCGCGGAGCGCGTCGAGCTCGTGAACGCGGATGGGCATTCCCCGCTCGGTCCGGATCCGTTCCGCGAAGCCGATGTGGTCGGTGTGGGCGTGCGTGAGCACGACGGCGCGCACGTCCGCGAGTGAGCGCCCCATCGCGGCGAGCTCTCTGGGCAGAGCGCGCCAGTAGCCCGGCATCCCCGCGTCGACGATGGTCACCGCGCCCGCCTCCTCGACGAGGTACACGTTGGCCAGACCCGGTCCGATGCGGCGGATGCCGGGTGCAACTTCCACGCCGGTAGTCTGACCGCATGCCGATCCAGCTTGCACGCGAGCGGATGCCGACGGCACGCCTTGGGACTCTGGCTCGGCGCCTGCTGGACGCGTCGACGTTGTGCGCGATATCGACCGTCTCGGCCGGCGGCCGCGCGCACATCAACACCGCATATTTCGCGTCGACTACGGCGTTCGACATCATTTGGCTGTCGACGCCAGAAGCGCGGCACTCGCGTCGAGCCGATGCTCAGGCCCACGGCGGATGCGGAGATCGACACCAGCGCCCCGCTCGACGCTGTCGTCGAGAAGATCCTGGGCGTCGTGTTGCGCGAGCAGTCACTGCTGACACAAATGGGTTACAAGTTCTCATGAGGATTCGGGAATCTCGTGCCCAAGGACCTTGACAGTCCATTCCTCAGCGACATACCTTCGGCGCGCCGCCGCGAAGCGGCGACGGGCCGCGCGTCGTTATCCCTGCGGCTGGGTGGAGACTGCCAGGGGTGGTCTCTATTTGTCTATCGTGTCCGGCCCGCAACGCACCTACGGCGCGCTGCTGTTAGCGGGAGTTCTCCTGCTGACGACGTTCACTTGGCTGCTTCTCGCTGATGAGGCGGATCGCGCAACGCCGCTCGATGCGGAGACGGCGGCGGAGGAATCACCCGTCGACGTCGTGCCCGCACCGGCAGCGTCGGCGCTGCGAAGTCGTTGGGTCTCGCAAAGTGCGCCGCATGTCATCGGGTTGGGCAAAGTCGTGACCGCTTCGTTCGTCTTCCGGAACATCGGGTCAGTCGCCTGGGTCCGCGGCTCCGCCGCAGAGGCGCGCCTAGGTGTTGTGGGCGACGACGCGCGCCTCTTCGATCTCGGCATGGCGGTGGGCTGGCCGGCGCCGAACCGACTCGCCGTGCAGGCCGAGGACGTCGTCGATGTCGGCGAGCTCGCCACCTTCACGTTCCGGCTGCGGGGCAGCGTCACCGGCCTCCATCACATCGCCGTTCGGCCAGTGGTCGATGGTGTGACGTGGATGGACGATGAGGGCGCGTACCTCGACATCCTTGTTTCTGCGAGCGCGCCCTAAGACGGAGGGCCTGCTTCGGACCGCGGGACGATCCGGTTTCGAGCTGCCCGCATGAGTAGCGCGCGCTCATCGCGGAACCGATCGCGTCGTCGCTACGTCCTTACGATGCAATACACAGAGGAGGCGCAGTGCCCGGTCTCCGCCCCATGCTCGCCGCGGCCGTCGCCGGACTGATCGTGGCCGCCTGCGGTCCGGCTGCGGCGCAGGAGATCCGCTCTGACGCGCCGCGCTCGACCGCCGATGCCGCCGCCGCCCAGGACGTGCGCGCAGCGATGGACGCGTTCTCTGCCGATCTCTACAAGATCCTTGGCCGCGAACAAGGCAATGTGGTCCTTTCGGCGTCTATCCGAGCGGCCTGAGTCTTCCCCTTAGCCTCGCGTTCGGCAGCTCAGGACGGAGTCGCGGTTCGGCCCGCGCGAGCGATGTCGCACGCATACCTGTGACATGGGGTGGCAAGCTCCGTCGTCAGCTCACCGCTTTCTTCACGAGCGCGCCGATCCTTGCCTCTTCAGCGGCAGTCAAGTCCGTCAGCGCGAAGGAGGTCGGCCACAGGGCGCCTTCGTCGAGCTTCGCGGTGTCGCTGAAGCCGAACGTCGCGTATCTCGTCTTGAACTTCTGCGCGCTTTGGAAGAAGCAGACGACCTTGCCGTCCTTGGCATATGCGGGCATCCCGTACCAGGTCTTCGGCGAGAGAGACGGCGCGCTGGCCTTGACGATCTCGTGGAGCCGCTTGGCGATGGCGCGCTCCGGTCCCGGCATCTCGGCGATCTTCGCGAGGACGGCCTTTTCGTCGTTCGCGCCGCGAGCCTCCGCCTTCCGCTCCTGGACGGTCTCTTTCAGCGCCGCTCGTTCCTCTGCCGTCAGTCCCTTGCCCTTCGTCGTAGTGCTCTTGGCGGACTTCTGCGTGCCCTTCTTTGCCTGTTTCCGCTCAGCCATATCAGGCCGTCACCTTGTGGGCGACCTTCCCCTGCTGGAGGATCCGGATGGCGTTGCCGAATGGGTCGCGGATGCCCATGTCGGTGCCGTAGAAGTGCTCGATGGGCTCCTGCGTGAAGTCGGTGACGCCGCGCGCCTGGAGCGTCTCGTACAGGCCGCGGACGTCGTCGGAAAGGAAGACCAGGGAGCTCATGGCGCCCTTGGTGATCAACTCGCGCAGCTGCGCGGCGGTGGCTTCGTCGTGCAGCGGCGGGCCCGGCTCCTCCAGTTGGATCTCGACGCCGGGTTCGCCGCGGACGCGCACCGTCAGCCAGCGGAACTGGCCCTGCTTGATGTCTTGGCCCTTCTCCAGCCCGAGCTTGTTGACGTAGAAGTCGAGCGCCTCGTCCTGGTCGAGGACCTTGACGGCGGCGACGTTCAGCTTGGTGATCATCGCTTGTTCTCTCCTCTTCGCGTTTTGATGGGACGACGCTCAGGCTACGGAGCCGCCGGCGTGTCCGCTTCTCCAAAACTGCTCGATCGCATCGCCGCGCCGGCCGCGACCACCGGCCGCGTGCCCGCCATCTGGACGCAGTTGGGCGCCACGATCGGCCCATGTCCCACGCGGTAGTCCGACGGCGTCTCGCCGATGATCTCCCGGAACGTGCGGCTGAAGGTCCCCAGGCTGGTGAAGCCGACGTCGAAGCAGATGTCGGTGACGCTGCGGTCGGTCTCGCGCAGCAGGAACATCGAGCGCTCCACCCGCCGCCGCTGCAGGTAACGGTGCGGCGTCTCCCCGAAGGTGGCGCGGAAGCTGCGGATGAAGTGCGCCTCGGAAAGATGGGCCACCGCGGCCACGGCGCGGACGTCGAGCGGCTCGGCGTAGGCGCGGTCCATGGCGTCGCGGGCGCGCAGTAGACGCCGATTCAGGTCCTCGACTTCCCGGCTCACGGTGCAACGCTACGCCATCAGAGGGCGTGTGCCCTGCCCCCTCCGTCAACAACCTCCCCGGGACCTACGGCGAGACCGGCGGCGACCTGAGTGATCGGTACAAGAAGCGGTCGGGACTGAGACGCTTCTCGCCGACCGTTCGTGGTCAACGTTCGACGCGCTGGCGGTGGACCCGGCGGGTGTCGCTGTGCCGCTCTCTCATCCTTGACATAGGCGCCCGAGCCTGCGCCGCCACTATCACCGCAAACTGCCGCGATAGACGTCTGCTTTTGCGGTAAGAGACGAGTCCTCAGCATGACGACGGTACGTGTAGCCCGGATGCGACACACTATTCGAACTCAGGTGGGAATCGCACGAACACGCATCCTGCACCGGTGGTTGAGCTACTACTCGCCCACGACTTGCTCGCCCAGGAAGCTCGAGAGCTGCTGGAGTATCCGAAGCGAGACTAGGCGATAGGACCGCGCTGAGATTACGGGATCGCCGCGCGCAGACGAGGCAGCGGCTTCACCGGGCGCTCATAGACTCCCTGGCATGCCCGAGGAGCGCAAGCTCGTCACGATCCTGTTCGCCGACATCGTCGGGTCGAGCTCGACCGGCATGGCGCACGACCCCGAGGTCGTCCGCCGCACTCTAGCGCGCGCGTTCGGCGAGATGCGCACGATCCTCGAGGCGCACGGAGGCTCGGTCGAGAAGTTCATCGGCGATGCGGTCATGGCGGTGTTCGGTGTGCCCGCGACGCACGATGATGACGCCGAGCGAGCGGTCCGGGCCGCCGTCGCGCTCCGCGGGCGCGTCGCCGAACTCGGGACGACGAGCCGTTTCCCTGTCGAGCTGCGCATCGGCGTGAATACCGGCCACGTCGTCGCTGGCGCGGGCGCCGAGACGCTCGTGACCGGTCCGGCGGTGAACGAGGCAGCGCGACTGCAGCAGGCCGCCGCCGCGGGCGAGATCCTCGTAGGCGCGCTCACGCGACGCCTCACCGGCGGGGGCGTCGACTACCGCGCACCGCGCACCGTTGCGGCCAAGGGCCTCGGCGAACTCGAGGCGCATCCCGTGGCGTCACTCGCATCCGCGCTACCCGAGCAGCACCGGGGGATCGCGGGCCTGCAGGCGCCGCTCGTCGGGCGCGACGAGGAGCTGCGCTTGCTGGTCGGCGCATACCGCAAGACCGCGGCGGAGCATCGCGCGTCGCTGATGACCGTGTTCGGCAGTCCCGGCGTCGGCAAGTCACGCCTCGTGCGCGAACTCGTCGAGAATATCGGTGCGTCGCGGGTGCGGCGCGGCCGCTGCCTCCCATACGGCGAGGGCATCACGTTCTGGCCGCTCGTCGAGATCCTCCGCGCGGATCTCGGGATCGGCGCGACGGACACGCACGACGAAGCGACCGCGAAGCTGCGCGCCGGCTCACTGGGCACTTTCGGCGCCTCGACCGACGACGCGGACGCGGTCGCGCGGCGGCTGACCGCCCTCCTCGGTCTCGCGCGGACCGAGGACGTCCTTCCCGACGTTCCGGCGAGCGACATACAGCGGGAGCTCCGCTGGGGCGTGCGCCGCTACCTCGAGCGGCGCGCCGAGTCCGGTGCGATCGTGCTTGTCTTCGACGACATTCACTGGGCCGAGCCGCTCCTCCTCGAGGTCATCGAGCACCTCGCGGAGTGGGCACGGGCGCCCATCTTCATCGTGTGTCTCGCGCGTCCCGAGCTGCGCGATCGTCGTCCCGGCTGGGGCGGCGGGCTCATGAACGCCGCCGCGGTCATGCTCGAGCCGCTCACGGCCGAGGAGTCGGGCCGTCTCGTGCGCGAGCTGCTGAATCTCGACGCGCTCCCGGACGCGTTGCGCGCGCAGGTGATCGCGCGCGCAGAGGGAAATCCACTGTACCTCGAGGAGTTCCTGCGCATGCTCATCGACGGCGGCCACATCGAGCGCCGAGAGGGCCGCTGGGTCGCACGCGCCTCGGTATCCGAGCTCGTCGTCCCCCCGACGCTGCACGGCCTCATCGCAGCGCGGCTCGACCAGGCGCCGGTCGCGGTGAAGCAGGCCCTCCAGCGCGCGGCCATCGTCGGGAAGGTCTTCTGGCCGGAGGCGGTCGCGTCCCAGGGTGAGCTCCCGGACCGACTCGACGACCTTCTGCTCGATGCGGCGCGGCGCGAGATCGTCGTCGAATCCGACGAGCGCGGCCTCGGTGGCGGCCGCGCCTATTCCTTCAAGCACATCCTCATCCGCGACGTCGCCTACGAGGCGATCCCCAAGGAGGAGCGCGCGCGCCTCCACGATGCGTTCGGGCGCTGGCTCGAGTCGGCCGCCGGAGCGCGGCTCGACGAGTACGCCGACATCGTTGCCCACCACGCGGAGCAGGCCTTCCGCTTCGCCGACGAGCTCGGCGACCCCGAGACACCGGCGCTCGCGCGCAGAGCGTTCGCGCGCCTCGCCGCATCGGGGCGCCGCGCGTGGCGGCGAAAGGACTTCCGCGCGACCCGCACGTTCTATGAACGAGCGGCAGCCGCCGCGCGGCCCGGGTCGGCCACCGACGCCGAGCGAGCTGAGGCCGCCACCTACGCGGCCATCGGTCGCGTCGGGACCGAGGGCGACACACCCGCGATCGCCGCGCTCCGCGAGGCCATCGGGGTCGCTCGCGCTGCCGCTCCGAGCCGGGCACTCGTCGATGCACTCGGCCGGCTGTGGTACGCGGTCATGCCGGAATCGGTCAACGAGGCCGTCGCCATCCTCGAGGAGCAGCTCGCGGCCGCGCGAGCGGTCGGCGATCCCGAACTCATCGCGGGCGCGCTGACCGACCGAGTGTGGGCGCCCTGGTGGCGGGGCGACCTGGTGGGCCACCGTGCGCTGGCTGAGGAGGCGGTCGCCTACGCGCGCGAGCACCGTGTGACGAGCGCGCTCGCGGAGGCGCTCGGTCTGCTCATGGGCAACGCAGCCTCACAGGGCGACATCACGCGCGCGCTCGCGATGCGTGACGAGTTCGCGCGCGTCGCGCTCGAGAGCGGATCCCTCTGGGCGCGCCGCCTGCTGAAGGTCTCGGAGTTCCAGGCTGCCCTCGGCGGCGATAGGCTCGAAGACGCCACTCGTGCGGGAGAGGAGCTCATCGCGCTCACGCAGGAGCTCGGCGTGCGCGAGCTCGTCGGTCGCAGCTATCAACACCTCAGTGACGCGTGCTTCGAAGCCGGTGATGCCGCTGGATCGCGCGACGCCCTCGTCGAGGCTCTGAAGTGGTATGACCCGGAGACCATGCGCGGCTCGTTGCCCGAGGCGCAGTGGCGGCTTTCCCGCGCCTACCTCGCGCTCGGCGACATCGCCGCCGCGCGGGCGCAGGCCGAGGCCGGACGGGCCAGCGTGAGCGAAACCGACGTCTTCAGTGTCGCGACGACGAGGGCCGCACTCGCGCGCGTCCGCGCAGCCGAAGGTCGCCCTGCGGACGCGGATGCTCTCTTCACCGAAGCGATCGACGCACTTCGCCCGACCGGCTACCGCCGGGCGCGCGCCGATATCGAGCGCGACTACGCCGAGTTTCTGGTCGATCGCGGCCGCATCGATGAGGCGCGGCGGCTCATCGCCTCCGCCATACAGGCCGAGGCCGACCCGCACGCGATCCTCCAGCGCCGCAAGCTCCAGGAGTTGCTCCGCCGGATCGGCGCGCCCGTTTCGTAACGGCGCACCACGATGCGCACGCGACGGACCCGGAGCCGCATCGGTCACGACCGGAGCGTCTAGACCGGATGCGACGACTCGAACCGCTCGAGCGACGACAGCTCGGGCTTCTCGAACGTCTGATCCACCAGGAGCAGAGTTGGCGGAACTCGCAGCCGTGCTCAGACTCGCGATGAGTTCGTAGCTCAGGCAGGTAGACCAGGTGGAGGGCTCGATGGACAAGGCAGTCACGACCGCCTACGTCCTTCGCACAGGCGAAGGTAGATCGATCGATCTCGGTGGCTTTCGGATGTCGGTCAAAGCCGCCGACGCGCAGACCGGCGGAGCGTTCTCGCTGTTGGAGGCCGAGGAGCCTGCGGGCTTCGAGAGAAACGGCTGGTCGATCTCCTGATCGAACACTACGGGGACTTGGAGCGCCTACTCGCGAGGAGCGACGGCACGGGCGGGTAACAGCGTCGGAATGCCGCACGACGCTCCCGGGCTCGCGACCAACCCGCCCGTAACGCGCACGCAACTCTCTAACTCCGCAGGACGCCGCTCAACTCGTCGAATCGCGCTCCTCTGGACGCGCTGCGGCAGCGAGTTCGTCCGCCCACGGGATGACTTCGCGCTCCATGATCTCGATGGGCCTGATCCGGTCGACGTCGACCACCCACCCGAAGACCGTCGATGCCCGTGTCCGAGAGCCACCGCAATTCGCCGACCAACCCGTCGACCCTGGAACCGTCAGGCCCGACGTCGAAAAGGACGGCGCGCTCTTGTCGATGGCGGCGTAGTCGCGGCCAGCAGCGACGCAGAGCCGCTGGAGCAGCCCGAGCTGGCGTGGGATCTCCGGCGTCGGGCGGATGTTGCAGGCACCGCGTACTTCGCCGCCAACGGCAGGGTCCGGCGCTCCCCGCTGCCCGCGATGAGGACCCGCCTCGCCGACCGATGGCCTCATGGCGCGACGGTCTGCAACGATGGACCGAGGGTGCGACTCGTCGTGCTCACACCGGCGGTGAGCGGACGAGGCGTGACTTCCTGGAGAGCCTCTACGCCGCCGGCACCTTCTCCGCGATTTGCCGCGCCAGGATCTCGTAGCCCTGCGTGACGCGTTGGCGAAGCTCCTTCTGACCATCCGGGACCGCCGTTGCCGGACACGGTGCGGGCCGAACGGCACCCTCCTTTGGGCTGTTCGCGGGACTCGCGGCATCCGCGTTCGTGTTCCTCTAGTCAGTAGCCAGACCCAGCGGACTGGAGCGACATCGAATGGGATCTGAGCCACCGGTCACCGCTGCTCCGTATCCGGCGCGCTTGACGATCGATTACCCCGAACGCCTCGACCGGCTGACGACCCTCGTGAGGATCGTGTGGATCATCCCGATCCTCGTCATCCTCTCGCTCGTCACGAACACCGGCGGTGGCACCGTCACCGTGAGCGAAGCGGGCGAGCGCGTGCGCAACACCGGTGGAAGCGTCGCCTTCTCCATCGGCTTCGCGACGATGCTCATGCTCGTGTTCCGTCAGCGCTACCCACGCTGGTGGTTCGACTTCCAGCTCGCGCTCGCGCGTTTCCAGACCCGCGTCGGGTCGTACTTCGCGCTCCTGCGCGACGAGTATCCGTCGACCGAAGACGAACAGGCTGTGCATCTCGACCTCGACTATCCCGATGCGCGCGAGCTGAACAGGTGGCTGCCTCTCGTGAAGTGGCTGCTCGCGATCCCGCACTACATCGTCCTCTTCGTACTGTTCGTGTTCGCGATCGTGGCGGTCGTCGTCGCGTGGTTCACGATCCTCTTCACGGCGAGGTACCCGCGCGGGCTGTTCGACTTCGTCGTTGGTGTGGCGCGCTGGGCGCTGCGCGTGGAGGCGTACGCGCTGCTGCTCATCACTGACCGCTATCCCCCATTCAGCCTCGACTGATCGGCACGCTTATCGCGTCGCCTCGAGAGCCGGCCGTCCGCTGGACTGAGACCGCGATCGCGCTCGAGGTGCTGCTCGCTGTTGGTGCGCTCGGCGGTGGCGCGGCGCTCATGGCGGGACCTCACGGCGAGATCCTGCCGCTGCCGGTCGGCGCGCTCGCAGGATCGCCGTTCTCGGACTACTTCGTGCCGGGCGGCATCCTATTCGCCGTCCTCGGCGTGGGACCCCTGATCGTGGCAGCGGGAGCGTGGCGCGGTGTGCGGTGGGCGCCACAACTGACCTTCGCCAGCGGCGTCGCGCTGCTGATCTGGATCGCCGTCGAGGTCGCGATCATCGGCTTCGCGTGGGTGCCGCCGTTGCAGCCGATCTACATCGTCATGGGTCTCGCGATCGGGGCTGTGGGGTTGACCTGGTGGAGGAAGTCCTGATCCAGAGGAAGGAGACGCCGGTGGCGAACAGCTCATCGCAGATGCGCGAAGTCGCCGCAGTCGACTCGGATCGGCGCGCAGCCCGGTATGCGGGAGTGCTGTTCATCGCGGCGACGGCCCTGAGCATCGCGGGCTCGACGCTGTCACAACCGGCCCTCGACGCCCCCGATCACCTCGCTGGCTTCGCGTCCTACCCGGGTCAGGTGGCCGGGGCAGCGTTGCTGTCGTTCCTTGCGGCCGCGGCGTCCGCCGGGATCGCGATCGCGATGTATCCGGTGCTGATGAGGTCCAACGCGGCTCTCGCCATGGGATCCGTGGTCTTCCGGAGCATCGAGGCCGTCATGTACGTGGTCGCGGCCGCGGATCTGCTCGCCATCCTCGCCATGAGCCAGCAACTGGCGACCGCCGGCGAGGGCGAGCGCGCGTCATTCCAGGTCATCGGCGATTCGCTGCTCGCCGTCCGCGAAGAGGCAGTGCTGATGGGCGTCATCGCGTTTAGCGTGGGTGCCTTCCTGTATTACTACGTCTTCTACCGGTCGCGGCTCATGCCCCGATGGCTGTCCGGCTGGGGTCTCGCCGCGATCGTCCTCGCCGCCGTGGCATGCGTGTCAGCGCTGTTCAGCCAACGCCCGCTGACGTCCTACGCGATCGTCATGATCCCCATCGCGGTGCAGGAAATGGTCTTGGCGGTCTGGCTGATCGCGAGAGGGTTCGACGCAGAGGTCCTGCGAGCAGCTCCTGGCCGCCGAAGCGAGCTTGCTGCTGCTCAGCGCGTGTAGACCGTACCGGACAGTTTTCGAACCGAGCACGAGCCGAACGCGCGAGAGAAAAGGTTGCTCGATCTCCTGATCGAACACTATGAGGAACTCGAGCGCCTCGTCGCTCTGAACGCATGATCGATCGTGGCAGCGCACAGCCATCGTTCGTCGAAAGAGAGAGGGCAGTGGACGTCGGATCGACTACGACACAGGGGGCGGTCACACGGATTGCCAACACCTCCGCCGGTCCCATCGAATACCACATTGATGGCGCTGGCCCCGTCGTCTTGGTTCTGAAAGGTGGGCACTGCTCACGCCGGACCCGGCTCGGCCACGAGCGCCTGGCAGCCCATGGCTTCACCGTTGTCGAGCCGTCGCGTCCAGGCTACGACCGCACACCCGCGTGGGTGGGGCGCAGTGCACAGGCAGCTGCCGATGCCATCGCCGCTCTCCTCGATGCGCTCGCTATCGAGGACGTCGCCGTCGTCGGGATCTCCGCCGCCGGACACACCGCGATCGAGCTCGCACGTCGCCATCCTGGCCGGGTCCGCAGAGTGTCATTCGAGTCCGCGCGGGCCTTGCCGTGGGACATGCGGACGCGCCTCGGCGGTCGGATCCTCTTCGGTCGACCGGAGGCGCTCGTGTGGGCCATGGTGCGAGCTGGGCTCCGATGGGCGCCGACTCAGACCCTGCGGGTACTGCTGTCCGACCTTACGACCCTCGACCCAGGAACGGTCGTGAAGCGGATGGATGCGAGCACACGAGCCCAGCTCATCACCGTGTTCGCGTCTCTGCGATCGGCGGAAGGCTTCATCTGCGATCTCGAGCACGCGAGCGCGGCCGAAACGCCGTTGTCGCAACCGACTCTGATCCTGCACGGGAGGCACGACCGCTCGATCCCCGTCGAGCACGTGAGGCGGCTCCAGGCGCTCTGTCCGGACCACGAGGTCGTCGAGTTGGACGCGGACACGCATTTCATCTGGGTCGGCCGCTCGGCCGAGGAGGTCTGGGAGACGCGGCTCGATTTCCTTACGGGCGGCCATCGTCGTGACGGGCGCTTCGGCGACGAGCGGGCGGCGCCAGACATGCCGCTGTAGCCCGTACCGGATTCGAACCGGTGGTCTCTGCCTTGAGAGGGCAGTGTCCTGGGCCGCTAGACGAACGGGCCGGAGACTTCCATTGTACTGAGGTGACCTCCCGCGGTCCCATCGCGCGCTGAGCGAGCTCGTCGCGCCGGGCGTCCGGCGTATCCAAATCCCCCTCCCGATCCGCGGTCTTCCCATCGTCAACGCGTATCTCGTCGAAGGAGCGCACGGCTGGAGCCTCGTCGACGCCGGCCTTCACACCCCAGAGGCGGAACAAGCTCTGCGCTCAGGCCTCGCCGACGCGGGGATCGCCGTCGAAGACCTGAGGCGCGTGTTCGTCACACACCTACATCCGGATCACATGGGTATGGCGGGGACGCTCGAGCGCGCGGGCGCCGAGGTGCTGATGCACACGCCTGAGATCGCCGCCGCCAGGCGCGTCTGGTCGAAGGGACACGAGGCGATCGACGCGACGTACGCATGGTTCGCGCGCCACGGCATGCCACACGACGTCGACGAGGGTATGCGGCAGGCCTGGATCGCGATGGGTGAACGCGTCGATGACCTCGACCATGTCGGCGGTGTCGACGACGGCGAGAGCGTCGACCTCGGCGGGCGTGCGACCAAGCTCCGTTGGACCCCCGGCCACACCGACTACCACGCCGTCCTCATCGACGAGGCCGAGGGCGTGCTCTTCGCCGGCGATCACGTCCTGCCGCGGATCACGTCGAACATCGGGCTGTATCCGTCCTCGCGCGACGACCCGCTCGGCGATTTCCTCGGCGCCTTGGAGCGCCTGCGCGATCTACCGGTGAAGCGTGTGCTCCCCGCGCACGGTGATCCGTTCGACGACCTCGCCGGCCGCGTCGACGAGCTCCTCACGCATCACGCGGCTCGGCTTGACGCGACGATCGCCGCGGTCGGTAGCGCCGAACGCGACGCGTACGCGATCGCGCGAACGCTGTTTCCCGTACTGCGCTCGGCGCACGAGGAGCGCTTCGCGCTCGCAGAGACGCTCGCGCATCTCCGTCATCTCGAGCGGAAGGGGCGCGTGCGCGAGATCGACGGATCGCCCGCGCGGTGGCGGCTGACCTAGCTCGGCGAGCGGTACCGCTCGAGCGTGCGCGGATCCTCCCAGCCGTTCGCCTTCAGGTGCCGCTCGACGACGCCGGCGCCTTGCTCCGGGAAGACGTTGAGGCACATCGGGTCGAGCATGAGGAACAGCTGCGCATCGCGCGTGCGCGGGACGACGAGCGCGCCGGCGAACGAGTGCGCCTCGACCATGTGCGCGAG
>Ga0326597_10008688_pt1 | contig 13679 bp, 11 predicted proteins | sample RVTome_12_FD_203789 | JGI IMG/M metagenome (GOLD analysis project Ga0326597, IMG submission 203789) | Soil microbial communities from uranium-contaminated site in the Upper Colorado River Basin, Wyoming, United States - RVT100D185 | ecosystem: Environmental > Terrestrial > Soil > Contaminated >... | reverse complement strand
CGTCGAGTTAAAGCTGGAGTTCTTCCAGCCCGCCCACGTTGGGCAGATGGAGTTTTACCTTCGTTGGCTGGACAAGCACGAACGCGCCCCGGGCGAGGAATCCCCCATCGGCCTCATCCTCTGCGCCGCAGCCGACGTCGAACAGGTGGAACTCCTCCAACTCGATGCCAAATCCATCCGCGTCAGCGAATACCTCACCGAACTGCCGCCAGTGCATCTCCTCCGCACCCGCCTGCATCAGGCTATCGAGCACGCCAGAGAGCAGGCCGCACGGCGCCCGCCAAGTCACGAGGAAACGTGATGAACGACTACGCCAGCCAGAGCAATACATGAAGTATTTCGCCCAGATGCGCCCCGATCTTCGAATTGGGCAGCAACCTGCTGCCCAATGTATGAAGGCTGTATGAAGGCGTACTCATTCAGTACTGGTTCCAAAGGCAGCAAAATCGTGCCCTTGGAGTTCGACAGGATTCCTGTCCGCGTGGACGAGCACCTCAGGAAGATGGGGGCCGTGTGCTAACGGATCCATGGAAGGCGGTGGATTTCGGCGAAGTCGCCACGCTTCAGCGTGGCTACGATCTCCCTTATCGATCCCGCAAACCGGGCTCTGTTCCGGTTGTCACGTCGTCAGGGGTGGGTGATACACATTTTGAAGCACGAGTTTCAGGGCCAGGTGTAGTAACCGGCCGGTACGGCACCATCGGAGAAGTCTTCTTCATCCGAGAGGACTTCTGGCCCCTCAATACGACGCTCTTCGTTAAGGACTTCCACGGTAACGACCCGTTATTCGTATCGTATCTGCTCCGCACAATTGACTTTCATTCACACAGCGGGAAGAGCGGTGTTCCCGGTGTGAACCGGAACGATCTTCATGCGCTGACCGTCAGAGTTCCGCAATCTGTCGACGAACAACGCTCGATCGCAGGGACTCTGGGGGATGTGGATGCGCTGCTGGGCGCGCTGACCCGGCTCATTGCCAAGAAGCGCGACCTCAAACAGGCCGCCATGCAGCAGCTCCTCACCGGCCAGATCCGCTTGCCGGGGTTTAGGGGGGAGTGGGAGATAAAGCGGTTGGGGGAGGTGTCGGGTGTTGACTCGGACAACCTGCCCGCTGATACGCCTTCGGGCTACGAGTTCAACTACATCTCGCTTGAGGACGTGGACACTGGGGTCTTACGCGCCTACTCGGAGCAGGTATTTAGGTCTGCTCCTTCACGAGCGCGTCGCCGACTTAAGGACGGTGACATCCTGGTTGCAACAGTGAGGCCCAACCTGAGATCGCACTTGCTCTTCACACGCGATGAACCGCATTGGATTTGCTCAACGGGTTTTTCGGTCGTCCGCTGTACGAACGGTGTCGCCTTTCCGGCTTACGTGTTTTTCCATTTGTTTGGGAACGATGTATCGAAGCAGATTGATACACTGCTAACCGGCTCGAACTATCCCGCCATCAATGGTGGGGACGTGAAGGCGCTACAGATACCGATGCCTTCAATTGAAGAACAAACCGCCATCGCCGCCGTCCTCTCCGACATGGACGCCGAACTCGTCGCCCTCGAAGCGCGGCTGGCCAAGACCCGCGCGCTCAAGCAGGGGATGATGCAGGAGCTGCTGACGGGAAGGACCCGGTTGGTTTGACGCCTCCGAGGGTGCTCCGGCGCTTGCCGAGATCGTCAGGCCGCCAGTCGCGTTGTCCAGCCGCCCTTCGCCTCTTCTGCGATGATTTGCTCGTTCTCCTGCGTGTCCATGTCGTTGATTCGCTGGATCGTGGTGCGAATGGGGGCGTTGCCCTTGTCGTGTTCGACATAGATCAGGCGCAGCAGCCGATCAGCAGTCTTCGGTAGCCGGCCTTTCCGTTCCCATAGGGCCACCGCCTGATCGGTCACGCCCAACAGTTCCCCGAGGCCGCGCTGGGAGAGTCCCATTTCCTTGCGCAGGAAGCGAACCTCTGTTCCCGTCAGGCGCGGCTTGTTGCCCAGAGCCCGCGCCAAGGCACGATGCAGGCCGTCCACGTCGTGGATGGATACACCCTCCCCGTAATTGGTTTTCCTGATGGTGAAACCGTTCGCCAGCCAGACATTCGTCAGGCCGCTTTCGGTGTAGCGGTATCGCTTTTTCATCGCGTTCACCGGGACCCCGGCATCGGTAAGCCGTATCGGCTGGTTCGTTCCCCGACCCATAAACCATCAAAGTCAGACACGCGGAGTTTCCTCGACCCAGTTCTCAACCTTGAGCGCCTTCACTTTCTGAAAATGTTTGCGGTTGTTGGTGACCAGCGTGGCTTTGAGCGCCAGCGCGTGACCCGCGATCATGGTGTCGAAAACACCGATGGGCGTGCCATCGCGCTCCAGCTTTGCCCGCAATTCCGCGAAGCGATCGGCTGCCGCCGCATCCCAGGACACGACCGTGACGCGGTCGAGGAATGCGTGCACCCGCCGCGACAGGGCGCGCGGATTGCCGCGCTTTTCCAAGCCGAAAATGAGTTCGGCGCGGGTCACGGCCGAAACCGCGAGCGAGCCTGCTTTGGCCGCCGCTAACCGCGCGTCGAGCGTGGCGCAAGCGTAACGAATGGCGTAGCTGCAGGTGTCGGTGTCCAGGAGATAGAGCATGGCGCGCTATTTCCTGCGCGGGGGTTTGACCGCGTGCACGCCCTCGAAGGGATCTCGCGCGGGCTTGGTTTCATTCAGAGGGCGGTCGGAAAGGAAATCCCCGGGGACGCGAGTCTTGGCGCGCAGGGCGAAGAAATCGGCCCATGAGCCCGAAGGCGCCCGGGCCGATAGCACGACGTCGCCGGTCGCCACATCCTTGCGGATGAAGACTTCACTGCCGGTGAACCGGAACTCCTTGGGCAGACGCACAGCCTGGCTGTTGCCGTTGGTGAATACGCGGGTGGTTTGCATGGCGGCCTCGATCAATGTGTGTATGTAGATGAATTATACACACAAACGGCCTCCGGGGGGAAAGGCCGATGCAGCCCGGCGGCGCGTCACGAGTCGGGCAGTGGACGCGGACTCGCCCGACGCTTCGATGCCGCGGTCGTCAGAGGCGGATCGATGAGCATCTTTTTGCCTGGCCGACACCGGCCTGCTGAGTAAGTGGCAATTGGCCGGTCTCCAAATAGGAATTTGGCCGGGCCGCTAATAGTAAGTTAGCCGGAGGAGAGCCCGGCAATTGGCCGCCCGGAGGGTTTCAAGTAGCCGGGGGGTAAAGTTGCAATCAGCCGGAGTCGAAACCGGCAATTGGACGCTTGCGTAACCAGCAATTGGACGGTAACGTCTTTCCGTGCATTGGACGTTTTTAGGAATTGAGCATGCCCACCGTCGGCCAGATCGAGAGGAAAACCCAGCAGCGCGTGGTGAAGCTGTTTCGCGACGCGCTGCGCTACGATTATCTCGGCAACTGGATCGACCGCGAAGGCAACGCCAACATCGAGGCGGAACTGCTGCGCAAGTGGCTGACCAGACAAGGCGTGGCGGAAGTGCTGATTACCCGTGCGCTGTATCTTCTTGAAAAAACCGCAGGCGATACGAGCAAGAGTCTCTACGACCGCAATCGGGCGGTCTACGAGTTGCTGCGCTACGGCGTCAAGGTAAAGGCTGACGTTGGCGAGAACACGCAGACGGTTTGGCTGATCGACTGGAAGCATCCGGAGAAAAATGACTTTGCCATCGCCGAAGAAGTCGCGATCACGGCGCCCGATCCCAAAGCGTTCGACAAGCGCCCGGACGTGGTGCTCTACGTCAACGGCATCGCGCTCGGCGTGCTGGAACTCAAGCGCTCCACCGTTTCGGTGGCCGAAGGCATACGCCAGAACCTCGACAACCAGAAGAAAGAGTTTATCCAGCCTTTCTTTTCGACCCTGCAATGGATCATGGCGGGCAACGACAGCGAGGGCATGCGCTACGGCACCATCCAGACGCCGGAGAAGTATTACCTGACGTGGAAGGAAGACGGCGCCGGCGCGCCGTTGCCCGACAGCCCGCTCGACAGGGCGCTCGTGCAGGTTTGCGCCAAGGCGCGCTTGCTGGAGCTGATCCACGATTTCATCGTGTTCGACGCCGGGATCAAGAAGCTCTGCCGGCACCACCAGTATTTCGGCGTGCGCGCCGCGCAGGGTCATGTGATAAGCCGCGAGGGCGGCATCATCTGGAACACACAGGGCAGCGGCAAGAGCCTCGTCATGGTGTGGCTGGCCAAGTGGATACGCGAGAACGTGAAGGACGCCCGGGTAATTATCATCACCGACCGCACCGAACTGGACGAGCAGATCGAGAAGGTCTTCAAGGGCGTGAACGAAGACATCTACCGCACCAAAAGCGGCGCCGATCTGATCGCCACGCTGCAGGCCGCCACCCCCGGCACGGCCAGGCGATCCCTCGTGTGCTCGTTGATCCACAAATTCGGCGGCAAGGAGGACGGTGAAGAAGTGGGCGACATTCCCGGCTACATCGAGGAGTTGAAACGGGCGCTGCCGCCCGGATTCACGGCCAAGGGCAATATCTTCGTGTTTGTGGACGAATGCCATCGCACCCAGTCGGGTGACTTGCACGCCGCGATGAAGACGATCCTGCTGAACGCCATGTTCATCGGATTCACCGGCACGCCGCTCCTGAAAGCGGATAAGCAGAAGAGCATCGAGGTCTTTGGCCGTTATATCCATACCTACAAGTTCGACGAAGCAGTGAAGGACGGCGTGGTGCTGGATTTGCGCTACGAGGCGCGGGACATCGACCAGAGCATCACGTCACAGGCGAAAATCGACCAGTGGTTCGATGCCAAGACCAAGGGCCTGACTACCCTCGCCAAGGCGCAGCTCAAGCAGCGCTGGGGCACGATGCAGAAGGTGCTGTCCAGCCAGTCGCGTTTGCAGAAGATCGTAGCGGACATCGTGCTCGACATGGATATCCGCGACCGGCTGCAGAACGGGCACGGTAACGCAATGCTGGTTTCTGGCAGCATTTATGAGGCGTGCAAGTTCTATGAGTTGTTCTCGAAAACTCCGCTCGCCGGGAAATGCGCAATCGTAACTTCGTACGCGCCAACGGCGTCCGACATCAAAGGCGAGGCAAGCGGCGAGGGCGATACTGAAAAGCTCGAAAAGTACAACATCTATCGCCAGATGCTGGCCGACTGGTTCGACGAGCCGCCCGAGGCGGCGGTAAATAAGGTCGAAAAGTTCGAGCAGGCGGTGAAGAAAAAGTTTATCGACGAGCCGGGGCAGATGAAGCTCCTGATCGTGGTGGACAAGCTGCTGACCGGCTTCGACGCGCCGCCGGCCACTTTTCTCTACATCGACAAGCAGATGCGCGATCACGGCCTGTTTCAGGCAATCTGCCGCGTGAACCGGCTGGATGGCGAGGACAAGGACTACGGCTACATTATCGACTACAAGGACTTGTTCAAGAGCCTGGAGGGTGCGGTGCATGACTATACTTCCGGCGCGCTCGACGGCTACGACAAGTCAGACGTGGCCGGACTGCTGGAAGACCGGCTCGGGAAAGCGCGTGAGCGGCTGGAAGAGGCGCTCGAAGCGGTGCGCGCGCTGTGTGAGCCGGTCGAAATACCGAAAGACCAGCCGGCTTTCTTTCGCTATTTCTCGTCGCGGGAATCGGGTGACGCTGCTCAGCTCAATGCCAACGAACCGCAGCGGCTTTCCCTCTACAAGCTGACCGCCGCGCTGGTGCGCGCGTACGCGAACATCGCCAACGAGATGACGCAAGCTGGCTACACCGACGTCGAGGCGCAGAAAATCAAGACAGAGGTTACGTTCTACGAGAACCTGCGCAACGAAGTGAAGCTGCACAGCGGCGATGCCATCGACCTCAAGCAGTACGAGCCGGCCATGCGCCACCTGATCGATACCTACATCCGTGCCGAGGAAAGCCAGCCGGTTTCTGCGTTCGATGACATGTCGCTCATTCAGTTAATCGTTGAACGCGGGGTGGATGCGGTGGATGCCCTGCCCACGCGTATCCGGGAAAACAGGGACGCCGTGGCGGAAACGATCGAGAACAACGTTCGCAAGCTCATCATCGACGAGCGGCCGATCAATCCGAAGTACTACGAGAAGATGTCACAGTTGCTGGATGCTTTGATCAAGCAGCGCCGTGCGGAAGCATTGGAGTATCAGGAGTATTTGCGCCAGATCGTCGAACTGACGAAGAAGGCGAACAACCCGGAAGTCGGCGGCGCGTACCCCAAAGCGATGAATACGCCCGGCAAACGCGCGCTCTACGACAATCTCGGCAAGGATGAAGCGCTTGCTTTGGCGATAGATCGGGCAGTGCGCGCCAGTCGGCAGGACGATTGGCGCGGTAACACGTTCAAAATCAAGCGAGTGAGGAATGCGATCAAGGCGGAATTGCTGACGACCGGAATGCGCGCGGATGAAGGGAGTGAGTCCACGCCAAGTCTTGTTCACAAAACGGAGCCTCCGGGTTACGGCGAAGCGGCTCAATCATTGGAACAGCAAGTAGATGCAGTGCTGACGTTGGTAAAGAACCACGATGAATATTGAGCGCACCGAAATCCGGGTGAGCGGCGTGTCGGTTCAAATCGTCCGCAAGGCCATCAAGAACCTGCATCTTGGCGTTTACCCGCCCAATGGCCGGGTGCGCGTGGCGGCGCCATTGGCGGTCAGTGATGCCGCAGTGCGGCTGGCGGTGATTGGCAAGCTGGGCTGGATCAAACGCCAGAAAGCCAAATTTTCCAACCAGGAAAGACAGTCGGCCCGTGAATTTGTCTCAGGCGAAAGCCACTACTACCAGGGCAGGCGTTACCGGCTGAATGTCATTTATGGACCTGGTCCCACGGGAGTCATCCTCAAAAACAGGACAACGCTTGCGCTCCACGTGCGCGAAGGGAGCAACGTCGCGCAGCGAGGCCGCGTGTTGTCTGCCTGGTATCGGGCGCGGCTGAAAGAGCAGATACCGCCGCTGATTGATAAGTGGAACGCCATCATTGGCGCGAACATTGCCGATTGGCGCGTGAAGCAGATGAAAACCAAATGGGGCGCCTGCAGCATCGGGGCGCGCCGAATCTGGTTGAATCTGGAGCTGGTCAAGAAATCCGTTCAATGCCTTGAGTACATCATTGTTCATGAGATGGTGCATCTGCTGGAACGACATCACAACGATCGCTTCACGGAGCTGATGGTCGGATTCATGCCGCAATGGCGATTCTACCGGGCGGAATTAAATCACTCGCCACTGAGCCATGAAACTTGGAGCTATTGAGTAGCCAGCATGCCGCCGTGGTTGCAACTGGCCGCATAATGCCGCCGCCGCTTGACCCCTTGCCGAGCGATGCACTAATCTAACTCCTGAGAGCGCGCTTCAAGGCGCGCCGCAAACACCTGAAGAGGCTCCGCATGGATAGCGTCGATATCGAAGTCCTGAAAAACGCAGTGATATGGCTCGATGCCGGGCACAAGGCGACGCTTGCGACCGTCACCAAAACGTGGGGCTCGGCGCCGCGCCCGGTCGGCGCGATGCTCGTCATACGCGATGACGGTCACTTGATCGGCACCGTGTCGGGCGGTTGCGTCGAGGACGACTTGATCGAGCGCGGGAAGGCGCACCAGACAACGGGCGGCAAGCCGGAAGTCGTGACCTACGGCGTGACCACCGATCAGGCGGCGCGCTTCGGGCTGCCGTGCGGCGGCACGCTGCAGCTCGTGCTTGAACCGGTGAGGAAGGAGTCCCGGTTGAAGGAGTTGCTCGCAACAATCGAGCGGCACGAACTCGTCGCTCGCTTTCTCGACATGGAATCTGGAAAAGTGACGCTGCAAAGCGGCCGCTGGTCTGACTTGCTCGAATTCGACGGCAAGGTGCTCAAGAGCGTACATGGCCCGCGCTGGCGGCTGCTGATCATCGGCGCCGGCCAGACCTCGCGCGTCCTCGCGCAAATGGCGCAGGCGCTCGACTACCAAGTCACGGTATGCGATCCGCGCGAGGAATACGCGGACGAATGGAACGTGCCGGGCGCGACGCTGGTGCGCGGCTATCCCGATGACGTCGTGCTGGAGATGAATCCGGATCCGCATTTCGCCGTGGTCGCCGTGACGCACGACCCCAAGCTCGACGATGCGGCGCTGACCGAAGCACTCAAGTCGCCGGCATTCTACGTTGGTGCGGTCGGCTCGCGGCTCAACAACGAGAAACGCCGCAAGCGGCTGGTGGATTTCGACCTATCGGCCGACGAAATCGCGCGGCTGTACGGACCGGTCGGACTTAAGATCGGCAGCAAGACGCCGGCGGAAATCGCGGTGGCCATCGTGGCTGAAATGACTGCCGTGCGCCGCGGTGTGAAGCTCGAATCGATAGGCGTGCCGGCTGCCGTTCCCGCCACGCCCAACACTGATCCATTCGCCTGCCGCTCGTAGCGCTTACGGGCAGCGGCGCTTGCCAGTGTGATGAGCCGCGTCGTGTCTTTGATTCTCCGCATGCTTGCTGCCGCGCTGCTGATGCAGGCGGTAGTGGCTCGTGCTGCCGACGCTCCGCTCGCCAATGGCGTGTTTCTGGTCGCAAAACCCGATTTGCCGGATCCAAATTTCCGCGAAACGGTGGTGTTGATCACTCAGCCTGAAGTCGGCGGCGGACCGCTCGGAGTGATCGTGAATCGGCCGCTCGCCGCACGCCTGAGCGAAGTTATTCCCGGCGCAACCTCGCTACCCGCGCAATTCGACCGGATTTACGGCGGCGGGCCGATTGCGCCCAATGGACTGTTGTTTCTGGTGCGCAGCCACGAGCGGCCGCAGCGCAGCCTGCAGGTGCTCGCGGATGTCTACCTGAGCCGTGACGCCGGGATAATCGAGCAGATTGTGCGTGGGGAGGCAGCGGTAGCTGCGTTTCGCGCCTACGCTGGCTACTCCGGCTGGGCGCGGGGACAGTTGCAGGCCGAGATCATGCGCGGTGGTTGGTACCTGATTCAGGCCGACGCGGACACGATATTCAGCGCCGATGCTTCAACGGTGTGGACTGATCTTATCAAGCGACTTACAACCCGCAGCACGGCGGTGGAATCGCCGCGTTTGTCGGTGCGCGCAAGCAATCGGCAGGTGTTACCCCTCAAAAAATTCCTTGACCTTGTCCATCCACGACTTGGCGCGCGGATTGTGGCGGCCGGTGTCCTTGACGCTGATCGCTTCGAATTCGGCCAGCAATTCGCGCTGGCGCGGCGTCAGATTGATCGGCGTTTCGATTACGACGTGGCACAACAAATCGCCCGTGGTCGATGAACGCACACCCTTGATGCCTTTGCCGCGCAGCCGGAACACTTTGCCGGTCTGCGTCTCAGCCGGCACCTTGAGCTTGGCGTAGCCGTCGAGCGTCGGAATCTCGATTTCGCCGCCGATCGCGGCGGCGCTGTAGCTGATGGGCATTTCGCAATGCAGGTCATTGTGATCGCGCTGGAATACCGCATGCGCCTTGAGATGGATGACCACATACAGATCGCCCGCCGGGCCGCCGTTGACGCCGGCTTCGCCTTCGCCCGAGAGCCGGATGCGATCGCCTTCGTCGACGCCTGAAGGGATCTTTACCGACAGCGTCTTATGCCGCTTGATGCGGCCCGCGCCGTGGCAGGCGCTACAGGGCGACTGCACGATCTTGCCGCTGCCGTGGCATTTGGGGCACGTCTGCTGGATCGAGAAGAATCCCTGCTGCATGCGCACCTGGCCGTGGCCGCCGCAGGTCGTGCAGGTCGTCGGCTGCGTGCCGGGCTTGGCGCCGCTGCCGTGGCAGGTCTCGCATTGCTCCATCGCCGGGATGCGGATCTTGGTCTCGGTGCCGCGGGCGGCTTCCTCGAGTGGGATTTCGAGGTTGTAGCGCAGGTCAGCTCCGCGATAGACCTGGGAACGCTGCCTGCCGCCGCCGAAGATATCGCCAAAGATGTCCCCGAACGCATCGGTGAAGTTGCCGAAACCGGCGCCCGCGCCGGCCGCGGCGGCCTGATCGACGGCGGCGTGCCCGTACTGATCGTACGCCGTGCGCTTGCTGGCGTCCGAAAGGATCTCGTACGCCTGCTTGGCTTCCTTGAATTGCTCCTCGGCTTTCGGGTTATCCGGATTGCGGTCCGGATGAAACTTCATCGCGAGTTTGCGATACGCCTTCTTGATCTCGTCTTCGGAGGCGTCCCGGTTGACGCCGAGCACTTCGTAGTAGTCTTTTTTTGCCATCTCGATCGCTATCGATCCATCTTACGCACGCAAGGCGGCCGAGTTAAACGGCGGACGCGCCCGTTCGAACTCGGCCAGTTAAAACGTCCCGTGCGCGCTCAGCGCGCACGGTGCGGCTTTAACCTTTCTTGTCCTTCACTTCCTCATATTCCGCATCAACGACATTGTCATCTTCCTTCTTGCCGCCGCCTTCGGCTTTCGCGTCAGCGCCCGCCGCCTGCTGTTTCGCCTGCTCCTGCGCGTGCATCTGCTCGGCAATCTTGTGCGCCGCGGTGGCGAGCGCCTGCGATTTGGCATCGATCTGCGCTTTGTCGTCGCTCTTCAGCGCAGCTTCGGCATCCTTGAGCGCGTCCTCGATCTTCGACTTCTCGTCGGCACTGATCTTGTCGCCGTATTCCGCGAGCGACTTCCTGACTGAGTGTACCAGCGCATCGCACTGGTTGCGCGCGGTCACGAGCTCCACCGCCTTCTTGTCTTCCTCGGCGTGGGCTTCGGCGTCCTGCACCATGCGCTTGATCTCGTCTTCGGTGAGACCCGAGTTCGCCTGGATCTTGATCTTGTTTTCCTTGCCGGTCGCCTTGTCCTTGGCCGACACGTGCAGAATGCCGTTGGCATCGATGTCGAACGTGACCTCGATCTGCGGCATGCCGCGCGGCGCCGGCGGTATATCCGTCAGGTTGAACTGGCCGAGGCTCTTGTTGCCGGTAGCCATGTCGCGCTCACCCTGCAGCACGTGTATGGTCACGGCGGACTGGTTGTCTTCGGCAGTCGAGAAGACTTGCGACGCCTTGGTCGGGATCGTGGTGTTCTTCTGGATCAGCTTGGTCATTACGCTGCCGAGCGTCTCGATGCCGAGCGAGAGCGGCGTCACATCGAGGAGCAGCACGTCTTTGACGTCGCCTTTGAGCACGCCGCCCTGGATCGCAGCGCCGACCGCCACTGCCTCGTCGGGGTTGACGTCCTTGCGCGGCTCCTTGCCGAAGAACTCCTTGACCTTGTCCTGCACCTTCGGCATGCGGGTCTGTCCGCCGACCAGGATGACGTCCGAGATCTCGTTCAACTTGACGCCGGCGTCCTTGACGGCGAGTTCGCACGGCTTGATCGTTTTCTCGATCAACTCCTCGACCAGGCTTTCGAATTTCGCCCGCGTGATCTTGATCGCGAGGTGCTTGGGTCCCGCCGCATCAGCCGTGATGTAGGGCAGGTTGACTTCGGTCTGCTGCGACGAGGAAAGCTCGATCTTGGCTTTTTCCGCGGCGTCCTTCAGTCGCTGCAGTGCGAGCATGTCTTTCCTCAGATCGATGCCCTGTTCCTTCTTGAACTCGTCGCACAGGTAATCCATCAGGCGCTGGTCGAAGTCTTCGCCGCCGAGGAAGGTGTCGCCGTTGGTCGACAGCACTTCGAACTGGTGCTCCTTGTCGACTTCCGCGATCTCGATGATCGAGATGTCGAATGTGCCGCCGCCCAGGTCGTAGACCGCGATTTTGCGGTCGCCTTCCTTTTTGTCCATGCCGAAAGCGAGCGCCGCCGCGGTCGGCTCGTTGATGATGCGCTTGACTTCCAGTCCGGCGATGCGGCCCGCGTCCTTGGTCGCCTGGCGCTGCGAATCGTTGAAGTAGGCGGGCACCGTGATCACCGCTTCCGTGACCGGCTCGCCGAGATAATCCTCGGCGGTCTTCTTCATCTTGATCAGCACCTGCGCCGAGATTTCGGGCGGCGCGATTTTCTTGCCGCGCACCTCGACCCAGGCGTCGTTGTTGTCGGCCTTGATGATCTTGTACGGCATGAGCCCGATGTCCTTCTGGACTTCTTTTTCCTCGAAGCGGCGGCCGATCAGGCGTTTCACGGCGTAGAGCGTGTTTTTCGCATTGGTCACCGCCTGCCGTTTGGCCGAGGCGCCGACCAGAACCTCGCCGTCGTCTGCATACGCGACGATCGACGGCGTGGTGCGCGCGCCTTCCGAATTTTCGATCACCTTCGGCTGGCCGCCTTCCATGATCGACACGCACGAGTTGGTCGTGCCCAGGTCAATCCCGATAATCTTTGCCATCGCTAACCTCTCTCAAGTTTCCCTCCCTCGCTCGCGGAGGAAGGTTGGGGTACTCATTCACTGTTACAGATATGGGGATAATTCGCTAGCTTTCAACTGCTTGCGCCGGGGCCTTGGCCACCATCACCATCGCCGGGCGGATCACGCGGTCATTGAGCAGGTAGCCCTTCTGCAGCACCTGTACAACGGTATTGGGTTCGGCCTCGGAATCGACCATGCCGATCGCCTGATGACGGTGCGGATCGAATTTCTGGCCGGCGGGGTCGATCTCAGCCAGGTTGAATTTCTCGAATACTGAGTTGAGCTGCTTGAGCGTGAGTTCGACGCCGCTATTGAGGCTGTCAATGGTGGCGTTGGTCGTGGCGAGTGCTGCTTCCAGGCTGTCCTTGACCGCGAGCAGTGCCGACGAAAAGTTCTCGATCGCGTATTTGTGGGCGTTGGCAATGTCGACTTGCGCACGTTTGCGGATGTTGTCGGCTTCGGCCTTGGCGCGCAACCACGCGTCGTGATGCTCCTGCGCCGCGAGTTCGGCTTGTTTCAGCAGCGTCTCGACGCTGGGCATCACCTCCGCGGCGCCGGCATCCTGATCGGTCGCGATGGGTTGCGGCTCCTCCTGCAGCGGACCGGCCGGAACGGGCTCCTGATGCGTATCCTGCATTGATTGATTCTCCTCACTTGACCGTTTTCAAATTGGGGCTTCAGCCGCGATTTCAAGGGCCGTCGCAAGCTTTTGATCGGAAACGCCTAGTCGCTGTTTGCGGCGCCGGCATTGGCGCACGGCGCACCCGGCGCTAGCGCTTGGCGCCGGCGGCCAGCGCCTGTGCGCGCGAGCGTTCGAGTTCTTTCGCCGAAGGCTCGGTTCCGACCCAGCCGAGCAGGTTCGTGGCGACGATGTCGGCAAGCGCGTGGATCCAGTCGTCGCGCTCGTTCAGGCAGGAAATGTAATGGTATTCCTTGCCGCCGGCGTTGAGAAAAATGGTCTTCCCCTCAATCGCGATCTCCTCGAGCGTCTCGAGGCAGTCGCTCACAAACCCCGGACAAACCACGTCGACGCGGCCGAGCTTCTGCTTGCCGAGACCCTCAAGCACCGCGGCGGTGTAGGGCTGCAGCCATTCGGCGCGACCGAAGCGCGATTGGAACGTGACCTGGTGTTTCCCGGGCCCGAGCTTGAGTGCCTCCGTCAGCAAGCGCGCGGTCTTGTGGCATTCGCAATGGTAGGGGTCGCCTTTATCGAGCGTGTCGCGCGGCACGCCGTGAAAACTCATGATCAGCTGGTCGGGACGGCCGTGCTGCAGCCAGTAATCGTTGATGTTTCGCGCCAGCGCTGCGATGTAGCCCGGATGATCGTGGAAATGCCTGACGCTGCGCAGTGCCGGCTGGTTGCGCGTGGCGGCAAAGGCGGCGCCTACCGCATCCATCGCGGTTGCAGTGGCGCTCGCCGCGTATTGCGGA
>Ga0326597_10008687_pt1 | contig 13680 bp, 11 predicted proteins | sample RVTome_12_FD_203789 | JGI IMG/M metagenome (GOLD analysis project Ga0326597, IMG submission 203789) | Soil microbial communities from uranium-contaminated site in the Upper Colorado River Basin, Wyoming, United States - RVT100D185 | ecosystem: Environmental > Terrestrial > Soil > Contaminated >... | reverse complement strand
CGCGATTCTGGGCGGTGGAGCGGCGCCAGGTCGCGCTCGCGCGTCGGGCAGCTTCCACGGCGTCCCTGATATCTTTCCTGTTACCGTGGCCGACCTCGGCGATCCTGCGCCCGTCGGAGCCGGCGACCGGCAGGCAGTAGCCCTGATCGGGCCGCGTCTGCCGTCCGCCGATGTAGAGCTTGTACGTCCTGTCGATGACGTTCCCGGGCACCCGGTCCTGAGACGTCTTCAGCTTCTCACGCGGCGGCTGGACCGCGGGCGACGCAATCGGTTTCAGGTATTCGAACATTCCTTCGCGCCCGCCTTCCCGGCCGAACCCGCTCTCGCGGTAGCCGCCGAAACCGGCGGCGGCATCGAAGACGTTCGTGCAATTGACCCACACGGTACCCGCGGTGAGCGCGGGCGCAATGTCGAGAGCGAGATTGATGTTCTCCGTCCAGACGCTGGCGGCCAGCCCGTAGGGCGTGTTGTTCGCCAGCTCGACGGATTCGGCCGGTGTCCGGAACGTCATCAGTACGACGACCGGGCCGAAGATCTCGACCTGTGCAATGCCCGCCGCCGGCGACACGCCGGTGCACAGCGTGGGTGGATAGAACCAGCCCTCTTGGGGCACGCTCCACGAGGGTTGCCAGATCGTCGCGCCTTCTTCGGAACCCTGATGCACGAACTGGCGGATCTTCTCCAGCTGGACCGGTGCGACAATCGCGCCGATATCGACGCCCTTGTCGAGCGGATCACCGACGCGAAGTGTCTCCATGCGCGCTTTGAGCTTCGCGATCAATGCACCGGCCACGCTTTCGTGCACGAGAATGCGCGAACCCGCGCAGCAGACCTGCCCCTGATTGAACCAGATGGCATCGACCACGCCTTCGACGACACTGTCGAGATCGGCGTCGTCATACACGATGAACGGGGATTTCCCACCGAGCTCGAGCGACAGCTTCTTGCCCGAGCCCGCCGTGGCGACGCGGATGATGCGTCCGACTTCCGTCGAGCCGGTGAAGGCGATCTTGTCGATTCCCGGATGTCGCACGATGGCCTCGCCCGCACGCCCATCGCCCGTCACGATGTTGACGACGCCGGCAGGCAGTCCGATGTCAGCGCAGAGTTCGGCGAACCGCAGAGCCGTGAGCGACGTGAACTCGGCCGGCTTGAGAACGACGGTGTTCCCGGCGGCAAGGGCAGGCGCGATCTTCCACGCCAGCATGAGCAGAGGAAAATTCCACGGGATGATCTGGCCGGCCACGCCCACGGCCTGATAGCCTGCGAATTCGGATTCGAGCAGCTGAGCCCAGCCCGCGTGGTGGTAGAAGTGTCGCGCGACCAGCGGGATGTCGATGTCTCGAGATTCGCGAATCGGCTTGCCGTTGTCCACGGTCTCGAGCACGGCGAAGAATCGCGCATTCTTCTGGATGTGGCGGGCGATCGCGTAGAGCCAGCGAGCCCGGCCGTGCCCGCCCAGAGCGGTCCAGTCACCGAGCGCGGCGCGCGCGGCGGCGACAGCCGAATCAATATCGGCCGCGCCAGCCTGTGCGATTCTCGCGATCGGCTGACCCGTCGCCGGGTTCGATGTCTCGAAGGTTTCACCCGCCTCCGGTGCGACCCACTGTCCGCCAATGAACAGGCCGAACGTTCGATGTCGCGCGTCCAGCCCTTCGTCGATCGGTGCCGCGTTCTCGGGCGCCGGCCCGTACTCGAGGGTCCTGAAGATCTCGGCAACGCGCGTCATTCGACCTCACGCCATCGGGTGGCGATACGCAGCGGAGTACCGGCCCGTCGTGTGGAACTCGAGTTGGCGCTCGATGTCACTGAGCAACGAACTGGCGCCGAATCGAAACAGTGCGGGCGACAACCACGTGGTGCCCAGTTCCTCCTTCATCATCAGCATCCAGTCGATCGCCTGCCTGGCGGTTCGAATGCCGCCTGCCGGCTTGAAGCCGACGTTCGCGCCGCAGGCCTCACGGTAGGCGCGGATCATTCTCGCCATCACCAAGCCGACCGGCACTGTCGCGTTCACCGATTCCTTGCCCGTGCTCGTCTTGATGAAATCCGCGCCCGCCATCATGCAGATGAGGCTGGCCCTCGCCACGTTGCGCAGGGTCGCCAGCTCTCCGGTCGCGAGAATCGTCTTCATGTGAGCTTCGCCACAGGCCTGCCGGAACGCGCGAACCTCGTGGTACAGCGATTCCCAGTCACCGCGCAGGACGTGCGAACGGGTTACGACGATGTCGATTTCGCTGGCGCCCGCTTCCACACTCGCGCGGATCTCCGCCAGCCGTTGCGGGAAGGGGTTCAGGCCGGCGGGGAATCCGGTGGATACGGCCGCGACCGGAATGCCGGCTCCGCGCAGCGCCTGGACCGCCGTTGCAACGTAGGCGTGATAGACGCAGACGGCAGCCACATGAATGCCGAGGTCGGCCGCTCCCAGAGCCGTGAGCACGTCGGATCGGACCGGCTGCCGCGCCTTGGAGCAGAGCCGTCGGACGTTGCCCTCGGTGTCATCGCCGGAAAGTGTGGTGAGATCGATCAGCGTAATCGCCCGGAGCAGCCAGCCGATCTGCCACTCCTTCTTCACGGTCCGCCGTTTGCCCAGCGTCGCGGCCCGTCGCTCGACAGCGCTGCGATTGATCCGGATTTCGCGAATCCAGTCCAGCTCCAGGGGCATTCCGCGGTTGCGGGGCCAACGAGTCGCGGGCTGCGGCTCGACAGTCGGTTCGACAGTCGGTTCGACGGAAGCAGCCGCCGGAACGGTCGCCATCGGAGGGCTCCAACGCGTTGAGGTCACGGCGATAACAATAAGACAACTCCGCTATGCCCGCCAAGACGGCGGCCCTTGTGCCGGCCTTCACGCCGCCGGTACCTTCGCTGCCCGATGACGCCTCTCGAATACATCGCTTCCGACATTCACCTCGGCGCCGTGCCGCGCGAGACCGAGCGCAGGTTCGTCACCTTCCTTGATCACGTGCGGGAGCACGGATCGGCGCTGCTCCTCGCGGGCGATCTCTTCGACTTCTGGTTCGAGTACGGTGAAATCGTTCCCGGCCGGCACTTCCGAGTGCTCGCCGCGCTGGCTCGCCTGGTCGAGGCCGGGATCCCGGTGACGCTCGCGGGCGGCAACCACGACGCCTGGGGAGGCCGCTTCCTGCGCGAGGAAGTCGGAGTCGCTTTCCACGAGGAGCCGTTCCGCATGACCCTGGCCGGCCGGCCCGCGCTGGTGGCGCACGGCGACGGGCTCGGGAAGGGTGACTTCAAGTACCGCGCGCTCAAGGCCATGATCCGCAGTCGTGCCGCTATCATCGGGTTTCGGGCACTGCATCCCGAGCTGGGACTGCGTCTCGCCCGGGCCGTGTCCTCGACCGAAGCGAAGGAGACGCCGGACCCACGGCAGATGGGCAGGGCCCGGTTCATCGAGAATTGGGCCCGCGGGCAGCTGGCTGCCGATCCGTCTCTGGCCTGGGTCGTCTGCGGGCACTCCCACGTGCCTGCCCTCGTCGAAGTCGAGCCGGGACGATTCTACCTCAACGCTGGCGACTGGCTGAACCACTTCACGTACATCACCATTGATGCGGCGGCGATCCCCGAGCTGCGGACCTGGACCGGCCTGGGCGGGTCCCTCCCAGCGCCGCGGGAAGCGGGACCTTCACGCTGATCGCGACGCTTCCGTCGCGTCGCACCTCGGACAGGATGCTCGTCGGGAAATCCCTCAGCTGCGCATTGACGTACGCGTCCACACCGGAGAGGAGGGTGAAGAAGATCGTGTACGTGATCCAGTCCTGTCGCTGCTGACTGCGCGCGCGGACCAGTTTTCTGGCAATCGCGACCGAGGTGTCGGCGGCCACCGCGTCCTCGAAGGCGAGCGGGTCCTGCAATCGAACCGCCTCCAGGCTGTCCAGTGGGTCAGGCATCTGGTTCGGGTCGAGACTCCTCGCTATGAAGTCGTTCAGCGAGTCCGTGACGATCGTGACCGTCCGCCGCTCCACATCCCGGATCTGGTGCAACCGCGCGATCGTGCGCAGCAGCATGTAGATGTTCGTGCCTTCGATCGAGTACCACACGCCACCCCGCACGTAGGAGCCGACGGCTGATTGCCCCCAGCCCGGAAGAATGAAGGATCGGATCATGGCACCGCGCGCGGAGAGCGGCCTGGCGGCGAGCGTGTCCTGACTGACGGCCGCAGCGGTCGCACTGTCGGGAACGACCTGCGCGCACGCCACGTCGGCTACGGCCAGTGCAGCCAGCCACGCGACTGGGCAGAGGAACCGGGAAGCAGCCGTGGATCTCATCGAGGCGATGCGACCGCTCGCATTCAGGCTCCGATTCCGGTCATCACGGGCAGCGCCCGCGGCCGGATTTCGATTTTCAGGTCGCGGGCCCCGGCAGGTTCTCGAAGCTCGCCATCGAGCTGGAAAAAAAGAGCCGTGCCTTCGGGGACGCTGAGTGTGATTCGCTTCCCTTGCGTCATGCTGACGGATCGCAGGTTGCCGTGTCTGCCACGGATGATGCGAGCCGCCGTGAGGATGCTGCGGAGCAGCGGCATTTCACGGACCACGCAGACATCGAGGAGACCATCATCGGGGCGGGCCGCCGGACAGATCCGGAATGTGCCGCCGACGCTCTGTCCGTTGGCGATCGCGATCATCATGATCCGGCTTTCCGATCTCCTTCCGTCCACGTCGAGCAGCACCGGAATCGGCCGGTACCGGCGCAGCGCCCGGGCCAGCGCCTTGATGTAAACCATGGCGCCGTTGCCGCTCCGACCGGGATCCATTACCCGGACCACTTCGACGTCGATCCCCGTGCCGGCCGCATTCACGAAATACTCGCCGCCGCCCAGCCACGAGGCGTGACCCACGTCGAACCTGTGGACCACACCGCTCACGAGCGTTTCGAGAGCCTTCCTCCAGGGCGTCGTGCCGCCGACCACCTTCACGAAATCGTTGCCGGTTCCGACGGGCAGCAGGCCGAGCACGGCAGGCAGCGTTTTGTCGGCCTCGAGCGCCTGCAGCAAACCGTTCGCCGTTTCGTGGATCGTGCCATCGCCACCCACCGCGACGACCATCGCTGCGCCCTGACTCGCCGCCCGGTACGCAAAGTCCACGGCCTGGCCGGCATGTTCGGTTAACCGGATCCCGGGCCGCAGGCCCCGCTCGGACAGCACCCTGCCGACGACGTCCGCCATGCGGGCGCCACGGCCGCCGCCCGAAGTCGGATTGACGATACAGGCGACATCGCCGCCGGGTTTCATCCGCGTCGGGCGAGAGTGTCGGACTTCGATGGCAGGCGCGAACCAGGCGGGAGCGTGTGGGAATCGAACCCACCGACCCGGGCATTACCCTCGGGCCAAGACGGTTTTGAAGACCGTTCCGTCCACCAGGACGGCTCCGCCCCCATGCGATGCGGCACGTGCTCAGCCGCGGATCAGTCTCTTGTAGCGGATGCGGTGCGGCTGATCCGCTTCCGCGCCCAGACGGCGTTTGCGATCCGCCTCGTACTCCTGGTAGTTGCCCTCGTACCAGGCAACGGAGCTGTCACCCTCGAACGCCAGAATGTGCGTTGCGATCCGGTCGAGGAACCACCGGTCGTGCGAGATCACCACCACGCAGCCGGCAAAGCCGAGGATCGCTTCCTCGAGTGCACGCAGCGTGTCCACGTCGAGGTCGTTGGTCGGCTCGTCGAGCAGCAGGACGTTGCCGCCTTTCTTGAGGACGCCGGCAAGCTGCAGCCGGTTACGCTCGCCGCCCGAAAGTACGCCGACCTTCTTCTGCTGATCCGCACCCTTGAAGCCGAACCAGGACAGGTACGCCCGTGAATTGACCTTTGCCCGGCCGAAGTCGAGCACATCTTCGCCGCCCGACACTTCCTGCCAGACCGTCTTTTCCGGGTCGAGCGCGTCGCGCGACTGGTCGACATAGGCCAGCTGCACGGTAGACCCGACGCGAAGCTCGCCGCTGTCCGGCCCTTCCTGGCCGACCAGCATCCGGAACAGCGTCGTCTTGCCCGCGCCGTTTGGTCCGATGACGCCCACGATGCCGCCTCGCGGCAGGCGGAACGAGAAATCGTCGATGAGCAGATTGTCGCCGAATCCCTTCAAGATCTTGTCCACGACGATCACCTCATCGCCGAGCCGGGGCCCACTCGGTATCACGATCTCGGCCGTCTCCAGGCGGTCCTTTGTGTCCGTACGCAGCAGGTCCTCGTACGCCGTGATCCTCGCCTTGTTCTTCGCCTGCCTCGCACGCGGCGCCATTCGCACCCACTCCAACTCGCGCTCGAGCGTGCGCTGCCTCGCCGAAACCTGCTTCTCCTCCTTCCTGAGACGGTCCTGTTTCTGCTCGAGCCACGACGTGTAGTTGCCCTTCCACGGGATGCCCTCGCCGCGATCCAGCTCCAGGATCCATTCGGCGACGTTGTCGAGGAAGTAGCGGTCGTGCGTGATCGCGACCACCATTCCCGGAAACTCCGCGAGGTGCCGCTCGAGCCACGCGACGGATTCCGCATCGAGATGGTTGGTCGGCTCGTCGAGCAGCAGAATGTCGGGTTGTTCGAGGAGCACGCGGCAGAGCGCGACCCGGCGTCGCTCTCCTCCCGAGAGCGTCGTCACATCCGCATCTCCGGGCGGCAGCCGCAGCGCATCCATGGCGATCTCGATCGTGCGGTCCAGCTCCCATGCGCCCGCAGCATCGATGCGATCCTGGACGCGGGCCTGCTGCTCGAGCAGGGTTGTCATCTCGTCATCCGACATCGGCTCCGCGAACTTCGCATTGATCTCATCGAACGAACGGAGGAGATCGCGGATGTGAGCCACGGCCTTTTCGACGTTACCCTTGACATCGAGTTCCGGATCCAGCTGGGGTTCCTGGGGCAGGAAGCCGATGCGTGTTCCCTTTGCCGGCCAGGCTTCGCCCTGGAATTCGGTGTCTACGCCGGCCATGATCCGGAGCAGAGAGCTCTTGCCCGAACCGTTCGGTCCGACGACCCCGATCTTGGCGCCCGGAAAGAACGACAGCCATATGCCCTTCAGCACCTCCCGGTTGGGAGGAACGACTTTCCGGAGATCCTTCATGACGTAGATGTACTGCGGTGTGCTCATCGATCCTCACTCGACTGCCGCGCTTCGCGGCTCCTGGTCCCTGCCCGACCTGCACGGTCCTGTACACTGTCGCTCTGGAGCCATGAACGCTCGCCACGCCAACCGCGACGCGCAAGCCCTCCGGGCCGGCCTCCACGGTGGAGCCGAGCGGCCCGTGCTGTACGATCATTCGAGGCCAGGCTATCTTGGCACGCCATGCGCATCGAGTACCTCGACGGCGAGAGGCTCCGACGCTCACTCATGGCCGGATGTGAGTATGTCCAGGAGCAGCGAGCCGAGCTCAATCGCATCAACGTGTTCCCGGTCCCGGACGGCGATACCGGTACGAACCTCGCCCTGACGGTCTCCGCGATCGCCGACGGGCTTCGATCGTTCCAGGATCCCTCCATTGCGGCGGTATCCGGGCGGGCCGCGGAGTCGGCGATTCTGGGCGCCCGCGGCAATTGCGGCATGATCCTCTCCCATTTTCTGCTCGGCTTCGCGCGGGCGGTCGATGGTCGGGGCCACCTCGATGCCGCGGAGTTCGCGGCGTGTCTCGACACGGCTGTCCGCCACGTGTACGCCTCTCTGGAGAAGCCCGTCGAAGGCACGATCATCACGGTCATGCGCGAGGTCGCCGATGAGGCCAGGTCGTCTGCGACCGGTGATTTCGCGGACCTGATCGAAATCCTGTTGTCGCGGGCTCGCGAAGCACTCGACCGCACACCGGAGCTGCTGCCCGTGCTGCGGGCCGCGGGAGTGGTCGATGCGGGCGCAAAGGGGTTTGTTCATCTGTTCGAGGGGATCGTGGCCTACATTCGCGGCGACCCCTTCGTTTCACTCCAGTCGACGCCCGTGTTCGATGTGCCGGCCGCCGCGGCGCGCGTCGGGTTTCCGGCGACCGTCGAGCGATACCGGTTCTGCACGGAGGCGCTGGTCCGGGGAGCGAACCTGCCGACGGCGGACGCGGTCCGGGCCGCACTGCGCGACCGCGGCGACTCCCTCATCGTCATTCGTGGCGATGACCTTGTGAAGCTGCACGTTCACACGGATGAGCCGGACGCCGTATTCGCCTGGCTGCGCAGTCTCGGCCGGCTCGTCACGCACAAGGCCGAGGACATGGCGGTACAGCATGCGGCGGTCGAGCGTGCGGCCGCGGGACACGTACAGCTGGCTCGCCGGCCGATGACGATCCTCGTCGACAGTGCGGCCAATCTGCCGGACGAGGTCGTGCGGGCGCACGGCATTCACGTAGTGCCCATGCTCATCGTTTTCGAGAATGAAGTCCTCCGCGACGGCATCGACATCGATTCCAGGCGTTTCGCCGACCGCCTGCGGGCGCGCGAACGTGCGACGACATCCCAGCCGGCGCCGGCATCCTTCATCGATGGCTTCCGTCGTGCCGCCGAAGATGGCGAAGCCGTCCTCTCGATCCTCGTGGGCAGTACTCTGTCGGGCACGTTCCGGTCCGCGGAGGCTGCCGCGAAAGAAGTCGAAGGGATACCGATCGAGCTCTTCGATTCGCGCGCCGCGGGCCTGACGCAGGGACTTCTCGCCCTTCGAGCGGCCGAGCTGGCGGAGAGTGGCCGCGATGTCGCCTCCATTGTCGCGGATCTCGAGAGCCTGCGTTCACGCGCCGGCACGCTGTTCACCGTGGAGACGTTCGACAACCTGCTGGCGTCCGGGCGCGTCGGTCGCGGCAAGGTGATGATCGCCGGCCTGCTCGACATCAAGCCGATCCTATCGCTTTCCACGGACGGCCGGGTCGGGTCCCTGGCCAATGTGCGCGGATCGGCCCACGTCGTCTCGAGGATGCTCGAACTCGTGGAATCGGCCGTGCCGCGATCCGTGCGGCAGGTACGCTTCGGGATCATGCATGTGGACAGGCCGGAGATCGTGGAAACGGTCTCCACGGCGCTTCAGGCGCGCTATGGCAGGGAGCGCGACATCCTCAGCGCGCCCGTGACGCCCGTCCTTGCCACACATCTGGGACCCGGCGCGTGGGGCATCGCCTGGCAGATCGAGGACTGAATCCGCGCCAACCGACCGGGATGGCGCGCCGGTGCCGAGGGGCGATCGGGTGCGACGCCGACGAAGGACGTCACGCGCGAAAGTCGCTCCGGATCCGGTCTCGGCAGAAGGCGCCGGTCAGCTGATGGTGGCGATCGCTTCGATCTCGACCTTCACATCCTTCGGGAGTCGGGCGACGGCGACGGTCGAGCGGGCGGGCTTGTGATTTCCGAACCAACGCGAGTAGACCTCGTTCATCGCGCCGAACTCGCCCATGTCGGAAAGGAAAACGGTCGTCTTCACGACCGAACCGAGCGATGCCCCGGCCGACTCGAGAATCGCCGAGAGATTCCGCATCACGCGTTCCGTCTGTTCGGAAATCGTTGATCCGACGATCTCCATGGTCGCCGGATCGAGCGGAATCTGGCCAGCGGTGAACACGAAATTGCCGGTTATGATGCCCTGGCTGTACGGTCCGATCGCCACGGGCGCATCAGCGGTCTGAACGCGCTTGATTTCACTCATTCTCTGGCCTCGTCCGGTTTCATTCTCTGGATGTTCCGCCGACTTCGGATCGGAATTCTCTCATGAAATCGCGCACGGCCACGCGCAGTTCGGCGGCCGTCACCGTGGCCACACCCGGCTTGGCCACCTCGAGGGCCGCCGCGTGATTGGCCAGAACCGCCGCTTCGGCCGGGCTGGCCCCCGCCGAAAGGGCAACGGCCATCGCCGCCGTGACCGTATCGCCTGCGCCCGAAACATCGAAAACGGCGCGCGCCACCGCAGGGATGCGGACGTATTCTCCCGCCATTGTGCGCAACGCCACTCCCTCCTCTCCGAGGGTAAGCAGCAGCTGATCGCACGCCAGTCGTTCACGCGCCTGCTCCATCCATGCCGGGTCGTCGGGTCGCGCCCGGCTCTGGAGCGCAGCCTCCAGCTCGACCAGGTTCGGCTTGAAAACGGTTGCGCCGGCGTACGAAAAGAAGCCACGCGTCTTGGGATCGACCACCACAGGGATGCGACGCCTCCCGGCAGCTGCGATCGCCGAGCGTACGACCGGCAACGAAAGGACGCCCTTGTTGTAGTCTTCCAGAACGATGGCTTCGCACTGGCCGCTCAACCCCTCGAGGCTCTCCACGAACGCCGCCAGCTCTTCGCCATCGAGATCCTCTTCGACCTCTCGATCATAGCGCGCGATCTGATGGTGCCTCGCCATGATCCTCGTCTTCACGGTCGTGGGCCGGTCGTTCAACTCGAGGACCCCGGAATCGTCCACGCCGCGGCCGCGCAACTCGGCGCGCACCGCATCCCCTTCCGGGTCCGTGCCGACACAGCCGGCAATCGTACACGATGCGCCCAGGGCCACGACATTGGCGGCTACGTTGGCCGCGCCACCCAGGGCTCGCCATTCGTCCGATATGCGCACGACCGGCACCGGCGCCTCGGGCGATATGCGCGACGCCGTCCCCCGCAGATAACGGTCAAGCATGATGTCGCCCACGACGAGCACGCGGATCCCGCGCGCCCGTTCGAGGATTTCATCGAGTCGTTCGACCGTCAAACGTTGCATGACCTTTCCATCGGTTCGGGGCCGCCGCAGGCGCCTTCGACGCGGGCGCCAACGTACCGGCGGGTTGGTCCGTATGCAATCGCACGCGGCCCGGAGGTGCCGTGCGGGACAAAAGAACCGCCCGGGCTCTGTTGAGCCCGGGCGGCCATGGAGCCGGCGGGAGTCGAACCCGCGTCCGCGAACAGATCCCCCGGTGCGTCTACGTGCGTAGTCCGTCGTTCCTGCCTGTCGCTCCGTCAGCGGCCGACGGACCGCCTCCTCGAGAGCCAGCCCCGCTTCATCTCACTCCCGGACCGCAGGGCGGAATCCGGGAGCCAGCCCGATTCGATCGACGCTCTCAGCCAGACCTCGGGCCCGGTCCAGAAGAGAACGGGTGCGTAAGTTTAGTTACGCAGCCAGCGCCAAAGAGTTGTTGGCACTTGTTGGTTTCCCGCTGGTTTTACGAGGTGACGGGACCTCGGCACGCAACTCCGACTTCACTGAACACGTCGAAACCAGATCGGCCCCTGAAGGAACTGCCGGTCCCGAATGTCAACGCGCTGATACCCGGACCACTTCCCGGTTGATCCGCGTGGCTGCGCAGGCCGCACCGAATCCGTTGTCGATATTGACCACCGTCACGCCGGCGGCACAGCTGTTCAGCATGGTCAGCAGCGCCGCCACGCCTCCGAACGACGTCCCGTATCCCGTACTCGTCGGCACTGCAATGACCGGGACCGCAACCAGCCCGCCGATGACCGATGGCATCGCGCCGTCCATGCCCGCCACCGCAATGACGATGCTGGCGCGCCTCAGAGTCTCGGACGAACCGATCAGACGGTGCAGACCGGCCACGCCGATGTCGTACACGCGCTCGACCGGGTTTCCGAGGGCATGCGCCGTCACGGCCGCTTCCTCCGCCACCGGCAGATCCGCCGTTCCGGCCGAAGCCACGACGACCAGGCCGCGCCCGGGGTCCACCTCGAAGAGCGGTGACTCGTGACACACGATGCGACCCGTGCGACTGACGACGGCGTCCGGATACCGCACGTGAAGCGCCGATATCTGCGCCTCGGTAGCCCGCGTGGCCAGAAAGCCGCCATCCCGCTCGCACAGCCGCTCACAGATCCCGATCACCTGGTCCGGCGTCTTTCCCGGGCAATAGACGACCTCGGGAAACCCCACACGGATGGCCCGGTGATGATCGAGCCGGGCGAACACCGGCTCCGGCTCCGTTCCGCTCACGGGCTCCACCGGCAGCCACGCCAGCCGCTCCAGCGCCTCCGCAGGTGTCGCCTGGCCCGCAGCGACGCTCTGCAGCAGTTCGAGCACCCGGTCCGCCGTCATGTCGCCGCCAGCGTGTACCGGGCGCTGTACTCCTCGAGGATTCGCTCCGCTTCCTCCAGGTGCCGTACCGCGAAAAGACGTTCACGCAGGTCGCGGCCGTCCGGCAGTCCCTTCGTGTACCAGCCAAGGTGTTTGCGGAAATCGATCATCGCCCGCACTTCATCCGCCTCGAAGGCGATCGCGTTCCGCGCGTGCTCGAGCACGATCGCGAATCGCTCGGCCACATCCGGCGTTTCCGGAACAGGCCACCCTTCCAGAGCCGCCCTGGCCTGCGCGAAGATCCACGGCGATCCGTGCGATCCGCGCGCGATCATCACCCCGGCACAGCCCGTCTCGTCCCGCATCCGACGCGCATCCCGGCCCGAGAACACATCTCCGTTGCCGATCACCGGGATGTCCAGCGCAGCGACGACCGCGGCAATCTCCGACCAGTCCGCCCGCCCCGAATACATCTGGGTCCGGCTGCGGGCGTGCAGCGTCAGCGCCCGGGCGCCGGCGTCCTGGCAGCGCAACCCGATCTCGACCGGATTGCGCATTTCATCGCTCCACCCGCTCCGGATCTTGACCGTCGTCGGTATCGAGATCGCCTTCGAAACCGCGATGATGATCCGCTCGACCAGATCGAGGTCTCGCAGGCAGCCCGAACCCCCGTTCCGCCTCACTACCTTCTTGACCGGGCAACCGAAGTTCATGTCCAGGAAGTCCGGACCGTACGTCTGCTCGACGACGACGGCCGCCTCCGCCATCGCAGCGGCATCCGAGCCGAAGATCTGCACGCCGATCGGTCGCTCCGCCTCATCGAACCTCAGATACGCGTGCGTCTTCTCACTACCGCGCCTCAGCCCCTCCGCACTCACGAACTCGCTCACCACCACGTCTGCACCGAACCGCCGGCACAGCCGCCGGAACGGGCTCTCGCTCACACCAGCCTGTGGCGCAAGGTACAGCGGACAACCGCCCCGCTTCATCGATTCCAGGATCCCGTCGAACATGGCTCCGAAGCTAACCTCGCCCCCAACCGGCGTTCAATTGACCCGCATTTTGACACCCTCCCTGCACGTCCTTTATCTTCTCGCGCCCCGTACACCCGGGGCTGATTCTCTGGAGGCAGGATGCGTCTGAGGGATTTCTTCGACAGAGACGCCGTCAAGCTCTCGCTCGTCGGCGAGGCCAAGGACGACGTCCTGAAGGAACTCATCTCCCTGCTCGCCCTCGATGAAAAAAGCGAGGGCATCCTCTTCAAGATGCTCAAGCGTCGGGAGAACCTCGGATCCACCGGCATCGGCCGCGGCATCGCCATACCGCACTGCAGATCTCTCGTCGTAAACCAACTGCGTGTCGCCTACGGCCGCAAACATCCCGGCATCGATTTCAACGCCATCGACGGCCAGCCCGTCACCAATTTCTTCCTGATCGTCGCGCCACCCCTCGAGGTCAGCAACCAGTATCTGCCCGTCCTCGGAAAACTCGCTCAGTTCGCCAAGATCCCTGACGTCACTGCCGGCCTCGACAGCCTCGCGACTCCCGACGAGTTCCTCGCCCTCATCGAAGCGAAGGCCTCCTAGGACCTTGGACCTCGCAACACATCGACCCGGATCGGGATAGGGGGTAGCCGGCGATCCCGGCTACTCCCCTCCCACACCACCGGACATGCGGGTCCGCATCCGGCGGTTCAGTGAGTTGAGGTTTGTGCGGCCAGTCGGGG
>Ga0326597_10008685_pt1 | contig 13680 bp, 8 predicted proteins | sample RVTome_12_FD_203789 | JGI IMG/M metagenome (GOLD analysis project Ga0326597, IMG submission 203789) | Soil microbial communities from uranium-contaminated site in the Upper Colorado River Basin, Wyoming, United States - RVT100D185 | ecosystem: Environmental > Terrestrial > Soil > Contaminated >... | reverse complement strand
TCCCCGCCGGACGGCTTCCGCTACGCCTTCGACAACGGGGCCGACTTCATCTGCGTCGGCATGTTCGACTTCCAGATCGTCGAGGACGTGAACCTCACCCTCGACGCGCTGTCAGCGGTGACGGCGGGGGCGGCCCGGGCGCGCCCCTGGTGCGCCTGAGGCGGTCCGCCGGGACGGAAGGCCCGATGGATCGCGGCGCAAGCAACAAGAGCCGGCGCGATCGCGCGATCACGCCGGCTCCGGCACGGCTCAATCCCCGGGAGGCGTCGTCAGCTCCAGGGGCTTGGGACCCGGTCGACTACTGGCAGCCCGGAAGCTTGAAGCTGGCGATCCGTGTCTGCCAGCCAGCGGCACTGGAAGCCTGGCCCGCGGCGGTGTAGTACTCGTTGACGTACCAGAACGTGCAGTCGTCCACGGGGTCGATGTTCATCGAGGTGTAGTCGCCCCAGCGCGAGTTGGTGGTCGTCTGGACTCCTGTGCCGTCGATGATGGTGCCCTCACCCAGGGTCATCTGGCCCAGCGGATCGCCGCTCAGCCGGCCCGTGTAGCGGATGCCGGGAAGGACGTCGACTCCATTGACGACGCTGTAGCCCAGCCCCATGTTGCCGTTCTTGTCCTGGGCGATGCTCCCCATCCAGCGGTGGACGCCGTCGCCCAGGGCGTAGGTGCCCTGCTGGTGAAGCGAGTACGCGCCACGCGTCCGCCGGATCTCGTACCAGCGCACTCCGGCGACACCGGGGAGAGCCTCGACCGACTGGTTGGTGACCAGGGCCTCGTGACCCTTGAAGTTGCGGTAGGCGAGCCGCCAGGTCGGCCGCTGCCGGTACGACAGGATGTCGAGCTTCTGAGTTGGGCCGACGCCCGGCTGAGGCAGGCAGTCACGCGAGTTGCCTCCACTACCGCCGCAGGGAAAGATCGAGTCGAAGGACGCGACGGGCAGCTGGGCGGCCAGGTGGAGCGACGCGAGCGGGGTCGACCGCCACTTCACGTCGAGGTCCCAGATGTTGAGCGCGTCGAACGTCGCCCCGTAGAAAGCGCCGTCGTCCTGCGTCCCCACGAGCGGGATCGTCGCGTCGTTCTTCGGCTTCTGCTTGCCGTCGATGTCGGCGGGCAGCAGCCCGTCGCCGACGAGGGGGAGCAGATCCTCGTCGTTCCCGTCGATGAAGAAGCTGACCGCGCGGGCGTCGGGGTGGCCGTCGACCATCTTGTTCTTGTCGAGCGCATAGACGCCGATCCCGTACTCGACGGTCGGCCCGAACTCACGAGTCGTGATGACGTACGAGTCTCTCCACACTCCGTACTTCGGGTAGTCCGGGAAGAACTGGAAGTTCTCGGTCTCGAAGGCGTAGCGGTAGTACGTCCCGGTCGGATCCCCCGTGGTCGAGATCGCCACGCAGTTCCAGAACGGTCGCGTCGGGTCGGAGAGGCCGCTGGTGGTGAACTGGGTGAGGATCCAGCGGTCGACGAACTGGTCGTAGATCACGATCGGGTCGCCGGAGGGGTCGGTGCAGTCAGGCACGGCGAAGCCCGCCCACAGCGATCCCGTGTCGACCGGTCCGAGAAGCAGGTTCCCAGCCTTGTCGTACACGGCAAAGACCAGGTTGATCATCTCGACGTAGTGGTTGGGCCCCACGTCGCCGACCGGATCGGGCGGATTGACGCGGAACCCGAACACGTTGAAGTTGTCCTGGTTGCTCAGGCCCTCGAAGTTCGCATTCGGGGGGAGGATCGTCGCGGGTGACGCGAGGGAGAGCCCGCTCCCGCTCGACGTCTGGACGGCTCCGTCGCCCGAGAAACCACGGTCCTTCGCAACCGGGCCCCGCTCGCGACGGATCTCGTACAGCCTCGCCTTCACGTCTTCCGGGGCCGCGGATCGGGCGGACGCCGCCTCCGCCAGGTCCTGGAGGGGCGGCGACACATCGAACGCCTTCGCCTTGGAGAACTTCGGGGAGGGACCCTTTCCCTTCCCGCCCGGAGCGGCCGTGGCCCCTCCGGCAGCGAGGAAGAGAGTGAGTCCAGCGAGGATCCCCAAGGGTGCGCACAACCGTCTGGTCGGCATCGACATCAGCGTCATAGATCTCCTTGACTTCTGTGGGTGCGAACGACGGAAGGCTGACGCCTTCCCTCTTCTCGGCCCCCCTGCAGACGCCTGCCGGCAGGTGGCCGGAATCCGAGGCGATCACGCCCAAGCTCGGAGGATACCGGTCACGGATGGCGATGATCGCCTGCACACTCCGAAGGCATGTGAGGATGCAAGTGGGGAAGTGGAGTGTAGTTGGGGGGTAACCCGGAGTCAAGCGTCCGCTGAGACACCTCCCGGCGAGCGTCGACCCCGAGACCGGTCGCCTCCACGTCGTCTTCTAGGACCGGCGCGAGACCGGGGGAGACGCGACCGACGTGTTCGTGGCGCGCTCGACCGACGGCGGCGAGAGCTTCGAAGACGCCCGCGCCGCAGCGGCGCCTGACACCGGCGAAAGGCGGCCGGCCCACAGACCGAGGGCCCCGCCGTCGTCGCGACCGGGCCGCTGCCGCAGTCGTGGGGAGTCGACGCGCCCACGAGGCAGACTCACGCGCCGCCCGGGAATGGACGACGGCAATCAGGCCAGATAGGCTCGTGAGCGCGGAGGAGGCACCGTGAACGCGCGACTCGCTCTGAGCTCGGGCCTATCGCTTCTGATCGTGTCGTTCCCTGCCGGATGCAGGGACGGCCGGAAGGCGACGGCGCCCGCCGAGGTCGGCGAAGGGCGACGGCCGACCGTTCTCGCCGAGCGACCCCCCATGGGCTGGAACTCCTGGAACTCCTTCGGCGTGACCGTCACCGAGGAGCAGGTCCGCGCGAATGCCGCGTACATGGCGGAGAAGCTCAAGGCCCACGGCTGGGAGTACGTGGTCGTGGACCTCGGGTGGTACCTGCCGCCGCAGATCGACACGTCCACCTTCAAGATGAAGGATCCCCCTCAGGCCATCGACACGCACGGCCGGCTCGTCCCCGACGTCTCCAAGTTCCCCTCCGCCGCGGGAGGCCGGGGGTTCAAGCCGCTGGCCGACTCCGTGCACGGCCTGGGCCTCAAGTTCGGCATCCACATCATGCGGGGCATCCCCCGGCAGGCGGACGCGGAGGGGGTGACGATCGCGGGAACCGACGTCCTGTCGAGCCGAGTGTTCGACAAGGCCGACGTTTGCGACTGGTACCACGGGATGTACGGCGTCGACACCACGAAGCCCGGCGGGCAGGAGTACTACGACGCGCTCGTCGCGCTCTACGCGCAGTGGGGCGTCGACTACATCAAGGCGGACGACATGAGCCGGCCCTACCACGCGGCCGAGATCGAGGCGCTCGCCCGCGCCATCGACAAGGCGGGCCGACCCATGGTGCTGAGCCTCTCCCCCGGCGCCACCCCCATCGAGGAAGCGGAGCACGTGAAGCGGCACGCCAACCTGTGGCGCATCTCTCCCGACTTCTGGGATCACTGGCCCCTCCTCGAGAGGCAGTTCGCGCTGTGCCGCCGGTGGCAGGGTCACGTCTCTCCGGGCCACTGGCCGAATGCCGACATGCTGCCCCTCGGGAAGCTGCGGGTGACCGGCCCCGACGACTACGTGGCCGAGCAGATGGGTCTCTCGATGAAGGAGATCACCAACGAGAACTCGCGCCTCACCCCCGCCGAGCAGCGGACGCTGATGACCCTGTGGAGCATCTTCCGCTCTCCCCTGATGATGGGCGGCCACCTCCCCGAGAACGACGAAGACACCCTCGCCCTGCTCACCAACGACGAGGTCCTGGCCGTCAACCAGGCGAGCACGCACAACCGGGAGCTGCGGGCGGAGGGCGACCGGGTGATCTGGGCCGCCGACGATCCCGCGAGCGACGCGGTCTACGTCGCCTTCTTCAACAAGGGGGCGGAGAAGACGCGCCTCGTGGTTCTCGACATGAAGGACGTGGGGCTTCCCTCCCGGGTGCAGGCGCGCGACCTGTGGAGGCGCGCGGACGTGGGCGAGTTCGACGGGACGATCAGCGTCGAGGTCGAGCCCCACGGAGCGGTGCTGCTCAGGCTGTCGCCCGCGGCGGGCTGATTCCCGAGGCGCCGGGGAGCGACCCGCGACGCGGTGCCGTTCAACGCGTTGTACGGCCGCGGTCTCGCGGGGTCCGACCCCGCGGCGGCGCTATGATGCGAAGATGCACATCGCGGAGGGAACCCGCCTCGGCCCGTACGAGATCGCCGGCCCCCTCGGCAGCGGCGGCATGGGTGACGTCTACCGCGCGCGAGACACGCGCCTCGCCCGCGACGTGGCGGTCAAGGTCCTGCCGGCGCGGCTCGCCCGCGACGAGGAGCACAAGCGCCGCTTCGAGACCGAGGCCAAGGCCGCGAGCACGCTGAGCCACCCGAACATCCTCGCCGTCCACGACGTGGGCAGCCACGAGGGAACGCCCTACGTCGTCTCGGAGCTGCTCGAGGGACAGACGCTGCGCGCGCGTCTCGAGGACGGCTCGCTCTCCACCCACCGAGCACTCGACTACGGCGTCCAGATCGCCCGCGGCCTCGCCGCCGCCCACGAGCGCGGGGTCGTGCACCGGGACCTCAAGCCCGCGAACCTGTTCGTCACCCGTGACGGGCTCGTCAAGATCCTCGACTTCGGGCTCGCGAAGCTGATCCGCGACGACGGCCCCTTGTCTCCCGAGGACGACGGGACGGCGCAGCCGACGGTGACGCGGGGCACGACCCCGGGCAGCGTTCTCGGGACCGTGGGCTACATGTCGCCCGAGCAGGTGCGAGGCCAGGCCGCCGACCACCGCTCCGACGTCTTCTCCTTCGGGGCGGTGCTGTACGAGATGCTGACCGGCCGCCGCGCATTCCGCGGCGACAGCGCCGTCGAGACGATGAGCGCCATCCTGAAGGAGGAGCCCCCCGAGCTCTCGAGCACGGGGCGGCACGTCCCCCCCGCGCTCGAGCGGCTCGTGGCCCACTGCCTCGAGAAGCGCCCCGAGGACCGCTTCCAGTCCGCGCGTGACCTGGTCTTCGACCTCGAGTCCATCTCGGGGCTGACGACGGTGGGCTCGGGCTCTCGAGCGGCGCTGCGCGAGCGCGAGACCGCGCGGCGGCTGATGACCCGTCTGGCGGCGGCTTCGGTCGCGATCATCGCGCTGGGGGCCGCCTACATGGCAGGGCGACAGGCCGGCGACACCGCGGCGCCGTCGTACCAGCAGGTGAGCTACCGCCGGGGCAAGGTGACGGCGGCGCGCTTCGCCCCCGATGGGGCCACATTCCTCTACAGCGCGGCGTGGGAGGGGCGGCCCGAAGAGGTCTTCACCGCGAGATTCGGCAACCCCGAGGCGCGCGATCTCGGGATGGGGGGCGCATCTCTGCTGGACGTGGCCGACAGCGGCGAGATGATCGTCGCCCACCGGCCCGAGCAGGGGGAGCGGACGCTCGCCCGGGTCCCGCTCACCGGCGGCCCGCTGCGTGACATCCTGACGGGCTTTGGGCAGGCCGACTGGACCCGCAACGGGACCGATCTCGCGATCACGCGCTTCGAGGGCACGGCGCGGCTCGAGTACCCGGTCGGCACCAAGCTCGCCGAGGGGTCGGGGACCTTCAGTCACCCCCGCATCTCGCCCGACGGCGAGCGCGTCGCCCTCATCGAGCACCCGCTCCTGACTGACGATCGCGGGCTGGTCTCGGTCGTGAACCGACAGGGGCAGCGCACGGTCCTGTCGGACGGCTGGGCCAGCGTCCAGGGCCTGGCCTGGTCGCCCGACGGACGCGAGGTCTGGTTCACCGCCACCCGCCAGGGCGCCCTGTGTGGGCTCCACGCGGTGGACCTCAAGGGGCGGGTCCGGACGATCACCACGGCGCCGGGGAGGCTGGTGCTCCAGGATATCGCTCCCGACGGACGCGTCCTTCTCGTCAACGAGCTGAAGCGGGCCGAAGTCTACGGCCGGGGACCCGAGGCCGAGGAGGAGATCTCGCTCTCCTGGCGCGACTACTCCTTCGCCGTCGACCTCTCAGCCGACGGGCAGCGGATCTTGCTGTCCGAGTCGGGGGAGGCCGGGGGGCCGGGCTACGGCGTCTACCTCCGCGGCACGGATGGCTCGCCCGCGGTCCGCCTGGGCTCGGGGCGTCCGTTCGCGCTCTCGCCCGACGGAGGGTGGGCGCTCACCATGCCGCTCGACCCGCCGGAGCGACTCGTCCTGCTGCCCACGGGGGCCGGCGCGGAGCGCACGCTGCTCGTCGCCCCGCTCGTGAACGTGCAGTTCGCGGGCTGGTTCCCGGACGGCGAGAGGCTGCTTCTTCTGGCCAACGACGCGCAGGGAGGCCGGCGCCTGTTCGAGCAGGCTCTCGACGGAGGGTCGCCCCCTCGGCCGATCACCCCCGAAGGTGTGGTGGGCATCCCGCGGGGTCTGACGCCCGACGGTCGCCACGTGCTGGCGGTCTCGGTGGACGTCGTGCCCCCGAAGCCCGCTCTCTACCCGGTCGAGGGCGGGGACCCGAAGCCGGTCCCCGAGGTCGCACCCGGCGCCTTCCCGGTGGGTTGGAACCAGGACGGGACCGCGTTCTTCCTCGCGCGCGACGAGGCGGGGGTGAGGAGCATCTACTCGGCGGACCTGAAGACCGGCAAGGAGACGCTGGTGCACCGGATCCAGCCCGTCGATCCCGCCGGCATCGACGAGATCAGATTCACCCTGGCCAGCGCCGACGGCCGCGCCTACGCCTACACCCTGCACCGGACGCTCTCGACGCTCTTCCTGGTCGAAGGGCTCCGCTACTAGTCTCCAGACGCGCCCGGCTGCTCCGAGGCGGAGGAGGAGCTTTACCGCGGATCTCTTCGCCGGGCGGCGCCGAGCGGCACTCGTACGAGCGGTGCCGCGCGGCGGGTCAGTGGCAGAGCTCGTGGTCGCCGCGCAGGACGCGTGCCTGCTGGATCCTCGTCGTGGTCACCCGGTTGTCGAACTCGAGGAAGAGCCCGGGCGCGGCCACCACGTCGCTCTTGATGGCCCGACCGCCGAACGTGCAGCCGTTGACGCCCACCCGCTGGGGGGAGACGCCCTGCCGGTCGAACCAGCCTCCGGCGACGGAGTAGGTGCCGTCCTCGAGAAGGCACAGGGAGTAGACGGAGTTGCAGGTGGTGACGACCAGCCAGTCGCCCGAGCGCAGGTCGGCGCGCGTGACCGCGGGCAAACGGTCGGACTCCGCCACCAGCATATCGAGCGGCCGTCCTTGCTTCGACTTCGCCATCGAGGCTCGCAGACGCAGTTGCGCCCCCTTGGCAAATGATACGGCAAACCGGGGTCAAATCCGTGCGCCCGAGCACGACGCGGAAGCACGATTCTCGCCAAGCCTATCTGGACTCGATATTTGGCGGCCCCGGTGTGGCGACGTGCCCGGGGGGAGCCCTCCGGCGCGAGCCGAAACCCCTACCGCCCGATCTCCTCGATGATCCAGCCGCCCGGTCCCTGCGCCATCTTCAGCGTCTGGGGGAAGCTGCTGACGATTGATCCCTCGAGCGTGTCTCGACGGGAGAGGTGTGCGACAGCCGTCTTCCCGTCGACGTGGATCGAGACGATCGCGATCTCGACCTCGTGACGACCGGTGCTGGCGAAGGCGGCACGGAGGCGCTTCTCCTCCTCGGGACTGAGATTGGGCTTGACCGATCGGAACAGGTCCAGATCCTTGGCCTCGATCGCCCTCTCGTAGGCCACGATCACGGCCCGCACCCCGTCCTCGGCGGTGGAGGCGGCCGCGGCCGGCGCTGGAGGAAATCCCGCCACGACGCCGAGGCTCAGGGCCCCGGCCAGGAATCCCCGGCGAGTGAGCGATCGTTCGGCCGTCTCCTCGCGTCTCCGCACGGGCTCCGCCTCCCCCTCCCGGAAGGAAGCAAGGGCCATACCGCTCGTTCAACTCACAATCACTCAATCGCTTACAAGGAACGCTCGCGAGGAGGGACCGAAAAGCTGACACGCACGATCCCGGCGGGGGCACCTCGTCGGCTCCCGACCCGTCGCCGCGGCAGGATCAGCGAATGGAGAGGATCGCTTCCAGGAGAGCCGGGTCCTTCGGGAGCTGATCAACACCGGGCAGCCGGCGGACGAGCTCGCGCCACCGTGGATCGGCGGCAAAAGCGCGACGGAACAGGGGCGTGGCCGGCTCGAGGCGGCCGTTGGTCGCCAGGGCCACGCCGTACCAGAACGCCATCTCGGCGTTGTCCGGGTGCATCTCCAGGGCCGCGCCGTACTCGCGCTCGGCGCAGGCCCAGTCCTGCACGGCCACGCACTCGTCGCCGGCCGACATGTGGTTGTAGGCGCGCTGCAGACCGACGAGCCGCCGCAGCTCGCGAAGGGGAGCAGGATGGTCCTCGACGCGGAGGTCGAAGACGCGATCGGCCCAGGGCCGCCCGGTCGAGACCGCCTCGACCACGACGATCGCGGCGGACTGCCGGCCCCGGATGTCGCCGCCCTCGGCCTCGGCGGCGTCGAGGGCCGCGAGCAGGCGCTCGGCGAGGTCGCCCCCGGCCGACTCGAAGGCTCGCGCCATCGCCGGCCACACCGTCGGCTTCTCCATCAGGTTCGCCTGCACCGCGTAGCCCTCTCCCGCCTGGCCACCCGCGGCGGGGATGCACAGCCGGCCGGTGTGGGTCGAGACCCGGCCCTGCGCGTCGACCATGCCCACCTGACGGACGTCGCGGCCCGTGTCGCCGGCGAGGAGGGCGGCGAGAGCCTCGGGCGCGGAGCGCCCCACGCGCATGAGGTCGAGTCCGAGCGGGCCGTAGGAGGTGTCGACGAAGGACTGGGTCGCCACCGCCCCCACCCCCGCCTCGGCGAACGGCACGATCGGCCCCACCGAGAACCAGTGACTCTGCACCGCCACGCCGAGCTGACCGGTCGCCGCGTCGCGGGCGACGATCGAGTACGTAGCGACGGGACGGGGTCCCGCCACCGCGGCGGCGGCGATCACGACAAGGGCGAAGTGCATGGCGGTCCTCCGAGGACCGGAGCGTACACCAGGACGAGGAAGTGACGAACCAGAGGCTGGTAGCGAGTCGCCTCATAGCCCAAGCTGGCCCTTTCTCACCGGTTGAGGAGTAGACTCTCCGCTGGACAAACCCCACGAAAGCACATCTCGTCGTCTTGCGCCCCGGGCCGTGAGCCGGAGCGAAGGAGTCAATGAATGAGAAGACTGTCGATGTTGACGTGCGCCGGACTCGCCGTGCTGCTGGGATCGAGTGCCGTTGCCGGCGAGAAGGGGACCGTCGAAGAGGCCAAGGCCATGCTCGACCGCGCGGTCAAGCTGGTGCAGGCCGAAGGGGAGGCCAAGGCGATCGCTGAGTTCAACGATCCCGCCGGGCCGTTCCGCGACCGTGACCTCTACGTGTTCTGCATGGACAAGGACCACAAGATCACCGCCCATCCCTCCGAGGAGATGCGGGGCACCGACGTGACGACGCTGAAGGACCCCGACGGCAAGCCGATCGGCCAGGAGATGGTCGCGCTCACCGAGAAGGGCGGCGGCTCCGTCGAGTACAAGTGGGAGAACCCGGCATCGAAGAAGATCGAGAAGAAGATCAGCTTCCTCAAGCCGGCCGGGACCCAGTCCTGCGGGGTCGGCGCCTACCAGTAGAGCGCTCTCCGGATACGGGAGGCCTGACCGAGGCGGCGTCTGCTCCGCGGGAGCAGGCGCCGCCTTCTTCTTGCCGTCACCCGCTGGCGGTCACTCGACCCTCACCGAGCTCGACTCGCCGGCGGCAATGATGCCCGCCCGGGCCTCAGTCCCCCACCTGCTCGAGCACGACGAAGTCTCCCGGGTTCCACGCCTGGGCGATGATGTAGAAGCGCTCGCCGACCTTGCGGAGCACGGCGTTGTGGACGTGCTGGAAGCCCTCGAGGCCGAGCTCGTCCTTCGGGAAGACGGCGGAGACCACGCGGTCGTCCTGCAGCACGTAGATCGGGGCCCCCCGACCGCGGTCCGGGCCGTCGAGGGCGCCGACCACCGCGTACCCGCCCTCGTAGTCGATGTCGCAGGGCAGCGAGCCCACCGGAAGCGCGAGCGTCGAGAGGTAGTGGCCGTATCGTGTGTAGCGGTCGATCTCGGAGTGGGGACGGTCGGCGATCTCGAGCCGGTCGCCGACGACGGTGACGCCGTGTCCCGTCCCCAGCTGCCCCGGCCCCGTGCCTCGTCCTCCGAAGGCGAGGTCGTTCCAGGTGAGGTCGAGGTGCCCGCCTTCCCCGATGCGCGCGGTGAGCACCCAGTCGAGCTCGGAGTACCCCGTGGTCACGTACAGCCAGCCCCGCAGCACGTCGACGTCGGTCGGCGTGAAGGATCCGCCGACCCGGAAGTAGTCGTTGACGACCGGTTGCCCGAGATCGCCCTCGCCGGAGGGCGCGTCGAGAGTGTGGACGAGCTCTCCCTCGAGCGTCGTCGTGAAGATCTTCCCCGCGTCGTTGGCGGGAAACGTCAGGTAGGGCGTCCCGTCGGCGCCCGACCACGCCGTCGTGTTGTGCAGGTTGACGTCGCGCAGAGCGAGAGGCGTCTCGAGGAGTCGGATCGTCTGCAGGTCGGCGCTGATCTGCAGGATCCCCGCGCCGGGCAGGGCGAAGTAGGTCTCGCCGCGACCCGGGCGACGATCGACGGCGAATCCGCCGTGGGCCTTCGTGAGCACCGCGCGCGCCGCCTCGGGCAAATTCTCGCTGCCGTACAGGACGCGGAAGCGCATCACGCCCCGCCCGCTCGTGCGCGCGTCTCCGGCGGCGGCGGGGCGTTGGGGGGGGACGACCGACACGGTGGCGGAAGAGAGAGACTCGGGCTCGCCCTCGTGCGGCTCGTGGGCGTCGGGCCCCGTGTGGGCCCAGAGCGGGGCGGCCAGGACACCACAGAGCGCCGTCGTCAGGACTGCCGGGACAGGTCGCATCGGGCGAGCCTCCTTTGCGTCGTTCTCGTGGCCGAAAAGGGGTGTCGCGGATTATACCCGGCGGGCCGTCGCCGGCCGGAGCCGTGGTCCCACGGTGCTAGAATCCCGATCACCGTGCCCCTCCAGACTGGCCAGCGTCTCGGCCCGTACGAGATCCGCGCGCCGCTCGGCGCCGGGGGCATGGGCGAGGTGTACCGCGCCCGGGACCCCCGGCTCGAGCGCGACGTCGCGATCAAGGTCATTCCCGAGCACTTCGTCCGCGACAGAGACTCGCTGACCCGCTTCCAGATCGAGGCGCGCGCGATCGCGGCGCTGTCCCACCCCAACATCGTGGCGGTCTATGACACGGGCCAGGAGGGGGAGCGGCTGTACGTGGTCACCGAGCTCCTCGAGGGACAGACCCTCCGCGACCGGTTGCGAGAGGGCCCGATCGGCGTGCGCAAGTCCGCCGAGTACGCGGCCCAGGCCGCCGAGGGGCTCGCCGCCGCGCACGAGCGGGGCATCGTGCACCGCGACATCAAGCCCGAGAACCTGTTCGTCACCTCCGAGGGCCGGGTGAAGGTCCTCGATTTCGGCCTCGCTAAGCAGGGTCCTCCGATCGAAGGCGGGGAGTACAGCAGCTCGCCCACCGCCGCCCCGCCGACGAACCCCGGGGCGATGATCGGGACGGTGGGCTACCTCGCCCCGGAGCAGGCTCGCGGCGATCCCGCGGACCACCGGGCCGACATCTTCTCTCTCGGGGCGGTCCTCTTCGAGATGCTCACCGGGCGACGGGCGTTTGGCGGCAGCAGCGCCGCCGAGCTGCTGAGCTCGGTCCTGCGCGATGAGCCGCCACCGCCCTCGGAAACCGACCCCCGCGTCCCCAAGGCGCTCGACCTGATCGTCCTCCACTGCCTCGAGAAGAAGCCCGACGAGCGGTTCCAGTCGGCACGGGACCTCGCCTTTCACCTGAACAGCCTCGGGGGCTCCGTCACCCAGCACGGCATCGTGCTGCCAGTGCCGGAGCGTCGGCGCGGTCGGAAGGAGATCGCGCTCGCGGCGGGAACCCTGCTCGCCCTCGGCGGCGCTTTCCTCCTGGGACGGTGGGCCGGGCGCGGGCCCGCGAGCGAATCGGTGGCGGAGACCCCCCTGGCCTTCCATCAGGTGACGGACCTGCCCGGCGAGGAGAGCGGGGCCCGGCTCGGCCCGACCGGCAACGCGTTCGTGTACGTCAAGGCCGTGGCCGGCAACCCCGACATCTACCTCCAGCGGGTCGGGGGCCGAAACCCGATCAACCTCACTCCCGACAGCCCCGACGCCGACACCACGCCCGCGTTCTCCCCCGACGGAGCGCGCATCGCCTTCCGCTCCGAGCGCGACGGGGGCGGCATCTTCGTGATGGGCTCCACCGGCGAGTCCGTGAGGAGGCTCACGACCTTCGGCTACGACCCCGCGTGGTCGCCCGACGGCACGCGGATCGTCTTCTCGAGCGAGGACGGGAGCAACGCCTGGAGCCGCGAGGGCACCGGGCAGCTGTCGGTCGTGAGCGTGGCCGACGGCGCGGTGCAGCAGATCCCGACCGCGGGCGACGCGGTGCAGCCGAGCTGGTCCCCGAACGGTCACCGCATCGCCTACTGGGGCCTCACCGGTTCGGGGGGGCAGCGAGACCTCTGGACGATGCCGGCAGACGGATCGGACGAACCCGCCGCGGTGCGGATCACCGAGGACACCGCCGTCGACTTCGACCCCGTCTGGTCGCCGGACGGGAGCGCGCTCTACTTCGCCAGCGAGCGCGGCGGATCGATGAACCTGTGGAAGGTGGCGATCGACGAGGTGTCGGGACGGGTCCTGGGCGAGCCACGTCCGGTGACGACGCCGTCGCGGATCAGCAGCTCGATCAGCCTCTCGCGCGACGGCCGGCAGCTCATGTACGTGAGCTGGGACCAGCGCTCGACCATCGAACGGCTGGGCCTCGACCCAAGGACAGGCCGCGTCACCCAGCCTCCGCAGGCGGCGCTGCGCGGGTCGCGCGTGATCTACACGCACGATTCCTCTCCCACCGGCGAGTGGATCGCGTTCTCGAACCAGGGCGTGCGGGAGGATCTCTTCGTCGTCCGGTTCGACGGGACCGGCTACCGCCAGCTGACCGACGACGCCTTCCGCGACCGCGGACCCCGCTGGTCTCCCGACGGCGAGCAGATCGCGTTTTACAGCGATCGCACCGGGCGCTACGAGATCTGGTCCGTCCGGCCCGACGGCTCCGGCCTCAAGCAGCTCACGAAGACGACGGGCGAGTCGCCCTGGCTTCCCGAGTGGTCGCCCGACGGAAAGCGCATCGTGGTCCTGGACAACGCGCAGACCTGGGTCGCGGACCTGACGGTCCCTCTCGAGCAGAGGGTGCCGCAGCCGCTGCCTGCGGTGGAAGGCGGACACCCCCTCCTGCCCCGCTCGTGGTCCCCCGACGGCCGCACCCTCGCCGGCGACCTCGATTTTGCCATCACGCCCCGGAGCGTGACTCTCCTGTATTCTTTCGACACGAAGACCTATCGGGCCCTCCCCGAGGGCCGGGGCGCCCCGGAGTGGATGAGCGACAGCCGTCGGCTCGTCGTCGCCCAGCACGACAAGATCGTGCTCGTCGACACCGTGACCGGCCGGGCGAGCACGATCGTCGCCGCCACCGCTCGGGACATCAGCCTCTCCCACGACGACCGCTGGCTGACCTGGGTCGAGGCGCAGAACGAGGCCGATGTCTGGATGGCGACTCTCGAGACCGCGAGTGGCGACCGCGCGGGCACGGGCGAA
>Ga0326597_10008683_pt1 | contig 13681 bp, 7 predicted proteins | sample RVTome_12_FD_203789 | JGI IMG/M metagenome (GOLD analysis project Ga0326597, IMG submission 203789) | Soil microbial communities from uranium-contaminated site in the Upper Colorado River Basin, Wyoming, United States - RVT100D185 | ecosystem: Environmental > Terrestrial > Soil > Contaminated >... | reverse complement strand
ACCCTCATGCATGGCGACAACGTTATAGTAGGTGTTGCCGCTGTACTGGAAGGGGAAGAGCGAGGTCTCGTAGCCGAGCGACTCGAAGTGGTCGAAGATGTTTTGCCGCGCGAGATCGTGCTCGGGGCCGTAGCCGCGGTTGTGCCCGGGATGGGTGTAGAGCAGATCATCGAGGAAGTGGCGGTAACTCGCGGCGCTGACCTGAGCGACGAGGTCTTCGATCGGCCCGGCATAGGTTGAGGTGACCGGTGTCGCGGCGAGAAGCGCGACTGCGGCCGCAACGCAGGGAAGGCGCCGACTGTCGAGACCGAGGAAGGAAGGGAGGGGGAATCGCCGCGATCGTGATTGAAGAAACCTGCGCATGAGACCTCCGTGCGGTGAATGGCAGAGTGGTGGGTCGCCTAGTGAACAGGAGTATGGTATCCGATTATTTCCCGGATCGCGCTCGAGGGGCATCGGGAATCGCCCCGATTCGCCGCCCCGCCATTCAACCGGCGACGCAGCCTCGGGCGGTTTCGGCCCTCCGGTGGAATCGCCCGCTCGCGGCCCTTCACCTACGCTTTGTGTTCCATGATCGTTACCGTCAACTGGATCAACGAATACCTCGATGTGCCGCTCGCTGCGGATGAGGTCGTCGCGGCACTGAGCAGCGCCGGATTCGGCTGCCAAGAGCGGTCCGAACTGCCCGGCGGCGACACGCGGCTGGACATCGAGATCACTTCCAACCGCGGTGACTGCGTCAGCGTCATCGGCCTGGCGCGCGAGGCGGCGGCGGTGACGGGGCGGAGGCTGGTGCTGCCGGAGACCGCGGTCCGAGCATCCCACGATTCGCAGAGCCTTATCGTGGGCGTGGAGAACCTCGACCACGAACTCTGCCCCGGCTACAGCGCTCGCCTCATCCGCGGCGTGACCGTCGGCCCCAGCCCGCAGTGGCTGCGTCAACGCCTCGAGAGCATCGGCCAGCGCAGCATCAACAGCGTCGTCGATGTCACCAACTTCATCCTCTTCGAACTCGGCCAGCCGCTCCATGCCTTCGACCTCAAGACTCTGCGCGGCGGGCGCATCGTCGTTCGCCGTGCCCGCAGGGGCGAGACGATGACGGCCATCGACGGGACACGACTCACCCTTGACGAGTCGATGCTGGCGATCGCGGATGCGCTGCGCCCCGTCGCGCTGGCGGGAGTAATGGGCGGCCTCGACACCGAGGTGAGCGCGAAGACGACGGACATCGTGCTCGAAGCGGCGTCCTTCAACGGCGCCAGCGTGCGGAGCACGAGCCGCCGTCTCAAGCTGATGTCCCCCTCGAGTTACCGATTCGAGCGCGGCGTGCATCCCGCCACCGTTGCGGCCGCTGCGGACCGTGCCGCGGCGATGATCGCGCAGGTCGCGGGCGGAACGTGGGATGGACGCGCCACCGTCGCCGCGGCGCCCATGCCCGGGCCTCTGGTCGTCTCCATGCGCACGGATCGCTGCCGGCAGGTGGCTGGAATCGATATCGCCGCCGAAGAGATGGTCGGGATTCTCGATCGACTCGGACTGAATCCCGTCCAGCGCGACCAGGGCCGACGCATCGAATGCACCATCGCGCCGCATCGACTCGACCTCACGCGCGAGATTGATCTCATCGAGGAAGTCGTGCGCATCCACGGCCTCCATCGCATCGAGCCTCGCGAGCGCATCGAGATTGACGTCGTGGGATTGCAGGAGTCCGTCAATCGCCGCCGCGCGGTCGAGCAGGCGTTGACCGCGTGCGGATTCCATGAAGTCGTGACCTTCTCCTTCCTGCCGATGAATGACGCCGAGGCGTTCCTGCACGCCGGCTTCGAGTTGATGACCTTGCAGGATGATCGGCGCAAGGCGGAGCCGGCCCTTCAGCCGAGCGTGCTGCCCGGCCTGCTGCGCTGCCGCAAGCGCAATCAGGATGTCGGCCACAAGGAGATGCGCCTCTTCGAGCGGGCGGCTTGTTTCGCGATGATCGGCTCACGCAAGGCCGAACAGGTGATGCTCGGACTCTGCCTCGATGCGCCCGACAAACAGCAGGGACTGCGGGCCATGCGCGCGGCGATCGAAGCGGCCGCCGCCTCGCTCTTCGGGAGGGCGGCTGATGTTCAGATCAACCCCGAGGAGATCGCCTGGTTTGAGCCTGGCGGGGGCGCGGCGGTCAGCGTTCGCGGCTCGCGACTGGGTAGCCTGGGCGTTCTGACGCCGGCGTTGCAGGCGAAGTTTGACCTTGAAACGCCGGTCGTCGTCAGCGAGATCAACTTCGAAGCGCTGCTGGCCCTGCCGCCCGCGGAGACCGCCCTCGACCCGCTCTCAATCTACCCCTCGATTCAGCGGGATCTCTCGTTGATCGTCGATGAGGCGGTGCGGTGGCAGGCCATCGAGAGCGGGATTTCAGGCCTGGGCCTCGGGAATCTCGAGTCGATCCGGCTAATTGGGACATACCGAGGCAAGCCCATCGAGAAGGGGCGCAAGAGCGTGACGGTCCGCCTGACCTTCCGCGATCCGAATCGCACACTTCGCCACGAGGAGGTGGACCCGCAGATCGCGTCCGTGGTGGGGGCGATGGCTGAGCAGGTCAGGGCCGTTTTGCGCGAATGAGGGGGATTATGGTGAACCCGCGGCCCCTGGGCGCGGTATACTCCCCGATACCAGCATTCTGATTCCGGCGCGCGACCGCTCGGGGCGGGAGAGCGTGCCGGAAGAGCCAGACTGATCGCAGGCATCTCGCCTCGCGACAGGATAAGAAGGAGTTCCTCCAATGAAGAAGATGTTCCTCGTCGGCGCCACCGTGGCTTGCTTTGCGTTCGTCGGCTGCAGCACTGAGAAGGATGTCAGCATGAGCGAGACGTCGGATTCCTGCTGCGCCAAGGGCGCCCCCTGCGCCGATTGCTCCGAAGCGGCCAGCCCCGCCGTCGTCGGCGAGAAGTCGCACTGCGAAGGCCAGACCGGCGAATGCCCCTTCAGCGGCGGCAAGAACTGAACGCCGCGGCCCCGCGGTTGGCGTCGCGTCTCCAGATCGCGACGCATGATTCGACCTGTTCAGGACCGCCCGGGATGGCCCGGGCGGTCTTTGCTTTTGCGTGTTTTCTATTTGAGCGTTCCAGGCCGGTCAGGGTTTGCGTCACGAGGCATTCTCGTCCCGGCCGTGCCGATCTCGAAGCGCCGCCTCCCCAACTACACGCGCTCTCGACCAAAAAGGGAACGGGCAGACGAGGCGCGGACCTGCCCCTGCCGCCCGACCTCGCTCCCGGCTCGCGGCTGAGCACCCGCCAGCGAGCGGGCCGGCGGAACTTCGCAACTATTCGGCCACCCACCGGAATAGGTTATCGGCTCGGAGGATTCTACTTGTATTCCGTCCGGTCTGGTGGTATCTTCACCATGCCGGCATTGCGCGCTTCGTGTGGTTGTGCGCTGCCTCCGCGGTTCCGGCGAGGCAGAGTCGGGTTCGTCCGTCGTTTCCATCATCAGATTCGGGAGTGTGACATGGGACAGAAGATGTGCTGGACAGGTGCAAAGATGCTTTCCGTCGGGCTGTTGCTGCCGCTGGCGGGAGGGTTCGGACCGGTGGCTGATCGGTTGGAGCAGTCGCTGCGCGACTCCGAGCATTCGGTGATTCAATTCGTTGTGCCTGGGTCGAAGGCGACGGTGCGCCTCTGGGAGGTTGAGAACGCCGCCGGTGAGATGATCGCGCACTACGCCATCAGTCTCGACGGCGCGCAGACTGACGTGGAGCGCGCGGTTTCACCGACGGTGCGGCTCAAGTATGCGTCCTTCGACCCGCTCGTCGCCGAACCGGAGATTCCGGCTGCGCTTCAGGCCGGTGCGAACAACCGGCTGTACCTCATGCAGTTCCACACTCCGATGGTGGCGCCCTATCGCGCGGCGCTCGAGTCGGTCGGCGTCTCGCTGCTCAAGTTCGTCGCCAATCAGGCGTTCGTCATTGAGATGGACGAGCCGGCGCGGCGCGAGGTTGAGTCGCTGCCTTTTGTTCGATGGGTCGGTGCGTTTCACCCGGCCTACCGGATCGATCCAAACCTGATCCCGGACCTTCTCGCCTTCGAGTATGCCCAGGCCGGTGAGGTTGCCGGCGGAGAAGAGGCCGGTGAGGCGGGCGCGGTGCCGGCGTTCAATCCAGTGCGGCGCGGCGCGGCGGCGAATGAGGGGGTCGAGTACAGCATCATGATGACGCGGCGCGGACCGGCGCCGCAGAATGCCGTAGCGAACCGCATCGCCGCGGCCGGGGGCATGGTCCACCAGACCATTCCGCAGGGCTTCCGCATTCGCGCCACGCTCACGCCGGAGCAACTCATTGCGGTCCTGAACATGAACGAAGTGCTCTACGTCGACAAGCAGGGGCAGCAGGAAGATGACATGGACATCGCCCGCCAGATCGGCGGCGGCATCTTCCTCCGCGACACGCTGGGCATGTCGGGCCAGGGCGTTCGCGCTGAGGTCATGGACGGCGGCGTTCGCGTCACGCACGTGGACTTCGAGGGCGGGGTGATCGTCCACGAGATGAACAGCGGCAGCACCAGCCACGGCACTTCGACGTTCGGCATCGTCTTCGGCGCCGGCATCGCCAACCAACAGGGCACGGGGATGATCCCCGATGCCGAAGGCAAGATCTTCTGCGACTACGACCTTGTCTTGAACCAGACGCAGAATCGCTATCGCCTGACGGCGGAACTGGTCGATCCCGACGGGCCGTATCGCGGCGTTTTCCAGAGCAATTCGTGGGGCAACTCGTTGACGACGCAGTACACGACCATCTCCGCCGAGATGGATGACATCTCCTTCATCAACGACGTCATCATCTGCCAGAGCCAGAGCAACACGGGCAGCCAAAGTTCGCGTCCCCAGGCGTGGGCCAAGAACATCGTGTCGGTGGGCGGCGTCAACCACCGCAACACGCTCGACAAGTCCGATGACGCCTGGGGCGGGGCGAGCATCGGACCCGCCGCCGACGGCCGCATCAAACCCGAACTCACGCACTTCTACGACAACATCTTTACGACCTCTTCGTCGAGCGACACGTCCTACACCTCGTCATTCGGCGGCACCAGCGGCGCGACGCCAATCACCGCCGGGCACTTCGGCCTGATGTACCAGATGTGGCACGAGGAGATCTTCCCGGGGTTCGGCGGCGCGCCTTCCGTCTTTGAGAGCCGCCCCGGCCTGGCGACCGCCAAGGCGCTGATGATCAACTCGGCCGAGCAATACCCCTTCTCCGGTTCGAGCCACAACTTGTCGCGCGACAAGCAGGGCTGGGGCATGGCCGAACTGCGCAACCTCTACAACGACCGCGACACCATGATGATCATCGACGAGACCGACTTGCTCGCCGAACTGCAATCGGCGCAGTACAACCTCACGATCGGCCCCGATACGCCGGAACTCAAGGTCACTATGGTCTACCGAGACCTCATGGGCAACCCCTCAGGCCAGGTGGCGCGCATCAATGATCTCAGCCTCAAGGTCACCGCCCCGGATAACACGGTCTACTGGGGCAACAACAACATGAGGAACGCGAACTACACCGCTCCCGGCGGCGTCGCCAACACGGTGGACACCGTCGAGAACGTCTTCGTTCAGAATCCCGCCGAGGGAACCTGGACCGTCGAGGTCATCGCCTCGGAGATCAACGAGGACGCCTATCTCGACACCCCCGGAATGGACGCCGCATTCGCCCTCGTGGCCAGCGGCATTACCGGATGGAGCGGCGGGATGCGCCTGAGCACGAGCGGCTCGTGCCCGGGTGAGGTCACCGTTTCCTGGAGCGATGCGCCTGAGAACGTCGTCATGGGACTGGTCTTTGCATTGTCCACTGGGAATGCGGTCATTCCCGGCGGCCCATGCGCCGGCACCGTGCTTGGCCTCGGCCGGCAGCAACTGCAACTCGTCCGCACCGTCAACAGCGGCAACGGCAGCGGTTCAGTGGTCGGCAGCGTCAGCAACAACACGGTCTGCAACGGATACCTTCAGATCGTTGAGAGTGACTCCTGCGGCACGAGCAATGTGGCTCGCGTCCGGCCGTAACGCTTCCAGTGCATCACGCTCGGCGGATCGGCCGGGTGAGGCGTACCTTGACCATGCATCCAGGCACCTGCGGTTCACGCGGGTGCCTGGTGCTTTTTGACGCGGGATGACGGCGCGGGGCCTCGGACCTGACCCGGCTGGGCGAGGACTCACGGGCTCAAGAAAAAGAATGCCCGACGAACGGCAGAGCCGAACGCCGGGCCTCGTGGGGGTCGTGAAGGTGAGGTACGTTTTCCGACGTATGAATGAGTCAACCGACCGATCCGCCAGAGTATTCCGACGGCCGAAGAATCGGTTGCACTGTTTCCTGTTCGGTGGAGGGGCAGGCTCTTCAGAAGGCCCGTGTGATCACGGCACGAGCGAGGTCGTCGAGAAGCAGATGGGCTGCTGAATCGGGTATGCGAGACAATTCGCGTCGGGCCTGCTCGACGAGGGTGGCCGCCGTCTCGCGGGCGGAGTGGACCGCGCCGCCGGCCAGCAGGAGCGACTCGACACGCAACGGACGGCCGTGCAGTCGGCTCCCCGAGAGGTGATCGAGCATCTCGGACCGGGCGGCGGCATCGGCCCGGCCGAAGAAGTGGATCATGGGCAGAGTGAGTTTGCCCTTTTCGAGATCGCGGCCGAGCGACTTGCCCACCACGCCTTCCTCCCCGACGAGGTCGAGAAGATCATCCTGGATCTGGAAGGCGACGCCGAGAAGCCGGCCATACGAGGCCAGAGCATCACAGACTTCCGGCGTAGCGCCCGATTCCTCCGCTCCCAGGCGGCAGCAGAGGCTGATGAGCGACGCCGTCTTGCGTTCGATGATCGCAAAGTAGGTTGGTTCATCAATCGACCAGTCGTCCCGGTGGTGGACCTGGAGAAGTTCGCCGGCGCAGAGTTCATTGGTGGTCGCTCCGATGCGGCGACTGACATCCGGCCGACCGAGGCTCGAACAAAGGTGAAAGGCGTTGGAAATGAGATAGTCGCCAAGGAGGACGGCCGTTTCGTTGCCGCGCAGGCGATTCACGGTGGCCGCGTTGCGCCTCAGGTCCGACTCATCGAGCACGTCGTCGTGAACGAGAGTCGCCATGTGAATGATCTCGGCGACGGCGGCAAGAACGCGATGCGATTCGCCCAGCCGCGCCGGAAGGCGGGAGTCTTCCGGTCGGGACGCCAGACCACACAGAAGCGTCAGCGTGGGTCGGAGCATCTTCCCCTGATACCGCGCCACATGGCGGCACAGATCGTTGACGGCCGGGAGGTCGCTCGCCAGTTGGCGCCTGAAGATCTCCCTGACCGCTTCGAGTTCTCCGGCCAGCAGATCGTGAATGGGGCGGTAACGCTCGACGTGCTGAATGAGTCCCGGCATTCGGAGGCTCCTGGGGCTTGCCCGATCGGACGAGCGGCCGACGCGACCCGCCAGATCATAGCCCCCGGTTGAGACGATCCCGGTCGGCGGGCGGGCCAGACTTGGGACGGGGGAGTCGGAATCTGGGTAGTCCGCCCAGAAAAAAGTGAACCTCCGGCGACGGTTTTTGCCATTTCGGGCGGAATATCGCTCCTCGCACCGCGGTTTGGTGTATGGTTTCAAGTCAAACGCGCACAGCCCCCGAGTCGAGAAGACGAGGGTCAGCGTGGGGTGTCTCATTTTGCCAATCTGCAAAGGAGTGTTTCTCGTGAAAACAAGCAAGTCGATGACGAGTCTGGTGGTCGCAGTGATCGCCGCAACCAGCCTGACGGCTGGCGGACTCTTGGCGAATGACCGCGGCGCCGGCCAAGGCACGACCGCTGGGCAGTTTGTCGAGCAGCCGGGTCACCTTGAGTTCAGCGGCGCCATGATCGCCCGCCCGATTCAGAACGACCCCGCCCGTCAGGCGGCCGCACGCACGCTGATTCTTGACAACTTCATCGTGAAGATGTACATCGATCTCAACGACGAGTACGTGATTCAGTTGCCCCAGGGAGTGACTGAGAATCAGGCCGCCGCCGCGCTCATGGGCACCGGCAACTTCGAGTACGTCCACCCCGACTGGATCTGCTATCCGCAACTGGTTCCCAATGACCCCGCGCGCAACACGCAGTGGCACCATTCGCGAATGGAAGATTATGCCGGTTGGGATGTCCACATCGGCGACCCCGGCACTCGCGTGGGCATCTGCGACACCGGCCTTCGCACAGCGCACGAAGAGTTCGTCCTTCACCGCGCCAACGGCTACAACGCCGTTCGATTCCAGTGGGAGAATCAGGGCGGCAACGTGCAGGACATCAACGGCCACGGCACGCACACCAGCGGCTGCGCCGCCGCCAACGGCAACAACGCCCGCGGCGGTCTCGGCATCGGCTGGAGCCTCGGCCATCGCATTCTCCGCGTGAGCGAGTCCAGCGGCGGCGGCGCCAACTTCAGCACACTCACCCATGCCGCCCTCGTCGCCGCTCAGAACGGCGACAAGTGCTCCAGCGTGAGTTACAGCGGTGTGGAGAGCTCCTCCGTTCGATCCACGGCCCAAAGCATCCGAAACCTTGGAGGCCTGCTCTTCTGGGCCGCCGGCAACGAGGGCCGCAACATGAGCAGCCCACCGCGCGACAACGATGCCCTCATCGTCGTCGGCGCCACCCACTCCGGCGACAGCCGCGCCTCCTTCTCCAACTACGGCAACTACGTTGACCTCTTCGCTCCAGGGCAGAGCATCTACTCGACGTGGAACTCCAGCAACAGTTCCTACGCGACCCTCAGCGGCACGAGCATGGCCTGTCCGATTGCCGCCGGCGTCGCCGCCATGATCTACTCCAACAACCCCGGCATCAGTTCGATCAATGCCGAAGCGCTGCTCAAGTCCTCCTGCACCGACATCGGGGCTCAGGGCGTCGATTCCATCTACGGCTACGGACGCGTCAACCTCAAGAACGCCATGCAGGGCATCGGCGGACCCATCACGCTCACGGCCTCTCCCCTGCCGCTCAACGGCGACGGCACCGGCCGCATCACCTTCGTCATCGAAGACGCCCGCCCCAACACCCAGGTCGCCGTGTACTACAGCATCCGCGGCTTCGGCAACACCTTCGTTTCCGAACTCAACGTGACCCTCGGCATCCTGAACCCCATTCGCGCCGGGGCGATCAAGACCAGCGATGGCGACGGAATGGCCTCCTGGAACAACCTCCCCGTCCCGCGCGTCAACCGTCAGTTCACCGTCTGGTTCCAGGGTGCTGAGCACAGCGGTCGCACCACCGACGTCATCACCACGTGGGTCGATCCCTGATCCCCCGTTCGCTCTTCCGGCGCAAGCCGCGAGCGATCACTCGACCTTCCAACCCGTCCTGCGCCCCGCGCAGGACGGGTTTCGTTTTGGGCGGGCGACGGGAGTTGTTGTGCCGCCGCATGGCGCGGATACTGTTGCCCCATGCCGTACCGGCGTTCCACCGCGGCGGAGCGAATGCGATGAGCCAGATGGTCATCTTCGATGATCGTGCCTATCCGGGATGCGCCCCGGCGGCAGTTGACCTCTCTCCGGCGAGCGACCTGCGCGCGGTCTACGACATTCGGACCGGAATGAACACCACGCGGGAGCGCCTGGTGCGCGAGTGGTCCCCTGGGCTGGCGGCGCTGTGGGCGCCCGATGAACTTGAGGCGGTCACGGCCCTCTCCTCCGGCGCGGCCGTCAACGTCCTCCCGCAGGGGGGCCAGTTCCTGTGCGCCAACGGGCGGTGGGTGTACCCGGCCGTGCAGTTCGATCTCCAGGTCGGCCAGGCGCTGATCGAAGCAGAGTGTGGACATGTGGTCGCCGCCCACCTGAAGCGCCATGACGCCGGCGCATTTCTGCAAAGCGGCCGCCTTCCTGAGAACATCGAGAGGCTGGAGCGACCAGGCCGGTTTCTCGTGCGGCGACCCTGGGAGATCCTTGCCGCCCTGCCGCAGGTTCTGCACATCGATCTCCTCGCCCACGAACCCCCGCCGGACCGGCCGGCGCCCACGGGCGTGACGATCCTCGGCGAAGGGCCGGTGATGTTTGACCCGACCGCCCGCGTCATGCCTCAGGCGATCCTCGACGCCGAGAACGGCCCGATCGTCATCGACGCCCACGCGCTCGTCCGCCCCGGCGCCACCATCATCGGCCCGGCATACATCGGGCCGCACTCACAGATGCTCGATCGCGCGCTCATCAAGGCGAACACCAGCATCGGGCCGTGGTGCAAGGTAGGCGGCGAAGTCGGCGCGACGATTTTCCAGGGCTACTCGAACAAGGCCCACGACGGCCACCTCGGCGACTCGTGGGTCGGGCAGTGGGTCAACCTCGGCGCGGGCACGACCAACAGCAACCTCCTCAACACCTACGGCGAGGTGCTGGTGCGCCAGCGCGTCGGCGGCTCGATAAGCCGCAGCGGCATGCAGTTCCTCGGCGCCGTCCTCGGCGACCACGTGAAGACGGCGATCGGAACGCGGCTCATGACCGGCAGCGTGATCGGCACCGGAGCGATGATCGCATGTTCATCCCCGCCGCCGCATTGCGTCGCCCCCTTCGCATGGATCACCGACTCCGGCTCGCACCGCTACCGCATCGACAAGTTCATCGATGTGGCCCGCACCGTCATGGCCCGCCGCCGCGTCGAACTCACCGGCGCCATGGAACTGCGCCTCCGTGCTTTCTACGAAGAGGCGACCGCCACATGAGCGCCGCCGAAAGGCCCGCCGGGCCAACCCTCTACATCATCGATTACTTCGCCCAACTCTTTCGCGCCTATCACGCCATCCGCGGCGGCATGTCCTCGCCTGTCACCAAGGAGCCGACCAACGCGACCTTCGGCTACGTCGGCATGCTTCTCAAAGTCCTGCGCGAGTACAAGCCCGACTATCTCGTCGTCGCCATGGACAAGTCCGGCGACCGCGAGACCTTCCGCTCGACGATCTATCCGGAGTACAAGGCGAATCGCGAGCCGCCGCCGCTGGACTTTCGCCCGCAGGCGACGCGCTGCCTGCAACTCACTTCGCTGCTGGGCATTCCCGTCTTCGGCGTCGAGACCTTCGAAGCCGACGATGTCATCGCCACGCTTGTGACGCGCCTTCGCGCCGAGCAGCCCGATCTCAACATCCGCATCATCTCCAAGGACAAAGACCTCGAGCAACTGCTCGATGACCACGTCGCCATCGCGGATGTACACAAGGATGAACTCATCACCGTTGCATCGCTGCGCGAGAAGAAGGGCATCACCCCCGGGCAGGTCATTGACATGCTCGCGCTGATGGGCGACACGGTGGACAACGTGCCCGGCGTCAAGGGCATCGGTCCCAAGACCGCCGCGGAACTGATCCAGCAGTACGGCACGCTCGACAACCTCCTCGCCCACCTCGACGAGATCAAGGGCAAGAAGCGCGAGAACATCGAGGCTGCACGGAACCTGCTGCCCATGAGCCGCGAACTCGTCACGCTGCGGCGCGACGTTAATCTCGACTTCGACCTTGATCGTGCGGCGGTGCGCCTCGACGCCATCCCCGTCGAGAAGGTCATCGCGGCGTTCAAGGAACTCGGCTTCAACCGTATGCAGGATGATCTGCGCGCGGTGGTGGGCAGCGAGGCGGTGGAGGCGACACCGGATGCGCCATCGGCCCCACCGGCCCGCAGCCGCACCGCCCCCGATGACTCGCAGGGCAGCCTCTTCGCCGCCGTCGCCGACGAAACCCGCGCCGACACCCAGGCCCAGCGCGAGACCAAGCGCGGCGTGTACGAGTGCATCCGCAGCGCGAAACAACTCGACGCCGTCATCGCCCAACTCAAGAGCGCCGAGATCGTCTCCATCGACACCGAAACGACTGCCATCAACCCGATGCAGGCCCAACTCTGCGGCATCTGCCTGAGCATCGAAGTCGGTCGCGGGTGGTACGTGCCGGTCCGCTCGCCGCAGCCTCAGTCTCATCTCGACGCCAGGACCGTCATCGAGCGCCTGCGCCCGGTCCTCGAAGATCCGAAGCGACCGAAGTGCGGGCACAACATCAAATACGACTGGCTCATTCTCAAGCAAGCCGGCATTCACCTGCACGGCGTCGTGGCGGACACGATGATCGCCAGTTACGTCGTCGATTCGAGCCGGCCGAGCCACGGCCTCGACCCGCTCGCCCAGAGCCTGCTCAACTACCACTGCATTCCCATCTCCGATCTCATCGGCCGCTCGGGGCGCGGGCAGACGCAGAAACGTTTCGACGAAGTGCCGCTCGATCTCGCCACAAAATACGCCGCGGAAGACGCCGACATCACGCTGCGCCTCTGGCGCCACTTCGAGCCGCAGATCAAGGCGATGAAACTGCGCCGGCTCTTCGATGATCTCGAAATGCCCCTCGTCGAGGTTCTCGCGTCGATGGAACTCGCCGGCATTCGCGTGGATCCCGATATCCTCGACGCCCAGCGCAAACTGCTCCTCAAGCGCATCGACGATCTGCGGCGGAGCCTCGTCGATGCGGCGCCGCACTCGTTCAACCCCGACTCGCCGAAACAACTCGCCGCGGTGCTCTTCAACAAGGCGACCGATGATCCGCCGGGCCTCGGCCTCAAGCCGCTCAAGAAGGGCAAGACGGGACCCTCGACTGACATTGAAGTGCTCGAGAAAATCGCGCTCGATCCCTCGATCAAGACGGAGATTCCGCGACTCATCCTCGAATACCGTCAACTCACCAAACTCGTCAACACCTACCTTGTCGCGCTCAAGGAGGCGATTGATCCCGACACCGGCCGCGTGCATGCCTCGTTTCACCAGACCGTCGCCGCCACGGGGCGCCTTTCGTCGAGCGATCCGAACCTCCAGAATATCCCGATCCGCACCGACGTAGGACGGCAGATCCGCGCCGCCTTCATCGCGCCGCCGGGATTCCAACTCATCACCGCCGACTACTCGCAGATCGAGTTGCGTCTCCTCGCGCACCTGTCCGAGGATGAGAGCCTCATCGAGGCGTTCCGAACCGATCAGGACATTCACACCGCCGTCGCGGCCGAGGTGTACGGCGTGGTTCCCGAAAACGTGACGCGCGAGCAGCGCAACAGCGCCAAGATGGTCAACTTCGGCATCATCTACGGCATCACCGCCTTCGGCCTGGCGCGCCGCCTCGGCGAAGGCGTGAGCAACGAGCAGGCCGCGGGCATCATCGCCGACTACAAGGCCCGTTATCCCGGCATCGACCGCTTCATGCAGGAGTGCGTCGCCAAGGCGCATCGACTCGGCTACGTGGAGACGATGCTCGGCCGCCGCCGCGCCGTGCCGCAGGTCGAGTCGCGCAACCCCAACGAGAAGCAACTCGGCGAGCGCATCGCCATCAACTCCGTCGTGCAGGGCAGCGCCGCCGATCTCATCAAACTCGCCATGATCGACCTCCACCGCCGCCTGCCTGACGAGTTCCCCGGCACGCGCATGCTCCTCCAGATCCACGATGAACTGGTGTTCGAGGTGCCCGAGAAGGCTGTGAAGCGCGTGATGCCCTTCGTCGTGGAGCGCATGGAGTCGGCCATGCAGTTGCGCGTCCCGCTGAAGGTGGATGCCGCCGCGGCGGGGAACTGGCTGGAGGGGAAGTAGAGTCGGGGGTTAGGACGCGCGCGACAATAACATGGTCATTTCAGGCGCGGTGTTACTTGGTAGTTCCATTCGCCGTGGAACGATTGCGGCGTGATCCGCAAGGCGG
>Ga0326597_10008682_pt1 | contig 13681 bp, 9 predicted proteins | sample RVTome_12_FD_203789 | JGI IMG/M metagenome (GOLD analysis project Ga0326597, IMG submission 203789) | Soil microbial communities from uranium-contaminated site in the Upper Colorado River Basin, Wyoming, United States - RVT100D185 | ecosystem: Environmental > Terrestrial > Soil > Contaminated >... | reverse complement strand
AGCGGATTCCGGCCTCGGCCGCGACCGAATCGGTCACCACGAGCATCGCGGCGAGCAGGCCGGCCCCAACGAGGTACGGCAGCAGGCGGACAGGGAACCCGGCGAAGAACGGGCCAAACTTGAGACCGCCGATCGCCCCGCTCGGTATGGACGGCGCACCGCCGAGCAGCGCCAGGGCCGCAAGCGCACCAACAAGAAGGATCGGGTATTCCCAGATGTCGGGGAAGAAGTTCGGCGCGATCACGGCCACGAACGCCGACGCCAGCGCCCCGCCCGTTGAGATGATCAGGTAGAACTCGGTCAGGTGGTCCGGGTCCGGGCGGTCCTGGGCGAGCCGGCCGTGCAGGGCGATCGCGACGACGGCGAAGGCGAAGAGCTCGGTGGCGACCAGGACCAGGATCGGCCAGCCACCGGCAGATCCGTAGGGGATCCACAGCAGGGTGACCATCGCCGGCGCCGCCGCCGCCGCCACGCGGATGATGGGGCCGCCTCGGGGTGAGAAGGCCACGATGAATGAAACGAGATAGAGCGCCAGTGGAACCACCCACAGCAGCGGGGCCGATACGAGATCGGTGGCCACGAAGTTCGTGACAGCCGAGAGGAGCCCCGATGGGATCGCGGCGAGGAGCAGCCAGCGGAGCCGTCTCGCCCCATTGATGACGCGCGCCCCCGCGGGTGTCCCGATCCGCGCCACCACCCGCTGCTCCGGCCTCAGGAAGTAGCCGGTCGGCCGGGCGATGATGTCCGGTAAGGCCCGGATTGCTGCCCACCCGACGAGGGCCACGAGGAGGGCGTAGCCGATCGCCCAGATGCCTCGCTGGATCCCGAGACCCAGGCGGGGCTCGATCAGCAGGGGATAGGCCAGCAGGGCGACCAACGACCCGGCATTGCTGAGCGCATAGAGCCAGTACGGATCGCCCTGGCGCTCGTCACGCGCCGCGTGGAACCAGCCGGACAGGAGCGGCGTGGTCGTGGTCAGCACGAAGGCCGGAAGCCCGATGATCGCGATCAGGATCCCGATCAGGTCGATGACCGGTGTGACCGCGTCGTTGCGCAGCTCAGCGATCCGGGATGGGGCATTGACCAGCATCACGAACGCCAATGCCGCGAGCCCGAGATGGATCGGTGGACCCCAGCGACCAAGGCGCGTGACCGAGATGTGGCCGTACAGGTAGCCGGCGAGGAGGACGGCCTGGAAGAAGAACAGGATCGTCGCCCAGACGGCCGGGGCGCCGCCGAAGGCCGGCAGGACCAGTCGCCCAACCAGCGGCTCGACGCTGAACAGGAGGAAGGCGGACAGGCCGATGGGGAGGGCGAAGGGCAGCGTGGCGTCCATCACGGAACGGGAGGCAGTCAAGGTGCGCGAGGTCATCGGGCGTCCCGGCGATCGTCGGAGGCCATGGTCGTCATCATGAACCCAGACCCAGCACCCTCCGAAGCAGGAAATACTCTGGACGAGGCCGATCATCCGTGATGAGCGGCCCGCGGCCGGCTGTTGCGAGAACGTCGCCGCCGGTGAGCCAGGTCTGGCGGGCGATGACCGTCACCCAGTCGTCGACCGTCTTGGCCGGTGAGTCGAACGCCGTCGAGATGTCGGTCAGGACGCCGGGCCGAGCAAGAATCGCCCTGATGTCCGACTCGGCGAATGCGATGGGCTCGCTCGACCCGAGCATGTAGACGCCGTACCCGCCGGCGCCCTTGACCACGGCCACCTCCGGAAACACCGACGCGAAGGTTCTGATGTGCTCCAGGAACTCGAGCACGGGCGCGCCGTATGGGACCCACTGCATCATGATCCCGCCGTCAGTCAGGTGGTCGCGCCCGGCCACGTAGTACTCGTACGACGAGATCACTGCGGCTCCGGAGCTCTCGATCGGTGGCGGCGGGTCGGTCACGATGATGTCGAAGCGCTCGTCGGTCAGCTCCAGGTGGTTCCGACCGTCGGCGATGATCACCCGGCCGTCCGGATTGGCAAGTACGTCGGCTGCGTCGTCGTAGTACCAGCCAAACATGTCCGGGACGCTCGGGACCAGCTCCACGCCGTCGGTCCGAAGCCCGGCGATGAGAGCGGCGCGGTAGGCCGAGCCCATCCCGAACGCCACGACAAGGGCGTTCTCAGAATCCGGGCGGGCGATCAGCGGCAGAATCGGCATCAGCTTGGCGTCCACGGTCAGCAGCGTCATCGAGGTGCCTGCGACCCATAGCTGCGGTGTCGAGCTGATCTGGCCGGCCTGGACGGACGCGATCTCGTCCTCGGTGGACTCGAAGATGCGACCGCCGCCAGCGGCGACATGCGCCTCGGTTGGCTGCACCAGGAGACCCGGAGAGACGGCCACGGCGAGGACGACGATGGCCGCCACGGTCCCGGACGCAGTCAGCAGCCGCCGCGACCACCCAGTGACGAGCCGCCAGGCGAGGACGACCCCGACGCTTGCGTTGGTTAGCGCGAGCAACGCGACCAGCAGCGGCGACCCGAAGACCGGGATGAGGAAGAAGGGGACGATCAGGCTGCCGGCGATGGCTCCGATCGTGTTCGAAGCAAGGAGAGATCCCGAGCCCTGGCCGGCGTGCTCGGCGTCGTCTGGGAGCAGGGCCGAGCTTGCTGGAAAGGCAATCCCAAGCATCACGGTCACCGGCAGGACGGTGAGCGCAGACCTGCCGAAGAGGGTGCGCAACGCTCCGAGCGGATCGCCCGGATCCGGGACGTCGGGCGCCACGATGACCAACGCGAGCCCGGCAACCGCGAGCGCAGCCCCCACGATCTGACTGCCGGCGAGGAGGCGGATCGGATCGCCGATCCGTGAGCGGACCGTGGAGAAGATCAGCGCGCCCAATGCCAGGCCGATGAGAAAGGTCGACAGGATCACCGTGAAGACGTACGTCGTGTTGCCCGTCCCCGAGGCGAGCAGGCGAGTCCATGTCACCTGGTAGCCGAGTGAGGTCAGCCCGGAAATGAACGCGACCGTCAGCGCCAGCTGAGGTGCCCGTCGGATGCTCCCGATGGCGGCTGACGCTGGGCGAGGGAGTGTCGGCGCGTGACCGCGAGATAGCAGGAAGGCCGCCGCGCCGGCCACGCCCGAGAATGCCGCGCCGACGGCCAGGGCTCCGGAGAGCCCGAGGAGCTCGATCAGAACAAAGCCCGCCACCTCCGTCCCCACGATGGCTCCGACTGTGTTGGCGGCGTAGAGGCGACTGAAGGAGGCACTGAGGTCCGTGGTCCTCGTCAGATGGCGGGTGAGTGTCGGGAGCGTCGCGCCCATGAGGATCGTCGCTGGCGCCAGGGCGAAGACGGCGAGCACAACTCGCAACAGGGCGAGCGCGAGCGGGAGGCCCTCGAGGCTCGGATAGACACCCTGGTACAGGTCACCGATCAGCCCGAACGAGATCGGCGTCGCCAACACGACAGCCGCCAGGACAAGCTCCAGGATGCCGTACATCCGGAGTGGCGCGTGAACTCGGTCCGCGATCCTGCCTCCGACCGCGCTCCCGATCGCGATCCCGCCAAAGAAGCCGGTCAGGATCGCCGACAGCGCCTGGGTCGTATTCCCGAAGACCAGAACGAGCTGGCGGGACCAGACAATCTCATCGATCAGGGCGGCGGCGCCCGAGAGGATGAAGATGGCGAGTACGAGGCCGCGTCGTTGTGACATCGGCGGAGTCTGCCACGAGCGCCGTTAGCAAGCGAGCGCGCCTTGATGCCTCATTTCAATTGCGCCGAGCCAAGACTGGTTCCTGAGCGGTCCCGAGCCCATCCGGCCCCGAGAACCAGATCGGTATCGCGGCAGCGAGCACGGCGAACCCATTGGCAGCGAGGCCGGGGTTGGCAACCGTCATCGCAGCGACCAGCAGCAATTCTCCGCGACGCCGCCCGATGAAGCCGCCCAAGACGGCCAGCGTCAATCCGGCCAGGGCGCGGACCGAATACGGTACGGGAAGCAGGCTGTTGCCGATGATGTCCGCACGGCCATTGATAGCGTCCAGCCACGCTCGCCACAGATCCGGGGCGAGCGCCAGGCTAATTCCCGTGATCACCCCGCCGACAACCACGGACACAAAGGCGTCTCGCCACCGACGTCGCATGACGAGATACACAATCCCGAGTCCCGGGCTGACCTTCACGAGCGTCCCAGCCGCGAAGAGCCAGGGCCACCGACGAAGGCCCAGGACGACGGCAGACGCCATGAAGATGTCCACATTCTCAATCCGCAGGGCGATGGTCATGGGAATGAAGGCAAGTAGCGCCAGCATCTGGAGCATCCTTCGTCCTGCAAGGTCCCAGAGCGCAAGGAGCATCAAGCTTCGATAGGCGATCAGATATGCGACAGGCGTCACGAATAGCGTGAGAGGCCCAAGGACCTGGGCCACTGGCGGCGGGTAGTGATAGGCGTATGGCTCGAATGCGACGTCACTGGGGGCGTAGATCGGCTGCCCATTGATGAGTCGATTGCCGGCGATCCAATATGCGAAGTCGTCTCCGGGGCTCATCCAGAAGGTCGCGACAATCACGGCCAGGAGGGACGCGCCAACGGCCGCCAGAAGGGAGAGAAGGACGAGTATCGCCCGCTCTCTTGGGGTCAAATCCGAAAAGCCCAATACACGCCGAACACCATCACGATCGTTCCGAACGCAATCAACGCGAGCCAGCCGGCATTGATGCGGCGCTGCCGCACGGCCGCGAGTCCGCAGAGTGCGATCACGAATGGCACCGAATCAAGAAAGTAGCGGTAGCCGTACTGCAGCCAACCGCCGCCGTAGTAGAGCAGGGTCGGGACCAACACCAAGAACGCAGCGCCAAGCAACAACCATGTGCGCCTCTCCCGCCAATTGGCTCGGGCGGCGAATAGGAGACCCGGGCTGGTGATCAGAACGGATAGTCCAAGCCCGTCCGGGCGGAGGTATGGGAAATCCTTTATCGGGAAGGGCAGATGATAAAGAAAGAAGTCCAGGTTCATCGGCACGTGGGCCAGGGAGAACAGGCCCTTCGCGCGCTGGACCTCGAGGAAGGCCGGCAAGGTCGCGAGGGCGTAACCGGACTCCAGCGGCGTCCCGAACCGGACCCAGTTGTAGGCGAAGAAGAGGACGAGAGACGGCAACACCCCGATACCCAGCCACGCCCACGGCCGCCACGATAAGGCCGGCGCTGGCCGCCCGTCCCGAGGCGCGTCGGCGAGGAGAAGCGCGTAGAACGGGATGGCGAACGCCAGCGGCGCCCGGGTCAGGAACGCAGCCCCGGCGAGCAGTCCGATCAGCCAGGTCCGGCGGCGCCCCCACAGCTCGATCAGGCAGGCGAAGGTCAGGATCGTGGCGATCAGGTGGCCTGTGTGCCAGACACCGCCGCGCGTCGTGACCCACAGGATCTGGGTCGAGAACCCGAACAGGACCGTGATCGCGATCCGATCTCGCAGCGCCCGGACCCCGATCCGCCCGAGCAGCATCCAGCAGAGCCCGACCCCTACGGCCGCCAACCCGGCATTGATCCCCGATTCGACCTGGTCCGCCCCCACCGCCCCAAGCAGCGCCACGACCGGCACGAGAGTGATCGCCGGGAACGGCGCGAACGGCACGTAGAAGTGCCCGCCGGAAATGATCACGTCGTTCGGTCCCGGCCGAAACTCGAGCCAGGTGCGGCCGTGCAGGAAGGCATCGGCCAGGTAGAAGAAGTCGCCTCGCCCGGCGTCGAAGTCCCGCGCGGCCAGCCAATAGATGACGGCGGACAGCCCAACGACGGCGAGGCCGGCGAGCCCAGGCAGAACGGCTCGGCTCGGGATGGCTTTCACGAGGCCTCCCGGCGTGTCGGCGATCGGTACCCGCTCCAGAGGACGGCGACGAGGGCGACGCCGAACGCAGCCGGATAGAGGACCGGCGGTCCCAGGCCGAGAAACGGCAAGGCCGTGACGACGGGGATCGCCAGCGCCCACCACCAGCCCCTCGCGCAGAGGTAGGCCACCGGTAACAGCAGTAGGACCGCGTAGTGGTCCCAGAGCACCGGCGAGATCAGCTGGCTGGCGATGACCGCCACCAGGTAGGACGCCTCCGCAGTCGCCCAGCGGCCGGCTACGACCACGGCGCCGAGCGCGAAGGCCGTGACCACCCATTGGACGACGGATGACGTTTCCGCCGGAACGCCGGCCTGGTAAGCGATCGCGCCTGGGGTCGCATTCTTTGGCGTACTGATGGGATCGGCCACCTGGCCCAGCAGTCGCGCGAAGTCGGACCAGGCGTCGACGCCCGCGATCAGGGTCGCCACTGCCGCGAGGATGGCCAGGACCGCGGCGGCCACAGCGATGGCGAGCCAACGGCGAGTCATGGTGGCCCAGAGGAGGAGGATGGCCGGCTGGAGCTTGACCGCCGTGCCCAGCGCCGTGGCCGTGCCGACCCTGACCGAATCGTCGAGCCAGCGCCAGCCGATGGCGAAGAGTAGGAACAGGATCGGTCCGACCTGGCCGAGCTTCACCGCGTACGGGAACAGGAGGCCGACCCCGGCCAGGAGCACGATCCACCAACGAACCGTTCGGGAGACGGGGAGGATCACGACACCAACGGCGAACGAGGCGAGGAGCAAGCCGATCCACGACCAGACGGCAACCGCCTCGGACACCCATCCGAACGGAACGATCACCGGGGCGAACATCGGCGGGTAGTAGAAGAGCCCGAAGCCGCCCGCCGCCTGGAAACCGAGGTCATAGAGCGGCTCGCCGTGCAGGATCCGCTCCGCGGCTGCGCGGTAGGCGAGGAAGTCGTAGCCCAGCGTGTCGCCCGCGACCATCAGCGTCCCGACGACCGGGAGCGCGAACAGCAGCGTCGCGACGATCGGCAGGGCGACGCGGCCCAGCCGCACGACGGGCGCGATGTTCATCAAACGCGCTCGGCCGGGCTCCGGCGACTCCCTCGATGGATCAACGGGATCCGGAACAGGTCCCAGGCAACGTTGACGGCCATCCGGGCCGTCGCTCGCATCCGGGACCCACGCACGTCGGACCAGCGGATCGGCACGATCGCCACACGGTAGCGGCGTTGGCGGGCCAGGAAGATGAGCTCGACGTCGAACACGATGCTGGTGATCTTCTGGCGCGCGAACAGTTCCCTGGCGGCCACCCTGGTGAAGCCCTTGAAGCCGCACTGGGTGTCCTTGACCGAGCCAACCACCCAGATCGAGGCCAACAGATGAAACGCCTTCCCCAATAGGCGCCGGTACGCGGGTTGCGTCGCGCGCATGTCCGAGCCATCAGGCTGGATCCGCGATCCGAGCGCGACGTCATGATCGGCCAGGCCGGCGACCAAGAGCGGCATTTGGTCAGGCGGAGTCGCCATGTCGGCATCGGCAAAGACGATCAGGTCGGCCTCGGCGGCGAGCATCCCGGCCCGAACGGCCGCCCCCTTGCCGCCGTGTGGCACGGTCAGGACGCGCAGAGAGACTGCCTCGATCGCGCCGACTGCCTCGGGTCGGACCTGCACCAGCTGCGGCGTGGCGTCCGTACTGCCGTCATCGACCACGAGGACCTCGATCGGGTGCGGCAGGTCCTGGGCGGTGACGAGGTAACCGAACAGCTCGTCGAGCGCCGGACCGATGCGTTCGGCCTCGTTGTACGCGGGCAGGACGATGGCCAGACGGGCATGTTCGGACATCCGGGGCAGTCTACGGCCTCGACCGATGTACATTGCACCCGCCGTGCCCAATCCTTCATTCCTCTATGGGTTCGCGTCGGTCCCGCGTCGACCCGCTCTCGTCGGGTTGGCGTTCCTGAGCGTGGTCGTTGGTGGCTTCGCCTTCGCGCGTGCCTCCGAGGAGTTCTGGGCGGCCGACATCCATCGGAATCTCGACGCGGCCGCTGCGCTCGCCGACGGTTCGTTCGGGACGGTCCCCGACTACCTCTACTCACCCCTGGCGGCGGCGCTGACCGTGCCGGCCCTGGCGGTGCCGGCCGACCTGGTGGTGGGCGGCTGGCTGGTGCTCAAGGTCGCCCTGCTGGTGATCGGCGCCGCGCTCGCGACCAAGGGATTCGATCGCGTCGACCGAATCCTGGTCGGAATCACTGTGATCGCATTCCTGCCGATCACGTACGACCTTGAGCTCGGGAACGTGACAGTGCTGGTGCTCGCCGCGGTGGCGCTGATCGCCTGGACCCCCGACCGGTTCGTGACCGGCATGCCCCTGGGGCTGATCCTCGCGACCGTTCCGAAGCCCCAGCTCGTCCCGGTCCTGGTCTGGTTGATTCTCTTCAACCGTCGGGCGTTGACGGGCGCGCTGGTTACGGCGGGCGCCGCGACTTTGGTTGGCCTGGTGATGCTCGGCTCCGCCGTGTACACGACCTGGGTTGAGATCTTGCGAGCGCCGGCCTACCTGAACTCCGGCGAGGTCATCAACCTCGCGCTCTGGGCGCTGCCCACGGTGATCGCCGTCCCGGCCGTCATCGCGACCATCGCCGCCTTCCTGCTGGCGCTCCGGCGCGGGTACTGGCCTGGCCTGATGGCGGCCATCTGCGTGGGGATGCTCGTGGCGCCCTACACCCTGATCTACGCCGGCGGTCTCCTGCCCGCGGTGGCCGCAGCGGTCGCTCGCGCGGCCCCAGGCGCGACGCTCGTGTTGGCGATCGTCGCGCCATTGGTCTTGGTGCTCGCGTTCCCGGTCTGGATCAGCGCGGTCCTGGCCCTCTCGGTGCTGGTCCCGAACGCGGCCTGGCCGGCCGCAAGGCTGCCGTCGCGGTAGCCCATCGGTACCGTTGCGACGCGGGTGGCCGATGCTACATTGCACCCGCCGTGCGTACCCCCTTGCTCCTGTACGGGCTCGCCTTCGCGGTGCGAGCGGTCCTCATGCTTATGTATCCGGATCCGGGCTACCCCGATTCGTTCTACTACGTCGACGTGGCGCGAGCCCTGGCCGCCGGCCATGGCCTGAGCGTCGACTTCGTTTGGATCTTCGCGGAGGTGGGCGGCCGGCTACCGCCAGACCCCACGCTGCCGATCCCGTCCAATGCGCACTGGCTGCCGCTGGCGTCGTTCATCCAGGCGCCGTTCGTCGCAATCCTCGGCCAGACCGCGATCGCGTCGGCGCTCCCCATGGTGCTCATCGGCTCGCTCGCGGCTCCGCTCACTTGGGCGATCGCGCGCGACGTCGGCGCCTCACGAACGGTCCAGGTCGGCGCCGGCGTCCTGGGTGCAGTCCCGGCGGTTGGGGTCGCGTTCATGGCCCAGCCGGAAAACTTCGCGATCTTCCAGCCACTCGTGGCTGCCGTCCTGTGGCTCGCCGCTCGAGGCCTGCGTGGCGACGTGCGGGCGTACCTGGCGGCCGGCTTCCTCGTGGGTCTGGCGTCAATTGCCCGGAACGACGCCTACCTGCTGGGCCTCGCGGTCGGGCTGGTCTTCGTGATCGATCGAATCCGGGCGTGGCGGGCAGGCCGAAAACCGGCGCTGCCCTTCGCGGCGGCCGTCGGCTGCCTGGCGCTCTTCATGCTCGTGGTCGGGCCGTGGTGGTATCGACAGCTCACGGTCTTCGGCTCGATCTCGCCCACGGCGTCATCGGGCACCGCGCTGTGGCTCACGTCATACCGACAATGGAACAGCATCACGGCCGATACGTCGTTCGATGCGTTCCTGGCCCAGGGCCTCGGCGCGATCGTGTCCAGCCGCGTCTTCGGATTCGTCGCGGCCGCGTCCAACTTCGCGGTGATCATCGCGTCGGTAATCCTGCTGCCATTCATGGTCTGGGGTGCCTGGCGGCGGCGGGGAGCGAACGATTTCCTGCCGTGGTTCCTCTACGTCTTCATCATGTTTGCCGGCGCGACCCTGATCTTCCCGCTTCATGTCCCCGGTGGCGCGTTTATCCACTCCGCGGTCGGCATGGCGCCGCACGCGTACATTCTGGCGCTCGAGGGCGTTGCGGCCCTGGTTATGGCCATCGGCCGGCGGCGCCCGGCGTGGCAGCCGGCGGTCGCCATCCCGCTGTTCTCGTGGGCCATCATCGGGCTGGTCCTGGCGTCGGCGGTGTTCTACGCGCCCGTCGCCCACGCTGCATGGAACGCGGACCGGGTCCCGCGGGTCGCCCTGGCCAGAGAGCTCGATCGGCTCGGTGTGCCACCGACGGACCGGCTCATGACAATCGATGCGGCGGGGTTCAAGTACTTCACGGGTCGGCCGGGCGTCGTATCGCCGGATGACTCGCTGGACACAATCCGGGGGGTCGCCGACGCCTACGACATCCGCTGGCTAGTCGTGGAGCGCGCCGGCACGGTGGAGGCGCTCCGGCCGATCCTCGTGGACGATCGGCGACCGGACTGGATCGGACCTACGCTGTTCACCGTGCCGGCCCCCGATGGCGGACCGCCTGAGCTGGCCCTCTACCCGGTTTGTTTCCAGCCGGCCGATTTGCGCTGCGACGCGGTTGCGAGGCGGTAGACTGACGGGAGTCGTGGCGGTCATGGATCCGTCGTCCCATGACGTTTGGGTGGTCGCACCGGGACCCTGTGCGCGCTGAGACTGGGCCTATCGCGCACGATCGGGAGGAAGCATGGATCACCACGAGCACGCAGCCACCGGCATCGACATCGAGCCGGGTACGGCTGCCTGGTCCGAATGGGTCAAGGACTACTATCGCGACGTCGAGACCTATGACTGGGTGGACGTCGCCGACAACCTGCGCGGCCTGGAGGCCTTTTTCCACAAGAACCGCGCTCGAGTCGTCCGCGGGCTGACCGCAAAGTATGCGTCGCCTGGCGGGCCGATCCTCGACGCCGGCTGCGGTACGGGTCTCAACCTTCGACACCTCCCCGTCGGGTCGACCGGGATCGATATCAATCCGCGCAATATCGCGCTCCTCCGCGACCGCCTGCCCACCCATCCGGTAGTCGAAGGCGACATCGAGGCGATGCCGTTCGCCGACGGTTCGTTCGGAACGGTCCTCTGCACGGAGGTGCTGGAACACGTGCCCGATCCCGCGGCCGCGATCAGCGAATTCCGGCGGGTCCTGCGTCAGGGCGGCGTGCTGATCGGCTCGGTCCCGGCTCGGTCGCCGATCTGGAAGCTGCGGTTCCTGTCCAGCACATGCCCGCACAGCGAGCCGTTCCATAACGAGTACCTGCCGCCCGAGGTCCGCAAGATGCTGTCCGGCTGGACCATCCTGCATCTCGGCTACTCGCTCCTCCGCTTCAACGTCATGTTCGTGGCCCGGCTCGACAGCTGACATTGGGACGGGGTTGCCACATGGAGCCGGCACCGTGAGCCGGCGCGAGGCGGTCCTGTCAGCCGGACTCGTGTTCGCTGCGGCACTCGTCGTCCGGCTGCTGTTCTCGGCGGAGATCGTCTTCCCAAAGCCGGAGGACTCCGCGTACTACGTGGGGGTGGCGCGCAACCTCGTCGAGGGGCGCGGCCTGATCTCCGACGCTCTGTGGAGCTACCAGACCCCGCCACTAATCGTCCCGCGACCGGCATTCGAGGTCTGGATGCCGCTGCCCACGTTCCTGGCCGCGATCCCCATGGCCCTGTTCGGTACCACGTTCTCGTCGTCCCAGCTGTCCTCCATCCTCGTTGGAGCGGTCGTCCCGGTGCTGGCCTGGCGACTCGCTGCGGACGTCGCCGCGGAGCGAGGCTTCGAGACCGGACGGGCGCGCTCGCTGGCGCTCGGCGCCGGCCTGACCACCGCGCTATACCTCCCCTTGATCCTCGGCTCAACGGTGCCGGATTCGACGATGCCGTTCGCGGCGCTCGTCCTTGGCGCGTGCCTCTTGATGCCCCGTATCGCGCGCGATCCGCGCGGGGCCAGGTTGACCGATCCTCGTCTCGTGGTACTCGGGGTCCTGCTGGGACTCAGCGCGTTGACCCGGAACGAGACCGCCTGGCTCGCCTTGATCTGGGTCGGATATGCCTGGTTCGGAACGTATGCGACCCATCGCGGGCGAATCCGGCTGATCGGCGTGGTCGGGGTCGTCGCCCTCGCCGTCTTTGCACCGTGGGCGTACCGGAACCTGACGGAATTCGGCTCGCCGCTCCCGAGCCAGGCGGCGACCAACGCGCTCTACCTGACGGGCTACGACATCTTTGCCTGGAACGACACGCCCTCCCTGTCGCGCTACCTGGACCAGGGCCTGGCGTGGCTGGTCTCCGTCCGCATCCAGGGGATGCTCCACAACTTGATCAACGTTCTCGTGATCCTTGGCCTCCCGATCTCGGTGATCGGCCTGGTCGCCCTGCCGTGGCAGGCCCGGGGGTCCGCCCTTCGTCCCTTGCTCTTGATCAGCCTTGTCGTCTTCTGGTTCCTCAGCCTCGTGTTCCCTGCGGCCACGCAATGGGGCACGTTCCTGCACGCTGGTGGCCCGGTGCATGTCCTGGTCGTGTTAAGCGGTCTGCTGGCGCTGGACGCCGTGATCGTGTGGGTCGGCAGGCGACGGGGCTGGACTCGCCCGATCGCCTGGCTCGGGCCGGCGCTGGGCGTGTTCGGGGCTGCCCTGTTCTCGGTGGCGCTGCTTCCAACCTTTGGCGCGGGATCCAGCGCGACGGCGCGACTCTATGAGGAGCTCGGCAGGCGAGCGGCGGCGGCGGGGCATCCGCTCGATGCAACAGCCGGCCCGGTGATCTCCAACTACCCGATCTGGCTCGCGGAGACGCGGCGGATCCCGACCCTAGGCCTGCCGAACGAGCCGCCGAACGACGTGCTGGATCTCGCGCGTTCGTTTCCGGGTACCCACCTCCTGGTCATGGTCCAGGCCACCGGCCCGCACTGGCCGGCGGACCTCACGAATGGCGCGCCCGGGGCCGAGTGCTTCCACCCGGTCGACCTGGGGCCCGGACCCACCGGAGAGCCTGACCCGCTGACCGACGTGCAGGTCCTCGAGATCGCCTGCCCGTGATAGCCGACCCCTATACTCGGAAGCCGATGGAGCCTGCACGCCCGGGGTCTGATTCGCGCGACAGTCGCTTTGACGGCCTCCAGGCGGAGGCCACCGCGGCTGTCGGCTACAGCGCGAACACGCTCAAGAGCGTCCGCGAGCGCTACCACCAGGCCTACCTCGAGGCGCTCGGGGAGTGGCAGGCGCTCCGCGACGACCTCACCGTGGCCGACCGCGAACCGCGCGACGTGCGTTCCCGCACGGTGGGCGAGGGCGCGACCGACGATGACGCCGCGAACGCGGCCGAGGCAGGTGCGGACGACGCACGACGGCGGACGCTGCGCGGCGACGTGGACCAACTGACCGCATATCTGGCGGCCCACCAGGCCGAGCTCGCCAAGCTGGAGCTCGCCGAGCGCACGCTCGAACGGACGTGGCTCTTCCTGGAGCGTGGCGACGCCACGCTGGTCGGCGAGGCGTCGGTGCCGGCCACCAGCAGCGATCTCAAGATGCGGATCATGGAGGCCCAGGAAGCGGAGCGGTCGCGCCTCGGCCAGGAGATCCACGACGGGCCCGCTCAGGCGCTCGCCAACGCCATCTTCCAGGTCGAGTACATCGAGCGCGTGCTGGACACGGACGTCCCGCAGGCGCACACGGAGCTCGGCCTCCTGCGCGAGCTGCTCCGCCGCGAGCTTGGCGACGTCCGCGCGTTCATCACCCAGCTCCGGCCGGCGACTGTCGACGAGCCGGGCCTGGAGACCGCCATCGACGAGGCCGTCGATCACCTGAAGGCGCTTGCCGGCATGACCGCCACGCTCGACCTGGCCGGCCCGGCGAACGCGCTGACCAGCGGTCAGCGAACC
>Ga0326597_10008681_pt1 | contig 13681 bp, 10 predicted proteins | sample RVTome_12_FD_203789 | JGI IMG/M metagenome (GOLD analysis project Ga0326597, IMG submission 203789) | Soil microbial communities from uranium-contaminated site in the Upper Colorado River Basin, Wyoming, United States - RVT100D185 | ecosystem: Environmental > Terrestrial > Soil > Contaminated >... | reverse complement strand
CATCTCACAACAACAAACTGCACTGCTCGGCATGTCATTCGCGCACGGTGCTTAGCTGCTACAACTGCCATCTTGAAAGCCAGATCGTTGGCAGGAAGCGGGCGAAACAGCCGATTCATGGTTTTGTTATGCTGGCAAACCGGACGAAGGACGATAAGATCTATCCGATGTCATTTCAATCTTTGACGTACCAGGGGATTGCATACGTTGCGTTCGGGCCGTTTACATCACACACCATAACAGACAGCGGACGAGTGTGTACCGAATGCCACGTGAACTTCGGTGGAACGAATGCTGCAATCACTCAATACAACACAACAGGCAAGATCAATTTTGCGACATGGAATTCCTCCGATAGCACACTCTCATGGCTGCGTGGAATCATCCCGATGCCGATGGACTACGGACGCGCATTGAAGATGGACTTTCTCACCTACACTGGCAATCCCAGCGATACGGTGCTGCCATCCAAGAAGTGGGTTTCGATAGGAAAAGATACGTGGGACGGGCACCAGATGTTCTTCGCAACTCCGCTTTCGAAAGTGCAGATGAAGAAACTTGGCTTCGATACAACGTTGACAACCGACGTAAAACCCGGCACCACTGAAGTACCGACTGAGTTTGTGTTAGGACAAAACTATCCGAACCCGTTCAACCCGGCGACAACCATCGAATTCAGTTTGCCGAAAGCGACAACCGTAACGCTCAAGGTGTTCAATCTCATTGGGCAGGAAGTGAGAACGTTGATACTTGATCAGCGGATGGATGCTGGGGTGCATAAAGTCAGCTTCACCATGGACAACCTGTCGAGCGGAATATATTTGTACACGCTTCGCTCGCCGCAGTTCACGGCAACGAGAAAGATGCTGTTGATGCAATAAGGGCATTTGTTCTCCCACTCTCTTGCAAACGGCGCTTGATCCCGCAGGCTCATCTCCCAACAAGATGAGCCTGCCGCCTTTCTCGTTCCACGAGAATGAGCGGAGGGCCATTCAGGAACACAAGCACTAATCAGAAAACGACGAACGGAGAAGAGGGCATACAAACCGAAGGTCGGGGGCGATGTTGTCAGTCTCGGGAGTCATCTCGAAGTGTGGTGGCTTGCCATTCACGTAAGAACCTTAGTTGCTGAAACGAGGGCCTTCCTATTTCCACCTCTCCGTCCGATCCGCAATCGGCAGTTTTCATTCCGCACTGCCCTTGACATTCCCCTTTCCCCTTCCTACCTTGCCACATCCGCACGCCGCCACTTCCCCCGTAGAAGCTATCCGGTTTTTCTCGGGAAGAGGTTTTGATATTTCCGATACCATATTTCGTTTACTACAGTGGATAGCTACATTCACTTCGAAAGAAACGAAATGGTTCAGTCCAGTACAGACACACCCGGCCTGTTTGAAACGGTTCGCCGGGAGAAGAGACCATAATCGAAATAAACGCTACAACGTAGCGATTAGCCACCGGCTATACGCTACAAACATGCGTTAACCCAGTAGTTTAGGCGCTATGCCCCCCTAAGGAGAATAACATGAACAGGCGGCAAACATGCTCGTACACCACCGCTTCTTTTCTGCTCTTGTTACTGCCAGTTTTTACGACCCTTGCACAGCAAAGCAAGTTCGACAGAGAAATCCCGAATGTTGAAGTTGTGCGGACAAGTTTGGAAGTGGCAGCCAATCTGATGTCCAAGGATAAGCTCACGGTAGATCAGATCCGACAGGTATACTTCGCGGAGGAACAAATTGGGAAATGTGTATGGGGCGTTTCGGCGAGGGACACTGCTTACTACGGTTCCCAGTACGTTGCAGCACATAACTTCTATTCTGATTTGAATGTGACCAAACAGTGTGTCCTATACGTTCAGAAGTATCGCAATCGATTTAGAGTGGTCAATGATGGTTGGAAGGGGGACAGCAATTTCATGGAACCGACTCAATATTGGGAAGAGCAAGCCACAAACCGCTATCCCAACGCAGCGGAGGCAAGGGAGATTGGATTTGATCTGGAATTCAATGCCTTCATTCGTCGCTTTGTCATTGACGAAGAGGCAAGGGGAACAACGTGCGAACAGTATTTTCGGGAACATATTGAGCCCAATCTGGAAGTCTACCTTGATGTCATGACCAAAGAGGAACTGTATCAGTGGCCCGCTGATTGTGAACGAGTGCGAGAAGAGTTTACACGTGGTCGATCCCAACTGCTCGAGAAATACAGAAACGCCCCATTTACGAAGACACTTCAGGATATCGATCCGTCGACAATTGTAGTGATTTACAGTGTATGTTAGCCTGGAGGATCGGGCACGGCGTTCACGTCATTTGAATTGTCAGTGTCGATTCTCAGCTTTTGCAATATGAATAGAGTTCACTCAACCCGCACGTCATTAGTAAAGAGCGTGGACGTGCGGGTTGCGTGGTGCCGGTAGACGTTAGGCGCAAGCCCCCATCCTCAGAAAGGAGACTTTCGGTTGACAAAATTCCACATTTCACTGGCAACATTTGTAATCTCCGTGTTTTGGTTAAGTTCGGCCTACTCCCAAGTTCTTAGACGTGAGGATTTCAGGATCGGAGCTCTTGATCTCAACGTGTCGTTCGATTCAGTTGCGTCAGCATTGGGGGTACCAGACAGTATCAAGACGTTTGACGAGGAGCATGATTTCCATGATTACACAGCTTACTACTACAAGACTGGAGTGGTGTGGAGCGATAATCACGACGGGAAGATATGGGCATTTGATGTATACGACTCTTCTCAAGTTACCCATAGGGGGCTAAGAATTGGTGATTCCGTCAGCACATTAGAACGACTCTACGGCAAAAGAGGATGGGTCGAAGAGAAATTTAGCCGTGTCGGTCCTTACGACTATTCGTTCAGGGACTATACTGAAGCCACCATTTTTGAGTACTACGAAACAACTAGCTGGTATCTTATTGTCTTTACAAAGGATCAGAAAGTCGTGAAGTTACTTTTCTACATTGGAGTTTACGAATGAATGAGCGACCGCTAATGTCTGGAATGAATGGGGGCCTGCGCATAACAGCACAAAGCATCGCCGTTCGATTTTCTGTTAAGGCTTCACACATGCTATCGCTCACTCAATTTAGTTGTACTCTCTCCACCTTGCCGTCTGTTGATAGAAAGCGTTGGTGGCAAGGCGGCGTAGTTTGTGCACACGTTAGTTGCAATTGCCCTCTGAACTTTGAACGGAGAAATAGTATGAAGGAAACATGTCGCATTCTTATTATGATAGCTGCTCTATTTGCGGCGAGCAATCCATGCTATCCACAATGGGTACAACAATCCGTCCCGACCGATTTGACACTACTCTTGACAGTCGATTTCCTTAACACCGAGGTCGGTGTTGCGGCAGGATACAATTGGTCGACGAATTTTCTGGGAAGGGCCATCTACTCGACAAACAGCGGGCAAAACTGGACGCTTGCCCAGGTCCCAGATTCTGCGCGCTCCCTAGTCACTGTCTCATTTGTTGGATCTGAAACAGCATACATCGTTGGTGCGTACAACCTCTCTCCTTTCTCTGATGTTCAAGGCTTTCCCTTACCTGCCAAAGAGGCCGCACCGACCAATGCCTTGAAGGCAATTGGAATGGAGCGATACCTGCATCGCGTCGGACTCAACGGAGGTGGAGGTTACCGAGGTCTGTTTCTGGCTTCAACTGACAGAGGAATGACTTGGCATACCAAAGGCGTATTACCCGACAGCGTGTTCTACATGATCGGTGCTGCGTTCGTTAATACATCAGTAGGGTATGCAACTGTCGACGCGCATCCGCAAGTCGGGCTTGCTCGCATCCTCAAGACGACCAATGGCGGGAACTCTTGGAGGCGACTCACGACACCTGATTCGATCCCATACCTTCGAAACATCACTGTCCTAGATTCAATGAAAGCCGTCGCCGTTGGTTATCAATACCGGAATCAAACGGTTAGCGGAATAATCCTCCATACGACCGACGCTGGTGACACTTGGCCTGCCCAGGAGTTTCCTGCAGTGGACAACTTCACAGATGTTTTTTTCATGAACTCATCAACCGGTTTCGCCGTGGGTGTATTTGCACCACCCCTGATACGAGGGGCAATCTACAAAACCACAGACGCAGGAATGACATGGTCACCGCTGAACTTCGCACCCGACTCAGTTCTATTTGAGGGTGTGCGTTTTGCGAAGAAACCTCCTGTCGGTGTCGTGTACGGTGAGAGGATAATGGGACAGTCCTTCTTGCCGTTCGTGGTGCGAACAACCGACGGAGGCTTGACGTGGAACGAGGGAGTTATCGATAGCGTTCGCGATAACTCAGTTCTCATTGGCGGAAGGTTGCTTACGCCCCTGGTAGGTTACCTATGCGGGGGGGATGTAGTTGCATCCGCAGCTATGCTACATACAACAAACGGAGGAGTTACCTCAGTAGGCGAACATAGTATCTACGAGATAAAGAGGTACTCACTCTCACAGAATTTTCCAAACCCTTTCAATCCCACAACTCGAATCAACTTCTCTGTGGGGTCCCAAGCAAACGTGACACTAAAGATTTTCACCATCTTGGGAACGGAAGTCGCAACTCTTGTTTCGGAGTCATTTAGTTCGGGAGGCTATTTCGTTGACTGGAATGCGACTGGTCTCCCAAGTGGTGTGTACTTCTGTCGCATGCAGGCGGGTCCATTTGGCGAAACTAGAAAACTCTTGCTGTTGCGATGACGGGCAACTGCAACTAACAGCGCCAAGCACTTCGTTCGATTCATTTGGAAAGGCTCGCGCTCAAGCCGGCGCTCGCTTGACTTGTTTGAACTCACTCCATGCCGCCGTCAATTATAGAAAAGGATAGACGGCGGGCACGGTCAACGACTCAACGAGAAAGCACGCATGAACGTTGACTCGTTGAGCGTGCTTGGCGCGAACGTTAGGTGAAAATGCGCCGCCGCCATTTCGCGTTGTTTTGGAGTACGGATTTTGGTAAACTGTAGGGTGATCAATCACTTAAGGAGTTCCTAAGATGCAGAAGAAGCATCAATTCACAGCTGTCATCGAGCGAGAGGACAACATGTATGTTGCCCTCTGCCCCGAACTTGACATTGCCAGTCAAGGCGACACGGTCGAGGAAGCTCGAAACAACCTCAAAGAGGCGATCGAATCGTTTTTTGAGACAGCCTCGCCACAGGAGATTCGCGAGCGTCTGCACGACGAAGTTTTTGTCACTCGCTTGGAGATAGCCGTTGGGTAGGTTGAAAGTCCTCTCTGGTAAGGAGGTTTGTCAGATCCTCTCCAACCACGGTTTTCAAAATATTCGGCAACGCGGCAGCCATATCATCATGCAGAAGAAGACCGGCACTTCAACAATAACAATCCCCATTCCCAACCATAAAGAAATCAAGCTCGGAACATTGAAGTCCATTATCCGACAATCGCAGCTTTCTCCCAAGGAATTCGAATCCTGATCCAACAAGCATCCAAGAGTTCATAACAATGGCGGCGCACTTCACATAACACGCCAAACAACGACACTCTCTCATTTCATATGGCTAGTTGGAGCGGTGCGAAAGAATAGTTGTGCTCACTCCATGCCGCCGTCAATTATAGAAAGCGGGGACGGCGGCACGGCCAACGACTCAACGAGAAAGCACGCGTGAACGTTGACCCGTTGAGCGTAGTTTGCGCGCACGTTAGCTGAAATTGTTTTGCTAAACAGTGATTCCATTTGACAGAAATCGACTACATAACGACTGACAATCAGATCCGTGGCGAACTGCTTGAATGTAGGCGACTATTCACTAGGGCCGTAACCGATATTTCAGCGTACGATACCTGGGAGAAAATTGTACAAGATTATCCGGGGTTTCAACGAGAATTGTTCAAGACTCACAAGGTTGCTTTGAAAATTCTTGTTGATAGAATCTTGGAGCTTGAGGGTTTACTTTCAGAGACGACGGGCGCTGCTCATCCGCGATCTCCGGACGCGCGGACTCTTAAGCTTCATTTCTGGAAGCGCGTTTTAGAATCATCATACAATGCATTCGTTTGGATTTATGTCGGAATGGACCGAAGCAACGCGGCAAGAGTCTTCAAGGGCGCGAAGCATGGTGACTTAGCCGATCAAAACGTTGCGTCTGTGCTTCACTACGCCAATGAGGTGAACGAAGATCCAAACCGACTTGCGATCCCGCTGGACTTCTGTTCCTTTGCACCTATTTCTGACGTTTTACAGATAACCTACTCTGAAACAGAAAATGTTCGTCGGACTGAGTTCTATGAAATAAAATCCGGGAAAGTAAACCATGAGATGGTCCAGGCTATTGATGCCGGAACACTTGATGCGTACGTCAAGTTCTTCGATACGTACGGCGAAAGGGGAATCAAGCAGATGGAGCGATACTTCAGACAGCTGTCTATTTTTCATAAAAGTCACAAGCTCATCAACGCCAGACCGGGAATCTACGAAAACCCAGAAAGTGGAAGGGAACCAATAATCGTTTTACCCAACGAGGCGAAGGTCGTCCATTTCCATGAGAAAATAATTGAATTACTTGAAAGAGCTGAACGAGGGGAATTCGCAGTTGATGTAATTGACAATTGCTTAGTAGTCGGAGCATTTAACGGAGATGCAAAAAACACTCAGCTGCTGGGCGAATATGATTTACGTCTGTACATTTACAATGGTTTTCTAAACCCTGCCGCATTCCTTAATAGGGAACCTTATCCAGACGACATAGCCAAAGTCTTATGGGACATCGGGCTTACAGACTGGATTGAGGGAGTTTCATCTGTTGTTCTTGAACCAATCCTTCTGCGTAAGTTCCCAGATAGGCATGTGGTGGACTTGTTGCTGGGAAAGAAAAGATTACGATTCTTTTTCAGCCCGGAGAGTTTTGTGGCACTCTGCAATCATACGGGACTGAAAGCGGAAGTCACAACTACTAAGCAAGCTAATCGCCTTCGGTCGTCAGGTCCTAAAAAAGGGCTCGCGCAATTCGATGGTAGGTTCGTGCGTCTCTTTCTTGGTGATGCTGTTGGAACACTTGGAGACGGACTCCTTCATGAGATGTTATTCAATTGGGTCCGACCTGCGTCTATCATCGAACAAATGAAGCAGCACAAGCTAACTCCATTATCGTGAAACTTGTTACCCTAAGAATAGCAAAACGACTTCAGCTAACAGCGACAAACTACGGCGCTCACTTTTTTGGTAAGAGCGAACTCAGTAGAGTTCGCTCTACACCGCACTCCTTCATGAAGAGCGTGGTGTGCGGTGTGGCGTAGTTTGCTACACGTTATCTATAGAAAAGAATGTCCCCGCTGGAAAGCAGCGGGATCTTCGACAAGAGAAGAGGATCTCCCTTCACGAAACGATGATGTATTCGTGCTTTGACATTCGGTCGCGCCGTGAACGCTGTGCAATGGCCATGATCTTCAGCGACCAGTCGAGGGCAATATGATGATCGTATTCCGCCGAGACCACAGTGGGAACTCTGCGTGTCTTGCCTCTGGCAGCATGTTGCGTTATCTTGCGTACGAGCATGAGGGTCTCCTTTCGGTTGGTGAATGGGAACGTTGACGTACGTAATGTACCACTGCCATCACTGTAGCGAAAGTGAAACCCTTTTCTAATTTACCATGCGCAACGCCGCCGGACCGAAGATTAGACCGCAAAACCACAGACATCGATGACTAAGAATTTCCTAAGAAGATATACCGACCTTCCATCCTTGATCTACACCCTGAGCAAAAGGAAGCTCACTCTGAGCAACCCAATACTTTGGGATGACATTAATGACTCGCACTATCTTCTTCGCTACAGGGATCAGAAACGCCTAGGATCTGTACTTGCGCTCTGCTTTACCCAAACAGATGACTCTTACCAACTGTGGAGAGTATTCGCGAACGGTCCAAGTGGTGTTTGCGTCATTTTCAAGCGAGACAAACTCCTTTCAGCGTTCACAAATGACTCCAAAATCCGAATGGGCAACGTCAACTACTTCACTCTGAAGAAGATTCGAAAGCATAAGCCAAAGCTAGACCAATTGCCTTTCGTGAAACGTTGGCCATTCAAGAATGAAGGGGAATTCAGAATCATCTATAATTCCAAAACCGACAACTTGGCAAGTCACGATATTTCGATTTCGTTGGCGTCCATTTCTCGGATTCTCCTCAGTCCTTGGCTACACAAGAACCTTTCAGATTCTATCAAAGCTGCGTTGAGATCTATCGACGGTTGTAGCACACTTGATATCGTCAGATCTACCGTCGTCGATAACGAGGAATGGAAGAGGATTGGAGGTTTTGCGGTCTGACTTGAACCAATCATTATGAACAACCAACTCATGCTTAACCGGCGACACAGCGCATAACACCTTATAAAAGGTCAAAGTCCCGCCAAGACGATGGCGGGCAGGCAAGGAGACAGAGATCTTCCGAGCCGTTGACGAAGCAACGACGACATTGGTGAATGGCGGCAACGGTTGGCATCCACGAGAGCGGGCTCGTCATGGCTGACATCCTGCGGCCTCGCTACGGTGAGGACCACGAATAGCAGGCTGGCTGGGGTTCTGTACTCGACTATCACTCACTATTGACTTTGGACATAGCAGGTGGCATTGGCTTCATTATTGACTTCTTCTACCTAATGGTCAAAATAAAGAAAGGAGAATACACAGATGGCAACCTGTAAGACTTGTAATGGAAAAGGTTCCACTAAGTGTCCAAAATGTAAGGGTACCGGTCGAGTAGGCAGGGGAGTTTTCTCTTCTTCCCATCAGTGCAATAACTGTGATGGCTCTGGCGTTGTGAAGTGCGGAGTATGTCACGGGAAAGGGCACATCTAGAAACATCAAATGGAAAGCAACCCTACATCTTTACGGAGAGCACTATGGGATGGGTGTTCGTCATTCTCCTAATAATCATTCTGATTATCCTATTGTGGGGATTGGCCGGAGCGATCATCCAAGTGGGAATTGCATCACTTCCGGCTTGGGGCATAGGTCTCCTCGTTGGGCTGGTAGTGTTTTATGGCTTGCGACAGAGGATTCTGGTGTCACTCCGTACACCTCAAAAACTTGCAAAGTTAGTCAATCTTAGCTTCGATGGTCGGAGATTGCATTGTTCAATCGATCATACGGAGGTAGAGAAGTATGCAGATTCAACCGAACCCATATCGATCAGTGTTCTTGTTTGCGTCGCGGTAACGGTGGGCGTCTTGGTGTATCTGGCAAATAGCACCGAAGTCTTTCTTGGTCACAAGTTCTTGGACGAGAGGATGTCTGAAACGACAAGTATCGTTTTGGGAGTAATCATATCAGCTATTGTCATCTCGTACACGTTCGCAAAAGTAAAGCCGACTGAGTCGTTCAGGCAGCAGATAAAGGCTGAGGTAGAGCGCCTTGTTGCCACAGCAAATTTCTCTCTAAAGGTTACCGATGACCTGCATTCCTTGATTCAGCAAAACGCCTCGTTCGCATCGAAACTCAAGATTTCGTTGCCAGAACCACATACTCAGAGAATCAGAACCTATGTCGAACAAAATAAGTCGTTCCTTCTTATCGACACAAATGGAGTCAGTAGAATAATCAACGCAGAAATCTCTAAAGCAAAGGATGACTATGTCAATCTTGAAAGGTCAACCAAAATACTGGATGATGTAATGCAGTCGTATTTTCAAACAGCCTATGCAGTCAACAAAACTGGCAGTCCGACCCTGATAGTTCTACTCGATGAAATACTTAAGCAGCTCGAAGGATCGAAGCAGTGGTTGCAGTCAAAGGAATGGAGCAAGTTCCCCTCCGTCGTGAAGAGCATCAAGGAAGATCTTGAACTCTTATACAATAGCTCCATCAACTATCAGGAGCCTACTAGCCCTCCAATTGATGAAGTACCCACGGATGATCCCTATGGCATTCTTGGCGTGAATCCGCAGATGACAGATGAAGAAATCAAGAAAGTATACTTAGCTCTCATCAAAATCTATCACGAGGGGACTGGTATGGTCAAAGACGAGAACAAGTGGAAGGAAATAAACTCAGCATATCAAAGGATAAGCGAGAAACGAAAGCCTCAGAATGGATAAGAAAGACGTTTCCAAACTTCCCAAGTCTGCCCAACTTGATGCGCTCAAGAAGCGAATAGCTGCCCGTTCAAAGACAATTGAGTCTGAACTCGGGAAGCCACTTTACGAACCACGAACGGGCGGTGTGGTTTACCTACTATTGGATACATCTTCAAGTATGTCTACTACATCGAAGCTTTCACAGGCACGCAACGGTGCACTTTCGTTTGCCGAAGATGCATTTTCAAAGGGCTATGTTGTCGGTCTAATTCGCTTCGCTTCATCAGCGGCTCATTTGTGTGATCCGTCGAGCAATACTTATTCGCTTAGCCAATACCTCAATGGGCTTACCGCAAGTGGATCAACAAATATGGCGGATGGTCTCCGTCTTGCCACCGAGAAACTTATGGATAAAGCCCGCTTGAGGACGATCGTGCTTGTAACAGACGGAATGCCCGACAGTCAAGATGCGGCTTTGGATGCCGCAGGTTTTGCCAAGTCTAAAGGCATTGACATCATTGCAATCGGAACCGATGATGCTGATTACGAATTCCTTAAACGAATTGCAACAAGAGCTGACCTTGCCGTGTCGGTTCCACAGAATCGCCTTCAAGATGGAATTGCATCTGCAGCCAAACTTCTGCCACAAGGGACCGAGGGGCGTGGCAAACCAGCAGATACAATGCCTCTGAATTTGGCGCTCGAAATCCCTAAGGGCTCAGCCCGAGTGATACTAAAGAAGGGTACACCACTGCCTTGTTCAGGGACCCTTCCGATCAGGCTAACTAATCCCAATGCTAACAAGTTGGACTTTCATATCATGCAAGGAGTGGGGGCAAAGTTTGCCGGGTACCGTTCTCTTGGAAACACAGAAGTTGTCGTCCCCCCTGGTTTCGCACCAGGCAATTCAATCATTACATTAAAGTTTTACTTGGATATCAATGGGGTTCTGCATGTCTCAGCAAAAACGGATTCAGCCGAAAATGTGACCGTCAAGATAACCTCCAAAGGCGGACTTTCTCAAGAGGAAATCCAGAAACTGCTCGATGAGTTTGGGGATGAAGCCAACGCCACCTAACAAGCGTGTTTACGATGCTCACTTTATTGAAAGAGAAATTATTGAGTTCGCTCCATGCCGTTTGCTGCAAGAAGAATTTATCTATCATTAGCAGCAAACGGCACGGCGTAAACACGCCACATGTTATGCGCTATGCCGCCACGAATGAAGGAGGCCAGAATTGCCTAGTCCAGAAGACAAATATTTAAAGTCGAGCTTTTACGAACAGTTAACTGAGCATGTCTTCATCTCTGAAGTTTTACAGGAAGCTTGGTTCCGGTTTGGCAAAGTGGTAGATGTCTGTCGTTCAGAAATTGATGCAACCGGGTACGATGTTATGTTGGAGTGCAACGGAATAATCAGACATGTTCAACTGAAGAGTTCGGATAAAGCGGCAAAAGCGGCGAATCAGAAGGTCAATATCGCTCTGTCAGCTAGACCAAGCGGTTGCGTGGTCTGGGTTTTCCGAGAGGAAGACCCGGTAAGTTACAGAGTGACGCTGAAATATCGTTTCTTCGGCAGCCAACCGGGTAGGCCGCTGGACCTTTCCAAATTTCAAATCGCGAGGCACACTAAGGGAAATTCAAAGGGTGTAAAGGGAGAGCGTCCAAACATTCGGATCATTCCGAAGAAGGAGTTCGTGCAAATCGACGACACAAAACGTCTCCTCCAAAAACTGTTTGATCTTGCATGATGGCGGCACAGCGCATAACAACGCCAAAGCACGACGCCCGCCTTCGCTAACGCTTCGGCGGGTAAACGCACTGCCAGTTGAGGCGGGCTCAACGGCTCGCACATTTGATAGAAAGGGGTAGTGCTCGCCGTTTCGTTGTGCTGCGAGACGTTAGGTGCAATTGCCATTACCTAGGAGAGCGAACACAGTGCTTATTACCTTGATCCTTACACTTTGGGCACTTGGTCAACCGTCGTTACAGCTGCCAACAAATGCGAGGAAAGCCCTAGATAACAAATTCCCGATTTGGCAGCACTTGCAGTACTCTAAGGAATACTATGGGAATCAAATAATCGATGTGGATAGAAATTCAAAACCCATTCTGAAATGCCAACTGAATGATGACACCGTGCCCGACTACGTTCTGGGAATTGTGATCAAGGAAGACACAACTCTCACTGTCCATTTTGTGGCATTGGTTTCCAACGAGGATTCTTTTTCTGTACTTACTCTGGCGTCATATAAAAACCCCAATCCTATGATGTTCTATCTTTACCTCTATCCAAGAGATACAGAAATCGTTAACTTCGGTTGGGATCAAGCCAACGTACCTCCAGAACTACTCCGAACATTTGACGAAGAAACTATGACTTCAAGGTTTAGCACAGATTGTATCGCTCTCTTTCACACAGACAAGAATTATTGCATCGCATTTGTTTTCCAGACGGGACGATTCTGGTCATTTTCATCGTGTGACTAATGGCAACTGCGCCTAACAACGGTAACAAAGACGCTCACTCATTTGCTAAAGACTCCGCCTGCGCTTCGCTCCGGCGGGCAAGTTCGACGTAAAGTGTTCGCTCCACGCCGCACTCAATCATGGAAAAGCGTGGATCTACGACCTCCCTACGATCTACGATCCCGTAGGGAGGTCGTAGACCCGTAGAGAGTTCGGCGCGGTCAACGACTCAACGACGAGTCGCATAACGTTGACTAGTTGAGCGTGCTTGGCGCGCACGTTATGTGCCATTGGCCGCAATCAAATCTGTGCACCAAGTCTTCATACAATTCAGTTTTGTCAAAGGCTATATGAGAATTGTCCTCGCATTGTTTATCATTGCTTCGTGTTATCTTTTGACCACGGTCGTGGGGTGCACAAAACAAGACCAGGTTCAATTGCCCAGAATGCGGCCACTGACGAACCGTGTGTTCGAGAAGAGCGACAGTCGGATTGAGCGAGGAAAATATCTCAGCGAAGGAGTGTGTCAGTGTTTTCTCTGTCACTCGGAACGTGATTGGAGCAAACCCGGGGCTCCCCCTCTAGCGGAAAAGAAGGGAGCGGGCCAGATCATTGCAGAGGACAGTGTGCACAGGATAGTTGCGCCGAACCTTACGCCCGATCCTGAAACAGGAGCTGGCACATGGACAGATGACATGTTTGCGCGCGCTATCCGTGAAGGCATCGGACACGATGACCGCGCTCTTGCCAGTCCGATGTGGTATTGGGCATTCAGCAATCTCTCTGATGAAGACCTTGCATCTATCATTGTATATCTTCGCACGCTTCCGCCGGTTCGCAACCCGCTCCCCAAACGCCGGCTCTCTCCTGAAAGTGAGCGGGCGGCCAAGGATGGCCCGAAACCTATTACAGAACACGTTCCTGCACGAAATCTCTCGAACCCCGTTGAGCGAGGCAGATATCTTGCCGATATCGCGGATTGTTCGGGATGTCACAGTGCATGGGAAGCGCCGTATGTACCGGGTGTATTCGGAGGCGGCAATCTGCTCGAAGAAAAGGGGAAGAGGCTCGAAAGGAATCTGTTCAGCGCCAATCTCACAATGGATCCATCGGGTATCGCCTATTACGATGACTCGTTGTTTATCGAAGTGATGAGCACAGGTC
>Ga0326597_10008680_pt1 | contig 13681 bp, 5 predicted proteins | sample RVTome_12_FD_203789 | JGI IMG/M metagenome (GOLD analysis project Ga0326597, IMG submission 203789) | Soil microbial communities from uranium-contaminated site in the Upper Colorado River Basin, Wyoming, United States - RVT100D185 | ecosystem: Environmental > Terrestrial > Soil > Contaminated >... | reverse complement strand
GATCTCCGTCGAGTCGATGTGGGTCCGGCGGCAACACGGTGAAGTTCTTCTGCGGAATGTCCTTGCAGTCCAGGTCCGGCGGTGGCGGCGGGATGCAGAAGTCCGGGTAGGCGGGCGAGCAGTTGTCTCCGCCACCAGGTGGTGGGGCGGGCGCCGGTCCGCCGCCGCAGTTCACGCCGCCGTTGAACGGCCCGCCCGGCGCCCACATGTTCCATTGCGCGTTCCGGGCCCAGGTCTCCGAGGCGTTCGCCCAGTCCAGGTACTTCGCGTTGTCGCCGTAGTAGGCGGCGTGCGCGAGGCCGACGTAGACCATGACGATCGAGATGTTGTAGTCGGCCCCGTCCGTCCCTCTGACGATGGGCGCGGCCAGCGTGCGGCCGTAGCGGTCCGTGGTCACGGCGTCGTAGTCGAGCCGGACCTGGGTGCCGACCGGCAGGAAGATGTTGGCGAGGGCGGCGGTGGCCCAACTGCCGCCACAGGCGTTCGCTTCCGGCGTGTCGATCTGGAGCATGCGGATACGAGTTCCGTCGGTGCAGTCGAAGGTGTCACCGTCGACCACGTGGCCAACATTGCATGAGGCAGGGGCCGCCTCGATGGAGCCCGCTCCAGGCAGCAGTGCGGCGAGTCCCAAGGCGATGAACGCGAGGTACTTCAGCACAGGTGCTCCCCCCTCGATGAGGTGAGGCCAAGCCTACGCCCGACAGCGCGTATGTTCAATAGCGCCATTGCTCACAGCCTGAAGCAAAGGCCGTGCGACGCTACTAGATTCAGAATTTGCGGTTCAGAGGCACTTGACGAAGGACCCGCTCCTGGGAGATGCTAGCCTCCCGCGGCCAGTCTTGGGCGATCGAAGGAGACGACTATGGGAACCCCAACCATTCCGGCCGGCCTGCTCCGAGAGCTCGAATGGCAGCGCCGGATGCAGGAGAAGCTGACCGAAGTGGCCGAACGGATCGATCGCCACAACATGGTCGTCGACGCGCTTCGCTTTGTGGAATGCATGAAGGGCGGCGGCACCTTCGAGTCATGCTCGGGTATTTATCGCCTGGCTCCGAAGCCGCCACCCGCGCTCCGCCGCGATCTCAAAGCCGCGCTCTCGAAGGAAGACTACGCCGCGCTGTCGAAGGCGTGGAGCGCACGGTAGAGAGCTGGGCCAAGCCTCAAACGACGGGTTCGCACGACGGGTTCGTCGTGTGCACGTGAGCTATTGACAGGAACCAGGGCCGGCTTTATGCTCGCGTCAATCAAGACATACTGAGCGGTTCGGGTGGCTGAGACCGGTCCGCCTCCAAGGGGGTCACCGTGTCTCTGCGCGCCACCGGCCTCGGTTGTGTCGTCCTCATCGCGTGCCTTCTGGGATCGCTGCTTCCGCACGTCGAGCGTGCCTCAGCGGACCCACCTGCTCGTCCCGACTTGCCTGATCTCGAAGTGACGTTCATCGAACGGACGCCCAGGTTCGCTCGCTACTGTCACGGAGTGAACGACATCGTCCCTTGCGATGCGTCGACTTACAGTGACCCTGCCGCGGAACCTCACTGGCCGGCAGCGGGCACCCTCGTCACGTACTGGGGCCACATCAAGAACTCCGGCTTGCAGGCTTCGGCGGCCGAGGCCTATGCCTGGTTCTTACATGACGGGACGAGCGAACAATTCATCGAAGCGGGCGATATCGATCCGATCGCCGTAGGCGAAGAAGTCATTGTGCCCAGCCCCCCACTACCGTTTCCAGACGTAGCCACCGCGACGACGCACGAGTATCCTCGCCTTCGCCTTGAGGTCTATACCTTTCACGCGGACGGCTACGCGTCAAACAACGAGCGAACGTACTACGTCCTCGGGAAGAGCTACCTTTTCTTCACTCCGCAGGATACGTACGATTACGCAAACGCCAACCTGAACGGTGATTGCGTCGACGGCTCTGGCTGCGCTGCCGAACACTACTACGGCACCTATTCGTACGAAGACTGGTTGCAGCGGCAGTTCGCTGCGATGAACCAGAAGATGGCCGAGTCTGACCTGGACGTGCCGGGTGGATCACGGGAGCGCGTGAACCTCGAGAACCTGTTTGTGTTCCCCAGCGGCCAAACTCCACAACAGTACTTTGGCGCTTTCGAACAAACTCTGGAACCCGGCAGCGATCCGCCCAAGAATGAGCGTCGGTACACGTACGACGGCGAATGGCTGAACGCCTATACATCCCCAAGCTCTATACCGCTCACCGGTGTCGAATGGGGACTCATGCACGAGCTGTCACACCAACTAGGCGCGATCGACATCTACAACATCCCCTACACCGGCAACGCCCCTGGCTGTACGGCAGGCATTCTAGGTTCCAACAACGATCCCGATTGCGATCGAGGCAGCTTCCAGACCAACCAGGAGATTTGGGACTACGAGGCGGTCCACGTGCGGGCCTTCAACCGCAAGCTCCCGTATCGCGCCGGATACTACGGCGAGTTCCTGTATGACGTGCCTTCGACGAACACTGTGATCCTGCGTGACTCCAGCGGCGCACCATTGGCGAACGCCGAGGTGAACGTGGTGCAGCCTATCGCGTCGGTTCTCACGCAGCCGGCGTCCAGGCACCTATGGAACCTCCGGACGGACAGCAACGGCGAAGTGCAGTTGCCGAACCAGCCCGTGACCCCTGTGACGACGCTCACCGGGTATACGCTGCACGAAAATCCATGGGGCGACATCGACCTTCTCGGCACGAACGGATGGCTGTATTTGAGCATCACGTCGGCGGACGGACAGACGGACACAGTTATCCTCGATATCCTTTGGGCGAATGACAAGGCCGCGACCGGCCAAGCGGGCCTCTACCCGTTCACCACGGGGATCGCCACACCGACGGCCACACAAGTGACATCGTTCGCTGGATTCGCAGAGAGCGCGGGGGCGATGCCATGGCTTCGCGAGGTGCAAGCGACCGTCCTTAGCAACGTCAACCGTGTGGACTTCTACGTGGATGGCGTGCTGCGCCAGCGGGACGTGGTCGCGCCCTACGACTTCACGTGGGATCTACGGTTGCTCCCCGCCGGGCGGCACTGGGTTACGGCCCGGGCTTACGATCTGGAGCCGGACGAGGACGGAGCAGTCGTCACCTATGAGTCGAGCGAAGCCCTCTGTGTGGAGGTCAACCAAAGCCAGGATCCGTCCTGCGCGGATGCCAGCGTCGCCGCTGATCCGGTGGCATCGCTCGGCTCGCGGGTGGGGGTCGGGGCTTCCGTGCAGGCATCAGCAGGGGTCAGATCGGACACGAGCTTGGCGCTGTTGGTAGACGGGGAGATTGGTGCGTCGCAGGGATGGTGGGGTGGCTTTGCGAAGGACTCGTTCATTGAGATCGACCTCGGCCAACCGCAGCTGCTGGCAGCTGTGAAGGTCTATGCTTGGTCAGAGAATTACGGAGATCAATGCCCCTACTTCGATCTCTACGTGACATTTGCGGAGGTGAGTGCTACCGACATTCCGGTGGTGGTCGACCGATCGAAGGAGCCCCTCGCGGGCCAAATCTACGTGTTCCCCACCGTTACCGCGCGATACGTCACCTACGTCTGCCGCGCAGACACCACATACGCGAAGATCCCCGAGATCGAGATTTACCCACCAGCATCCCTCGGTCCGACTGTTGGGACCCTGCAGGGAGACCTGACTTACGAGCTTGGCGGGAGTCCCCCTGTGCCGCAAACCGCCAGCGCGGCGAGCTTGTCGTGGGCGACAACGAGCAGCGCGCTGTACTACGTCGTCTGTCGGGATGCCTCGGCAACCGGAACCTACGGCGACTGTCCGTACACACTGCCTGGGTCAGGCGTCACAGTGCCCTACCCAGAGACCGAGGGCGGCCCGACTTACTACAAGGTCAAGGCGTGCACCGTCTTCGACCAATGCGGCCCGTTTTCCAGCTTTGCGGGTGTCGGCAGGGCAATGCCCGCCGGGGCGGACTACGGATACGTCCTGTCGTCTACTCCCGACGACCTCGAAGTCCGCTTCACATCGTTCACGGCATCGCAGGCTGTCCGTCTTCATCTGGCGGGCGGTACGAACGCATCGGTGGACGGCGTGCTTGGCAGCAGCGTCTGCCTGGACGCATCGTCAGGATGGTCGTCGAGCGCGCCCGCGTCCGCGCGGTTGTGGAAGTTTGTGTCTTCGTTCGCGACGGTTGCGAGCAGTCCCACCGATGGCACCTGCTCGAGTTCGAGCATGCCGAATGTTTCCGCAGGACGAGTCGCCGTAGTACCAACGCGACTGTTTGGACCGCAGGATGTGACGTCCTCAGTCATAGCCCAATCCGCCAACTATATTCGTCTTCAGTGGGCATCAAGGCCTGGGGCAGACCAATACGTCATCTGCGTGGGCAGTGATCCCAGCGGGGAATCAGCCGACTGCTCCCAATCAGTCACGGGGACGGAGACACAAGTAAACGTAATTTCGTCAGAGGTATGGTACTACTGGGTGCGCTCCTGCGACGCAGCGAGCATCTGCGGACCACTCTCTCGCAGCTATGCGGTTGGCTATAACAACGAGACGCCTCGCTACCTGTGGACGCATTACAAGACCAATACCACGTTTGGTTTCCAGAGCCGCGGCATACGATCGTCCTTCCACATATTTGATGGCGCGTCCACCGCTGCACCTCTACTCCTGACGACCGATTGCACCAACCCCTTCGCGCCCTCGTCGGTGTACACTATGCCCGCAGCGAGTGTTACCTCACCGCAGCTCACGGTGTCGCTCCACACGAGTGGTGGCCCGAGTTGTCCCAACGACGCATATCATGTCCCCCATGAGCCGGGCGTCACCGCGGCAGTGCGACAGATGGCCGCTCCCGCGCAGTTTGATTTCAGCATCGACGACACCGGTACGAGCCCGAACCAGTATCGGACGAAGCTGCAATGGGCGGACGACCCGAATGCCTCGCATTACCGCTACTGCACAGCATCTTCCGTACCTGGCACATTTTCGTGCCCGCCGTCCCAGTACATCAGGCGCACCTTCCAGTACGTGAACTTCCCCGCAGCCGGCACTGGGCCGAAGTATCTGCGTGCCATCGCCTGTGACGTGGATAATTTCTGCTCGCCCATGACCCCGGAGTACGTGCAGCATCAGCGGGCGAGTTACAGCTACTTCTGGAATTTCGCCTTTGTCTACCTTCGGCCAGCGACGCTGGGCGAAAACGTGAGGTTCCAGTTCGCAAACTTCTCGAACTACCTTGGGGCTCCCCTTGCGCTGAAGCTGCATGTGCTGAAGAGCGCAACCTTGGCCGAGGGCGAGATTGTCGCAGGCATGGATACGTGTGCGCTCACTTCGCCAGGCGTGAGCGGCGTCGGCTCGGCGCCACTGAGTAGCTTTGGCACCAGCCCGACGGTCCTGACCGTCTGGAATCACTACTCAGCAGATCCCCCGATCGACTCGGCATGCACTAGCGGCACTGGTCACGCGAGTGATGGCGATCTCGGTCACTGGAGCGGCGCGATGTCCTCGCCATAGCGCGACAAGGGGGGAGGGGGTTGCACAGCCGGTGACTCCCCCGCCTCGGTCATCCGGACCCTTGGCCTTCGCCGTGCGGCTGTCCATCGGCCAGCAATCGCCCGCTATGTTCTCATGGTGGCCATCGCCCTGATGGCTTGAGGCGGAGAGTAGGAGGGCGATCATGGCGCTCGCCGACGTGCAAGTTCGACTTGGCATGCGATTGGGCACGCAGAAGCTGCTTGCGGATTTGGAATCCACGGACATACCGTTCGAGCGAACACGCGACGGCGCCTACTGGACAAGTGACACCTTCACCCCGAGAGAAGGCGCCGCCGACGACCCGCTCTACACGGCAGCGATAGTCATTGTGTTCGACAGCTCTGAATCGCGAGATGCGATCTTGAGGTCGCTGATCGAAGCGCTAAACAGCCAACTCTGAGTGGCTGACACCATCAGGCGGGGTTGTTGCTGAAGGGGCTTACGTCGGGGCAGTGCTTCGTGCGAGCAAGGTCGCTGAACGCCACGAAGTTTGCAGCCGAGCGAGAAGGTGAGTCAGTGCAGCAGGCCCGGGCGTCCGGGCTCTGCTTCGGGCCGCCCTCTTGATGTTCATCGCCGCTGCTGTGAGCCACAGCTGGATCTGGACGCGGCATCTTCCTCGGAAACGCGTGCGTCGCAGCCCATGCAGTTCCTTGGCCAGCCCGAAGGTTCCTTCGATATAGGTCTTCCGCGTCGTCCCCACGCGCGTGGGGGTGAACCGCGATGACCGAGCGACAGGGGCGGGCGCTCATCGTCGTCCCCACGCGCGTGGAGGTGAACCGGTGAATGCAGCGGGGGAATTGACCCAATTCGGCGTCGTCCCCACGCGCGTGGGGGTGAACCGAGCACGTCGTCGTACTCGACGTACCTAATCCACGTCGTCCCCACGCGCGTGGGGGTGAACCGGTCAGGGCGATTCCGCTGCGGGAGCCGGTGCGGTCGTCCCCACGCGCGTGGGGGTGAACGGGGCAAAAGCGTCCAGGGTGAATCCCTCGGTCAAGTCGTCCCCATCAAGCCATAGGCAGTCGATGTGCGTAGGAGTGTGGGCGTGCCGTTGGACGATTGACAATTGTGGGGATAAGCGTAGTATCGACGTGAATGTTCCGGAATGGGCTAGGCGTGGATCCGCAATGGTTCGCCGGAACACGGGGGGGGGGCTATGAAGATCCACTTGTTTCGGCTTCCACGCGTCCCAAACGCATTGGCGATCGCAGCTATCGCGGGCGCTGCGGCGTTCGCGTCAACGGCTGCTCAGCCACCCCCGCCTACCGCGGCTACACTGGTCGACCATGTCAGTCTCTATCAGGAGCTGCCTCCGCGAGGCGTTGTAGCGGGGCCAAACGGAGGGAGCTTTCCCGTGGGCATGACGACGGCTTCGCTCGCCGCATGCGGCCCCATGGACGTTGTATTCATCATCGATGATACGGGTAGCATGGGCGGGGCGCTCACCAATGTTAAGGCAGACGTCGGGGATCTGATTGGCCAGATCGATGCTGCATCGGGGAATGACTTTCAGCTGGGCCTCATTTCATTCAAAGATGCCGTCGCGGTTCACCAAGATCTGGCAGAGGGTAATGAAGCGGCGGTCGCGGCCGACGTCCTTGGTCTTTCCGCTTCCGGAGGAGGGGGTTCGGCAGAGGCATCCGACGAAGCACTTAACACCGCCGTAAACGGGCTCGACGAGGCTGATCGCCCTCCGGGTCGTCAGGACGGGGATTTCGATGGTACTTGGCGCGCAGGTGCGGTTAAGATCGCCATCCTGATAACCGACGCGCCGCCTGGCGGCTTTGATGACATCTACACAGTCGGTGTGGACGATGTGAATGCGCACGACCGCGCTCTCGAAGCTCTGGCCGCCGGAATCCAGATATCGGCCGTTTTCGTGCCCACGGGAGGCGACTACAGCGGCCAGGCGGCGATCATGGAAGATTACGCCACGACAACGGGCGGCCTCTTCATGACCACTGCTGCGAACGGGACGGGAACTGCCGATGCCATCGCAGCTGTCATCGAGGATTGTGGTGGCAGCAGCGTTGTTACCCATATCCATGACGCCGCGCACGATGACATCACAAACCAAGTGGTTGCTCCAGGGACGGTGGTTCATGACCAGGTCGTCATCGTCGGGGTTCCTGCAGCCACCGGCACCGTGGACTTCCACAGATACTCGACCATCGACTGCACCGGTGCACCAGCGACGGAAAGTGACGTTCCGCTTACAGTGGCCGCAGCTGAGTCCAGTGACTATGTCACGATACCCGGTTTCCTTTCCTACAGGGTCCACTACGACGGGGACGCAACGTACGATCCCTCGGACGGGTTATGCGAACCGTTGACCGTCGCTGCCGAACTGTCTGTCCTGAGCGAGGTCCACGATCCGTCGCACGCGGACATTACCGGAACGACCGTGTCTCCTGGGACCGTCGTGCACGATCGTGCCATCGTTACGGGGAACGGACCAACGCCGGCAGGGACCGTCGACTTCCACAGATACTCGACCATCGACTGCACAGGCACGCCGACGACGGAAAGTGATGTCCCGCTGACGGCAGCCGAAGCTGAGTCGAGCGCCTTTGTGACCACATTCGGCTTCCTCTCCTACAGGGTGCACTACGACGGGGACGCAACGTACGATCCCGCGGACGGTTTGTGCGAATCGCTGTCGGTCACTCTCGAACGGACGGTCCTGAGCGAAGTCCACGATCCGTCGCACGCGGACATTACCGGAACGACAGTACCTGCTGGAACGGTCGTCCACGATTACGCCGTCGTGACGGGGAGCGGCCCCACGCCCACCGGAACGGTGGACTTTGAGCGATATCCGACCCTTGACTGCACAGGTATACCAGTCACGGAGGAGGACGTCGCACTTTTGAGTGGGTCCGCGGAATCCTCAGAACACACCGTGAGCGCGCCGCTCTCGTATCGAGTGCACTACAGCGGGGATGCGAACTATCTGGAAGCAGACGGTCCGTGCGAGCCGTTGAACGCAATGGCCGTGCCAGTGGTATCGAGCGAGGTACACGACGACGCTCACTCAGACATCACGGGCGAGACAGTCCTCGGCGGCAGCCCTGTCCACGACCGTGCCATCGTCACAGGGAGCGGGCCGATAGCGACCGGACAGGTGTCCTTTCAAAGGTACTCAACCATCGATTGCACCGGTACTGCGAGCTCCGAGAGTCGCGTTCTCTCGGGAGGGATCGCCGAGTCTTCGCCTTGGGTGCCAACTGCTGACGTCTCGTATCGGGTCCACTACTTCGGCAATGCTTCCTACGTGCCTGCGGACGGCCCCTGCGAACCGCTCTCAGTCAGGTGGTTTGGTGTGACGAGCGAGATCCATGATTCCGGCCACGCCGACATCACACACACAGGCCAGAGTCCTTCCACGACGGTTCACGACAAAGCGATCGTCACGGCATCCGGCGGCACGCCTCCGACGGGGACTGTCGACTTCCGCCGATTCGACACGCATGACTGCTCGGGCACCTCCACGGACGAGAACGATGTGCCGCTGGTCGGCGGGGAGGCGGAGTCAGGCACGGTCGTGATGACGGGGCCGATGTCGTACCTCGTGCACTACGACGGAGACGCCAACTATCCGCCGGTAGATGGCAAATGCGAGCCGCTGCGCACTAATGAAGCGGGGCCCAGCGAAAACCAGATGGGGATATCCAGCCCCGGACCGAAGGTCGTCGGCGTGCCGTTCGATGTGACCCTGAGCATCGATGTCGCAAACGTCGACTACGTTGGTTATCAGTGGGAGCTGGCGTGGCTGGACTCGTCTTTCGATGTAGCCGGTGGCAGCTCGGATCTACAGACTGGCTTGTTCTCGCTGTGCGCCCCTCCGTCGGGGTCTACCCTTGGGTCGTTGGAGATATATGGAATGGGGTCGGGATGTCTAACCTTCGGCCCACCCACGAGTTTCGTGGGCCCCGTGACGAGTGTGAACCTCGAATGCCTGGCGGCTGGCACCTGGCAAATCGCGATGGTCGACAGTGGCTGGGATCCTACGTTCGGCTCGATGACCATCGGGCCTGGCGGCGTGATCATTCCAACCGTTGGAGAACCGTTGATAGCCAACCCCGCTCCGCCACCCGCAATTGTGCCCGGCATCGAGATCGACTGCGTACCAGGCATCTCTCTGTTGCCGCTCGGTGCCATCAATGCGCTAAACACGCAGCACTCTGTCACCGCTACGGTACATCCGGCAGCATCTGGCGTGCCCGTGGCGTTTACTGTCGCTGGAGCGAATACGGCGAGTGGCGTTGTGATGACCAACGGAAGCGGAGAGGCGACGTTTGAATACACTGGAACGGCGCCTGGGTACGATGTGATCAGCGCTTCAGCGGTCGGGTACGCACTCGCTGAGCCCGCGCTGAAGTTCTGGGACGCGCCGAGCGGGCCAGCGTTGAGTGTTAACCCACCCTCTGCGACCAACCCGGTGGGAACGCAGCACAGCGTGACCGCGATCCTGACCGACTCCGGAGCACCCGTGGTTGGCGCCAACGTGATGTTCTCGGTCAGCGGGGCCAACGTAGCTGGAGGCGTGCGCATTACGAATGCCCTCGGCATTACCGATCCGCCGTTCACGTACACAGGAACGGCGACCGGGGCGGACATCATACTGGCCAGCGCAACGGTAGGCGGACAGCCCGTGTCGGCCGCGGCGATGAAGACGTGGAATCCGGTTCCGCACGTCGGCGTAGTGTTCCCGGTTGCCGGCGCGGTCGGCGACGGCGGCGCGGCGACAACGGCAGTCCTCTCGAACCACGGCATCGCGACCGCGCCCGACGGTGCGGTCTTCGTGACCGCAGGCGGGCAGCACCGAGTCCGACGGATAGACCCGGGTGCCGACGGTGTCGTCGACGGCGATCTCGACGAGATCATCACCACGGTTGCGGGGACCGGCGTCCCCGCGTGGCAAGGCGACGGCGGCCCTGCCACGACGGCGTCTCTTAGCGGACCGACCGACCTCGCGTTCGACGACGACGGGAACCTCTACATCGCCGATACCGGCAACCACGTCATCCGCAAAGTCGCGAAGAGCCCGGGCGATGGCAATATCGACGGCGATGCTGACGAGATCATCACGACCATCGCGGGAAACGGGACGCCCGGCCTCTGTCCAGATGGGCCAGCCCTCGCGGCTTGCTTCAACGCCCCGGAGAGCGTGGACGTGGACCCGGCGGGCAACGTCTTCGTCGGCGATGTATACAACCACCGGGTCGCGCGGGTGACCCCAAGTGGCCAGATCGCGACCATCGCCGGCGTGCCGCCGACCCCTGGGTTCGACGGTGACGGCGGACCCGCAGCGAGCGCCCACCTGAACCTTCCACTCGCGAAAGTCGACGATCTGGGCAACGTCTACATCGGCGATCTCGACAACCACCGCATTCGCAAGGTCAGCACGGACGGCACGATCACGACGATCGCGGGGAGCGGGACCGGGGGATACTGCGGTGAGGGTAATCCGGCAACCGTGTGCCTCGACGAGCCCTCGCTCACGTTCGTGACGAACACGGGCGATGTCTGGATCGCGGATCAGCAGAACGGCCGCGTGTGGCTGCTCAGCGGAGGGGCCATCGTCACTGTCGCGGGGACAGGTACGCTCGGCTACAACGGCGACGGCATCGCCGCGTCCGCGGCCGACCTGTACTCGCCCTCGGGCGTCACCCGAGGCGCCGATGGCTCGCTGTACATCAGCGACCGGAACAACCACCGCGTTCGCCGAGTGACGCCCGGCGCCGACGGCGAGGTGAACGGGGTCGGCGTCGAGATCATTAGCACCGTGGGCGGCAACGGCACGGTGCAGTTCTGCGGCGATGGACTGGTGGCGATCGCGCAGTCGTGCCTGTCCTCGCCCGGCGATGTTGTGGCCGACGCGGCGGGGAACATCTACATCGCCGACCGCGATAACCATCGCGTTCGCAAGATCTCTCCTGCGGGCGCGATCTCGACGCTGGCGGGACGGGACGACCCCGACGCCTGCGGCCCCGGCATGGGCGATGGCCCGGACGCGCAAGCCTCCTGCCTGCGGGCACCGGAGCATCTGGCCCTTGTTGGTACCTCACTGTTCGTGAGTGACCGCGACGACCACCGCGTCCGGGAAATCAGTCTGTTCGGCTTCCCGAACGCGATTCGGACGGTGGCTGGTAGTGGCAGCGCGGGAGGGCCCTGCCCCGATGATGCGCTCGCCACAGGCGCCTGTCTCGATGCGCCGGCTGGGATCGCCGTGCAGGAAGTCGCGGGAGATCGCTACGTGTTCGTGGCGCAAGGCGGGGGCTTCGTCTCGCGCATCTTCGTCCCTGCGTTTGGGAACATCACGATTCGTACCGTCCTGAACGACGGGACGCCCGCTGCGGATGTCTCGGTCTCCCCGATCGATCAGTCGCTGTATGTGGCGCAGCCGTCCTTGGGTCGGGTCGAGAGGCGTTCGGCCGGCTCGAACGCTCTCGTGGACGGACCGGCCGATGGAGGCGAGTCGACGGCGACCGCGGCTTCGGGACTGAACTTGCCATCGGGGGTGCATGCTGACGGCCACGATCACCTTCTGGTCGCGGAAACCGGCGCGCACCGCCTGGTCGCGATCACGCCGGCCTTCGGCGGCGTGGTGACAGTGTTCGGGGGCGGCGGATCTCCGTCGCCCGGGTTCTGCGGCGACGAAGGCGTATCGACGCTCGCCTGCATGACAGCGCCGTCGGATCTCTTCTATGAGCCGGATACGAGCAGCCTTTACTTCGCCGACCAGGGGAATCACCGGGTCCGGAAGGTCCCGGCGGACAGCGATGGCGATGGCATTCTCGATGGCGTCGAAGACCCGGATCACGATGGCTATGCGGGTGACGAGCTAGTGGAAACGGACCTGCTGGCAACCGACACCGACGGGGATGGCTGCTCGGACAGCGAAGAGTTGCTCGCCAACCAGACGGTGGGAGGCGATCGGAACCCGAAACGCGATGGTGATGGCGAGTGGGACTTCTTTGACGTCCCGGTGCCAGCGCTAACCGCGACGGCGACCAGCGGTGCCCGGAGCAAGTCGGTCACCCTCGCGGATGTGAGTGCTGTGTTGTTCTACGTCGGGACGGTAGACGGCGGCGGCCCGAACACAAAAGGCGTCGACTATGACACGGATCGCAATGGGAATGGCGTCGAGGACGGCCGGGAATACGACCGCCAAGCGAGTATCACACCTGGCAAGCTTTGGCGCTCTCGCGAGCCGAGTGGGGCCGTTACGTTGGCTGACGTGTCTGTCGCATTAGTCCAGGTGGGGCATACCTGTATCGCAGCTCCATAGGAGTTCCGGCCCGTCTGGTCTGCCAGACGGAACTGCACGATCGGATCGGTTCATCGTGGGGCATCGTGGGCGAACCGGCACTTTACATGTCGGCGTGCTCCGGCCCTGCCGAATCGAGTAGCCTCCCCCTGTCATGGCAGGGACGGTCGAGCAGCGGCTTCTCGCGTTCATCGAGCAGATGCCTGACTGGCAGCTGCGCTACACCTTAGCCCAGCTCGGCGAGCAGTTCGGGGTGTCGCGCCAGCGCGTGCACCAGATCCTTGGGTCAAGGCGACGTGGTGAGCATGACCAGCGCGAGCGAGTCACGTCGGCCCAGCTGACTGGGCTGCTCGCAAGCGCAGGCCTCGACCTCGGACAACCGCAGCCTGCCGTGGACGCGCCGGCACAGGCCCGTGAACGGCTCACCGCCTTCATCGCCGCGAACCCCGCAGCCGTGCTCCAACTCTGGGAGGGCGGCATGACGCTCAAAGCGATCCAGCGGCAGGCCGGGATCTCACGGCCGATGCTCGAACGCTGCTGGCAGGAACTGGAGTTGCCGGCAAGGCGGCGAGGGCCGCGAGCGAGCCTTGTGGTCCGTCGCGAGATCTGTGCCCAGTGCGGCGAGGCTTTCGACTGGACGCGGAAGCTGGAGCGCAGTCTGCGGACGGGCCAGCGAAAGTACATCACCTGCAGCCTGTCCTGCAGCCGGAAGCTCGCGACTGCGGACTGATGCAGCCTCCACCCCCCGGCCTTCGCCGTAGCGCACCATCCCGTGGGGTTGTTGCTGAAGGGGCTTACGTCGGGGCAGTGCTTGGTGCGAGCAAGGTCGCCGAACGCCACGAAGTTTGCAGCCGAGCGAGAAGGTGAGTCAGTGCAGCGGGCCCGGGCGTCCGGGCT
>Ga0326597_10008677_pt1 | contig 13682 bp, 9 predicted proteins | sample RVTome_12_FD_203789 | JGI IMG/M metagenome (GOLD analysis project Ga0326597, IMG submission 203789) | Soil microbial communities from uranium-contaminated site in the Upper Colorado River Basin, Wyoming, United States - RVT100D185 | ecosystem: Environmental > Terrestrial > Soil > Contaminated >... | reverse complement strand
TGTACCAGCAGTGTTTGCACATAAGCGCACGATCCACGCCCAGCAGTACCTGTTCCCACGGGCTGAGGTCCTTTCCGCAATGAGGACAGGATGTGTACACCATTGCCTTCTTTTGTCCCGGGGGTTTTCGCTCAAAGTCGTTTGTCTTCACGTTCTTCCTTTGGTTTCACGATAATACCGCGGTTCTGGTGCCCGTTCATTTTGATAGTGACCGGGCCATCGAGCCTGATGTGCCGTGTGTACGTTTTCTCCTCGTCCGCATCTTGCGTGACCAACCAGTCCCAGTCAACAAAACCGTTCTTCAGACTGGAGTTGACAGTGAAATATCCCACCTGGAAAGACGTGATATTCTGGAAGAAATGAGAGCCCTGAGAAGGAGCCACGTCGAGGTCTTTGAACCCTGTTTCCACAATTGCGCGGGCCCCGGAAATCTGATCCCACTTAATGGGGATTCCGAGCCATGGGTCAAGGGTCCCCCAGCGGCCAATGCCGATCAGAAGATATGGTCTCTTCTCGGAAAGGAGTTTCTCGTTGAAGAGGCCGACTTCGCGCGCAACCTCCCGTGTCTTCGATCGCTCGAACCGACGGATGTCCACTGTGATGATATCCCTGATGTCCCGGATGACGCCGTTCCCCAGCACCTGATTACTCCGGCACACCAAGTCCTGATCGGCCACGTCTTCAAGCGTCAACTCCTCCATCTCCCGGCTCAACACAAGTGGTCGCATTTGCAGCAGACCAAACTCCCTCGTTTTCCCTGGAGGCACAGACAGGTTTACAGCAAACTCGATCTCGACCGGAGTACCCATGCCCCATGTTCCCATGTCGAGCAGCAACTCCAGGATTTGGGGAAGAGGAAACATCTTGCCTCGCAGAATCGGCGCGAACGTCACGAGCCTCGTTCCACTGCGTGAAAGCCCGTCCGAGACGGCATCGTTCTCATGTGAATACGTGGACCCGACGTATGCCAGCGTGCCATCGCGCTCCGCGACGTCAAGCTTGTACCTCTTCAGAAGAATGTCCTGGGTCTCAGCGGTCTCCTTCACCTGCTCATCCAACGTGAGTGCGTAGAACTCGTTCTGGTTGTTCAGCAGAGTCTCCTCGGTGGAGGAGAACTGCAGCAGATGGTTCGGATATTTCGGGCAGAAGCGAAGCGTGACGCCACCATCGACAATGGTCTTGCCAAGCCCCAGGGCTGCGGAGACAATACCATCGAACTGTTGCTGGGGTGGGAGGGGGTAGAAGTTGTACGACTTCGCGACGCCGGAGAAATCCGGGTAAAACCTGTTCTGGTGTGTCGCGCCCACCATCTTCTGGACGATCACGGCCATCTTCTCTTCCTCAAGCCGGTACGATGTGACTTTAATGTAGTCCTTTGCCGCCTGATAGAAGGCAGACGCATATACCCGCTTGATCGTGGTAACCAGCTCGGAGAGGCGGATGAACGGGTTCGGGTTGTTGTTCGGAATCATGTACGTAGAGTACACTCCGGCAAACGGATGGTACTGCGAATCCTCCAGCAGACTTGATGAACGGACTGCGAGCGGGTCGCGGATGAGGTCGAGAAACGCTGCCAGGTCCCCGAGCACTTCTTCCGGGAAGATACGCGCTTCAATAAACCGGCGCGTGATCTCGGCATCATCTGTTGAATTGAGGGCGAAGCTGCGGAGGTTGTTGTCATCCACGAACTTGTCGAAGACATCCGTTCCAAGCACGATGCCAGGCGGAACCTCTATCCGGATCCCTTCGAACCTGTCCCGCACGTCGTAGTTGTTGATGAGGATGTTGACGAACCCGAGCCCCCGTGCCTTGCCTCCAAGTGACCCTCCGCCGATCCTCGCGAAGCTGCTTCCCGGGACAAAGGTCTCCTTGGTAAAGTCCGTGATAAGCCCGCGCTGGCGGAGCCTTCGGTATTCTCGCAACGATGCGATCAGGTCTTCGCGGAGGGCCGAGACTGACGGATAGTCCGAAACTTTGCGCGGTCTCAGCTTGTGCGCCAGCCAGAACTCGGTCCTTGCCTTCAGCCAGTTGGAGAAGTGGTTCCGCTCGCCGTGGAAGCGGATGCTCTCATCGGGGACGAACTGCAGCTCGTATTCAAGCGACTTCAGATCGGAAGCGCGCCCTACCTCGGTACCTTCGGGCGTGCGGAACACAAAGTCGCCGAAGCTGAAGTAGTGGATCATGAACTGACGGAGATCGTGCAGAAGGGTGGGAGAGTCCTTCAGAAGGAATGTCGCCTTCAGCATCCGTGACTGGGCTTCGTATTCGGAGTTGTTAGACTGGAGCAGAATAGCGATGTCGGGGTGCCGGGCCTTTACGTTCTTTGCGAACTCAATGCCTGCACGCGGGTCGGGCTGGCCAGTGCGGAGAAAGTCGACGTCCGAGATGACACCGAGGATGTAGTCTTCGTACTTCTGGAAGTAGTCCCACGCCTGCTCATAGGTCGTGCACAGAAGGATCTTCGGGCGGGCACGCATCCTCAAGTACTTGTGTGAGAGATTGATCCCCTCGGAGATGAGCCGCTGGGATTGCTCCAGTATCTCTGTGTAGATGATAGGGAGGAACGAGGAGTAGTATCGGACGTTATCCTCAATCAGGATAATCGACTGGACACCGACGATCTTCGTGTCATGGTCGACGTTGAGCTTGTCCTCGATGTGCTTGATGATGGCGATGATGAGGCGGTAGTCTCCCAGCCAGACGAAAATCCTGTCGAATACGGAGGTGTCATGATGGGTGAGCAGATCCTTCAGCTCGCGGTTGTCGTATGCCAGCAACACGATGGGGATGTCAAGGCCGGCCTCCCGCACCATGCGTGCGAACTTCAGTGCGTTCATATCCTCGATGTGCAGTGTGGTGATGATAAGGTCGAATCGCTTCTCTTCCTTTGCGAGGGCGATTGCCTCCTTCCCGCTGGAGACGCGGGTGAGCTCGGGCGAGTGGCTGAGGTGCAGCCCTTGGTATTCGTTCCTGATCAGCTCGTACAGTCTTCCGTCTTCTTCAAACAGATACAAGTCGTAGAGGCTCGATACGAGCAGTACATCCCGCACCCTCTGGCGCATGAGGTTCTGGAACCCCTGGAAGCGCGTGCCGTAACCATGCTCGACCCAGAGCGGGTCGAGATAGGGGGTTGGTTGTGTGGCGCGGTCGGGCATGATGTTCAACTACCTTCTTCACTCAAAGAAAAAAAATCGGGATGGCAAACACACCACCCCGATTCTCGTTTGCCAGCAAGGGTCTATACCAAACCCTGGTCCATCATCGCATCGGCGACCTTGAGGAAGCCTCCGATGTTAGCGCCGTTCACGTAGTTGCCCGGCGTGCCGAAGCGGTCGGCAACCTCCACGCAGGTTTGGTGGATGCTTTTCATGATCAGGTGCAAACGGTTATCGACTTCCTCGCGAGTCCAGGGGAGACGCATGCTGTTTTGCGCCATCTCCAATCCTGAGGTTGCAACACCGCCCGCATTTGCGGCCTTGCCCGGCGCATAAAGTATGCCCGCATCGAGAAACCCCTTGACGCCATCGAGCGTCGTCGGCATGTTGGCACCTTCGGAGACAACGTACACGCCGTTGCGCAGAAGGTTCTGCGCATCACTGCCGTTGATCTCGTTCTGAGTTGCGCTTGGGAATGCACAGTGGGCTTTGTGATCCCATAGCGGATTATGGTCCTCCGATGGGTCAATTGGCTTGTACACAACACCTTTGAATTCGTCGGCGTACTCCTTCATCCTTCCACGACGGACATTTTTCAGCTCCATCACGAATTCGAGTTTCTTGTCGTCGATCCCCGCCTCGTCATATATGTAACCGGTCGAATCGGAGAGTGTCACGGCTTTCCCGCCAAGCTGGTTGATCTTCTCAATCGTGTACTGCGCGACGTTCCCGCTGCCCGAAACGAGACACGTCTTACCTTGCAATGTCTGTGCTCTTGTTGCGAGCATTTCCGCGGCGAAATAAACAGCGCCGTAGCCGGTTGCCTCCGGCCGAATCAGCGAACCGCCCCAGTTGAGACCCTTGCCGGTCAGAACGCCGGTGAACTCGTTGCGCAATCGCTTGTACTGCCCAAACAGGTATCCGATCTCCCGCCCCCCCACGCCAATGTCACCGGCGGGCACGTCAGTGTCCGGGCCGATGTGGCGGAAGAGCTCGGTCATGAAGCTCTGGCAGAACCGCATCACTTCGTTATCGCTCTTCCCTTTGGGGTCGAAGTCGGAGCCGCCCTTGCCACCGCCCATCGGGAGTGTGGTAAGACTGTTCTTGAAGACCTGCTCAAACGCGAGAAACTTGAGTATGCCGAGTGTGACAGAAGGGTGGAAGCGCAATCCGCCTTTGTACGGACCGATGGCACTGCTCATTTCAATGCGGAATCCACGGTTGACATGCGTCTCACCCTGGTCGTCCATCCAGGGCACGCGGAACATGATGACGCGCTCCGGTTCGACGATACGCTCGAGTATCCTCGCACTGCGGTATTCCGGGTAACGCTCCAGTACCAGAGCGAGTGATTCTACAACTTCCTGAACTGCCTGATGAAATTCCGGCTCATTCGGGTTCTTAGCTTTCACTTGTGCCAAGAGACTGCTGACATAGCCTGGCATGTACATGTTGATACCTCCTTGAGTGTGTGGGTTTGTCGGTTCCATCAATCCCATCGTGGTCCTTGTTGGTGCTACGTCCTAACTCTTCAGGCCATCCTTAATCTCTTACGGGAATATCCCGAGCTCCATGTATGATGTTGCAATCTTGTTGATTGCGCTTATGAAGGCCGCCGTCCGGAGATCGACGCCCTGGCGTGTCTTCCAGATCTCCCGGATTTCATTGTAGGCGTTGATCATCGTGTCCTCGAGACCGGAGTTCACCAGGTCAACTTCATCCGGGCCGTGGGCGAGCAGTTCTTTTTCCTGTGGTGTCAGTGATTTGCTGGACATTCTCTCAATTGCTGCTATGAGATGAGACGTTGTTGTTTCCATGTACCGTTTCCCCATCCTCCCCATGCGGACGTGCTGGAGGTTCTTGAGCCATTCGAAATACGAGACGGTGACGCCCCCGGCGTTCAGGTACATGTCGGGGAGAACCAATGCGCCCTTCTTCAGTAGAATCTCCTCTGCCCCGGGAGTGGTGGGACCGTTGGCGCCTTCACCGATGATCTTTGCCTTGATGCGGGGAGCATTCTCCACAGTGAGTTGTTTCTCGAGAGCGGCGGGTACAAGGATGTCACACTCAAGCTCCAGCGCTTCGGTCGTCTTCAGGATGTTCTGCGCTCCGGGAAAGTTAAGGATCGATCGTTTGTCTTTGCGGTGTTTCATCACGGCCTCAACATCGAGCCCCTTCGGGTTGTAAATCGCTCCCTCGTATTCAGCCAGTCCGATAATGAGACACCCGCCTTCCTGGAGAAACTTCGCCGCATGGTATCCTACGTTACCGAGTCCCTGCACAACTGCGCGCTTCCCTTGGAGTCCCGGTGCGAGGCCAAGCGTCCTCATGTCCTCCGCTTTGCTGCACGCTTCTCGGATACCGAAGAACACCCCCCGGCCGGTTGCTTCCGTGCGTCCACGAATGCCGCCCTGGCTCACAGGTTTCCCCGTAACGCATGCAAGCGAGTCCAGGTCTCCGGGGTGCAGCGCGCCATACGTGTCCGCGATCCAGGCCATCTCGCGCGGCCCGGTGCCATAATCCGGCGCGGGCACATCAATGCCGGGGCCGATGAAATTCTTCTTCACTAACTCTGCAGTATACCTCCTCGTGATCCGTTGGAGCTCGTCTGCGGAATAGTCTTTTGGGTTGATCCGGATTCCGCCTTTCGCACCCCCGAACGGGACGTCCACAACGGCGCATTTGTATGTCATGAGCGCAGCGAGCGCCATCACCTCATCTTCATTAACATCGAGACTATAGCGGATTCCCCCCTTGGTCGGAAGCTTATGCTGACTGTGCTCAACCCGCCAGGCGGAAACGACTTCGTAGCCCTCGTCGTGCTGGACAGGGAACCGGAAGTGATACACGCTGTTACACTCCTTGATCTGCTCAAGCAAGCCTGCCGGATAGTTGAGGTGCCCCGCTGCCTTGTCAAAATTCCGTACGACGTCTCCGAAGAAGCTGGTTTCGGTGCTGGATATGACATCCTCTTTAAACATGTTCTGGTCCTTTGTATGAATTGTGCTCATCAGATTTGACTGTTGTCGCAAGCTCTGTGCGGGAAGAACGGTGAGGGCACGAATTTATTGCGTGCTGATGCAAAAGTATGAAGAACCGCCCCCATAAGCAACATTGCATAATCGGCTAGCCCATTGCTCTCACTCGTGGTATTCCGCCTACGATATGGCATTCTGTGTGCCAGTGGTGGACATCCAATATGCCGTCAAATCTGTCGTTCCGGCGGTTCTGACCGCTGAATAAACTAACAGTTCTTCTCAGAATTGAAAACTCTTTTCAGTTCTTGGAAATGAGGTTCTTGAGTCTGGCTTGACCTTGAGCTATCGAGAATTGGTAGGAGGGTAGAGTTCGTCGTTGAATAGTGAATGCTTTGAAAGGACAAATCTGGGGACTGGTTGGATTTCCAGAATATGCTCAGTTGGGAACGCTCTCCCACACGATGTTATGTCGCAATTTTTTTTCCACGAGCTAAAGCCTGCCCGCCTCATGAACACCCCTGAGGCAGGCGGGCCCGTGGCTATTCGGTGTTTCTGATTTCAAGAATGAAACCTACCTAATTTGAACTGGCACTAAGGTGCCCTACCATACTTCAGTACAGCTCCGGGCTGGCCGGGCGTAGAGAACAGGTCCTCAATTGCAACATACACACTTCCATCCGTGCCGACAGAGATATCGGTTGGTGCAGGCTCCGACATGCCCGGAACCGGTGGGACGATGAGTGCTTCAAGGGTACTCTCCCTATCTGTCGATACGATTACCATCTTCTGAATTGGTGTGTCAGCAATGAACAAGACGCCACCAATATCAATGCCTGCTCCGCGGGAGCCACCAGATATGATCGGCTCGGTCATGGGACGACTGCCGGTAATATTAATGGGCGTGACCCGGTAGACTCGAACCCGTGAGGAACCAGGGTTTGCCCCAGTTACGAATGCAGTAAACACGTCACCGAAGGTATCTACGGCGAGAAACTTCGGGCCAATATCTGAGGGGCTTGCCGGCGCAGATGAATATGCCATGGCCTTTGCAGAACCCGCCGCGACTCGGACAACGAAGTTCTTGTCTCCGTTTGCAAAGATGTTTACCCAAACGTCGCCATTTGGTGCTCCGTCTACATCCCCAAGCAGATTTATGTTGTTGATGGCTTGAGGGCGCAACGTGTCCAGGTTGACGTCATAAACTGAGGATGTATCAATGCTCGACGATGTGAGGACGGAGACGATGTTCACGTTCATTGTCAACGTGTCGATCCTGTAGATGGTTGTGTTGTTGGCGACTACGAGGACGTTGCCCGTTGACTTGTCAAACCCCATGTTGGTGGGAAGCGGGATACCCGGGATAGAGTCTCTGAGCGTACCGCTGGAACCGAACCGACGAACGAGGTCGCTCTGCATGTCACTGACCCAGATACCACCCCTTGCGTCTACTGTTATTCCGCGGGGTGATCTGACCGCGCCAACCGGCACAAGGAGAGTGGGGCCTGTGAGTATTGATCCGTTATTCGTAGGTGGCGAGGTAGTGTCACGACAACCAGCAACAAACAGGATTGTGAGTACAGCGTATTGTGCCAGCCAACCGTGAAGTTTGATGTTCATTGTCGTGTTGAATGTGATGGATACGTTGCTATTACAAGATACGAAGGATGATAGAAGACAGGCAAGTGGTACTGTCGATTAGGACAGTACCAAGCAAGTCAAGTAGTCTGACCACCCCCGCATGACAAAACGCAATGGTCAGTGCGTTTTTACGGCAGAACACCTCCCCGATTCACAGCTTGAATGATCACGTGGCCGCTGAGCTGTCATGATCCAGCACCAACGAGTCATAATGAAATGAAACCAATGAAGACCCGGTGCAGAATCAGTCTGAACTGGTGGTTCAAACCTGTGGTGAATTCTTCAACAGAAGATGTTGCATTAGCCAACACCAGCGCAAGTCCATCAAACACAATCGTTCATCTCGAGACTTGTAGCAAAGCCCGTGGTGCAGCGTTGAGTTAATCAACGCGCAGACCCTTTGCAACGAAACTCACCCATCTTACTGCTGATTCCTTCAGCTCCGTAAGTCGCTACACATCCGTCTGTTGCCCAACCCACAGCATGCGGCTCAGTGTATTCACGATACTGGCAAGCTTGTTGAAATACACAATTGAGGAAGAATTCACAGAAGTAGAATTCATCAACAGTAGAAAGGAGCGGGCCATGTCAGTGATTCTTGCGTTGACTGCTGCGCTCTTCCTCATCGTCATCGGCGTTTTGAGGGGCAAAAAGGAACGGCAGACTGAAAAGCCTGTCCTCGTCAGGCGCTACATTCACCCGGGCCATACGTGGGCAAGGATAACGGAGGATCGAGACGTGGCCATCGGCGTGGATGACTTCGGTCAGTCACTCATCGGCACAATCGATGACGTGTTGCTGCCGCGTCTCTTACACAGTGTGAAGCAGGGCGCAACCACCTTCCGCGTCTGGCACGGTGCCAGGGAAGTGCAACTTGTCAGCCCGGTGAGCGGCAGGGTCATTGAAAAGAACGAGATGGTGATGCATAACCCATCACTTATCAACTCATCTCCGTACGGGGATGGGTGGCTGATCAAGGTCCGCCCCTACAAGCTGCCGCCGCAACTCCGGAACCTGTTCACAGGCCGGGCCGCCCATCAGTGGCAGGATGCAGCCAAAGCACAACTCAGCCGCTTATTCTCCGGTACGCCTGCTCTTATGTACCAGGATGGCGGTGTACTAATGCAGAATCTCGCGGACCGATGTTCCGATGAGGAGTGGGCAAGAGTTGCAATGGAGTTCTTTCTTGTCAATGAGCAATGAACAACTTGAAATGAGGTTACGAACATGACGGTCTTACTCGTACTCTTTACTCTGATACTCTTTCTATCGATAGACTATCTCATTCAGCGAAAACGGTCTTCCACGCCCGTGACACACGCTGCGTCGATAAGACTGAAGATTGATCCAATGATCCTTCCGAACGATCTTGATCTGGCCGTAAACCATGTCTGGGTGAGAAACGATAGACAGGGAACAGCGACGATCGGGTTAGATGAGTTTCTGGCCGGCCTTTTTGGTACGGTCGAGAGTATTCTCCTGCCGAAAGATGGAGCAATGGTCACACCGGTTACAGCGGAGTTTACTCTGCGCAAGGGTGGCAAAGCCCTTGAGCTTTGCTCGCCTCTGGTGGGACGCGTCCTCGAAGTCAACGAGCATGTCCTGAAAACCCCATCCCTCGCGCATCTTGACCCCTACGGCAAAGGATGGCTGGTTAAGGTGAAACCGAAACCCGATCGCAATACGTTGTACGGGAGTTTTCTCGTCAGTCGTCCGGCTGAATGGCTTAAGGAGCAGTCGGATCAGGCAAAGGAGTTCTTTGCGACTCACTCGGCCAGCGGTCAACTCGCCACAATGCAGGATGGAGGCGTACCCGTGGATGGCTTGCTGCAATACTTTGATGACGAGGTGTGGCGGGACTTCAGTGCAAAGTTCGCCTCATTGCATCGCATATCTGCCATGTAGCCGGGAGAAAGGAAGACGATCATGTTGAAACCAAAAGCGTTGCTGATAGACATCACGAAATGCGTTGGATGTGGGGCATGCACACAGGCATGTGCTGAAGCGAACAACCTGCCCCAGGAGGAAGCTCAGGAGCTATCTGCAACACATTACACGGTTGTTCAGAACTACCACGATGAGACATACGTCCGCCGGCTGTGCATGCATTGCAACGAACCGACCTGCGTATCCGCATGCCTTGTGGGGGGGTTCACGAAAACCGAAACCGGTGCCGTTATTTATGATGAGTCGAAGTGTATCGGATGCCGGTACTGCATGCAAGCGTGCCCGTTTGAGGTTCCGCGGTATGAATGGAACAGTCTGGCACCGCGAGTCCAGAAGTGCCGCATGTGCTATGAACGCGTTGCGGCAGGAGGACAGACGGCTTGCTCGGAAGCCTGCCCGACCGGCGCGACGATGTTTGGCGACCGTGACGAGCTGATCGAGGAGGCGCGCAAGACGATCGACGAGAACCCCGGTGAGTATGTGGACTATATTTATGGGTTGAAGGAGGCAGGCGGGACATCGGTGCTATTTATTTCGAAAGTCCCCTTTGAGAAGCTTGGCTTCCCGATGAATGTCCCGAAGGAACCTATTCCGGATCTCTCATGGCGAGTGCTGTCGCAGATTCCAAGGTATTCCGTTGCGGCGGGTGTCGTGTTGTTCGGCATTCACTGGATAACAGCGAGGCGGACAGAGGTTGCGCGATTTGAAGCCGAAGAGAAGAGAAAGAAAGAGAATGGTCAATAGTCATCTGGAAGACTTCTCAAAATTGAAGGTAACGACAATGAAATTTCCTGGACTCTTTAAGCTCACATTCTGGAAAGTCGTGGCAGTGGTACTCATGACGGTGGGATTGATCGCTGCGATCGAACGATACTCGATGGGTCTCGGCTCCACCACAAACCTTGCAGACACGTTTCCCTGGGGGCTCTGGATCGGGTTCGATATCCTTGTCGGTGTCGGACTCGCAGCCGGTGGGTTTTCCGTTGCGGCGACGGTTTACCTCTTCAACATCGAACGGTTCAGGCCGATCCTCCGTCCAACGATTCTCACTGCATTTCTAGGTTACCTGTTGGTGATCGCAGGCCTCATGGTTGACCTTGGACGTCCGTGGGCCATCTGGCACGCACTCATCTACTGGAACCCGCGGTCGGTGATGTTTGAAGTAGCCTGGTGCGTGATGCTCTACACCGCTGTTCTCGCATTGGAGTTCAGCCCGGTGGTGTTCGAGCGGTTCAATCTTCAGCGACCGCTGAAGATTATCAAGACCATCACTATACCACTGGTCGTTGCCGGTGTCATCCTCTCGACCCTTCACCAGTCATCGCTCGGGTCTCTGTTCCTGATTATCCCGGGCAGGATGCATCCACTGTGGTATTCAGACATTATCCCGTTCCTCTTTTTCATCTCGTGCGTTGCTGCCGGTCTTGCGATGACGATCTTTGAATCGTTTCTCTCATCCCGGGCTCTTGGGAGAGAGGTAGAGCTTCCGTTGCTGAGCGACCTGGCGAGAGTCATCGTTGTGGTCCTTGCGCTCTATTTCACAGTCCGTATCCAGGACCTGATAAATAGAGATGCGCTCCAGTACGTATTCGAGCCATCCTACCAGAGCATGTTGTTCCTTGGTGAGGTCGTGTTGGGTGTTATCGTTCCATTCTTCCTCCTTCTGGGCAGGAAGATCAGGACAAGCAAGGCTGGACTCTTCTACTCTTCTGTTCTTGTACTGCTCGGGTTCATTGCCCACCGGATAAACACCGCGATAACAAGCATGGAGCAGTGGCCAACAAGGACATACATCCCATCATGGCAAGAACTCTTCATCACCCTCGGACTTGCTGCGTTCGGGTTTGTTGCGTTCTCGTTCGCCGCAAGATACTTCAATGTGTTTGGACACGGTTCTCGTGCCGTAGAGTTAAGGGACAGCAAGTCGCCAGCAGTCGAGGGAGTGGCATCCGTCCCGGCCAAATAGACATGCGCGTTTGAGCGACACTGTCAAGGAAGACGCGGAGTCAGGGATGTACTAGCGGCCTCTGACTCCGCTCTGTTTCAGAATTTCGAGCTGAATTCTTTCCTTCAATAATTCATTCCCAAATCTGGAAAATAGCGAGTTGTGCCGCTGGAGGAATGTAGAATTCGACAACAAATCTGCCATTTGAGAGGGGTTCCTCCTCCATTGCCATGGCATGGTTTGTGACCCCTCCACTGTGGAATATTTCGACAATGTTGAAGGGAGTCCAATGCGGCTCACGCAAACCGTTGCGTTCCGACTCTTCCTCTTGATCGTGTCGGTGCAGACGATCATCCTGGCAGCGTTGACCTTTGCAACGGTGAGGATTCAGCAATCACATCTGATGGAGAACGTCATCCTCAGCGCGACGCGCGTCAGTGATATCATCGCAAGATCGACACGCTACAGTATGTTGCTCAACCGTAAGGAGGACGTCCACAACATCATTTCCTCCGTGGGTGGAGAGCCCGGCATTGAAGGCATCCGCATCTACAATAAACAGGGGGAGATCGTCTTTGCGACTGTCCCGGCGGACATTCACGCCTCGGTGGATATGAACGCCGAAGCATGCGTAAGCTGTCACGCAGGCCAACGGCTTGACCAGCCACGGTCGCAAGACCCCAGCCTTCTGCGGATCTTCACAAAACCGGGAGGCTCTCGCGTCCTCGGATTGATCACCCCCATACCCAACGATCAGCAATGTGCAACGGCCGATTGTCATGCCCATCCCGAGACCAAGACCATTCTTGGCGTTCTTGACGTGAAGATGTCTCTCGTGCAGGTAGACACCCGGCTGGCTGAAAGCCGGAACAAGCTGGTTGCGCTCTCATTGGGAGCGGTCTTTCTGGTGTCGCTCATATCAGGAGGGTTCATCTGGATAGTGGTACGCAAGCCCGTGAAAAGGTTGGTGCGCGGGATGGAGATGGTCTCGTCCGGCCAACTCCACCATCGGCTTGAGGCAACTTCGAAGGACGAGCTGGGACAACTTGCTGCAACGTTCAACTCCATGACGTCAGATCTTGCGAAAGCAAGGGAGGAGATTACGGCGTGGTCTAGCACACTGGAAGACAAGGTGGTTGAGAAGACCGCTGCACTCGAACGAGCGCACAGGCAGATGATCACGGTTGAGAAAATGGCATCGCTGGGCGAGCTTGCCTCGACGGTGGCGCACGAATTGAATAACCCTTTGGAGGGAATACTCACCTTTGCGAAGCTTCTGATAAAGCGGATACAGAAATCGACGCTACCACAGCCGGAAGTCAACGCATATCACGACGACCTCAAACTTGTCGCTGATGAGGCGCAGAGATGCGGGACAATTGTCAAGAACCTTCTCCTTTTCTCGCGCCAGAAGGGAGGGGCATTTCGGAGAACACAGCTCAAGTCAATCATTGACCGGTGTGCTCTGTTGATGAACCATCACGCACAAATGCACAACGTCAGCCTCACAACCGTTTGTGCCGACGACCTCGTTCTTGAATGTGAGGGGAACCAGATCCAGCAAGCGTTGATAGCACTGATGGTCAATGCGGTAGAGTCGATGTCCAGCGGGGGGATTGCAGGCGGGACACTGAGAGTGCTTGCTACCGGAAATGCTGAGCACGTTATGATACGGATTGTTGACAGCGGCGTGGGCATTACCGATGAGATCAAAGCTCATATGTTCGAGCCGTTTTTCACAACAAAGCCCGAGGGAAAGGGAGTGGGCCTCGGCCTCGCAGTCGTGTACGGTATTGTCGAGCGGCATCAGGGCACGATGGAAGTTGACTCCACTCCCAGATGCGGGGCAACATTTATCATCACACTTCCCATTCGACAAGCAGGGGGCGGACAGGATATCTCTGTCACGTCGTCCCAAGGAGTTCACAATGAACAAGAATGAGACTGGAATCCTCGTAGTTGATGACGAGCTTATTGTGCGGGAATCCCTCGGCAAGTGGTTCAAAGAGGGAGGGTACA
>Ga0326597_10008676_pt1 | contig 13682 bp, 8 predicted proteins | sample RVTome_12_FD_203789 | JGI IMG/M metagenome (GOLD analysis project Ga0326597, IMG submission 203789) | Soil microbial communities from uranium-contaminated site in the Upper Colorado River Basin, Wyoming, United States - RVT100D185 | ecosystem: Environmental > Terrestrial > Soil > Contaminated >... | reverse complement strand
GACTGCTTCTCTGGTTCGCCTCTCTGCTGCCACGACGGGGCAGATCAGGCGGATTTTCTTTCGAATCGTCCCTTTAGCGTTAACGATAATGGCCCTTAACACCGGATGGTCGGCAGCCCCCGACCTGAGAAAACGATTTCTGACCGCTTCCCTGCTGGCGCTGGGCATTTTCCTGTTGCTGGTGTTGCGGCTGTGGTATCTGCAGGTCATCAGCTTTAACCAATACCGCGACCTGTCGGAAAAAAACCGAACCCGCTATATTCCCATCACCGCTCCACGGGGGCCGATCTACGACCGGAACGGCCTGGTACTGGTCGAAAACCGCCCGGCTTTCGACATCTCGGTTCTGCGACAGGAGATTGAAAATCCCGATGAACTGTTTTCCAGCCTGGTCCCGCACCTCGATGTGGATATCGACACCCTTCGCAAGCGCTGGACCGCCGGTAGCCGGTTTCCCAAATACCGTCCGGTTCCCCTGGCGGACGATGTCAGCCGCGATACCCTGGAAAAGGTTCTGGAGCATTCCTTCGAGTTGCCCGGCGTATTGACCGAAATCCGTCCACTGCGCTCCTATCCTCACGGCGACCTCGGGGCCCACCTTCTGGGCTACCTGGGGGAAATCACCGAAGACGAACTCAGCTCCGGACAGTTTCAGAATTACCGGCCCAACGATTTCGTCGGCAAAAGTGGTCTGGAAAAGACCCTGGAAAAATACCTCAAGGGCGATGACGGTGAGCGGAGGGTCGAGGTCGATGTCCAGGGAAAAAAACTCCGCATCCTCAAGACCCTTGAACCCGCACCGGGCCAGCGGGTCTTTCTCACCATCCGCCAGGATCTCCAACAGGCTGCGGAACAGGCCTTCGGCGAGCAGGCCGGCGCTGCCGTGGTACTCGATGTGCGGACCGGCGAGGTTCTGGCCATGGTCAGCAAACCTTCCTTCGACCCGGCCCTGTTCGCCCGGGGAATTACCGGCCAGGAATGGATCGAACTGATCCAGAACACCCGGCATCCCCTGACGAACAAGGCGCTCAAGGGACAATATCCGCCGGGTTCGGTCTTCAAGATCGTGACTGCCCTGGCGGCCCTGCAATCCGGGGCTGCGACTCCACAAACCGTTGTTTACTGCACCGGCGAACATAAAATCGGCAACCGGACCTTCCGATGCTGGAAACGGGGTGGGCACGGCCCCACCGATCTGAAAAAGGCCCTCAAGGAAAGCTGCGATGTCTGGTTCTACCAGGCGGGCCAGAAAACCGGCATCGACCGGATCGCCGCGACGGCGAGGAGCCTGGGCATGGGGCAATCGCTCGGTTTCTCCCTGGAAGGCGATCGGGACGGCCTGATTCCCGACCAGCAATGGAAAAAGCGCCAGTTCGGCCAGCGTTGGTACGATGGGGAAACGGTCATCTCCGCCATCGGCCAGGGCTACGTACTGGCGACTCCCCTGCAACTGGCCACCATGATGAGCGCGTTAGCCAACGGCGGAAAAGTCCTGCGTCCCCAGATCATCAAACAGATCCAGGATGTCCACGGCACCGTTCATTTCGAGGCGAAACCTGAAATCATCCGGATCGCCGGCCTTGCGCCGGCTCATCTGCTGGCGGTTCGCCAGGGCCTTGAGGCAGTGGTCAACGAACCGGGCGGCACCGCCTGGCAAAGTCGGCTGAAAGAGGTTCATTTTGCCGGGAAAACCGGTACATCCCAGGTGGTCAAACAGAAGGAACGGCTAAAGAAGGAAACCGTGGTGCCCTATCAGTTTCGCGACCATGCGTTGTTTGCCGCCTATGCGCCCGCCGCCAGGCCGGAAGTGGCGATTGCCGTGGTGGTGGAGCACGGCAGCCATGGGGGCAGCGCCGCAGCTCCCATCGCCAAGGCCATTCTGGCCCGCTACTTCGAACTCGACACCCAGGAGGATTCCGGAACTCAAACCGGAAACTGACAACATGTTCGATCGAAGACTTCTGACCCATTTCGACTGGCCACTGCTGCTGCTGGTGGTGCTGACCGCCCTGGTCGGCATCGCCAACATGTACAGCGCGACCTCTTCCTGGTCCTCTTTGGCCATGCCGGTTTACATTAAACAGCTTTACTGGCTGTCAGGCGGCATGCTGCTCGCCGTGACCATTTCCGCCGTTGATTATCGACACCTGGCGCATATGGGCTACATGCTCTACTTTCTGAATCTTCTGCTGCTGCTCCTGGTCTTAATGATCGGCAAAACCTCGATGGGGGCGACCCGCTGGATCGATCTCGGGGTGTTCAACCTGCAACCCAGCGAAATCATGAAGGTTGTCATCATCATTGCCCTCTCCTGCTATTTCAGCCGTCAGGATTTTCTGCGCGGTTTCACTCTAAAGAACCTGGTGATGCCATTTTTCTGTCTTGGCGTCCCCGCTCTGCTGATCATGAAACAACCCGATCTGGGAACGGCCATGATCGTCATTTTCATCGGCCTGACCATGGCCCTGTTTGCCGGAATCCGCCCACACACCCTGGTCGCCCTGGCGATCATGGCAGCCGGAGCCGTCGTCGGAGGCTGGTTCCTGCTCAGGGAATACCAGAAAGAACGCATCCTCACCTTTCTCAACCCCGAGCGCGACCCCCTCGGGTCGGGCTATCACATTATCCAGTCGAAAATCGCCGTCGGCAGCGGCGGCTTTTTCGGCAAAGGCTTTATGGCGGGAACCCAGTCGCAGCTGTCCTTTCTGCCCGAACGGCATACCGATTTCGCTTTTTCGGTCTTTGCCGAAGAGTGGGGCTTTGCCGGTTGCCTGGTCCTGCTGACCCTCTACCTGCTCGTCATCATCTGGGGCATCTATGTGGCCCGCAATGCGGCCGATGCCTTCGGCATGTTCCTGGCCTTCGGTGTTTCGTCCATGCTGTTCTGGCATATCATCATCAATCTGGGCATGGTGATCGGGCTGCTGCCTGTCGTCGGCGTGCCACTGCCGCTGTTTTCCTATGGCGGCACCAGCATGATTACCACCATGATCGGCATCGGCCTGCTGCTGAACGTCAGCATGCGACGGTTTACCTTTTGATGGCGTCGCCATCTTATGAGTTTTTGCGAATGCAGCACCTTTTAAATTGAAAAATTGATTTTCCAGGACGGATTTTTGTATATAGTGCAGAAAAACCGTGAGACGGGCTGGCATGCTTTCACCGGGTACCGGACCGTTTCCCCTTTTTCGCGTTCAATCCCGATGCTTTCGCAAGAAAGCCAAAGAGAGAATGGCTAAGCAAAAAGCGCCAAATGCCAGGCGCGCAATTGTCGAGGAATGAGGCGTACTCAGGTACGCCGCAGTGACGAGAGCAATTGCAGCAACGCAGCAGTTGGTGAGTTTTTGCGACGCCATCAATCCCCACAATCCGGCCAATTCCAGATAGTCAGGAGAAAACCATCAATGAATTCCAGCGACACAGAACATTTCTCCCTTGCCGAGTGGGCGAAAAATGATGCGGAACTGGCTACCGCCGTACTGGCGGTACAAGACCTGCCGGCCATGTCAAATATCGTCAGCGATTTTTTGTTTTCAATTCAGGATCCCGACTGGTCGACCAAAAGGGTGGCATCGGTTATCGCCCGGGACCCGGCCGTTACCGCCTGCGTACTCAAGGTGGCCAACAGTTCCTACTACAGCTTCCAGCGAAAGATCTCCAGCCTGGAAGGGGCTGTCGCCATGCTCGGATTGAAGACGGTCAAAAGCCTGGTTCTGGCCGCCAGCGTCAAAAGCCTCAACAAACGCTTCGGCCTCATGGAAAAACTGCTGCTGGACGATTCCATCGGCGGCGCCCTGGCCGCCAGAGCCACCGCCCGCAAAGTCGGCGGAATCGATCAGGAAGAAGCCTTTCTTGCCGGCCTGCTCCGTCACATCGGCAAAATCGCCATGAACAATCTTGAACCGGATAAATTTTTCACCGTCATTCAGGCGGTCTATAACGAGGAGGACAACCTGCCCTCCCTGGAACGGAAATACTTTTCCTATACCCATTCGGGGATCGGCGCAGCGCTCCTCGAAAAGTGGAATTTCTCTCCCCGGTTGGTTGCCGCCACCCTTTTCCACGAGGAAGAACGGTCTCCCGTTTCCGGGATCGGAACCGACACCTGGCGACTGATCGACGTGATCTGCGTTGCCGACAGCATCTGTCAGAAACTCGGCATCGGTCAGCGCCATGCCGACGATGAGCTGGAAATCCAGAACAACCCAAGGGCGGAGGAGTTGAACCTCGGAGAGCAAAAACTCCGGGAGATCATGGATGAGGTGACGCAGGCATTCGAGGAAACGGGGGAATCTTTCAGCGGGAACGACTGATCCTGGTTACACCCTGAAACAGCGGCAGGAAAACGCCGTCTTTCATTCGTCTTTCATTATATTCCCCCTGCCGGTTCGTCATGTCCCTGCTATAATGGGTTTGTCGTGACCTTTCCCCGCCAGGAGGTTTCCCCATGCACGAGGCTCTATTCTGGAAAAGGGAAACAGACGACCGGGTTCGTTGCTCCCTCTGCCGGTTTCGCTGCCTGATCGCCAACGGACGGCGAGGCCGATGCGGAGTTCGGGAAAACAATTCCGGGATACTCTACACCCTCGTCTACGGCCGCAGCATCGCCCAAAATATCGACCCCATCGAAAAAAAACCCCTGTTCCACTATTATCCGGGCTCCCTGAGCTATTCCATCGCCACGGTCGGATGCAATTTCCGCTGCCTTCACTGCCAGAATTATGCGATTTCCCAATGGCCCGCGGATCGACCGATCAACGGCCTGGACCTGGCACCGGCGGAGATCGTCCAAGGGGCCGTCGCCAGCGACTGCCGCAGCATCGCCTATACCTATACCGAGCCGACTATCTATTATGAATACGCCCTGGACACCGCCGTTCTCGCACGACAGCAGGGTCTTGGCAATGTCTTCGTCACCAACGGCTACATCACTCCTGAAGCCCTGGAACATATCGCGCCCTTCCTGGATGCGGCCAATGTCGATCTCAAGGCGTTTTCCGAGGACTTTTACCGGGAGGTGACCGGAGCCGAACTGCAGGGTGTTCTGGAAACCCTCCTGCATTTCAAAAAACTGGGCATCTGGCTCGAAATCACGACCCTGATCATTCCTGGCCGCAACGACGATGACAGCCAGTTGCGGGAATTAACCCGGTTCATCGCCGACCGCCTCGGCACCGACACCCCCTGGCACGTCACCGCCTTCCATCCCGCCTACCGGATGAGCCAAGTGCCGAGCACCCCGGCGTCGACCCTGTACAAAGCACGGGATATCGGCTTGCAGGCCGGCCTGAAATACATTTACGAGGGCAATCTGCCAGAGTCCCGGGAGGACACCTTCTGCCCCGATTGCGGAAAGCCGGTTATCGAACGGGATGGGTTCAGGGTTATGCGCAACAACCTCAAAAACGGCCGCTGCGGCTCCTGCCAGGCTTCCATCCCAGGCCTCGGCCTTTAGGAACCTGTTGATCGGCAGGCTCCTAGACCCGTTTTATTCGCTGGCTCCCACTGCCGCTTTTTCGCGTACTCCCGGCGATTTCGCGACGGAATCCGATGGGGAAACCGGACCAATGACTGAAAGCGGCAAAACCGAAACCGAGCAGCATCAACATTTCAAACATGGGGCACCTCCGGAACGTTTGTCTCCAGTCTGCCTCACCATTGCGACAGAATATGTCACACGCTGACCGAAAGGAGGATCGTGCGGTCGACACCATCATGCGCCTGCCTCTTCTGTTTTCGAGTTTTGCGGGCGGACTGTTGCTCGCCTCTTTTTTCCCGCCCTGGCCGATTCTGCCTCCACTGATGCTGGTTTTTGGCTTTTTGTGGCTGATCTGTCACAGGCTCCAACCACGGTTTTCCTGGCTGCTGCCCCTTCTTTTCTGCGGACTCGGCGCAGCCCTCTATCACCTTCATCTGCCCCCGCCGCAGACATCCCATCATATCAGCGCCTACGCCGACCAGGGAACCGTTACCATCCACGGCACAGTCCTGAGCGTTCTCCCCCGGGAAGAATCGGGTTGCCGCATCGACCTGGAAGCCCGACAGATTTTTATCGATGCCACCCCTCGCCCCTGCAACGGGCGTCTGCGCCTCCATGTCGAAGAAGGCGAAGTAGAGACGAGCCCCGGCAACCAGATCCGGTTCGCGGCAAAACTGCGGCGACCGGAATTATTCGGCACTCCCGGCGAATTCGATTATCCCCGGCATCTGGCCAGCCAGGGAATATTCGCCACGGCCTTCGTCGGGCAATCGCGGGATATCGTCCGCTTCGGCTCCTCGGGAGGGGGGCGCTTTCTTGCTTCGGTGGCCCGCTTTCGTCAGCGGATCGGCCAGCAGATCGATCAATCCGTGGATCCCGAGCTCGCTCCCCTGGTCAGGGCCCTGGCCATCGGCGACAAACAGAGTCTTTCCACCGAACAGACCAGCCTCATGGCCCGAGCCGGCATTTCCCATCTTTTTGCCATCAGCGGGTTGCACCTTGGCCTGGTCGGCATGATGCTGTTCGGGCTGGGCCGCCTCCTTTACCGCCGGAGCGAAGGGCTGTTACTGCTCCAGCCCATGGGACGCCTTCTGCCCCTGCTGCTCCTGGCCCCGCTGTGGCTCTATCTGCAGGTAACGGGAAATGCCCTTTCGGCCAGGCGGGCCTTTTTCATGCTGGCGCTCGTCGCCCTGTTGCTGCCCTTTTCCCGTCGGACCCCGCCGATACGGATCCTGCTGGCGGTGGCATTCGGCATGCTCTGCTGGCAACCATTGTCTTTTTTCGAACCCTCTTTCCAGTTGTCCTTTGCCGGCGTCCTGGGGATTCTGGTCTTCCTGCCACGCTGGAAAAAACTGCTGAACCGGCTTCCCCGGCCGCTCCATTGGCCTTCCGGAGTGGCGGCGGCAACCCTGGCGGCGACCCTCACCACCCTGCCCCTGGTGCTGCTGCATTTTCATCTCTGGGCCCCGGCCGGCCTGCTGACCAACCTGCTGGCAGTTCCCCTGATCGGCCTGGGCGCCGTTCCAACCGCCCTGGCCGGGATGCTGGTCACGACCTTCTGGCCGGCCGCCGGAACGGTCCTGCTTCAACTGTCCGCCGGGTTCACGGCCGTGGCCTGGAAGATCGCCCGGATCATCGTGGACATTCCTCCCTTTTCCGGGAAAATGGTCTACCTTTCCCCGGCGCTGCTGGCAGCCGTTTTCTGTGGGGTCCTGTACCTGCTGCTGCCTTCGAGCCAGCGGTTTCGCGGCGCAAGCCTGCTGGCTTTCGCCGGCACGGTGCTGATCCTTGCCCTTTCCTCCCCACCCGCCCGGACCCTTTCAGTCACCGCCCTGAGCGTCGGTCAGGGTGACGCCCTGCTACTTACCCGGCCCGACGGAGGCCATTATCTCATCGACGGCGGCGGTTTTGCCCGGGGCACCTTCGATACCGGAGCCCGGCTCGTCGGTCCAGCCCTCGGCCGCCTGGGCGTCCGGTCCCTCGAAGCAGTCATCCTGACCCACGACCACCCGGACCATCGCCTGGGGCTGATCCACATTCTAGAGAATTTCCCGGTCAAGTCCTTCTGGTGTGTCGATAAGATCGAACAGCTTCATCCCGATCTGCAACGCACGTTGACGGAACACCGGATCCCGCTCAAAACCTTCCCACCGGGCTGGACCTTTCCGAATCGGCCGGAAGATGAACCAACCCTGGCGGTTTTTGTCCCCGACCAACCGAATGATCACCAGAATGATCGTTCCCTGGTTCTGTATGCAAAGCTGGGGCAAGACGGAGTTCTGCTGACCGGAGATCTGGAAAAACCCGGGGTCGAGGAACTGCTCGCAAAAACCCCCGAAATGCCGGTCACGCTGTTGAAACTGCCCCATCACGGCAGCCGGTTTTCGAACCCCTGTGCCCTGGTGGACCGCTTCGGCCCCCAAGAGGTATTCGCTTCCCAGGGACGCAACAACCCCTACGGCTTGCCCCATGGCGAGGTGGAACAAGGGCTTCGGCAGCGGGGCCTGACACTGTATCGTACCGACCTGCACCGCACTCTGAGATATGTCAGTCAAGGGGACGGCTGGCACCGCGAAAGCTGGCGTGACGGGCTTTTCCGTTGACATATCAGCCCGGTATTTGCTAGCTTTTTTAATACATTCCTGGAGATTGGGCGCATGACAAAAGCCACCATACTGGTCGTGGACGACGAACTTTTCTTCCGTCGGCTCTATGCCAAACTACTTCAGGAAGACGGTCTCCAGGTAGAATCGGCTTCCTCGGGAACAGAAGCGGTGGAACGCATGCGGCGGGGCGATATCGACGTGGTGGTCACCGATCTGGTCATGCCCGGCATGGACGGCATGGAGGTTCTTCGCCAGGCCAAAGCCCTGAACAACCCTCCCGAAGTGATTCTCGCCACCGGCAACGCCACCATCGAAACCGCGGTCAAAGCGCTGAAAAACGGAGCCAGGGACTATCTGGTCAAGCCTTTCGACCCCGAGGAACTGCGCCACCTGGTGCGAACCTGCCTGGAACAACGCCAACTCCTCAACGAAAACCAGTTCCTGAAACGGCAGATCAATCTCTTTCAGCGCGGCCAGCAACTGGCCACCCTGCTGGACATTGAAGAGCTGTTCGAGGTCGCCCTGCAGTCCCTGTTCCGGGAAATCGACACGAATCGGGGCATGGCATATCTGATCAATGAAAATTCCAGCATTCAGATGATTGCCCATGAGGGGATGGACGGAAATGAAGCCATCGCCTTGGCCCGTGAACTGTTACCCCTTAATCTGGAACTCAGGGACCTGAAAATATTTGGCGATACTGAACTGCCCGATGGCCTGCCGCTTCCGCCCCACACCCGCTCACTCTGCCTGTTGCCCCTTCGACACGAGAAAAATATCGCCGGCATGCTGGTTCTTCTCAACCCCGAAGACAGCGACTTTCCCCAGCCGGTCCCTGACCGGAACCTGCAGTTTTTGCTGGAACAGTCCGCTTTAGGATTCAGGAATGCCTTTCACTACAAGAACGTCCGCCAGTTGATCTACACCGACGACCTGACCGGGCTGCACAATTACCGATACCTGGAAATAATCCTGGACCAGGAAATCCTGCGGGCCGAACGTTACAAACTGGAATTTTCCCTGATTTTCATCGATCTCGACCATTTTAAGGAAATCAACGATTCCCGCGGCCACCTCGCCGGCGGGCAGGCCTTGCGGGAAACGGCCGACCTTCTTCGTCGTTGCGTTCGTGATGCCGATATCCTGTTTCGCTACGGAGGTGACGAATTTACCGGTTTCCTGGCCGAAACCGGCGCCCGGGGCGCGGCCAACGTGGCCGAAAGGATTCGAACCACCATCGAAAGACACAATTTTCTGGCAGGCAACGGCAACCCGGCCAGACTGACAGCGACCATCGGTTTCGCTACCTTCCCCGGCGACGCGGTCATCAAGAAGGAAATCATCGATCTGGCCGACCGGGCCATGTATTTAGGGAAAACTATCCGAAACGTCGTCCGGGGGGCCAAGGAACTCTTTGCCGATGAACCGGGCGAATAGGGTGAGGCGAACGCCTCCGGAGACAGCCGCCCTCCCCGCCCCGAATCCCTTCAACCAGCCAGCAGTTCAATCATCCTGAACCCTGTCCGCCCCGACATAAAAGCACCGCCGGTTCGAATGAATTTGCCAAATCGGCCGGATTCAGGTATACATTCGGCTTGCCGGTTACCGGGAAAAGACGCAGGGAACTGGACCCGACGGCCCCTTTTTCATCAGCCCAAGAGGCGATGCTTTCGCAAGAAAGCCAAAGAGTGAATGGCTAAGCAAAAAGCGCCAAATGCAAGGCGCGCAATGGTCGAGGAATGAGGCGTACTAAGGTACGCCGCAGTGACGAGAGCCATTGCAGCAACGCAGCAGTTGGTGAGTTTTTGCGACGCCATCATGAGGTAGTTCCGTGAGCATAACAGGCATCAAGGGCATGAACGATATCCTGCCGGGCGAAATCGCTACCTGGCAGTTCCTGGAACGGGAGGCGCACCGCATCTTTCAAGCTTACGGCTTCAGGGAAATCAGGGTGCCGGTCGTGGAAAAGACCGACCTGTTCTGCCGCTCCATCGGTGAAACCACCGACATCGTCGAGAAGGAAATGTACACCTTCACCGACAAAGGCGGCACGTCCCTGACTCTGCGCCCCGAAGGCACTGCGCCGGTGATGCGTTCCTTCATCGAACACAAACTTCATGCCCAGGATCCGGTGGCCAAGCTCTATTACCTGGGACCGATGTTTCGCTATGAACGGCCGCAAAAAGGCCGCTACCGCCAATTTCACCAGATCGGCGTCGAAGCGCTCGGCGTCGAGGACCCGAAGATCGACGCCCAGATACTGGCGATGCTCTGCCATTACTTCGAAGCTGTCGGCATCGACAACGTCGAACTGCATATCAATTCCCTCGGCTGCCGGGAATGCCGACCCGGCTATCGACAGACCCTGGTCGACTATCTGGACGCGCACATCGAGGTCTTGTGCAGCGATTGTCAGCGCCGTTACCGCACCAACCCCCTGCGGGTTCTGGACTGCAAAGTTCCGGCCTGCAAGGAGGCTACCGCCATGGCGCCGTCGGTTCTCGAACACCTGTGCGCCTCCTGCGAGGATCATTTCACCCAGGTCAAAAGTTACCTGACGGAACTGGATCTCTCTTTTGCCGTCAACGATCGCATGGTGCGGGGTCTCGACTACTACACCAAAACCACCTTCGAAATGGTTACCAGCAGCCTCGGCGCACAGAATGCCGTCGCAGCCGGGGGCCGTTACGACGGCCTGGTCGCCGAACTCGGCGGGCCGCCCATGGCGGGAATCGGCTTCGCCATGGGTGTGGAAAGACTTGTTCTCATGAAGGGAGAAACTCCCCTGCCCGCCCCCCGGCCGCAACTGTTCCTGGCGGCCATGGGCGAGGAGGCCTCCAGGCGGGCCTTTCTGCTCATGTCGGCCCTGCAGCGACGGGGCATTCACGCCGAAATGGAATACGCCGGCAAAAGCCTCAAGGCCCAGATGCGCCGGGCCGGCAAGCTCCAGGCCCGTTTCGTGCTGATTCTGGGCGAGGAGGAACTGGCGCGTCAGGTGGCACCCCTGCGGGACATGGACGCCGGCACCCAACAGGAACTGCCTTTGGAAGGGCTCGCCGATCGCCTGGCCGATGCCCTGGCCGACGACGGGATATGTCCTTGACCATCGTCTGAAACCACCGGTATACTTCTCGTTTGATGCTTTCGCAAGAAAGCAAAAAGAGTGAATGTCTAAGCAAAAAGCGCCAAATGCAAGGCGCGCAATTGTCGAGGAGTGAGGCGTACCCAGGTACGCCGCAGTGACGAGAGCAATTGCAGCAACGCAGCAGTTGGTGAGTTTTTGCGACGCCATCTCATTTTGCAACAGCTCAGGCAGTGGGTCTGGCCTGAATCATACCGTTTTATCATGTGCCGGACGGGCCCGCCAGCCCGACCGCTGTAATGGACGGATGCCCCGGCATCCTCTCGGAAAGACAAAGGAGACACCCTTGAACGATACACTGGGAGATTGGAAAAGAACTCATTATTGCGGAAATATTTCGGTAGCGGATATCGGCCAGGAGGTCTGCTTGATGGGCTGGGTGCAGCGGCGCCGCGACCATGGGGGACTGATTTTCATCGATCTGCGCGACCGTGAGGGCATCGCCCAGCTGGCCCTGGATCCCGATCGTGACCCCCAGTCCCATGCCAAAGCCGAAAGCATCCGCAACGAATTCGTCATCGCCGCCCGGGGTGTGGTTTCCCACCGTCCCGAGGGTACGGTCAACCCCAAGATGAAAACCGGCGGGGTCGAGGTCGAGATCAGGGAACTGCGCATCCTCAACGTGTCGCTAACCCCGCCTTTCATGATCGACGAATTTTCCGATGTCGCCGAAAACATCCGCCTCAAATACCGCTATCTCGACCTGCGGCGCACCACCTTGCAGCAGAACCTGATCCTGCGCCACAAGGTGGCCCGCACGGTGCGAAACTATCTCGACGACCTGGGTTTTCTCGACATAGAAACCCCGGTACTGACCAAAAGCACCCCTGAAGGGGCCCGCGATTACCTGGTGCCGAGCCGGGTCAATCCCGGAACGTTCTTCGCCCTGCCCCAATCCCCCCAGTTGTTCAAGCAGCTGTTGATGGTTTCGGGGTTCGACCGCTATTACCAGATCGTCAAATGTTTCCGGGACGAAGACCTGCGCGCCGACCGGCAACCGGAATTCACCCAGATCGACTGCGAATTGAGCTTCGTCGACCGCGACCAGGTCATCGGCATCATGGAGGGCATGATCGCCGCTGTTTTCAGGGCGACCAGGGGCATCGAGATCAGTCTGCCCATGTCCCGCCTGACCTATGCCGAAGCGTTGGCCCGGTTCGGGGTCGACAACCCGGATCTGCGGTTCGGCCTGGAACTGGTGGAATTGTCCGACCAGGTCAAGGACTCGGGCTTCAAGGTTTTTGCCGATGTGGTCAAAAATGGCGGGATCGTCAAGGGTCTCAACGGCAAAGGGTGCGCGTCCCTCTCCCGCAAGGAAATCGACGACCTGACCGAGTTCGTGAAGATCTACGGGGCCAAGGGCCTCGCTTATGTCAAGGTTCAGGAAGACGGCGCCTGGCAGTCGCCGATCGCCAAGTTCTTCACCCCCGCCGAAATCGGCCTGATCGACAAAGCGATGCAGGCCGAACCGGGGGATCTGCTGCTGTTCGTTGCCGACACTTACCGGACCACCAACGAAGCTCTGGGCAGACTGCGCGGCCACCTGGGCCACAAACTCGGTCTCGCCCGCGAGGACGATTTCCAGTTCGCCTGGATCACCGACTTTCCGCTACTGGAATGGGATGGCGAAGCCCGCCGTCACGTGGCTGTCCACCACCCTTTTACCTCGCCGATGGAAGAAGACGTCCCCCTGCTCGACAGCGACCCGGGAAGGGCGCGCGCCCAAGCCTACGACCTGGTATTGAACGGCTCGGAAATCGGCGGCGGCAGCATCCGTATTCACGACCAGGTCCTGCAGAGCAAGATGTTCTCCCTGATGGGCATCGAGGAAGAGGAGGCCCGGGAAAAATTCGGTTTTCTGCTACAGGCCCTGGAATACGGCGCGCCGCCCCACGGCGGCATCGCCTTCGGCCTCGATCGCCTGGCCATGATCCTGACCGCATCCGATTCCATCCGGGACGTCATCGCGTTTCCCAAAACCCAGAAAGCGACCTGTCTCATGTCCTCGGCCCCCGGCCCGGTCGACGACAAGCAGCTTCAGGAACTTTCCATCCGGCGCGCGATCCGCAACCCGTAGAACTGCGGGACTTCACCGGCTGATTCCTCACCCTGTCCACATCCCGGGAGGTCTGTCCGCAGGAGGTACTTGCCGGCAGGGGTTTGATTTATGGCGAAAGGCATATGCGTTGTTCTGGCTTTGGCGACTCTCCTGTGGGGGTGTGCGTCTCCGCCCCACAAAGAGTTGCAGGCGGCCCGTACGGCGCTGGCGCGGGCTTACGCGGCCGAAGCGGCCAAACTGGCCCCGGGAGAATACCAGGCGGCCCTGGAGGCGTTGCGGGACGGCGAAAACCTGATCCGCCGCAAACAGTACCGGCTGGCTGAAGAGATTTTACCTTTCGCCGAAACCCACGCCCAGCGCGCACTGCTAAAAGCGCGGGAGGAACAGGTTAACCGC
>Ga0326597_10008675_pt1 | contig 13684 bp, 11 predicted proteins | sample RVTome_12_FD_203789 | JGI IMG/M metagenome (GOLD analysis project Ga0326597, IMG submission 203789) | Soil microbial communities from uranium-contaminated site in the Upper Colorado River Basin, Wyoming, United States - RVT100D185 | ecosystem: Environmental > Terrestrial > Soil > Contaminated >... | reverse complement strand
TGCGGCTTCCAGCTCCGCGGCGGCGCGCCGCTGCCGTTCCAGTCCCTGTACGTGCAGGCTGCGCCGGCCTCGCAGTTCGCCACCTTGTTGAAACGCGCCGTGCGCGCCGGCAGCGGCGGCACCCGCCTCACCGACCAGCCGGGGGAGGCCGAGGTGGTCCTGCAGATCATGAACGAGCTGCAGGAGAAGCAGATCCTCACGCTCGGCGGCGGCGGGCGCGTCAGCGAATTCCAGCTGCGCTACCGCGTCTCCTACCGCCTCACCGACAGCAAGAACCGCGAGCACATCCCGGCGAGCGAGATCGTATTGAAGCGCGACTTCTCCTTTTCCGACCAGCAGGCGCTGTCCAAGGAAACCGAGGAGGCGCTGCTGTACCGGGACATGCGCAACGACGCCGTGCAGCAGATGGTGCGGCGCCTGCAGGCGGCCCGGCTCAAGTCCTGAGGGCGTGGCTGGTGGCTGGTGAAACCGTCATTCCCGCGGAGGCGGCGGCTTTTGACTCCGTCCACCGTCCACCGCCCACGCCTTTGCTTTGAACTGCGTGGCTGATGGCCGGTGGACCGCGTCCCGCGCGTAACGGGACGTTGACGATTCACGATTCACGATTCACTATTCACGACTGATGCGAATTTCCACCGAGCAGCTGCAGCAGCACCTCGCCAGGGAGTTGAAGCCCCTCTACACCGTATACGGCGACGAGACCCTCCTCGGCCTCGAAGCCTCCGACCGCATCCGCGCCCGTGCCCGCGCCGACGGCTACACCGAGCGTGACGTCCTCACCGTGGACTCCGGCTTCAAGTGGAGCGAGCTCGCCTTCGCCGGCAACTCCCAGTCGCTGTTCGCCGCGCGCCGCATCCTCGAGCTGCGCGTGCCCACCGGCAAGCCCGGGACCGAAGGGTCGGAAGCGTTGCAGCGCTACTGCGAAGGGTTACCGCCCGATACGCTCACGCTGGTTGTCCTGCCTGGAATCGATTGGAGGGCGCAGAAAGCCGGCTGGTTCGAGGCGCTCGAGCGCGCCGGCGTCATGGTCGAAGCCAAGCCGGTCGCGCGCAAGGCGCTGCCCGAATGGATTGCCGGGCGGCTGCGCGTCCAGAACCAGGAAGCCGACAAGGAAACGCTGGATTTCATCGCCGACCGCGTCGAGGGCAACCTCCTCGCCGCGCACCAGGAAGTACAGAAACTCGCGCTGCTGTTCCCCGCCGGCAATATCGCCTTCGACCAGGTGCGGGAAGCGGTGCTCGACGTCGCGCGCTACGACGTGTTCAACCTGGGCGAGGCGCTGCTCGAGGGCGACGTGCTGCATCTCTCGCGCATGCTGGACGGCTTGAGGGGCGAAGGCGCCGCGCCTGCGCTCGTGCTGTGGGCGATCGCCGAGGAAATCCGCGCCATCGGGCGGGTGCTCGACGGGGCCGCGGCGGGCAAGGCGCCGCCGCAACTGTGGCGCGACGCCCGGGTTTGGGGCAGCGCGCACCAGAGCCTCATGCAGCAAAACCACCGGCGCTACACCAAGGACCAGGTCGAGGCCGCGATCGCGCACGCAGCGAAAGTCGACCGGATGGTGAAGGGCCTGATCCGCGGCGATGTGTGGGACGAGTTGCTGCAACTCGGCCTGCGTTTCGCGCGCAGCGCCCCGGTGAGGCCCCTGGCGAAACAGGTTAGAATGCCCGCTGCCGCGCGCGCAGCGGAACGCGCTCAATCAGGCTTGTTCTAGTTTTTCTTTGCGGGCGCCTCCAGGCATCGAGGCGCCCTTCAAAGGTTGCCGAGCGCAGCGAGAGCAAGGCGCACGAGGGCGGGCGCACCGGAGTTTACAGTTCCAGTAAATGAGGATGCGGACGCCCGCGGGCAACGAAGCTATCGCCAGCGCAGGCCCGTTGAAGGGTTGATTGCACGATGGACGTCGGAACCTACATACATAGTGTCGGCCGTCAGGCGCGCGCGGCTGCGCGCGTCATCGCGAAAGCCGGCACCGCGACCAAGAACCGCGCGCTGAAGGAGATGGCCGCGGCGATCGGACGAGACCAGAAGCGCCTGCTCGAGGCCAACGCGCGCGACCTCGCCGACGCCGGGAAGCAGGGCCTCGATGCGGCGATGATCGACCGCCTGACGCTCACGCCCAAGGGTATCGCGGCGATGGCGGACGGACTGCGGCAGATCGCGCGGCTTCCCGATCCCATCGGCGAAATCACGCGGTTGAAGAAACGGCCTTCCGGCATCAAGGTCGGCAAGATGCGCGTGCCGATCGGCGTCGTCGCCATCATCTACGAGTCCCGGCCCAACGTCACCGCCGATGCCGCGGGGCTCTGCATCAAGTCCGGCAACGCGGCGATCCTGCGCGGCGGCTCGGAAGCGATCCATTCCAACCAGGCGATCGCCGCCTGCGTGCACGCCGGCCTCCGGGCCGTAGGGCTGCCCGAGAACGTGGTGCAGGTGATCGAGACCACCGACCGCGCGGCGGTGGGCGAGTTGATCACGATGCAGGACTGCGTGGACGTGGTCGTGCCGCGCGGGGGCAAGAGCCTGATCGAGCGACTGATGCGCGAATCGCGCGTTCCGATGATCAAGCACCTGCACGGCGTCTGCCATACCTACATCGACGACAAGGCGGACCTCAGGAAGGCGATCCGCATCGCCGACAACGCGAAGACGCAGCGGCTCGGCACCTGCAACACGATGGAGACGCTGCTGGTGGCGCGCGCCATCGCGCCGAAAGCCCTGCCGCCGCTGGGCAGGATTTATCTCGAGAAGGGCATCGAGCTGCGCGGCGACGATGAGGCGCGCAAGCTCGTCCCCGGCATGAAGCCCGCGACCGAGGAAGACTGGCACACCGAGTATCTCGACGCCATCCTCTCGGTGCGCGTGGTGCGGGGCCTCGACGAGGCGATGGACCACATCGCGACTTACGGCTCGCAGCACACCGACGCGATCGTCACCGAGGACAAGAAGCGCGCCGCGCGTTTCCTGCGCGAAGTGGATTCGAGCTCGGTGATGGTGAACGCCTCCACCCGTTTCGCCGACGGCTACGAGTACGGGTTGGGCGCGGAGGTCGGCATCTCCACCGACAAGCTGCACGCGCGCGGCCCGGTGGGGCTCGAAGGCCTGACCTCGCTCAAGTGGGTGGTGCTTGGCAGTGGCCAGGTAAGAAAGTGAGGCGGGAGGCGTCAGGCGTGAGGCGCGTGTGGATCAGCGCTTCGTTTTTCCCCTCTCTCCTCTCCCCTCTCTCCTCTCCGCGAATTCAGGGAACCGAATGAGCCAGACCGTTGAAATCAAGGTCCCCGACATCGGCGGCTTCAAGGACGTCCCGGTGATCGAGGTGCTGGTGAAGCCGGGCGACAGCGTGAAGAAGGAAGATGCGCTGGTCACGCTCGAGTCGGACAAGGCGACGTTCGACGTGCCCGCGCCGCAGGCCGGCGTGGTAAAGGAAATCAAGGTCAAAAACGGTGACAAAGTCTCCGAAGGCTCGCTGATTCTGACACTGGAAGCGGGCGACACAGCAGCCGTTCCGGCTCCCGCGGCAAAAGCACCCGGCGCGCCAGCCACTCCGGCGCCCGCGACGCCTCCCGCCTCCCGCCTCTCACCTCCCGTGCAAGGCGCGGACATCCACGCCGAAGTGCTGGTGCTGGGCGCCGGGCCCGGCGGCTATACCGCGGCGTTCCGTGCCGCCGATCTCGGCAAGAAAGTAGTGCTGGTCGAGCGCTACCCGACGCTCGGCGGCGTGTGCCTGAACGTCGGCTGCATCCCGTCGAAGGCGCTGCTGCACGTCGCCAAGGTGCTGACCGAGGCCGAGGAGGTCGCGCGCGCCGGCATCGAGTTCGGAAAACCGAAGATCGACATCGCCAGGCTGCGCGCGTGGAACACCGGCGTCGTCGGCAAGCTGACCCAGGGGCTCACCGCGCTCGCCAAGCAGAGGAAGGTACAAGTAATTGAAGGAAAAGGACAATTTGTTGCGCCCCACACGCTGCGCGTGGACTCGAAGGACGGCGCCAAGACGATTTCCTTCGACCACTGCATCATCGCCGCCGGGTCGGGCGTCGCGCGCATCCCGGGCTTTCCGTACGACGACAAGCGCATCATCGATTCCACCGGCGCGCTCGAGATGCCGGAAGTGCCCAAGCGCCTGCTGGTGGTGGGCGGCGGCATCATCGGCCTGGAAATGGCGACGGTCTACGACGCGCTGGGCAGCAGGATCACCGTCGTCGAGTTGATGGATGCGCTGATCCCCGGCGCGGACAAGGACATCGTGCGCCCGCTCGCGAAGCGCATCGAGAAGCGCTACGAGAAGATCCTGCTGAAGACGAAAGTCGCGAACATCGAGGCGCAGAAGGACGGGCTGAAAGTCACCTACGAGGGCGACGGCGCGCCGAAACCGGAAATCTTCGACTCCATCCTGATGGCCGTCGGGCGCCGGCCAAACGGGAAAGAGATCAACGCGCAGGCCGCCGGCGTGAACGTCAACGAGCGCGGCTATATCCCGGTGGACAAGCAACTGCGCACCAACGTGCCGCACATCCACGCCATCGGCGACATCTGCGGCGAGCCGATGCTCGCGCACAAGGCGTCGCACGAAGGCAAGATCGCGGCCGAGGTGATCGCCGGGCACAAGGCGTCGTTCGACGCGCGCACCATCCCGTCGGTCGCTTATACCGATCCCGAGATCGCATGGATGGGGGAAACCGAGACCCAGCTCCAGGCGCGCGGCGCCGCCTACGAGAAGGCCGTGTTCCCGTGGGCCGCGAGCGGCCGCGCGATTTCCATGGACCGCGACGAAGGTATCACCAAGCTGCTCTTCGACAAGACCACCCGCCGCCTGCTCGGCGCAGCGATAACGGGCGTCAATGCCGGCGAGTTGATCGCGGAAACCGTCCTCGCCTACGAGATGGGGGCGGATGCGACCGACATCGGGCTCACCGTGCACCCGCACCCCACGCTCTCGGAGACCGTTTTCTTCGCCGCGGAAATCGCCGAAGGCAGCATTACCGATCTCTACGCGCCCAAGAAGCATTAAACCGGACGCGCTGCGCCGGTTTAATTCCGCGCGTTCGAACGGACAGCATGTTGCCGTTCAACGCGCGGTGGCTGGTGACTATAGCGGGCCGACTGAGCAGGCCCCCCTTTCCCTCCAACTTGCCTGTAACTACAGGTATAGCTACAATATCCCGTGCGATTCGAGTGGGACAAGGCAAAGAACGAACGCAATATTCGCGACCGTGGCCTGGATTTTGCCGATGCATCGGAAATGTTCGACTCGCTGATGCTGGTTCGGCCGGATGCGCGCAAGGACTACGGAGAAAATCGGTATACCAGTATCGGCATTGTGAAAGGTCGGGTCATGGTTTTCGTTTATACCGAACGCCGGCCGGACCTAATACGCATCATTTCATTCAGAAAGGCGAACAGCCGTGAGCAAAAACGTTACGAAGCGGTCGCGCACAAACTGGAAGCGCGTTGACGCAACGAAGGACGGCGGAATTGATTACTCCGAAATACCGGAGCTGGGCGAAGAGTTTTTCTCCAAAGCGGCCATTGTTTGGCCACCGGAAAAGAAGCAGCTCACCGTCCGTATTGACGCGGACGTCATCGCATGGCTCAAAGCCCAGGGCAAGGGCTATCAGACGCGTCTTAATCGTATCCTGCGTGTCGCGATGGAAAGCCACGCGAAATCAAACAGTCGTCGAAGCACTGGAAGTTAAGTACGTCGTCACGACCGACTTCGACACGAAAATACAATGACAACAAGCGCCGCCGTTCACGCCAGAAGAAAAAGGCCGCGGGGACCGCGGCCTTTTTCCATTACCCCCGTGAAGGGAAGTTCACGCCTTGAGCGCCTCGAGCTCTCGCGCCGGCGTGAATGGCATGTGGCGCAGCCGCTTGCCGGTGAGCCAGTAAAAGGTGCTCACCACCACCGCCGCGACCCATGGGTTTCCGATCTCGCCGGGCCCGCTGCGCCCGCATCACGCCTTGCGCGGCGGGATGCGCCACAGGTAGACCATGGCGCCCTGAATGCTCTCCTGTCGCTCGGGCTTCCAGTCCTCGCCCATGCTGAATGCGTGCGACACCACGCGCGCGCCGGGGCGCAGGTCACGCATCAGCTTGGGGCGCACCTTGCGGTTCAACTCGGTGAGGAGATAGAGCGTGACCACCGTCGCCTCGCTGATGTCGGCCTCGAACAGGTCGCCGCGGACGATCTTCACGAGCTTCCCGACGCCGGCCTTCCTCACGTTCTCGGTTGCCTCGGCGACCCGGTCCGGATCGATATCGACGCCGACCCCGCGCGCGCCGTATCGCTGCGCCGCGGCGATGACGATGCGGCCGTCGCCGCAGCCGAGGTCATAAACCGTGTCCTTCCTGGTAACGGCGGCCAACCTCAACATCGCGCTCACGACCTCGTTCGGGGTCGGCACGAAAATCACGTCGGGCCAGCGCGACGGCGCCGCCTGCTCCGCCGCGCCCGCGAAACCCGACACGCCCAGGGCGCCCAGACCCACCAAGAACTCTCTTCTATGCATGAATCTCTCCTGGCAATAACGATGTGATCGTGCGCGCCATTCTACATAAAGCGTGGGTTGTGGATTGTGGGTCGAGTCAGCCTGAAACTACGTCGTGCTTGACGCGAACCACGATCCACGACCCACGATCCACGCCTCTTGGACCATCAGGGAATGCGGGCGTACCGCATGCGCGCGAGTATCGTCGCCGCGCGCTGCTGGAGGTACACGGTGTCGCGGCCCGGCGGGTAGCTGCGCGGACTCGGCAGCATGACCGCGAGGCGCGCCGCCTGGGCCGGCGTCAGCGCCGTCGCAGTGGTCCCGAAATGATAGCGTGCGGCGGCCTCCGCGCCGTACACGCCGTCACCCCATTCAACGACGTTGAGGTAGATCTCGAGGATGCGGCGCTTGGTCAGCACGGTCTCGAGCATCGCCGTGATCACCGCCTCTTGCGCCTTGCGCCACCAGGTGCGGCGCCCCGAGAGGAACAGGTTTTTCGCGAGCTGCTGGGGGATGGTGGAAGCGCCCGCGATGATCTCGCCTTCCCTGACGTTTCTTTCGTGGGCCTTCTGGATCGCTTCCCAGTCGAAGCCCGTATGGTCCATGAACTTGTCGTCCTCGGCCGCAACCACCGCGCGCTTGAGTTGTCTCGAGATGCGGTGGTACGGGACCCAGCGGTGGGACAGCTTCGCGCCGGGTTCATCCTCGCGAATGATTTCGAGCCGCGCCCGCATGAACGCGGTGCTCTCCGGATTGTGGTCCGCCCAGTACCAGATATGCGCGAGAAACCAGAACTGCGCCAGCATGAGCGCGATCAGCGCAAGGAGGAAGGCGCGCCAGGTCCACCGCAATATTGACTTCAAAACGCGTGGATCGTGGGTTGTGGATCGTGGGTCGGGGAAACCGTCATGGCGCAAGCATGACGAATCACGACTCACGAATCACGACTCACGCCTTTCTGAGTTTGTCGATGACCGCCTTCGTCGCCGGCCGCACGCCGCGCCAGATGAAAAACGACTCGGCTGCCTGTTCGACCAGCATGCCCAGGCCATCGGTTGCGGTCGCACCGCATCCCACGGCAAATTCCATGAACAGCGTCCTGCGGCCGTACACCATCTCGTAGGCAAGCGCTCCCGGCGCGAAAATATCGCGCGGCAGCGGCGGCATCACGTCGGCCAGGCCCGCCGAGGTCGCATTGACGACGATGTCGAAGCGCGCGCCGGCCAGCGCCGCGTACGGCCGCGCGCTGACCCCCAGGGCGGCGAATTTCTGCAATGCCTCGAAGCGCGCGACCAGGGCAACCGCTTTCTCCAGGGTGCGGTTGGCGACGACCACCTGCTGCGGCAGCTCGCGCAGCAGCGGCTCCATCACGCCGTAGCTTGCGCCGCCCGCGCCCATCAGCAGCACGCGCCGCCCGCGCACCGGGCAGTTGAGATTGTCCTTCAGGTCGCGCGCAAGCCCGATGCCGTCGGTGTTGTGTCCGGCAATGTTTCCGTTCTCGAACTTGAGCGTGTTGACCGCTCCCGCTTCCCGCGCCTGCCCGGAATGGAAATCGGCGAGCCGCCAGGCTTCCTGCTTGAACGGCAGCGTGACATTGAGCCCCTTGCCGCCCCCGTCACGAAACCGCAGCGCCGTCTCCCTGAAAGCGTCGAGCGGCGCGAGGATCCTGCCGTAGGCGATGTCCTGGCCGGTCGCGCGCGCGAATTGCGCGTGGATTGCGGGCGACAGGCTGTGCCCGACGGGGTTGCCGATGACGGCGTATCTGTCGGTCACCGCTGACCTCCAAGTTGGCAGTTGTCAGCCGTCAGTTGGCAGGAACTACGCACTGGTCGCTGCAGACTGTCCACTGCAAACTGCCAACTGTTATTCAGCGACGAATTGATCGGAGCGGGTGAATACCCAGGTGCGGGTAATGCTGATGACGTCGGTGTCCTTGGCGATGTCGGCCGGGAATGCGGCGAATGGCGCCGCCAGGCTGACGATCCGCAGCGCAGCCGCGTCGAGGATCCGGTTGCCGGACGGGCGGTTGATGTCCACGCGTTCGAGCGTGCCGTCGGACTTGATCGACACCGTCACCACCAGGCTGCCGTAGGCCCGCTGGTCGCGCGCGGCCTGCGGGTAGTTGACCTCGCCGATGCGCTCGATCTTGACGCGCCAGTCCTCGATGTAGCGGGCGAAACGGAACTCCTGGGTGCGGGCGCCGATGAAGCGCCGCCGCGGCCGCTGCTGGTAGCTGTCCCATTCACGCGCGATGCTCGCTTCCAGCCGCGCGATCTCCAGGCTGCGGCTCATGATGTCGGCGGCGTTCGGCACGGCCTGCGGCTCTTCCCTGGGCTGCGGCGTGTCGGGCACGGAGGCGACCGCCGTCTTCGATTTCGCCTGCGTCATGAGCTGCTTCGTCTCGCGTTCGAGCTGCTCGACCCGTTTCTGCGCCATGGTGAGATCGGCCGCTTCCTTGGCCTCGCGCGGCACCGGCAGCGGACTCTTGGCGCGGCGCCGGGCGTCGGTATTGCCGCCGCCGTCGAGGTTGGCCTGCGCGAGCGTGTCGGCCTTCAACGGGCGGGTCTGGCTCTGGGTGTTGACCAGCGTCACTTCCAGCGGCGGCTGGCCGGCGAACCGGGACGGGTCCGGCATCGCGAAGCTGACGGCGAAGATGAGGAAGGCGTGGATGAGGATGGACGCCGTGACGGAGACCTGCATGCGCCCGTGCTTGCCGAGGGCGACCATGCGCCGGTCGAGCGCATCCATGCCGCGCTCGAGCTCGGCGACGCGCGCTTCCAGCCGGTCCACCGCCGACTGCCACGGCGCGTGGCGCGCGTGCTTGGCCCGCCGCTTGAGCGGTACTACTTTCCTGTCGGGTAACAAGCCCATGCGGGCCATTGTAACCTACCCTCCAAAATTATGCTTTAAAACTCGTTTAAGAACCGTTAGTTGTCTTATGATTTTAAAGTAAAGTCACGGATAGGCCGTCGCCCCCGGCTAGTCGCCGGTCGCGGGCGCCGGGGTCTCAAGCCCAAGCTGGCGTTTGAATTCGCAGTGCAGCGTGAGTTCCAGCAGGTCCAGGGCGGAAACCGCGAGCTCGACGCGGGTGCCCGGGGCAAGCGCCGGCAGCGAGGGCACGCGCGCCACCAGCGGCAGATTGTCGAAGCGCGCCAGGCTCTCGCGGATGACGGTGGCGGGGGCCGCCTGGACGTTTTCCTGGACCAGCCAGCGCAGGCACCAATAGCGCTCCATCTGGCGCTGGAACTCGCCGTAGGCGTCGTAGGCGGACTCGAAATCGCGCATCGCCGCGAGCAACGCTTCGTCATTCGCCCGGTACGGCGCCGCCTCGCCGCGCGCGAGCGCGATCAACTGGCGCTGGTTCACGAGATCCACGTAGCGCCGCAGCGGCGAGCTCGTCCAGGCGTAGCTTGCCACCCCGAGACCCTCGTGGCCCGCCGCCACCGTGCTCATCCGGACCTTGCCGCCATCCTGCACGCGGTAGATGGCCGCGGCGCCGTTTTCCGCCAGCAGGCTGCCCCAGGCGCTGTTGACCTGGATCATCAGCTCGGAGACGATCTTGTCGATCGGCGTGCCGCGGCGGCGTTGCACGATGCGCACACGGTCATTCTCGACGGTGAAACTGTATTCGGGACGCTGCTCCTGCTCGGGCGCCGCGCCGCGTCGCGCCTCTTCCAGCGCGCGCGCGAAGCGCCATAGCGTGGCGAGTTCGTCCCCGTAGCGGTGCTCGATGCGCCCCGCGGCAAGCGTCGATTCGTTGAACGCTTCCTCCAGCTCGGCGTGACGCAAATTTTCCGAGAGGGTCACCCGCTCGACGCGCGTCGTCCGCGCGGTGATGGCTCCATCGGGCGCAACCTCGAGGTAAAACGACAGCGCCGGGCACTGCGTACGCTCCGACAGCGTGTACGCCGCGATTGCGCGGTCCGGCAGCATGGTGATCTTTCCACCCGGGTAATACACCGTGGACAGCCGCTCGCGGGCGGCGGCGTCGATGGCGGAACCCGGCGCGATCCCGAGCGCGGGGACGGCGATGTGGATGCCGATGGAATAACGCCCGCCCGGCAGCTTCGTCACCGAGAACGCGTCGTCGATCTCGGTGGTGGTGGCATCGTCGATGCTGAACGCCTCGACCTGCGCGAGCGGCAGGTTCTGCGGGACCGCGGGCGCGGGCGTATCGGGGAAGGCCGTGCCGCGCGGGAAAAATTCGAACAGGAAACGATCCAGGTGGTAATCGTGCGACGAAGGCAGCGCTCCGCAACGCTCGAACAGCCGCGCCGGCGTCGTCTTGAGCTTCTCGCACGCCTCCTCGAGCGCCTTCCACTCCGCGCTCTGCTTGTCCGGCCCATAGAGGAGTTTCCTCGCGAGCGGCGCGAATTCCGCCGGCAGCTGCCCCGCGACGAGCTGCGCGACGTAGCGCGCCCGCTGCCCGGCTTCCTTGCGCTTGCGCTCGACGGAGGCGAGCGCGGCCTTGAGCGAATCCGCCGCCGCCGCCTTGTAGCGGCCCTTCCCTTTCTTGTAGAAGTACATCGGCGCGCCGTGCAGTTTCAGGAGCAGCCCGGCGGATTCGAGCGGCGTCGGCGCGCGGCCGAAGTACTCCTTTGCCAGCTTCTCGAACGAAAACTCTTCCTGCCCGCAGCATTGCCAGAGAAAATCCGCGTCAATCCCCTCCGCGAGCTTCTGCGCCGCGCCCATGAATTCCCCGAGGCCGGCGCTGTCGAAGCGGAACAGCACGGCCGAGGCTTTCACCTTGGAGCGCTTGCCGTGAGGCGCCTCCACCTGCAGCGAGGCGTCGTGGTCGGCCAGCACGCTGCCGACCTTGAACGCACCTTCTTCTTCGTAAAAAACATTCATGAGGAAACGGCGCGTGGGGCGGGCGGGAAAAAAGCGGGCGCAGCCGGAATGGCTGCGCCCGTCAATTATAAGCGACGTCGCGGGCAAACCCGCGAAGCGACGAAGCGCTATTCCTGGATACTACGCCGAATTCCGTGTGTTTCCGTGTGATTTCGTGGCTAATGCATCTTCGGATCTGACACACCGCAGAACTCGAGCACGGAGCCCACGTAGTTTTCGAAATCGGAGAATCCGTGGTCGCTGCCTTCGATCACGATCTGCCGGCACCCGCGATAACGGGCGACCGCCGCGCGGTAGTCGAGCACCTCGTCGCCGGTGGCCGCGATCAGCAGGTAGCGCGCCGGCGTGATAGCCGCGACTTCCAGCGCGCGCAGCTCATCGACGTGGCGCGTGGTGAATTCGTAGCGCTCCCCGGTGTGGAAGTTTTGCTGCGTCCCGAGATGGTCCTTCAGCAACTCGTACGGCCGCACCGCCGGGTTGAGGAGCACGGCCTGCAATCCATGCTTCTCCGCGAGATGCGTCGCGTAGTAGCCGCCGAGCGAACTGCCCACCAGCGCTGCGCCGGGATGCCGGGCGGCGAGCGCGTCAAGGAGCGCCGCCGCCTGCGCCGGGCCGTGCGGGAGGGCCGGCGCGGCGAACTCCCCTCCCCGCCCGAGCGCCGTCAGCCTTTCCTGCAGTAACTGGGCCTTGGACGAAGCGGGCGAGCTGTTGAAGCCGTGGATGTAGATCAGCATTGAGGATTGAGGATCGAGGATTGAGCGAGTCAACTCACGGATCAGGCCGAAAATTCTCCGTTCCACAACGCATCGAGAAATTGCCGATAGGGATAGATCACGATTCCGTCCAACTGCCTGCGGCGCGGCTCCAGGCTCACGCACAGGTAGTGCTTCAGCTTCTTTTCCTCGGCGAGGGCATGGAGTGATTTAAGGTCCTGCGGAGAGATGTTCGACTTGGCCTTCACCTCCACGGCGGTACGGTCGCCGAGGATGAAATCCACCTCGAAGCCGGAGGTCGAGCGCCAATGGCGCACGGCCTCGCCGGATGCGTAATCGCGCCAGGCGATGAGTTCGTGCAGCAGCCAGGTTTCGAACGCCGCGCCGAATTCAGGCGTGCCCGTCTTCACCAGCCGGCCCTGCAGCGCGGATACCACGCCCACATCGAAAAAGTAGTACTTGGAGGAGGCCAGCGGCTTGCGCTTCCTCGACAATCGCCAGGCCTGGACTTCATGCAGGAGCAACGTGTCCCGCAGGATCTCGAAATACTCGTAAACGGTCGTGCGGGGCACCTGGGCGTCGTTAGCGACGTTCGTGAAATTGACCAGCGTCGCGTTGCATAACGCGGCCACCCGCAGGAACCGGCTGAAGGCCGGCACATTCCGTGTTGCCCCTTCAGCGACGATCTCCTGTTGCAGGTAGGTGCCGGTATAGGCGTCGAGGTCCGCCTTGGGTTCGTCCGAGAAATAAACCGAGGGCAGCAGCCCGCGCTCGACGGCGCGCGCCAGGTCGAAGTGCGCGCCCAGCTCACGGCAGGTGAGCGGGTGGAGGTAGCGGGTGCGGGCACGGCCGCCCAGCAGGTTGACGCCCCCCCGCCGCAGCTTGCGCGCGCTGGAGCCGGTGAGAAGAAACCGAATGCCGCGCTGCTCGATCAGGCGGTGCACTTCATTGAGCAGCATCGGCAGGCGCTGCACTTCGTCGATCACGACCACTTTATCCCCGGGCAACAGCTCCTCCGCCAATCGCGCGGGGCGCTGGCTCAGGGCGAGATAGACGGAGCTGTCGAGCAAGTCATAAACGCGCGCTTCCGGCAGGACCTGGCGAATGAGGAATGATTTTCCCGTCTGGCGCGGCCCGAAGAGAAAATGCGATTTCTTGCCCATCCACCCCTTCAGATCGGGCAGGCGTTCGATGAGGGTGGCGACCATTTTTCGGGCTTTGTCGGGATAGATGTCTAATATCATGCCAAATGACGACAAACCCGTCAATCAAATCAGGCCGCGGCAACCTCGGTCCGGGGCGAGCGCCGACAATCGCGCGCCCAAACCCAGTGCTTCGAGTCTCGACTTCAGTCGCCGTGCCTTGGAAAAAGCCGGGGCGGGGAACGATTCCTAGGATGGAACTCATACACCCCCCGTTCTCAAAACCACTAAAGACAACACTAGGAACTACTGCTTAGTGCGTAGTTTGATCGACGTGCCTCGCCGATACCATTCTAGTGTTTCTTGGCGTCTTGGCGTCTTGGCGGCTAATTTATTCTTGATCTTCTTGGTGGCCTTGGCGTCTTGGCGGTTAAATCCGTTCCTTGTTTCTCTCGGCATCTCGGCGGTTCAAATCAGCCTTTTGGCCAGGTCGAGC
>Ga0326597_10008674_pt1 | contig 13687 bp, 12 predicted proteins | sample RVTome_12_FD_203789 | JGI IMG/M metagenome (GOLD analysis project Ga0326597, IMG submission 203789) | Soil microbial communities from uranium-contaminated site in the Upper Colorado River Basin, Wyoming, United States - RVT100D185 | ecosystem: Environmental > Terrestrial > Soil > Contaminated >... | reverse complement strand
CTCGGTTGCGCTCCATACATTTTCGATCACACCGCCCTACTCACCGGGCGGCCTGGACACGTGGCAGAATGAATTTCTCCAGCGCTCTGCGGCCCATCCGTGGTGTGGACAACGCAACATGGCGGCGCTCATCGGGTCAGGCGTAATGGACCGCTATCCAAGGCTTAGAATCGGCGTTCTGGAAGCGGGGCACAGTTGGTTACCCTTCTGGATGGCACGGATCGACGAACAAGCGCGCGGCAAACCGGGCGCACTCCCTGTGCTAAAGATGAACCCCAGTGAATACGTTTTGAGCGGGCGCTATTTCCAGACGATTGAAATGTCCGAAGGCGAAAAACTTACCAAGAACACTATCGATTTCTTGGGTGAGGACATCCTTATGTACGCCTCGGACTATCCCCACAGCGAGAGTTGGTTCCCAAATTCAGTTGAGACTGTTATGGGGTGGAATTTACCAGAGCGCGTTAAACGAAAACTATTTTGGGACAACGCCACCAAGTACTATGCCCGGTATCCCAACGATTAGGGGAACGTTCATTCGGGGAAGCAATTGGGCCTGACAGTTGAGGAGCACATCTATGGGGGCCACTCAAAAACTCGCCCACTTCGTGGTCGATTTCCCGACTGAGAAGATACCAGACTCTATACTACATCTCGCCAAGCGTTGCTTTATCAATTTTTTGGCGGTGGGACTCTGTGCCAGCAAACACCCATCCGTCGACATTCTCCTAGACCTCTTCGGCCAGGAAGGGGGGACAGAGCGAGCTTTGGTTATCGGCAAAGACCTGCGCACCAATCTTCAGAACGCCGCGCTGGTGAACGGCTATCTCGGTCATTTTCTTGACTGCGACGATACCCATTACGTCAATATGATTCATGCCTCGTCTCCGATATTCCCAGCCGCGTTGGCTGTCGGTGAGGAGAAGAGCGTCAGCGGCAGGGAGTTCTTGGCAGCCTATGCGCTAGGAATCGATGCGGCCTGCCGAATTGGTTCAGTGATCGCGCCCAATTACCGTGAGACCGCTTCTTTTTGGCACATCACGAGTATCTGCGGGGTGTTCGGCGCGGCCGCAGCGGCGGGACGTTTACTCAGGCTGCAGCCGGAAGCTATGACGTATGCATTCGGTATCGCCGGCACGCAGGCGTCGGGTTTGAGACAAGTGTTTGGCTCCATGTGTAAGCCGTTCCACACGGGCCATGCTGCGCAAAGCGGGGTTTTAGCTGCTCTGCTGGCGCGCGGCGGTTTCACCTCGACTGATAATGTATTGGAAGGCAAGCGCGGTTTCGTCAAAATCATGGCTGAAAATTTTGACCTCGACAAAGCGCTGGCGGATTTGGGGGAGCGTTGGGAATTGCCAATGGTGGGTATCAAGCCTTACGCCTGTGGAGTCGGCAAGCACGGTCTTATCGATACCGTATTGGCTCTCAGATCAAATGAGGGAGTTGCGCTTGAGAACGTCGAGAGCATCAATGGCTCGGTCCGCAGTTTCAAAAGCCAGGATACACCGCGCCATCCGACAACCGGCGCAGAAGCCGGGTTCTCTTACCATCATGCGATGGCAGTCGCGTTGGTGGACGGCGCCGCTTTTCCAGCCCAATACAGTGATGAGAGAGTCACCGATCCACTCATTGCGGCTGTTCGTGACAAAATTACGATTAGTGCGGACCCCTCTCTCCCTCGTGGTGCCGTTGCTGCCACCATAGTGCTTAAAGACGGCCGCACCTACAAACAACAAATTGAACACCCTACAGGTTCTCCGGAGCGGCCAATGACCGATGCGCAGGTTGAAGCTAAATTTCGTGCGCTTGCAACGGAGGCCCTCCCAGAAGACTGCGCGGAGCGATTGTTAAAAGAGTTATGGGACCTGGACAAAATTGCCAATATGCGGGATCTGGCAAACCTGATGAGCAATAACGGCACAGGTAAAAAAATGCCGCGCGCTTTATGATGGAGACCAATGACCGTGCTCTTGGCGCCCCGGCATATACCTATCTCAGCCAAGTAGAAGACGTAAACTACGCCACGGGCTGGGCGAGATTGTTTAGCACTTTGATAACAGGGGAGATCTATGAAAAGACGTTTTCTTGATTTTGTGGAGTTGGCTCCCAGAAGCCAGAAGCCGCGCGCGACAGGACTCAGCACGTTCGGCGACCGAGGTTATCCCCTCGAATGGATTCGTGGCATGCTCGACGCTTATGGCGATTACATTGACATCGTCAAATTCACCCCCACATGCCTTCTGGTCCCGTGGGGCGACATCGAGAAAAAAGTTCAGCTCTACCGCTCTCACGATGTCGGCGTCGGAACTGATGATCCGATTTTTGCCATTGCTTATTTTCAGGGTAAGGCTGAGCCGCTTTTGCGAACACTGCGGGAAGTTGGATTTACGCATGTGCAGGTCGATACGCGGCACGTGGAGCCCCAGGGTGCGGACGCCGCAAAGAGGGCTGATGAGGACGAGCAGCGCTATCTTGCGCTGGCCAAGGAATTGGGTCTTAAAGTCACGGGGGAAATCGGCAAGAAATGGCCCAAGGGAGACCGGATGCGCGCCGGAAAAGGCGCTCTTAATGTTGAGGCATCCGTTTCCGACATTAGGCAATTGTTGGCTCGGGGCTGCGAGCATGTGTACCTTGAAAGCCGTGTGATTCGTGACGCCATCGGAGATTACGGTGAGCGTGAAGAGGGGACTCGACAGATCTCTGAAATTGTCGCCGCGGTAGGTATCGAAAATCTATTCATCGAAATTTCCGGGCAAATTCCTTTTGACACCCGCCAGTGCCACCGTTTTTGGGCCGTTAGGAACTTCGGTCCGGAAGTCAATATGGGCGGTGGCGGCTCCATCGAAGAGGCGCGCTACGTCGAGGCCATACGCCGGGGAATCACGTTCGTTGGCGGGCCGGGACGGACTTCAAGCAAGCTCTGGATAAAGTCGCTGGCTAATCACGGAGGGAAGGCCGCCCGGGAATGGTGGAAAGAAGAGTACGAGATCGATCCTTCCTTCACCTCGGCAAAGACGAATTCATTGCCAGAATAGGACGTAGGGTAAAGCATGAAGTATCCCAACTTTAACCAGCGGCCGCTAAGAATCGGGCCCGCATGTTATCATGCGCTCCACTTGACAGTGCTCATGACCGCGCATGAGATGAATTTTTTCTACGACGAGGGGTTACAGGATGAAGCGGGCAGGGAGCACTACGACATAGTTCCCCATGGGCTGGCGCCCTTCGGCTTTGAGCGGACAACCCTAGCCCAGGCGATGAAAGATAAGCAGGTTCATATCGCGACGGACGTCCAACCGCGCACCGCGCTGTATTTGACTAGTCAAGGAGAAGATTGCTGCGTGATCGCGGGATGGCGTAACAATAGAGGCCGAACTTTGGTGGCGAGGCGTGAACTTGTGACGCTCAAGGATCTTCGAGGAAAGCGGCTTGGCATCAGCGATGTCGGTGACAATCATCATCTCTTGCTGACCTACTGGCTAAGACAAGCTGGACTCGACCCGGAGTCAGATGTCGAATGGGTTACCGGTATCGGTCCGGAATCTAGGTTGGCAAGTCTTATTGAAGGAAGAGTCGATGCCGGACTTGTCACTCATGGCGGCGACCGTGTTGCAGAACTGCAAAAGGCCGGACTTGCGGTGCTTCAGGATTTCTCGTCGGCCTACCCCAACGGGCGGCCTGATCGCGTGATTGTTTCAACGAATCAAGTGCTGGCCGAGCGCCGCGATGAGGTCAAAGCTTTCCTGCGGGCGATGGTGCGAACTTACTGGTTCGTGCGTGACGTGCGCAATTTTTTCTACTTTCGCAATTTGGAGCGGCGATTGCGTCGGCAAAGCCCGAATCATTTCGAACAGGTTCGACCGGTTCATGCGAAATCTCTCGAGTGGATGGAAAAACATCAAGCTTATCCCGTCGACGGTCTTGCGACGGGTCTGGAAGAATACGCCAACGAAATGATTGCGCTGGGAGACATAAAGAATATGGATCTGGACAAAGTTCTCAGACAGGAATTGATGCGCGAAGCTTTCCATGAATTGTCTGAACGTGAGGATGTCAGCCCGGACCTGGAACGAGCACGGGAAGTAGTAAAACGGATCGGCTATTAAAAAGCCATTTGGGTCACATCAGGATTTGTCGCAATGGAGTCCCTAAAAGAGAGCAAAACCTGCGTTCTTTACTGCCGATATCCAGAGAGTTCAAGCACTATGGAGGTGTGAAATGAAGCGTTGCTTTCTTAACATTGCCTTTTTGTGTCTGGGCTTAGTCGCATGGCAATCGGTATTTGCCGCGACGGCTACCTCTACTCTTGTCAAAGCCAAGTCTGCGGCCGAAGCGAGGGGATTTATCTTTTATACGAGTCACGATCAAATCGTCGCTGAGGCCAAGAAGGAGAGCAAGCTTAGGGTCCTCACAGGGTTGGATCCGGAATCCATCAAAGCCATGACAATCGCCTTCAAGAAGAAATATCCTTTTATCGAAGTGATTGCCGAGGAAGCCCAAGGAGTCACCGAGCATCAGAGGATACTCCTCGAACTCAAGGGCGGTATGACCCAGTGGGATACAATCTCAATCGCCAACGATTTGTACAACGAGTACGTTCCCTACCAGAAAAAATTCGACATCCTTGGAATGGCCGAGCACGGCGTACTCCAAATCCATTCCAAGATGATCGATCCCAAAAACCGCAACATTGCGGCCTTGACTGCCAACATCCAAGTCGGCGTAGCATTCAACAAAAACCTCATCTCATTGGAAAAAACTCCCAACACCTGGGAGGATTATCTTCGACCTGAATTCAAAGGGAAAAAATTCCTCGCCGATATTAGACCCACGGAGATCGCCGCCCTGGTACCTGCATGGGGGATGGAAAAAACTTTGGATTATGCCCGTAAGCTCGCGGCCCAGCAACCGGTCTGGCTGCGTGGCGGCACCAGGGGACTTGTTAGCCTGGTTGTCGGCGAGCATCCCATGTTCATCGGCAACAATTACAAAACCATCAGGAGAATGCAGCTGAAAGACCCCGCTGGCGTTCTTCAGTACAAGTTTCTGGAGCCAGTCCCGGTCCGCCCCAGCGAGTCTGTAGGGGTTATCGCGACCAGCGTCAGTCCTCATGCCGCCTTATTATGGATCGAATTTTTGGCGACTGCAGAAGGCCAAAAAATTATCGACGAATTTGAGCCCTTCGGAGCCTCTATTTACGGGCCGGGGTCGATTCAAGGCCAGGAAATAAGAGGCAAGAAAGTCTCCCTGATAGACTGGGATCATTATACGAGACTTGGCGATTATCAGAGCAAAGTAGTCGCCGCTTACGGCTTCCCAAAGGCCGAACTGAAGGGAAGGTAATAATCTCTAAAATAGTGGAGTGAACAAATATGATTCTAGTTTTGCGCGCAGCCTCAATGAGCGGTCTACCCTTCTATGTGGCGGAGGAGAAAGGGTTCTTCGACAGGGAAAACGTCAAAGTCCGCTGTATACATTCAAACGATCCTAAACGAAGAGTCGTCCAGTTGTTAGTGGAAGGCGAGGTCGCTTTCTACACGTCGATTAGCGCTATCGTGGAAGCCGTGACACGGGGAGTCAATGTCAAAGCCTTGTGTGCCACGAGCAATTCAAAGTATCCATGCGCAGCCAGAGAGAATATCAGGTCTTTTGCGGACCTCAAAAACAAAAAGGTGATGGTGGGGGGAGGCCGGTCGCGCAACGAAGTGCTGTGGTTGTGCCGGGGTTTTGGCTGGGATGCCGGTCGTGACCTGCAAGTCGTTTCAGGCGATCTTGCAGATCGGGCAAAAGCTTTTGCCGATCCGACCTTCTCAGCTGTTTTTGGTCGCCCTCAGTATCTATCCTGGCTAAAGAAAGGCGGGTTTCATCTCTTACCTTACCCGGACAAAAACGACGCGTGGCCCGAAGGGTGTCTCGCCACGAGTCTGGCTTCAATTCAGGAAAAGCCCGAAGTCATACAAAGAGTCGTCAATGCGGTGGTAGCAGCGACTGATTATGCAAGAGATCATAAAGAGGAAGCGATTGAGGTCGCGATGAAACATGTTGGCTATTTGGGCAAAGAAGCGGTTGAAGGTAATTACGAGGTGCTGCGCGAATGGTATTCCAACGATATTACCCAGACCGCGCTCACTCATATCGCGGACGTTCTTGAGCTCAAACAAGAGCCCACTAAAGAGATCCGGCTTGAGGATTTTGCGGATCTTTCATTCTTGATGCAAGCACGACAACACTTGCGATGAGGAAAAACGATTCCACTGGATTAACAGAGGAGATCGTCAAAGACACGGTGTCAAATCATTCGTTGCTTTCAACCAACCCCTGCCAGATGGTCTTTTCTACTACGAAAAGACCTATATCGCATTGACAGAGCGACAAATATCGAGGCAGCGGTAGGATATCGTATGTAGTTAGAGACGTGGAAAGGAGAAACGTGATGGCGAGAGTCGATCCATTCAAAGATCCGATCAAGGGCCCATTGATTATTCGGGAAGACGAAGGCCCAACGCGCGGGTCCTCTCATCGAGGTGGCGGCCGGCAGAGTAAGCTCTTCGGTTTCAACGATCCTGAGCATGGAATAACAGTCAGAGCCAGCATCGCGCGCTATACGCCCGAGCGGTTGAATCCTCGCCACAAGCATGTGGACGAAGTCGTGCGCTACTTTTATCGAGGGGGTGAAATTTACGGGAAGGATGTGCTGCAAGAGGGCGATTGTATCTATATTCCCGAAGGCGTTTCGTATGGACCGACACGCACAGCCGATGGATACGATGAGAACAGGAGGATAGTCTTTCACTTTCCCGGTCCCTCGGGACTCAAGACTCCGGTGGTCCCCGAAGTCCTAAGAGCGCAAAAGGAGATGCCGGAAAAAGGCCTCGGCAGATTCGAAAAAGGGATCTTTGTCTGGGCGGATGGGCGCAAGCAAGACTCGTTTGAAGCCATCCATGAGTATCTCACAGGCGGCAAGGTGCAGTACCCCGAGGCCCGTTACCACGATTATGTCATCATGCGACAAGGCAAATTCCCTTGGGTGCCACTGGACGACGTTGCGGGAGTCAAGGTGAGGCATTTAGGTTTTTTCAATGAGCGAGGACCCAATATCAAGATCGTGAAAATGGATCCGAAATCGGAAACACCCGCCGGCAAAGCCTCTTTCCTTCAGGTACGGTACATTTTGGAGGGGGAGATTTCATACGAGAGCGAAATTTACGCTGCGGTTTCCTGCATGCTTATTCCCGCCGGTGCGGCTCATTCGAGCACGTCGACTTCCACCGGAGCTACCCTGTTGGTTATACAGTTAGGCGTGAGCGGTGGGAAGCCGCCGGATTTTTGTTCGATTTGAGTTCGATATTAGCTAGGACACTCTTCAAGCGATGACAGGGAAGATTTGGAAAACCAACGAAAATGGAGGGAATGGCAATGAATGATGTCCAGAGTAAAGAGAGCTGGGAAAAAATCGCAATGAATGGACCGCTCACGCACCCGGTTGTCATCCGTGGAGATCAGTCCGGATGGGACGATGTCGGGCATAGGGTTACAGGAAGAAAAGGCAAGAACTTCGGCTTTTTCGACGCGGTGCACGGCATCGGCCTAAGGGCGGCAGTGAACGTCACTACCTCCGAGCGCTCCACGCCGCGCCACCGCCATATCTTCGACCAAGTGCGATTTATTCTTAAGGGGAAAGTAAAATACGGCCGCGAGATCTACAACGAAGGAGATTGTATATACCTGCCCGAAGGAGTTCCCTATGGACCGGAAGACGCCTCGGTCTGCGAGGAAAAACTCGGACTCACGATGCAATTTCCCGGACCCGCGCGCTTTCCAAAGCCTCATCCCGAAGAGCTCAAGCGCGCGCAAAAGGAGCTGGCGCAAATCGGCAGGTTCGACGGAGGCGTATTCGTGTGGCCCGACGGACGCAAGCAGGACGGAAGCGAAGCGGTGACCGAATATCTCATGGGTGACAACATCAAGTATCCGCCGCCACGATATTCGGACATTGTCGGGATGCGCTCGAAGAACCATCCCTGGCAGCCTCTGAAGGGCGCTTCCGGGGTTTCGGTAAAGCATCTTGGGTATTTCAACGACGTTGGTCCGAACATCAAGCTCGTCAAGATCGAGCCCGGTGCCAGCACCCAGCCAGGTTCGGCACCCTGCCAGCAGGTTCGCTATATCATCGAAGGTGAAGCGATCTACGAAGACGAGCGCTATCAGGCGGTCTCGTGCATGTACTATCCGGCACACGCGCCGTATTCAGCAACTTCTAGCGACAATGGCACAACTTTGCTGGTAATGCAGCTAGCCTCGCCGGAGCTGGATCCGCCGCCGTATTGTTTGATCTAGTGATTCGAGAGTTGGCACTTGAAGGAGAAGAGTTGACAATGAATACCCAAGAACAAAACCAGAACGCATCGGATCTTGCCATGAATGGACCGATCACATGCCCCATGGTCATCAGGGAAGACGACGGCGTTGTCCGGGGAGCGATGCACAGAGGGGACGGCAGACGTAGCAAGCACTTTGGTTTCTTCGATCGCGAGCATGGGATTGCCTGGCGGGTCGGCATGTCTGTTTACACACATGAACGTATGAACCCGCGCCACAAGCATTGTTTTGATCAGATCCGTTACTACGTACGCGGCGGCGAGAAATATGGACGGGACATCTTCGGTCCAGGCGATTGTGTCTATTTTCCTGAAGGCGTGCCCTATGGTCCACAGACCACCGCTGACGGGTATGATGAAAACGTGCGCATTGGCATGCAGTTTTCAGGACCGGCCGCCATCTACTATCCGCACTTAAAGGAGATCAAGAAAGCGCAAGATGAGCTATCCCAGATCGGGCGCTTCGAGAAGGGGCTTTACGTTGCGCCGGACGGCCACAAAAAGGACAGCTTCGAAACTATCTATGAGCGGATAACCGGACAAGAGTTTAAGTACCCGAGCCCTCGTTATGAAAATTACGTCGCAATGCATACCGCGAACTACACTTGGGAGCCACTCGACGGCGTCCGCGGAGTGACGGTCAAACATTTAGGCTATTTCAACGAGATCGGCCCGAACGTAAAACTAGTAAAAATCGATGCCGGTGCAGCGACTCCGGAGGGGACAGCGCAGTGTCAGCAAGTGCGAATCGTATTGGAGGGCGACGTCACTTATCAAGGTGAAACATATAACAGCATCTCATGTATGTATTTTCCGGCCCGCACGCCTTATTTAGCGACGTCGAGTCGAGGTGGTGCGACCTTACTCGTTGTCCAGCGCGCCGGGCCCGATGGTAGCCGCCCTCCGTTCTGCTTGATCTGATACCTGTAAAAGGTCCAGCGCTAGTAGAAAAAACGATCACATTTATAGTTTACGCGGAGGGTTTTTGTTTTAAAGTCGGAGCCAAAAATTCGCTAATTAGAAAGGGGCAATTCAAGATGAAATTTTTGGGACTTTCAAGAAGTTTATTCATATTGACCGTACTGATCCTATTTGCATCCTTATCTACAGGAGAAGGGATTTCACAGCAAAAACAACTCGGTAAGAATTTTGATGAAATTTCGAAACTAGCCCTAAAGGAGGGAAAGATTCGGTTTGCAAGCTCACTTAGTCCTAAGGAGGCGCTGATTGTAGCAGGGGGATTTGTCAAAAAATATCCCGGCATCAAATTCGAGGCTGTAAGGATCAGAGGTACTGCGACCGCTGAGAGAATTCTAACTGCTGCGATGGCTGGCGTAGCGGAATACGACATCGCTGACATTATTTCTGAGTTGAAAACGCGCTTCATCGAAGCTGGTGTGCTTTATGGGCCATTAAAGTGGCGCGAATATTTTCCAGACGTTGATAAGATTCATGTAAGCCCTGACGGTTATTTTATGGGAGCCGCCTTCAGTACTCATGTCATAGCTTACAATTCGTCCCTGGTCCCTCCTGATAGAATCCCGAAGAGATGGGAGGACTGTACGGATCCATATTGGAAAGGGAAATTCGTCGTTTATACTCGCCCGCGTGTCCTTGCCGGCCTTTCTCGCATCTGGGGTGAGGCCAAAACCCTCAGGTATGCAAAAGCGTTAAAGGACAATGAGCCGGCCTGGAATAACGATATGACAACCGCATTAACCCAAGTCGCGGCAGGGGAATATCCCATGATGTGCGGTTCCTTTTATCAGTCCATAATTAGCATCATGAGCCGAGATCCAAGCACTAAGCTTTCTATTGCGGTCCCGGAGGTGCTTTTTACCGACGTAACAGAAACTTTCGGTGTCATCAAAGGAGCCCAAAATCCCAACGCAGGTATACTTCTAGCCGGTTGGCTAGCGTCGCCCGAGGGACAGGCCGGTTACGCTAAAGTGGGGCGAGGTTTTCCCTTAGCCAAAGGAACTGAGAAGTGGGAAAGAGTAACAAAAGCGGGAGCACAGGTTCATTTCGGCGGGTGGGAATTGACCAACGTTGCGCCCGACATATCAGAAAAAGTCCTCAAGGTATGGGGATTTCTAAATAAATAGCTAGTAAAAAGCCAATCTAAAAGGATTATGTTTGGCTTCTTAAAGAGGAACCTGGGGGTTTCAATCGTCGCAGCTTTTCTTCTCGCGCTGGTTTTTATTCCAATTATTCAGCTTGTCTTAAGTAGTTTTCGGCTCGGTCACCCGGCAATGCAGGGAGAATGGACGCTACAGAATTATGTAGCCGTCTATTCTCTGCCTCTTTTCTATGACGCATTGGGAAAAACGTTATGGCTTTCTGCGGCCGGAACCGTCTTAACACTGACTATTGCAGTCTTTTTTGCATGGCTTATCGAACGGACAGATATGCCACTCAGAAATCTGGCGTGGAGTTTTATGCTTATCCCCATGGCCGTCCCCGGAGTACTGTTTGCTCTGGCATGGGCACTGCTACTATCCCCAAAAACCGGCACTATTAACATTCTACTTCGAGAAGTTTTCCAGCTGATGGGTCTCCATTTTTCCCATGGCCCCCTTAACATATATTCCCTTGGAGGCCTAATTTTTTTGGATGGATTACGCGGTGTGTCAACAGTATTCCTGATGATCGTAGGCGCTTTCCGTATGATGGACCCAAGTTTGGAGGAGGCCTCTAGGGTATCAGGGGTAGGCCCCGTGCGTACTTTTTTTCGGGTGACATTTCCGGTCTTGCTGCCTGCGGTCCTGGCCGCCGCCATGTACTCATTCATTTCAAGCATGGAGTCTTTCGAGGCTCCATTGGCCGTGGGACTCCCAGCAAATATATTTGTATTGTCTACGTTGATCTACTTTTCGGTTCGTCTTCGAATCCCGGTCGATTATGGTCTCGGAGCCGTTTTCAGTTTTACGTTTATGTTCATTATGGTTTTTATGCTGATCGCTTACCGTCGAGCGGTTCGATACGCAGAGAGGTTCAGCACGATTACCGGAAAGGGGTTTCGTCCTCGGGTTATTGCAATCGGCCGCTGGCGTTATCTGGCATTGGCCTTTTTTGGAGTTTATTTCCTTCTGACAGTAATGGCACCTTTTGGTATTCTTTTCTGGGCATCGTTGCTACCAAGCTATCACCCTCCGTCCATGGAAGCATTACGTAGCATCTCATTTGTAAATTATTCCACAATATTTGAGGATTCACACTTGCTTGAGGTGACGTGGAATACGCTTCTCTTGATGCTCATTGCAGCGACAAGCACCATGTTGTTGGCGCTTTCAGTTTCGTGGATTGTTGTACGATCAAAGATACGTGGGCGTGCGCTTCTGGATAGCCTAATGTTCGTTCCTCACGCCATTCCGGGAATCGTGATTGGATTGGCAATGATTATGGTGTTTCTCAAGCCTCCCTTTAAATACCTCGGGCTTTACGGAACATTATGGATCGTTGCCCTGGGTCTGATTGTCAATTATATAGCTTTCGGCACTCGCCTTATGAACGGAGCCATCGTGCAGATTCACAAGGAGCTCGAAGAGGCTGCTTATGTATCCGGTGCACGGCCAATGCGGACACTATTTATAATAACGCTGCCACTTCTATTTCCAGCATTTGCTGCCGGTTGGGTGTGGGTTGGTGTCCACAGCCTTCGCGCTTTTTCTGTGCCCTTGGTGCTTGCAACCGAACGCAACGAAGTAATTGCTGTTTCACTGTGGCAATATTGGTCAGATGGAGACGTTCATCTGGCGGCCGCCCTAGGCGTTTTATTAATGCTTGTGTTAGTTACGCTCACTTTGGTGATGCGTCGTCTGATTGTCAATATTAGCAGGCAAGCGAATTAAAGCTCGAGAGCAGGCCGTCATACCACATGACTTGTAGTTGAACTAAACCGCTGCGCGGTGGCGGACCGTATGCGCAGTTTTCTGTTTTAATCTGGATTTGTTTTCAGCGTCAGTATCCATCAATTCAGTCCACTCCCAGCAATCACAGCACGCGTGGTAGCCTTGCTCCCATCTTAAATCCAGGAGGGGTTTTAATGGGAGCACTACGAGAGAAGATGGTTGCGGAGATGAAACTACGTAATTTCGCGGCGAGGACGCAGAAGTCGTACCTGGCGGTGATGGTCGGGTTGGCCAAGCACTATCGTCAGTTCCCGGATCAACTGACGCAGGAACAGATCCGGGCGTATTTGTTGCACTTGCAGGACCGGGGGTTATCGAGCAGTTCGCAGAACGTCGCTGTCTCGGGGCTAAAGTTTTTCTATCAGCAAGTTTTGGGATGGACTAAGGAGCAGCTGTTCTTACCACCGCGCAAACGGAACTGGCGTTTACCGGAAGTGTTCAGCCCGAGAGAGGTCGAGCAATTGCTGAGTTGCGCAGTCAAACGTCGTGATCGCTGCTTGCTCATGACAGCCTACTCAGCCGGACTTCGGGTAGGCGAGTTGGTTCATCTTAAACTCAGCGATATTGATCCTGAACGGATGATGATCCGGGTCGAACAAGGCAAAGGGAAAAAAGACCGCTACACGATTCTCTCCCAGAGGCTGCTGGGGGAACTTAAAAGATACAAGCAAACCTATCAACCGGTTTCCTGGGTTTTCTTTGGCAAGAACCGAAGTTGCCCACTCGATATCAGCACGGCGCAGAAGGTCTACAACTTAGCCAAGCAGAAAAGTGGCGTTGAGAAAGGCAAAGGCATTCACACCCTGCGCCACTGTTTTGCCACTCATCTGTTAGAGGGCGGAGTGGACCTGGTGACGATCAAGACGCTGTTGGGTCACAACTCACTTCAGAGCACCCAGCGCTATTTGCAGATTCGCCAACCCAAGCTCGGCGCTACCGCGAGTCCTTTGGACTTGCTCGATTTACGCGACGACCCGCTTTAACCGGGTGTTGCCATGCCGTTGGCCAGTTCCCCGCTGGCGGCAGGAGAAAGAAGAGCGCGACCCGAGCTGGCCGATGTTTTTCGTCAGTACGGGGAGAGTTATCAAATTACGCATCGGGTATCGGCCTGTGAGCAAAAGGTTATCCGGGCCGTGTCGGTTTGCCGCACCCAGGAACTGGGCGGGCATTTAGATCGCTGCGATGCGTGCGGCTTTGAGCGCCCGGCTTACAACTCCTGCCGCAACCGCCACTGTCCCAAGTGCCAGTCGCTGGCCAAAGCCCAGTGGTTGGAGAAGCAAACCTCTGAGCTTCTGCCGGTGGGATACTTCCATCTGGTGTTTACCTTGCCCCATGAGCTTAACCGGCTGATCCTGGCCCATAAAAAGATTGGCCTGAGTCTTTTGTTTAAAGCCGTCA